>Ga0180431_10003020_pt1 | contig 22002 bp, 7 predicted proteins | sample SS_ome_11_FD_132459 | JGI IMG/M metagenome (GOLD analysis project Ga0180431, IMG submission 132459) | Hypersaline lake sediment archaeal communities from the Salton Sea, California, USA - SS_1_MS_1 metaG | ecosystem: Environmental > Aquatic > Non-marine Saline and Alkaline > Hypersaline >...
CGCCGTGTCGCTGAAGACGGTGATCTCGTCGCTTTCCCAGTCGGCGTCGATCTCGTACAGCCTGGGCTCGGCGGGGTCGAAGTCCGGACTGCCGGGGTTGGTCACCGCGGCGATACGCCACGTCATCGCCGCGAAGTTCGCCCCGCCCGGGCCGGCAAACGCGGACGTCTGGAACGGGAGGTTGTCCAGCGGGAAGGTGGGCTCGCCGATGTAGGTCAGAACGGGCGTGTCGGGAATGGCCGCCGAGTCGGTCAGGATGGTCGAGTCGATCCACGCGCCGCGCGAGACGACGTAGTCCTTCATCAATTGCATCATGCCCGGAAAGTCGCCGGTGGGCGAGCTCTCGTAGAACTTGCCCGCGCCGGCTTTGGAACTGTTCACGAGACCGGAGGTCATGATGGGGCTGTAATCCCACATGGCCCGGTCGGCATCGACCAGCGAGGGCGCCCCCGGCGTGTAGACGACCGAGGCATACTCGTCGATCAGCATCCCCGTCTGCTCCGGGTTGTACAGCAGGTCGCGGATCTCCCGCATCCGGTTGCGGTACTCCTGGGCGAGAGTGTCAATGGCCAGGACGCGGCTCTTGAACGGCTCGTTGCCGTTGCCGTACATGTTGTTCGCCCAGGTCAGGTCGAGGTCCCACGGCAGGACTTCCCACCGGTTGGTCTCGGGATTGTTGTAATAGAAGTAGTTCTTCCCGGCCAGGATGTCGTAATGGTGGATACCCTCGACGATGGCGCGGTAGCCGTAGTAGTCGTCCAGGTTCAGGTTGTCGCGCCACCACTGCTCGTTGGGGTTGGATTCGTAGGTGCTCTTGAAGGCGTCCAGGTCGGACCTGTCGGTGGGGTGGTCGGGGCCCTGGTTGTTGAGCGTCCCGGTGCCGCCCTCCATCTTGTAGAGGTTCCCGTCCGGCAGGTCGTGCTCGTCGAGGAAGCGCCCGTCCATCTGCTCGACGGTCATGTACAGGCCCTCGAAGTCCCCGTCGTACTGCGTGGGCCCGGCCTCGGAGGCGCCGTCGATGATGCGGAAGTGCAGGTAGCTGGTGGTGGGCGCCTCGGCGCCGACCTTGTTGAACAGGTCGAATCCGACGGACTCGAACAGCCCTTGTTCGCCGCGATGCCAGTAGTCGCCCTGCTGGATGATGGCGGAGAAGTTCAACTTGTCCCAGGTGACGTCGTACGGGTTGCCGTAGTTGTCGGCGGCCTGGAAGTAATGCCCGCGGTTGAAGTCGAACTTCCACATGTTCTTGCCCATGGCGTATCGCCAGACGCCGCCGCGGGCGCGGTAGCGGATGTGGTCGTAGACGCATCCGTCGTAGACGAGCGTGCCCGGCCACTTGTACTCGCTGCCGGCGTACCCGCCCGTGGTCGAATCGGGGATATGCTGCGAGTCCTCGTGGGCCGTCTCGGTCGTGATCAGATGGTAGACCGGAACGCTGGTCAGCAGGTCGGAGCTGTACGTTACAGGCTCGGTCACGCCGGGCTGGGCGGCGCCGGTCCAGGCGGGCACGCCATCGTAGACGAAGTAGGCGAAGTTGGGTTGCGGGTCGTCGGCGTAGGGTCCGGTCACCGCGGCGCCGAGGGCGTCTTCGGCGGTGATCCGGTATCGCACGAGCCGGCGGTGCGTCTGGATCGCTCCGGGCAGGACAACCGTGTATACGTCGTCGCCGGCCAGCGCGTCGCCCCCCGTGCCGTCGTCGACCATCGCCACGGCGGTCCACTGCGTTGCGTAGCGCGGATCGTTGATGGCGATGTAGTCGCCGGGCTCGACGAGCTGGTATTCGAGCCCCACCGACGCCACACCGTCCGGATCGGTGACCTTGGCGGTTACCGTCACGTCCTGCCCGGAAACGGGCTGGCCGGGCGTGTGGCTCACCTGGCGCATCTGCGGGGGCGCGGCGGCGGCGTAGACGGAGTTGACCGCCCCGGGCGTCACGCCCGGGTCGCCGCCCGTGCCCGTCAGCAGCCTGGCGTCCCAGAAGGCGTCCGAACTGCTCGAGATGTGGTGGTTGAGCACCTGGACGGCCATCACGTTCGTCTCCGGGGCCGCCCGGAGATAGCTGCCCGGGTTCAGCAGGTCGAACGGCACGAAGTTGGCGTTCTCGATGGACTCGCCGGCCACCCCGTCGTAGGGGATCTCCTGGCTGTCGACGTTGGCGCCCTGGACGAACGAGCCGTTTATCCAGGCGTTGAACCCGTCGTCGTACTGGGCATCGAGCAGCAGCCTGCTGATGCCCGCGATGTCGGCGGGCGTCAGGGTGAACTCCTTGCGGAGGTAGAACGTCGTGTAGTTGCCCTCCATGGCCAGCGGGGTGGTGATGAAGGCCTCCCCGTACCCGATGGCGGCGTTGCCGGCCGTCCAGGCCGAATCGTCGAACCCGACGGTGCGCCACTGGCCGGGAACGGCGGACGGCTCGGCGGTGCCCTCGAAGATGAGCCACTCGGCCTCGGCGTCGAAGATGACCTGCTGGGTGATGGGCGTCCCCGTGGAAGCCCGCCACGACCCGCCGAGGTCGTTGTCGAGGGCGGGGTTGATCAGCTCGATGGAATAGCCCGGCGCGTCCCCGACGGTCGGCCAGGGAAAGCCCAGGCCGTAGTCCACCTGGTCCTGCACGATCCCCGCCTCGTCGCGCAGGACGATCCTCTCGCCCTCGTTCTCGATCTTCCCGGCGAACGGCCCGAGCGCCTCGGCGCCGTACTTGGCCAGGACGGCCGCGGGGTCCTCGGCGACAACGACGTATCCCCCGTGCGGCACGACGGTGTCGGCGGGGAACGTGTACGATATGCCGTCGGAAAAGTACCAGCCGGAGATGTCCACATCCTCGGCCCCGGTGTTGTGGAGTTCGATGAACTCGACGGGCTCGGTCTTGACGTCGGGATTCGAGTGGATCTCGTTGATGACGATCTCGCCCGTGCGTGGCGGGGCGTTCTCGGCCCCGAGCGTCACGGCCGCCAGCGGGGCCGGCTCGCCCGTGCCGTCGGGCCAGCGGCCGATGGACACGCCCGGCGGCGTCGCACCGAACTTCAGGTGGTCGGCAAATCGCGTGAGCTTGCCGGTCGCGTCGGCCTCGAGCAGCCAGACGTCGTCACCCTCGGCATCCAGGCCGAACGCGAAGTCGGCGCCGCAGGTGAAGACCTTGTACTTCCCGCCCTGTATGACGGTGTCGGCAGGGATCTGGAAGGCGGTGTAGTCGGCGCTGGAGTCGCTGAGGAACCACCCGCCGACGTCGATATCGCCGCCGGTGGTGTTGACCAGCTCGATGGCGTCGACGTCGGGCCCCTGGCAGTTGGCGAGGACCTCGTTGACGACGACGTCGACGACGGGCCCGGCCCCGGCGGCCCCGGGCGTGCCGCCGAACTCGCTGCTGCCTCGCCAGTTGTCGTCGTTGTCGGGGTCGGCGGCGGGGTCGGTGATTTCGAGCGTGGAGCCCTTGCCCTCGGGCCGGTCGGGCCAGTTGCCGTCCCCGTTGTAGGTGAACGAGACGATCGTGCCGCCGAACGCGTCGGTCAGCGTGATCTGTTCGCCGCCGCGGTCCAGCCCGAGCGCATACTGCCCCGCCACGGGGACCTCCGCGCCGTAGCGTACGGCGAAGCCCGCCGCGTCGCGCACGACGACCGCGAACTGCCCGGGATCGAGCGTCTTGATCGCCCCGTCGGAGAAATCGAAGCTCACGCCGTCGGTGAACCGCACGCCGGGAAGCTCGATCGGCTCGATGCCGATGTTCTGAAGCTCGATGAACTCGAACGTGTCGGGGATGAGTGTCGGATCGACGGCCAGTTCGGCCGCCGTCGGATCGTGCGGATGGTAGTTGATCTCGGTGACGGCGAGCGTCCCGGCCGCCGCAGGCGTCCCGACGAAGAACTGGGCCGAGGTGGGCGAAGACCACACGCCCGCGTTCAGGATGCGCGCGGTGACGAAGGTGGACTCGTGGAGGACGACCGGGGAGCCGGGCACGTAGAGCAGTGCCTCGGGCGCGACGGTTCCCCCGGCCTGCCGCGGGTCGCCGCCGTCGAGCGTGTAGTGGATCTCCCCCGCCGGGGCCGTCATCGTCAGCTCGAACCCGTCGGGCACTTCCCCGCCGGGGTGGTTGAACTCGGGCAGGGCCGGGAACTGGGTGTCGCCCCACGTGACGCGCTGGGCCAGCCAGTCCTTCAGGTGGTCGACCTCGCCCTGCCAGCCGCCCGGGTCGTTGGGCAGGTGCTGCGTCCACTTGGCGAAGTTCCTGACCTGCGCCTCGGCCACCTCGCCCGCCATGCCGTCGACGATCGCGTGCATGGTGGCGACGGAGAACGTGTCTTGCCTGAGTTCGAACCACCGGTCCGTCCATCGCAGGGCGAACTCCGGATCGTCGAACAGCGGGCCCCACCAGTCGTACTCGAAGTAGTCAGCGGTGTCCCACGCGGGGTTCCACTCCTCGGGGTGTTCGGCGCGGCCGTCGCTGTCGCAGCCCATCGTCCGGTCGAAGTCCCAGACGGGGCCCATCTGGAGCTTGCCGCCTCGATCCTTGAACATGAACGCGCTGAGCCGGAGCCCGTCCGGGTTCTTCGTCAGCAGGTTCAGCCAGTGGTGGTCGATGAACGCGTCGACGTCGATGTACTCGGTGTAGTGCAGGCCCGTGGTGGGGTTGACGTAGTCGGGGGCGTGGAGCGCGTCCTCGAAGTCCTCGAGGTACTGGCGGATGTAGGCGGACTGCAGGGGGATGATCTCGCTTTCCTTGGGCTCGACGTAGCAGAAGTAGTTGTTGCTGGTCTGCCCGGTCGGCGTGCCGCGCGACGTGTGGAAGCCCGTGTCGTCCGGGTCGCGGCGGTCGATCTTGAGGATGTACCCGCCGGTGATTTCCGGCTCGGCGTTGTGATCGGGCGTGAGCCTCTCGATGTCGACGCGGTCGTCGTCGCGCTTGATCTTCTCCATGAAGACGTACACGCCGACGTAGTCGTCGTACGACAGTTCGTCATCGTCGCTGTTGAAGAAGACCTCGACGAACTGCGTGCGGACGGCGTAGCGCCCCATGGCGTTGCTCAACGCGTAGACGAACGGATCGCGCATCAGCGCCCGGTCGAAGTTGAACGGCGCGAAGAGGATCCAGTCCGACTCGGCCGGCATGCCGAACGGGCGGATGTTCCGGTCGGTGTCCTCGCCGTCGGCCCAGCACTCGATGGCGTACGAGGGCTTGGCCTGTCCGGCCGTGCTCGAACCGCGGACCTTGATGCCCATCCGCGTGTCAAGCTCGTGGGCGCCCGTGACGGTGGTGCGCCCGGCGCCCGGCTCGAAGACGGCCATGTAGCCGGCCACGAAGGACCCGGTGGGAGGCCGGCCGGATCCGAAATTGTCGAGGACGACCAGCGGCAGGTCGGAGGTGAAGGCAAGCATGTCGGCGGCCAGGGCGACGTACGTTTCAGAGGTGGTCTCTCCTGCGATCTTTCCGGGCTCGTAGGCCCGCGCGCGGACCTGGACGGTGGAGCCGATCACGATCGGACCGCCGTATTCGACGTCCGGCTCGGACCCGTCGGTGCTGTAGAGGATGGTCGCGCCGGGCGCCTCAACGGTCAGCACCAGCGAGAAGTCGCTGCTGAACGTCCCCCCGTCGCGGGAGAAGGCCACCGCGCCCGAGATGCCCTCGGCTCCGGCCACGTTGGGCCCCAGGGGCGTCGGGACGTCGAAATACGCATGGTGCTGCGTGCTGCTCGATGCGGTCAACTCCGGCAGGATGAGGCAGTCTTCGTCCGAGGCCGTCACGTTCAGTCCGTGGACGGCCAGCACGTTCGTACCGGTCTCCAGCAGCCCGACGTGCGCGGAGATATCGATCTCCTCCGGGGCCTCGGGGTCTGCCTCGGCGGTGGCGGCGGCGTCCCAGGCGGGAAGGGGCGGGGCGTTTCGCTCGGCGACCAGCGTGCCGTTCAGGTACGCGAAGAACCCGTCGTCGTAGTGCATCCTGAGCGTCAGGGCGTCGAAGGCCGTCGAGCCCGCCTCGAACGTGATGCGCGTCCACAGCGAGGTGTTGACGCCCTGCAATTCGGCGCGGACATCCGTGCGTATCATGCCGCCCGCCCCGGCCGGGGCCAGTCCCCCGCCGGCGGTGTCGCCCACCAGCCTGAAGGCGCCCGCGTCGAAGGTCGCGTAGCTGCCCTGCGCGGCGAACAGCTCGACACCGGCGCTGCCCCCTTGCTCGTAGTAGACCAGCCGAAGGTCGTATTCGCCGGGGGTGAGGATGTCGAACGTCCCGAGCGTGTCGGCCATCGACCGAACCTCGGGGTGCGAGATCGAGAACGTGTCCGTCCCGTTGGTCAGGTCGAGCGAGAACCCGTCATCGCTGGCGACGCCGAAGGTCCACTGGCCGGCTTGGGGTATCACGATCGTGCCGACGGCCTCGATGACAAAGTCGTCGATATCTGTGCCGCCGCTCTGGCCGGGAAAGGCGTTGTCCGTGCCGAAGTGTGAACTGCCGGCGCCCGAACCGAAGTAATCGACCACGCCCGCAAGCTCGTTGGCCGTCGACGACTGCTTGGCCGGGTCGGAGATGACGCTCTCGGCGACGGACAGATCCGAGACGGTGACGTTGGCCTTGTAGCAGATCACGTCGAAAGCGGACGGCTGTTCGCTGTACCCGATGCCGGTGACGGCCTGGGTGCTTTGCAGGGGAAACGGCACGACCAGTCCGGCGTTCTGCGAGCCCTTGGTCTTGCCGACAAAGGCCAGGTCCGCCGCGGTGTCCGTGTCGATGGTGCCCGTGCGCTGAACCGCCGCGCTGCCCGAAGCCCCGGAAACGGACGACCCGGTCCAGAAGTCCCCGGCCGTGACGGTATGGCCGCCGACACTCACGTCGAGCGACGCGATCTGGCTGGTGGAGTATCCCCAGACGATGAAGTCGACGACCTGGCCCGTCCCGTCGAGTATCACGACCCATCCGCTGCCGGTGTTGGTCCAGTAGATGTTGGAGCCCCAGTAGTTGTCGCTGGTGCTGTCGGTGCGGTAGAGGATCTGCCCGGCCGGCATGGATGAGGGCAGATCCCACACGACCGAGTGGGCCGCGTTGACGCCGTTCTTCTCGTCGTTCACGCCGACGATCCATCCGCTGGTGTCGACCGCCCGGTCGGAGACGTTCTGGATCTCGACGTAGTCCGGGGAGCCCGTGCACGCCTCGGTGACCACGATGGTGCTGGACGGCACGTCGACCAGCCCGGCCCAGGCCGAATCGTCGAACCCCGCCGCCGTCCAGCCCTCATCCGGTCCCGACGGGACCAGCCCCGCGTCGGCGGCGGTCGGCACGTGATATCTCAGCGGCGCCCGGGCCGTCAGCAGCGCCACGGTGTCGTCCGCCAGGCCGTACGATATGTCATCGCTTTGCGCCGGGAACTCGTCGTAGTCGTGTGCGACGGTGCCGTCCGGCCGGAGCAGGCCGAGGTACTCCCCCCCTCGGCTGAGGGCGAAGTCCGTGTGCAGGGCACCGGCGGAGTCGACGTACGGGTAGTCCTCGGCGGGCTTGTCCGAGGCGAAGACCAGCATGTACTGGTTGGGATCGATCGACGTGTCGATTCCCGGGTCGCTGGGAAACTGCCATCGATTGTCCGGGTCGGTCTTGTCGTCGGTGAGGTACCACCCGGCCAGGTCGATCGCCGCGCCGGTGGGATTGTAGATCTCGATCCAGTCCGAGTAGACGCCGTCCCCGTCGCGCAGGACGTTCTCGTTGGCGGCCATCAATTCAGTGATCAACGGCCCACTCGACAGCAGCAGTCGCTGCTCCAGTGCCTCCATTATCGGGAGACGACCGGTCTCCGTGCGCATCGCGGGCATCATGTACAGTGCACTCCAGACGTGCATCATACCACAATTGGGGGAGTCTCCCGTCTCCAAAAAGGCGCCGCGCGAGCGTCCCACACACACAAGCCCGGGGATCGGAATCCCCGGGACGATCCCTCGGAGGACCCCCGCAAAGACCTCACGGCCAGTGCCAGCCGGTGTTGCCCACCCACAGCGGCAGCACGATGAAGTGATGCACCAGGTCGCTCAACACCACCCCCAGGGCGATCCCGACCACGCGGTGCTGAAGCAGGCGGTTCTTGCGGATCAGGGCCGCCCAGATCAGCAGCGGGACGGCCCAGAACATGTGGTGAATCTGGAGGATCAGAGGGGGGTCGGTTTCGGCGATGTACTCGGCGGCCGACACGCCACTGACCAGGCGCGCGATGACCGTGATCGTCTCACCGATCAGCGTCACCGCAACGCACCATCGAACCAGCGTACCTTTCGACGGCTCTCTCTCTGCCACGGCCGGGCCGTCCTTCTGCCGGCTTGGCCTGCGGAGCCGGCGATGTCATGGGGGTTGTCTTGAGGCATGGTACCGCAGCAGGGGCACACAAGGCCAGCCGCCCTCCAGGCACCCGCGTCAGCGCCGCGCCGGGGCGCCCTTCTCAGTCACGTAGCCGATGTTGACGCCGCGGATTCCGGCCTCGTGGCAGATGGTGAGGCAGGAGGCGACGTGCTTGTGGCGGACATCCGCGTCGGCGCGGAGGAGGACCTTCCGGTCGGGGTCGGCCTTGACCGCCCGGCCCAGGGCCTTGGCCAGTTCCGCCGGTGAAACCTGCCTTCCGTCCAGGACGGTCGAACCGTCCTTGCGAATATTGACGACGATCGGGGGCTGCGAGGGTGCAATCGGCCCGTTCTTCCTGCCGGCCTCCGGCAGTGTGACCTCCATGTCTCTGTCGATCGCCACCGGGCCGTCCGGGCCCGGGCGGACCCACGCCTGCCACAGACCGTCGGACCCCAGCGTGGTGCGCAGGCCCCACGCCGGCATGCAGAGATCCACCACACGCCACCCGTCGGCGCCGCGCCGGGCCGTGTACTGGATACGGCCGCGATAGACGTCCTTGACCTCGAACGAGACGGTGCCGGTCATCGTATCGCCTTGGACGTTTCTCGTCAGGTCCGTGACGTACTCGGGATGGATGAACGAGGCATAGGCGGCTCGGGCAAGACCGCCTGTCCCGGGACGTCCTTTGCAGAGCGCTTCGGCCAGTGCCGCGGGCTTGGCCAGACCCGCCTGGCCGGGGAACATGTCGAGTTCCGCCCTGCGGGCTTGCGCTTGCTTGTCGTCGGGCTTGTCTGACAGCCTGATGAACCGCGTGAGAATCAGTGTCTGCGTCAGCGTCTGATTCTTCACGTCGCCAAGCGACATGTTGAACGCGCCCGCCTGGGCCAGCCTGTCGAAGACGTGATTGGGGATCGACGCGGCGTGGCTGATCATCTGTTTCAGTTCCTCGTCGGCGGGTGGCTCGGGTGGACCGTTCGAACACCCCGTGGCAAACGCAGCACCTGCGAGCACCGCCAGTGCGACTGCCGTCTTCATCGCCGTGTCCTTTCTCCCCTGCCCCGCCGCGCCGGTGCTACCTGCCGCGCACGCAGATCAGGTGGTTGAACGTGCGGATGTACATGCACCCGTTGGCCACCGCCGGCGTCGCGTGCGTACCCTCGGGCAGGGTGTTGGTGGCCAGCAGCTTGTACTCCGGTCCGGCCTGCACGACCGACATGCGGCCCTTCGTGTTGGTCAGGTAGATCTTTTTGCCCACGCAGACCGGGGAGGAGAAGTGCACCCCGCTGAACCGCTCCTGCCAGACCTTCTTGCCCGTTTTCGGCTCGATGCACGTCAGCGTGCCCCTGTCATGCAGCACGAACACGTGCTCGCCCAGGGCGATGGGCGTGGGAACGTACGGCACCTCCCGCCCGAGCCGGTAGCTGACCTCCGCCTTGCTGTCCGCTGAGCCGGGCTTGACCACCGCCGACTCACGACTGGTCCCCCCCACGCCGGTCGAGACGAAGATCAGCCCCCCGGCCATCACCGGCGAGGCGACCGTCTTCATCTTGAACCCGCACGGCACGTGCCAGTTGACCTTGCCGCTGGCGGGGACCACGCTGGTGACGCCCTCGGCGCAACTGGCGAAGATCACTTGCGGCTCGGCGTCCGGCGGGCGGTAGATTGCCGGGGTGATGTACGACGCCGGGCCGCTCTTGCGGTCGATCTTCCACCGCAGCTTTCCCGTGGCGGCGTCCAGGCCGACCACCACGCTGCGGGCCGAGGCGTTGTCGTTCGGCACGATCACCGTGCCGTCGATGACGATCGGGGAGGCCCCCGCCCCGTGCCGGGCATCGAACGGGCCCATCGCGTACTGCCAGAGCTTCCTGCCCGAATGATCCAGCGCCAGCGCGAGCGACTTGCCTCCTGAGGCCCACGTCAGATACACCCGCTCGGCGTCCACCGCGGGGGTCGAGGCGGCGAAGCTGTTCAGCCGGTTGCTCCGGTACCTGGTGAACCTGTCGCGCCACGACCACAGCAGCTTCCCGTCCGACGCGTCAAGGCACACCACCTGCCGCACCGTGGCGCCCGGGCCTTCGCAACTCAGAAAGATCTTCGTGCCCCACAGCACGGGGGAGGAGTGCCCCCGCCCAGGCAGCTTGACCTTCCACGTGTAGTCCGGCTCGGCGATCGCCGCGGGGATCCCGTCGGCCCGCCCGATTCCCGTCCCGTCCGGCCCGCGGAACCGCGTCCATTCCTGTCCCCGCGCGGAGCCGTCGCCCATGCCCGCCACCAGCGCGCAGCACCAAGCCAGTCGCCTGAAACTCATCATCTCTCACTCCGGATTCGCCTGGCCCCGCGCCCAGCGGCGTTCGGGGCCGACGCGATTCTATCACGCGGCGGGCCTGGCACAAGCTCGACCTCCAGCGGCATCGTGTGCGATCGTGTTGCGCCCCCAATACCCCCGAAACTCCACGGTCGAAGGCGACCCGCGGCGGCTCGGGGCGGCGTGAGGTCCATGGCACCGGACATTGACCGTTCTCAATTTGCCTTTCTCAATTCTCAATGCCTAGTTCAGGTTGCTGCCTTGCCAGTAGCCTCGGCGCCCAGAGCCGATTTTCACTTCGGGCGCCCCTTCCGGCCAGAGGGTCAGGTAGATGCCCACGTCGTCGCCCTCACCGCTGCGGTCGAACACGAGGGTCAGCCCGAGGTACCACCGGGGCAGCTTGCGGGTGATGGACAGTTGCGTCGAGAGGTTGTCCCCGCCCTCGAAGTCCAGGTCGTACTGCTCGAAGAAGCTGACGGCGTACTTGCGTGAGAGGGTGTAGGTCGCCCCGAACGTGCCGACGCTCGAGTCCAGCTCGCGAATGTACCGCACGCCGCCGAAATACGACAGCCTCGGGGCGCGCTCCACGTTCAGGCTGAGCGAGGCCTTGCCCAACTGCCCGTTGCGCGGGTCGTGATTGAGCCCGCTCAGCAGCGTGGTCGAGTCGGAGATGTTCCACAGGTAGTCGGCGTTGATGAAGCTGCGGGCGAAGCCGTACTCCGGCCGGTACGTAATGTACCTCCCGTCGGCCGGCAGGGTGCTCGTGTCGCGATAGCCCCCGGCCATCACGTCCAGCCGCATCCAGTCGACCGTCTTGCGTTTGCCCGGCAGGCCGCGCTTCGTCTGAAGCCGCTGGCGCACCCCGAAGGTGTATCCGCCCTGGCGCATCAGGCGTTCTTCGATATCGGGGTCGATGGGCAGCAGTTCCCAGGGCGCCACGCTGTTGGTGTCGCTGGCGAAGAAGGCCGCCTCGGGCGTGATGACGTGCTTGAGGCGGTGGACGTCGAAGAGTCGGCTTTCGGCCTTGTTGTAGACGCGCCAGATATGGAAATTGGCGCGGGCGCCGGCCTGCCCGTAGAGGCGTTCCTGCTCGCCGAACCCGATCCGCGTGTCGTCCCAGTAGGTCCCGCGGGCGACGGCGTACGGCACGACGTTGACCGGACCGAGGTGCACGGGCAGGTCGAGTTCGCCCCGGGAGTCCACGCGGGGAAACAAGCGGGTGTCTTCGCGGGTGGCCGAGTCGGTGGCCTTGGCCGGACGCCAGCGCTTGATCCCGGCGTGGGTCTCGCTGAACAGCGTGAGCGTCTCGTCGGCCAGGGGCTGGCCCACCAGGTGGTACCCCATGTCCGGCGCCGATTCGGTCTGCGTGTCGAACCGGTTCAGCCGGTACTGCCCCAGGGCGGTTACGGCCCAGTTGTCCCTCTGCTTCTTGGCGTAGACGAGGGTTTCCTGGCCCTTGGCACTGTAGAACTCGGCGGGATAGAACGTCTCGTTGAAGCCCACGTCGGAGTACCAACTGACCTCGAACTGGAGTTGCCAGTCGTCCGGGAGGAAATGCTTGTGGCGGTGGGTGAACCTCCCGCGGTAGTTGGGCACGTTGATGTCTTTGCGGTCGTCGCCGAAGTCGTCGCGGTGGCGGTTGTCGATGAGTCCGGCGGCTATGCTGTAGCCGCTGTAGTCGCGTCGGGCGTACTTGAGCCGCCCCCCCCCCAGGATGCCGCGCTCGTAGTAGCTCAACTCGAGCAGGCCCTTGAAGCCCGCCGGCTTGGGCAGGCCCAGCAGCCTGAACAGCCGCCACTGCGTCTCGACCCCCATGCCGAACTGCTTGCCCTGGTCCCCGACGGCCACCTTCCGCAGCGCCGTGTGCCCGTCCTCGAACGTCGTGTGCGTAAAGGGCCAATAGGCGACCGGCACACCGCGAACGTTGAACGTGGTGTGCTCCAGCCAGGCCTCCCACCTCTCGGGGCCCATTCGCCGGCCGACGTCGTCGTAGGCGGCCACGTCCTTCAGGCGTGCGGTCCGGGCCGCGATGTGATACGTCGGCGAGTAGAAGTCGCTGGTGGTCACGCGGGCGTTCTTGAACCAGATCTCGCGGTTGGGCAGCTTTCGGCCCTTCTCGTCGATATCCCTGGCGGACCTGGCGGTCTTGAACCGGATGAATATCGGCACGCTGCGCTGTTCCTGGATGGTGCGGAAGACCCCGTCGACGACATCCGCGCGGTCGAGCGTGAAGTTGTAGAAGGCCTGCGGGCCTCGCATGGTGCGCTCCCCGCGGGCGATCACCACGTCGCCCTCGAGGTAGACCGCCTCGATCACCTCCTTGCCCTGGGCGAACGTCATGGCCCCGGCCAGGGCCGCGGCGCCCGCCGGGGCCGGGGCCGACGAATCGGCCTTGGCCCGCCTGGAGTAGAGCACGGCGGCCTGGCATCGGAGTTCGAGGAACTCTCGGCTGTCCGGGTGTCCCTGGGCGAGGTAGACGTTTCCCGTGGCGATGGTGATGCGCTGGGAGTAAGGGTCCTTGGGGTCGGCCAGCTCCGACGAGAACTTCTCGGCGTGGAAGCTGACGGGCGGAACGGGGCGTCGGGCGCGCCGTGCCGGCCGCGTGGCCGCCGCGGGCGCAGGTCTGGCCCCGGCGGGCCGGACGGCCGGACGCGAGGTCGGCCCGTCCGGCCCGTCCGGGCCGCGCGCCGCCAGAAGACCGGGCGCCGCGTGGCGAGCCGGCTGCTCGACCGGGCGGGCCGCCTGGTCCTGCCGAGCCGCCACCGCCCGGCGGTACAGCCCGTCGTCGGGGGGCGCGCCCCCGGGGAGGCTGCCCTCGGCCGACACGCGGCCCTGCTGGCGCAGCGTCACGAGCATGGCCCGGTCGCCAAGGGTGGCGGCGGGGGTGGCGGCGGCGGCCTTGCCCTCGATGTAGACGGTGACGTCGCGGCAGGTTCGCGAGCGGCCCGGCGCGGCCTTCATCCAGATTATGGCCTTGTCGCCACTGAATTTGCGCTCGCCAAACGTCAGGGAAAAGCCCCCGATCGCCGCCGTGGCGTCCTCACCGGCGATCCGCAGGTTGTACAGCCTGGCCCCGCGAATGACCATCTCTCGGCTGACGTACCTGCCTGGCGCGGCGTCGGCCCGGCCCGCCGAGGCCAGAGTCATCACCACGGCCGATACCCCGGCCGCCACGGCCGAAGACCGCCACAGCCGGTTTCCGCACCGATGACCCCTCATCGCATTCTCGCCCAGGGAGCCGAATCCATAACGCGGCGGCGATCATAGCCCCCCCCACCGGCAGTGTCAAAGGGCTGTTAAGGCGGGTGGTTGCCCTGGTTGTCCGGGCCCCCTACGATGCACACGGAAAGGTGCGCCGATAAAGCGGAAGAAACTGCTGCGGAAGCTCGCCCACGGCTCGCTGGAGAACGAGTGATGAGTGACTATCACATCAACATCTTCTACAGCGAATCCGACGGCGGGTACATCGCCGACATTCCGGATCTCGTCTCGTGTTCGGCATTCGGCGCCACCCCGGAGGAAGCTCTTGCCGAGGTCGAGAAGGCTAAAGCCGCCTGGCTGGCCGCCGCGCGGGACGCAGGAAAACCCATCCCGGAGCCGAGGTACCGTCCCGTGATCTATCAGTAGCTCAGGCGGAGGGTCTTGATCTTGAAGGGGGCAAAGTCCATCATGATGCGGTCGTCCTGGATCGTAGCGGGCTCAATGACGTTCTCCAACATGTCGCAGAGGGACGCCGACCTCACCGGCAGCGAGACCGTCAGCGCCGCGCGCGTGGCGGTGCCTTTGGACTCGTAGAGACGGACGATGGTATCCCCGCTGCCGTCCTCGGCCGCCTTGACGGTGTCGACAATCACGTTCGGGTCGTCGACGCCGAACACGGACCGCTGCTCCGCCAACCCGCGGGCGGTCGTCACCGGGCAGTTCAGCTCGTAGCCCTCGCGGACGACGCCGCAGTCGACGAACGGCCCCGTCCAGGGCAGCATCGCGTAGGTGAACTCGTGCCGGCCGGCCTCGGCCCGGCCGTCAGGCGCCAGCGGGCTCCGCAGCAGCGTCAGGTTGATTGACCGGCCCAGGACGTTCAGCCCGTACTTGCAGTCGTTCAGGACGGCAAAGCCCCGCCCGGGCTCGACCAAGCCCGACCACTTGTGGTTCGAGACCTCGTAGCGGGCGGCGTCGAACGGGTTCGAGTGATGGGTGGGCCTGGCCACGTGACCGAACTGGATCTCGTGCAGGGCGTTCTCGGCGTGGTAGTCGACCTCGAAGGCGACCTTCAGCACCTTGTGGCGTTCCCGCCAGTCGATGACCGTGTGAAAGTCGACACAGCGGCTGTTGCGGCGCATCGTGACGGTCTGCGTCAGCGTCGAGCGGTGCAGCGGCCGCGTGATTCTCAGCACGGCCAGAAGCGGCCCGGCCGTGACGGCCTCGATGTCCGCCTCGGCGTCGAGCGCGACGGGCTGGTCCATGTAGTTCATGTCGAGGTCCCACGCGTCGAAGGACGCCGGCACGTCCTTGTACATCCTGAAGCTGTTGCACGCCCCGGCGGCCAGCTCACGGCAGGCCGCCTTGTCGAAGATGCTCTCGATCTCGCCGCGGGAGTTGAACGTCAGCCGAAGCAGCTCGTTCTCGAGCGTGTCGGGCGCGGCGGTCAGCTTCGGCCCGCAGTCGCCCCGGCAGGGGTCCGGCCGCCCGGCGGGCGTCAATGGCGTCCAGCCGCACGACGGGACGGTGACCTCAGCCATCGTCCGGCCCGCAACGTCCTGCACGGGGACACGCCGGCCGTCGGCATCGACCGCGGCGCGAACGCCTTCGGGCAGTTCGACCAGGGCCGTGCGCCGCCACGACAGCGCGTTGAAAACGGTAACGCCCTGCGCGTCGTCGGTCAGCGCCTCGCGGGCCGCCGCGGCGGTCCGGTCGGCGGTGGCGATCACGTCGTCGAAGGCGGCCTCGGCCTCGTCATACACCCGGGCAATCGACGAGCCGGGCAGGATGTCGTGGAACTGGTTCAGCAGGAGCGTCTTCCACGCGCGGTCCATCTCATCGGCGTCGAACGGCAGGCCCGCCCGGGCCGCGGCGACGGCGGACCACATCTCCGCCTCGCGGAGGGCCAGTTCGCTCTTGCGGTTGCCGCGCTTCGTCCGGGCCTGCGAGGTGTACGTGCCGCGATGGCACGGGAAGTACAACTCGCCGACGTACCGCTTCTCGCACGGGCCGCGGCTATCGAGGTCCTCGAAGAACACGACCGGCCCGTCGAGCACGACCCGGGGCGAGCCCTCCAGGTCGTCCTGGCGAAGGGCCAGCTCCACGTGGTGCCGCGTCGGCCCACCGCCGCCGTCGCCCCAGCCGAACGGCATCAGCCGACCGGCCATGCCGTCCTTCTGCACGCGCTGCCGCCAGCGCCCGATCACCGCCGCCGGGCCCATCTGCGAGTTGTAATTGTTGTGCAGATGGGCCAGGACCTCGGACCCGTCGATCCCCTGCCACGTGAACGTGTTATACGGGAACGTCGGCCCGCCCTTGTACGTCCAGAAGATCTTCTGCGTCGAGAAGTACTTGATGCCGCACCCGGCCATGATCTGAGGCAGCGCCCCGCTGTAGCCGAACACGTCGGGCAGCCACATCAGCACGCTGTCGACGCCAAACTCGGCGCGGAAGAACCGCTTGCCGTGGATGAACTGGCGGATCAGCGACTCGCCGGAGGGGATGTTGGTGTCGGCCTCGACCCACATGCCGCCCTCGGGGACGATCGACCCGCCGGCAACCGCGTGCTTCACGCGCTCGTACAGGGCCGGGTAGCGCCGCTTGACCCTGTCGAACAGGTGGCACTGGCTGTGGAGGAAGCGATACGCGGGATACTCCTCGGCCAGGGCGAGCTGGTTGGCCAGCGTGCGGGCGGCCTTGCGCTCGGTCTCCGCCAGCGGCCACAGCCACGCCACGGCAAGGTGCGCGTGACCGAAGGCGACCATCACCGGCGCCGTCGACCCGTTGATGCACCCCAGCACGCCGGCCAACTCCTCGCGCCCGGCGCGAACGGCCGCAGGCAACTGCTCGGGCGGCAGTTCGAGGTCGGCCGCCATCGTGCACTCGCGAAGCGCCCGGTCGATCTCCGCCGTGCGGAGCGAGTCGGCGTGGAGATGGTCCCGCAGTTCCAGCAGGCATCTCATGTCCAGCCAGAGTTGGTAGGCCTGCTCGTCCCAGACGCCGAACGTGGTTTCGCCCACGGTCTGCTGTGTGGCCGGCGGCTCGGGTATGCTCGGCCTGCCGTGTGCGACGGGCCCGACGGCGCAGAGTCTCGGCCCGTGGTCGGCGTAGGCCTCGACCAGAACGTGGTGCACGTCGCCCGCGCGGGCTGCCCTGGCCAGCGTGACCGGCAGGCGGACGGAGGACTTGGACCCGGCGGCGCGGCCGTCCACGAAGATCAGCGCCTCGCACCCCCCGCCCCCGAAGTCCAGCACGAGCCGCTGGCCGTCGGCCGCGGCGGGGGTGACCACCTCGCCGCGAAACCACGCGTAGTCCCACGTGGCGCCCCACGGCGTGCCGGGCGGCATCGGGCCGAACGGCCCTGCCTGGGCCTGCTCGGCGGTCAACGGCTCGCCCGTGACGAACCCCGCCATCTCGACCGCCCCCAGCGGGCGATACCACATCTCCTCGAGCCTGCGTACCCAATGCTCAACGCGCCTGCGCCACTCGCCTCTCAGTGACATTCCTGATCCTCTTCCTGTGCGCCAAACCGTGAATTGCCACAGTGGACCGATCCGGCAGCCGGATGTCAATCGGCCATCGGGGAGCCTGTCGTAGATCCTGAGCTTGTCGAAGGGAGCCTGTCGAAGGGCAAGTGCCGCTGGACGGCCGTTGTGCTACTCCACGCAACCGATAACAGACGACTCTCCGATGCGGGGCGCATCCCGCCGCAGACTATACGTTGTATGGGGAGTTTGCAATGTTCCACTTCTCAGGAGCACAACATGTCCCGGCGGCGCGGGGAGACCTGTAAACTGTTTACCCTAAAGTACTTGTGGTGTAAAAGCCCGCCGCGAACGGCATCGTGACATTCGTGAAGTGGAAACCTGTGTAACACTGTAACACTGCCCCGAACAGGGGGGATTGACGATCTGCCATGGTGCGCGCCGGGGCCGAGGAGCGGGGGCCAAGTGTCGTTGGCACCCTCGGACGGGAATACCCCCCGGGCGGAACCCGGGGGCGTTGGCTGACGCGCATACTGTGTGCGCGCGGGAAGATATCGCGTTCCATAGAGGAAGATACCGAGTTATAAGAGTGTCGGTAATCACACGTTTGAGACGCACTCCGCTCAGGCGGCGAGCCTGACCGCGGGTGAGATGTTATCTGAATACGCACGAAACGAAGGATCCTCCTGATGAATGCAAGACGACTCTCAAGACGCGGACGACACACAGCCCTGTTGGCCCTGCTCGTGGTAGCAGCGTTCGTCATCTCCCCGGCCGGCGCGGCGCCGAAGAACCTCAGGAAGACGGTCTCGCTGGGCCCGTGGCATGTCAGCAGACCGATCAAGACCAAGAGCGTAACCGATATCCTCTTCGCCGAGAAACAGATCAACCTCACGGTCAAGGACTCCAAAGGCAAGGCCGTCTGGACGACCCAGCCCAAGCTGGCCGATGGCATGAGGAACGGTCTGACCATACCGAACTCCTCGTCGCAGTACTTCTACCGGACGATCACGGCCAAGGCGGCCGTTACGGTCACCGGCGGCTTCGGCAGTGACGACGGGTGCGCAGTCTGGCTTAATGGCAAGCGGATCGTGCTGGTCAAAACCGTAACCAATCCCGACAAGAACAAGGTCAAGATGACGCTCAACAAGGGCGAGAACCAGCTCCTGTTCAAGGTGCACAACAACGGCGGTGGATCGAGCATGTCCTTCCAGATCGATGGACTGACCAAGATCAGCCGCGCCAAGCGGGCCCCGGCCCGACGCAAGTCCAGGTCCTGGCCCCAGCCGAAGCACAGCGGGCCTGACATCACCGTCGAATCGCTCCGGCGGGCGGTCAAGGACCTGGCGGCCAGCTTCCCCGACAAGTACACCAAGGGCGCCGCGTACCTCGCCCGCCTGGACGCACTCGCCAAGACGCCCGACGAGGCGAAGCTGACCGCCCTGGCCCGCGAGGCGCTGCTGGCCAACCCCCTGCTGAGCTTCGACAAGCTGTTGCTGATCAAGCGGGCCTCGGGCAGCAACTTCCTTCCGAGAAACTGGCTGAGCAACACGGCCATCCGCAAGACGGGCCACACCAACGAGATCGCCGTCCTGTCGCCAGTGAGCCCCGACGGCGAACTGACCACGGTGTTCAGACCCGAAAAGGGGGTATTCGTCGGCGACGTGGACCTGCACTTCGACGGCACGAAGATGCTGTTCTCGATGCCGAACGCCAAGGGCGAGTGGCAGGTCCACGAAGTCAAAGTCGACGGGACGGGCTTGCGGCAGGTGACCCCCTCCGAGCAGCCGGACGTCAGCAACTACGACCCCTGCTACCTGCCCGACGGGAACATCATGTACACCTCGACGGCCAACATGCAGGGCGTGCCCTGCATCGGCGGGGGCAGCCACGTGGCGAACATGGCGCTGTACAACCCCAAGACGGGCAAGACGCGGTTGCTGGCGTTCGAGCAGGACCACGACTGGTGCCCGGCGATGATGCCCAACGGGCGCGTGATGTACCTGCGATGGGAATACACCGACACGCCCCACTATTTCACGCGGGTGATGATGTCGATGAACCCGGACGGGACGAACCAGTTGGGCTACTACGGCAGCAATTCGTACTGGCCCAACGCGATGTTCTTCTCGCGTCCGCTGCCCGGCAGCTCGACGAAGTTCGTCAGCATCATCGGCGGGCACCACGACCATCCTCGCATGGGCGAGATGATCCTGTTCGACACCGCCCGAGGTCGCCACGAGGCGGACGGCGTGATCCAGCGCATCCCGGGCTATGGCAAGAAGGTCGAGCCGATCATCCGCGACGGGCTGGTGCGCAGCAGTTGGCCCTTGTGGATCCACCCCTGGCCGCTGAGCGAGAAGTACTTCCTGGCCTCGCGCCCGGTACGGCGCGGCAGCAAGGACTGGGGTATCTACCTGGCCGACGTGTTCGACAACATGCTGCTGATCAAGACGATTCCGGGCATCTCGCTGGTTGAGCCGGTCCCGCTGAGGCCCACCAAGACGCCCCCGGTGGTCCCCAGCAAGATCAACCCGGACATGAAGGACGGCGTCCTGTACGTCCAGAGCGTCTACTTCGGTCCGGGGCTGAAGGACGTGCCGCGCGGCACGGTCAAGAAGCTTCGGCTGTTCACGTACACCTACGGCTACCGCGGTGTGGGCGGCCATGCCTGCTTCGGCATCGAGAGCGGCTGGGACGTCAAGCGGATACTCGGCACCGTGCCGGTCGAGCCGGACGGCTCGGCCATGTTCTACGTGCCGGCCAACACGCCCATTTCGATCCAGCCCCTCGACGAAGACGGTGCCTCGCTGCAACTGATGCGCAGTTGGCTGGTGGCGATGCCCGGGGAGGGCCTGTCCTGCGTGGGCTGCCACGAGAACCCCAACGACGTGGCCCCGCCGACGGTGACTATCGCCGCGCGCAAGGCCCCGGCGCGGATCACGCCGTGGAACGGCCCGCCCAGAGGCTTCGGGTTCCGCCGGGAGGTCCAGCCCGTGCTCGACAAGTACTGTGTCGGGTGCCACAACGGCAAGACCAAGGGCGCGCCGAACTTCGCCACGCGCAGCAGCAAGTTCAACACGGCCTACACGACGCTGCAGTTGTACGTTCGCCGGCCCGGGCCCGAGAGCGATTACCACATGTTCCGCCCGATGGAGTATCACTCCTCGACCAGCGAGCTGATGCAGATGCTGGTGGCCAAGGGACACAAGAACGTCAAGCTCCCGCCCGAGGCGCTGGACCGCCTGCGGACGTGGATCGACCTGAACATTCCGTACCACGCCTCGTGGACGGAGGCCCGCGGCTCGCGGGTGGCCAAGGTGTCCGAGCGGTACACCGCACTTCAGAAGCTCTACGCCAGTGTGGACATCTATCCGGAGAATCTGCCGGACCTGCCCCCTGACGACGTCAAGCCGATCGTGCCCGCCAAGGTCACGCGGCCGGAGATTGCGGTGCCGCAGGTGCCCGGGTGGCCCTTCGATACGGCTGAGGCCGCGAAGCGGCAAGCCGCGGCGGGCAGCGAGACCGCGCGGACGGTCGAGCTGGCCGACGGCGTGACGATGGAGCTGCGGCTGATTCCCGCGGGCGAGTTCGTGCTGGGCAATGCCGCCGGGGACGTCGACGAGCGCCAGGTCGCCCACGTCAAGATCGACAAGCCGTTCTGGATGGGCACCGTCGAGGTCACCAACGCCCAGTACGCCGCCTTCGACCCCAAGCACGACAGCCGGTTCATCGACCAGGCCGGAAAAGACCAGGGCAGCCCGGGCTGGCCGGCGAACCGGCCCAGCCAGCCGGTCATCCGCATCAGTTGGGCCGAGGCCGTCGCGTTCTGCCAGTGGCTCAGCAAGAAGACCGGGCGCACGTTCGCCCTGCCCACCGAGGCGCAGTGGGAATGGGCCTGCCGGGCCGGAACAAACTCGGCCATGTCCTTCGGACCGCTCGGGACCGACTATGGCAAGTTCGCCAATTTCGCCGACGTATCGGCCGCCAAGCGGCAAGGCACCAGGCGAGGCAGCCTGACGCCCTTCATCGCCGACAAGACCTTCTCAGACGGGCAGATGATCGTCTGCGACGCCGGAAAGTACGCGCCAAACGCCTGGGGCCTGAAGGACATGCACGGCAACGTCGCCGAGTGGACTCGCTCGTCCTTCAAGCCGTATCCCTACAACGACGCCGACGGGCGGAACGACATGGACGTCAAGGCCCTCAAGGCCGTCCGCGGCGGGTCGTGGCACGACCGGCCGAGGCGGTCGACCTCGTCATACCGCCTGGGCTACCGGTCGTACCAGAAGGTCTACAACGTGGGCTTCCGCGTGATCTGCGACAACTGAGAACGACGAACAACGACGACAACGACCCTGTCGTTGTCGTTTGTCGTTCTTCAACTCGGGACTTGCAATGGGCGGTGGAAGTGGTATCGTTTCTTCGACGGGGCCGGCCAGGATGCCGGTCGGCAGGTCCGACGGAACGCATCACGATCCGATGGAGCGATCGAGAGAAAGGAACAATCATGCCTGACAGAGTCTTGAACGTTGGTCTCATTGGCGGCGGCGGCGGGGCGTTTATCGTCAACCCTCACCAGAAGGCGATTCACTTCGACGGCACGCGCCGGGTGACCTGCGCGGCGCTGCACCAGGACCCCGAGGTCGCCATGAACGAGGCGGCCAACTGGCCCTACCCCATCAAGGGCTATCCCAACTATGACG
>Ga0180431_10003021_pt1 | contig 22000 bp, 48 predicted proteins | sample SS_ome_11_FD_132459 | JGI IMG/M metagenome (GOLD analysis project Ga0180431, IMG submission 132459) | Hypersaline lake sediment archaeal communities from the Salton Sea, California, USA - SS_1_MS_1 metaG | ecosystem: Environmental > Aquatic > Non-marine Saline and Alkaline > Hypersaline >...
AGAGAAGTTCGGAGCGCTTCGTTTCTATTACCAGCTCTCGTCTTCGGAAGACGTTTTGAAAGCGGTCCGTGCTCTCGTCGACGGTGCTGAGGCTAAGTCTGCAAAGACGTGTGAGGTTTGTGGGGCACCGGCACAGCGAGATGAAACGAACGCGTGGATCCAGACCGTTTGTGAGGCGCACGCAAAATGAGCGAAAAATCATCTCTTACACCGGGCCGAATAATCGCACTTTTCTTTCTTTTGCTTGCAGCATTCATCGCGTGGGCCTCGCTTCGCATATCCAATAATATCGACGACAGCCCTGGCCCGAAGCGCGAGATTGGCCCTCTCGATGAGATGATGGAGGGACCAATGTATGAACGATACAAAAACCGATCGTCCTAAAACACTTCGCGAGTGTGACAAGGTCTACGAATCAGCCGCGCGGCATTTGCCTCCTGGCATGTATTTTTTCACTGTTGCTGAGCCAGACGAGGCTACTTTGAGTAGCCCTGAGGCGACGCTCGATGATTGGGGCTTGTATCACCTCTACAGCGCTGGCGATGTAAAGTTGCAGGAATATATCACCCTGTTTGACCTGATGCCTGTGGCGCAAAAAATCTGGATCGATCTGTTCTCGCACACTCGCCACTGGTTCGTCGCAAACGGTCTAGTTTTCGAGAACGCTCCACAATGGAGAACGCATGCCGATAAAAATGGTCAAAGCGCTGATTGATATTCCGACACCCAATGTCGAAGGTGAGCGTGAGATCACACTGATCATCAACGGCCACGCTTACCGTCCTGGTAATCACGGCTTTCTTGCCGCGACTGAAAAACCAATACACACGCATGGTCCTGATGCCAAAGAGGCTATCGAAAACCTGGCCAAGAAACTAGAAGACCTGGCACTCGACCTTCGTGAATACACTCTTACTGGAGAGGTCTCGCTTTATGGAATCCAATTCAAAGACGGAGACGCACCTGTCTCACTCAAACTTCCCGACGATCACGAGGGCGTACCTGGACCTGCTGATCGCAAAGGAACATCAACGGACGGAGCTGAGGAAGACGATGTCAAGTGACCAAGATCTGCATTCATTTGCTGTGGCGGCGAATCAGTCTATCGACAAAGGAGAGGTGCCTCAAACGAAAATGTTTGACGGGCACAAGGCGCAAAAGCTAGATCAAGAATTCCGAGCGATGGGGTGGGGTGACCTTCCCCATCACAAAGAGCCGTACTCTACAACCAACAAGATCCGCGCGCGGTTCCTTCAGTCGCCAGCTAGTGCAGACGGGCATTACGTTGCCTTCATTGAGGGCTCGATGCTCGGCGCGTTCACCGAAGTCGAGTTTGGATTTTCACAATGAGCAAATTTCCCAACATTCGAAAGCCTGAAGAGGGTGCGCAGCCTATCCATGTCTTCAAGGCTGACTTTCAGCTTTTTCATCAAGACATGCTTGTTGACTTTGTCGAGCACTGGTCAGCCCAATCGGATGAGGCTATGTATCCGCGCCGGCTGACATACGAAGAGTGGCTTGAACAGTATCACGCGTTCGTGGAAATGAAGATGCTGGACCAGCAGCAGTTGGAGGTGTGACATGCAGACCACGTTCCCAATCGACAAGCGTTCCGAAATTGTTGCGGCACGCTTCACTGCGCTAGATCTCGCCAAGCCGACAATCATCCGCATTCGCCCCGGCGAGCCCATTTCCGTTGAAGAGGTTTCTGAAAAGCCAACGCTTGAGCAGCTTCAAGAATTTGTCGGCGGCTATATCGAGTATGTCCCATCTCCGTGGTTTGGAGAATGTTACTGCAACGAAGAGGCGAAGTTTAAGGCGCTCCCGCACAATGAAGCGGCAGACATTTTTACCGGCTTCGAACGCATCAAAATGGAAAATGATTATCTCGCCGGGCCGGTAATCATCTTGCACAACTTCTCACCGGAGCAAGATGACTAAAAAGTCCGACGACGAATCGCTTGCTCGGGTCACGGGTCGTGTGCGTGATGCTGTTTCAAAAAACAGTATGTTTTGGCGCGATATGATTTCCGAATCTGGGCCGAATCACTTTTTAATTCAAGAGACAGATGGTCGAGAATTTATCATCACCGTCAAGCAAACCATGCCGCCTGAGGACGAGAGGTAGTTAAATGCTTTATCGAGTTTGTATCAAGTCTACATCTAGCCTCCAGCCGGATAGCTCTTTTTGGAAGAAGCGTGTTTTGTATTGCGGATATGACCGCGAGGAAGCAAAGCGTGTGTACTACGAAAATGAGCCTGAAGATACGCAATACCAGAATTACGGAAGCTCATTTCGTCAGACTCTGTTTCAGGTGATTAAAGATGAAGGCACTGACAGTACAGGCGACGACGTCATTGAGACGATGAGCATCGGGTAGAACTGATGTCCATCGAGCTTTACACCTGGGCCACCCGGAAGGCTAAGGCCGAGGGCGAAAAAGGCGACAACTACTTTGGCATTCTGATCTCTCCAGACCGTAAGGTTATTTGGGAATCTGAGCCGTTCTACATGAACCGTCGCTGGGCAGCTCAGGCTGCGGTGGACGAAGCGCGCCGTCGCGGTATCAACCTCGACAAGCCCATCGGATACGCTGGCGTGAAAGGGCTGCCCAAGCGTCGCGCTTGACAACCCGGCAAACCCCGCCTACCCTCCAGGCAACCGACTGCCGGTGCCGGGTAAACGGCACAGCGCCTTTTCAGGTTAGTCGTTTTTCCTTTGGGGCGTAGTCACAATGGGTCAATCCCACGGTCGGGGTTTCCTCCTAATCCCCTGCCTCGCGCACGAGGCAGGGGATATTTTTAGTGCTATGGCAAGACTCATCGACATATCGAGAGAAGATTTGGCAAGACGATATCGTAAACAAAAACGTCGGGGCAGCAACAAGCGGACAATTATTTCCGATGCCTTGTCGTTCATCACGGATGATGTGCGCGCGTATCTCCGAGGCGCGGCAATGGTGTCCGAGGCATGGATGGACTTGCGCAGGCTTCGGACCGATCCTAATCCGTCTGATTTTCTGGCCGCCACGACTCGGGTTTTATCTAGCCTCGACGAAGAGTTCGGCGTGCCTTTGGTGCATGCTTTTGTTGACGAGGAGTATACGTCCATTGCGCAAGGCGAGGGACTTCAGGAAATCGTTGTCGACACATTGCGAAAGTTGGACCTTTTACGCGATGTACGGACGCGTCATAACGTCAAGCTATCGGAAGCGGCGCTTGAAGCGGGAACGGTTCATGTCTTATCGCGCAATGGCTCTCCGACTGATATCTTTGTGGCTCGGGAAAAAGAACTCGATGTTCTCAAAGAGCTGTCCGCGCTTTTTTGGTCAACGCAATCCACCAACAATGTGGTCGTTCGTCGTCAGACAAAGTATGACGAGGACGACTACAAGACTCAAAGCGTTTACTTTGACGAAGATACTGACGGAAAGGATCTCTACGTCATCACTGATGACGCTAAAGAGTTAGCCAAGCGCGCCGCAGATGGAGGAAGCGTTCTTCTCTATGGAGAGCCTGGCTCCGGCAAGACAGAAACAGTCCGATGGCTGGCGCGTCATACAGACGAATTTAGTATTCGCTTCGCAGTCAATGATCTGACTGATCTGGATGCGAGCATGCTCATCCAAATCATAAAGGTTACCCGACCTCAGTTCATCATCATCGATGATATTGACAGGTCTCGTGATCAGGCGATGCTGCTCGACGCAATCGATACAATTAGATCTGAACATGATGTATCCATCATGGCCACCGCGAATGACCTCCACCGACTTGACCGCGCGCTGCTTAGACCGGGGCGCTTCGATACGATCCAGCATTTGAGTGAGTCGGCCGACCATGTGCGGACTGTGATGCTTGCCAACGCCAAAATCTCGGAAGATCACCGAAGTAAAATGACGGATTGGCCTATTGTGTATATTAAATCTTTCTTGTCGCGTATGAATTACGTGTCTGAAGACGATGCATTCAACGAGACGTTGATGCATCTGAACTTGATCCGCGGGCTCGAAGGTAAAAAGCCAACTGGCGATTTCACGTAAAGCCCGAAACGACCGGCTTGACACGGCACTGAGTCGTGGCTACGGTGAAGGCTGCTAGCTGCGGTTAGCGGCGCTGACCAGGAGAGCGCATGTACAAACTCATCGGGGTAACTATCCAAGTAGAAATCGAGCAAGGGCAATCCGTCCCGATCGTCATTGCTAGTAATAACACCGACTATGACTTCGAGAGTTTAGACGAACTCATCGGGGAAATACAAAAAGAATTCGGGGCTCCGGGTGTCGATGATACTGCGTGGCTTGCAATCGGAAACGAAAGCGAAGCCGGTATCTATACCGGCCTCGAAGAAGAATACGAAGACAACCCCTTCGATGAAGAAGTGGGCGGTGAGGATAACCCCCTCTACGAGCTGTTCGAAGAGGGCAAGATTGGCCCGACCTTTTACACCGAATACATTGTAAAGGTCGAAGCGTCAGACGGCGAGACATCGGTTGACCAGTTGGCCGATGATTTCGAAATCAACAAACTGGATGACGACGACTAGGAGGTCGACATGGCAACGCAAAAAGAAATGGACGACGATCTGGATATGACCCAAGAAGAGCGCGCAGAGTTCATGGGGCTCATACAAGAAGAGATCGCTGCCACTGAAAAGGCGATCTGGACCAAGCGCATCGCGCTGTTCGCTTTCGTGTCCTTCATCGTGTTCTTGGCCTGGGCTTTCCACGGCTGAAAGATGGCCGCCGCCTCAGAGGTGGGGCGGCGGCTCTTCTAAAAACAAGAAGAAAAGACTCCCGATGCTGAGCTACGACCACAAGGGCTATCCAATCATCGATGACCGCTATGCTAAAAACGGCTGGCTCAAGACAGGTGTAGGTTGGATATTAACGATCCTATCTGCACAGCTTGCATCGCTTGCATTTTGGATATTGCCCCGGGGAGTTCAGCGTTTCAAGCATGACCATGAATCGTTCACGATTGCCGGGCGTGTTCACGTCCGAGTTTTGGAACTCTTATCGTCTTATCAGCCGCGTCTTTCTTGCCGCATCGCTGTTCGAGATTTGTTCGATCTGTGTATCGCTGGCCATCTGGAACGACCCACTGGCGACATCTCCGGTCGAATTGTTGTTATCGGTGGTATCGGTGTTGTGGATGGTTACGATGTCATCGCCGCCGCTGCACGGCGCAATCCTGCCGCTGACTTAGACGTTGTATTTTTTGAGCCTCGTAATTGCGCTGGATTTATTGATGACGACTGGCATCCTCGGCATGCAAACCGAGTGCATCCCTGGAGCTTTGTTGCCCGTGTCATGATGCGGGAAGATCGCCCGGCGAAATCTTGTAGTCAGCAGATCCTGCCGTATGCTAAGGTCACGCAGATGCGCGGGCCGGATTACAATCCGCCTCCGGTTGTTCGTCTAGACGATCGAAGGGCGCTGCACCCATATGACAAGTCGTAACCTTTCCGATTGGGATGTGCTTGCCGTAGATGAAACCGGCAGGCCCACAACAGGTCTTTTCAAGACGCGTAGCGGGTTCAAAGCATATGTCAAAGCAAACGAGCTTTGGATTGAGGATCCTGATGGCACAGTAAGCCAAGTCGATCCCGGCTATTATTATGGCCAAGAGCTGGATGCCGTTGTCTACGAGATGCCACGGAATGGCATCGGGTTCATCTGCATGACTGATGATCGGTGGGCCATGATAGGTGTCAGCGTTTACGGCTGGATTGGCGATCAGTACGTAGGCGTCGATGAAGACGACATGGTGTTGTTTCGTCAGCTGATGCAGCAAGACGTCATGATCAAAACGGATGAGCAGCTGCAATCCATCACGCAGGTATCGTTCGAATATGCTTTGCGCTACAACCAAGGCGATGCCCACATCGCCTTTGAGCATGGGCTTAAGGTCCCGTGCTCAAAGCCTGGGCAAGCTGCTACTCCAATTCTAAGAAAGGCGCTGACATGCGCGATGAACGAAAGAGTCGCATAAAAGACTTCTTCAAGTTCATGTTGATTTTAGAACTGATCGGCACTGCGGTGTATGCGATCAAGATTGGCCCCGAGGGACTCAAAGAGTGGGGCTGCATCATCCTTGACCCTGCGGGGAACGAATATGTCGAGTGTAAAGAACGTCTCCGGAAGAAAAGTCATTCATAAAGATCGTATCGAGCACGCGGACAACGATTACATGACGCTGCTCAGCGTCGCGTACCAGCCCGAGTTTGTCGATGATTCAGATGAGAATAATGTCGACAAGGTCGGTGGCTATTGGGTCGGTCTGTGCATGACGCAAGACGGAAAGTTTCGTCCGTTTCATATGACGAACTTGGTAGATTTGGATATTGCCAAAACTAGGCCGAGAGGCGGAGGTTCCCGAGGGCGACCGATGTACAATGGATAGTCAGAGGAGCGGTCAAGTGCGTCATGCGTTCGGAGAAGCCGAAAAAAATTGAGGCTAGTCTTCGCTGATTGATTTGTGCTGGACAGTCGTGCATGATAAGTTTATCATGCACGCATGGCTGACGATACGGATGGGCCGGATGGGCCAGTTGAGGCCGTCGTCGTTGATCAGTCGACAGGGCTTGCTACGCCCCAAGAATTGACGGAGCGGCAGGTCGATGACTTGATCTCTACTGCGCTTAGCCTTAAAGCCAAGAGCACTCAAAAGGCTTACCGATACGCCTACAAGGGCTACTGTGAATGGATGAGTATGGGGCCCGAGCAGGCTATGATCGAACTGTTAAGCCTGGGGCGAGGCCAGGCTAACTTGCGCATCATGGACTTCATGGGCTATATGAAGTCGCAGCAAAAATCTTCTTCGACCATCAACGCGCGCCTGGCGGCCATCAAACATTACCTTGAGGTGGCCCGGATGGCAGGGTACATCGACTGGCGCCTAGATGTTAAAAGCGTCAAAAGCTCCAAGAAGAAAAAGGTATCTGGACCAACACCTGCGCAGTTTGCGATTATCAAACAGCACGTGGACCAGGCCCGGAGTCGTAAAGAGCTTCGGCTCAAAGCGATGGTCTACATGCTGGCGTTCATGGGCTTTCGCCGCAATGAAGTGCTGAGCCTCGACATCGAGCACTTAGATCTTGATAATCGGAAAGTCCATGCGCTCCGAAAAGGTGAGACGGAGCGAAAGTGGATTTCGGTGCCAGAGCAGACGTGGTCCGCCATCATGGAATGGCTTATCGCCCGCGGTAACAGCGAAGACGGCGGGCCGCTCTTTATCAACTTCGATCCGACTGCGGAAGATCCGCGATTGGGCGGCGACTCATTGTATCGGATGATCCGTGAACTTGGTAAAGGATGCGGTGTTCCGAACTTGCATCCTCACGCATTTCGCCATTTCGCTGTTACTGAGATACTGGAGATCACAGACGGCAACCGCCATCTCGCTCAGCGTCTTTCAGGGCACAAAGATCCCCGGCAAATTGATAACTATGATGATGAACGAAACGACGAATCGCTTCGCGCCGCCCAGATGATCGAGGATCGATATACGCTAAGCCCTGTTCGCGAGGATCCTAAAGATGACGTATGATAGCTTAGTACGATTGGCGCAGGCGCGAGGGCGGCATACGTATTTTGCAATTGATGCATGGCCCCGTGAAGATGGTTTGTACGACGTGACCATCGAAGCTTGTTTTCCAAATCGGAATCGCGTTAAGCTTTATCGAGTGGCCGTCAAAGAGGAAACCTTTGCCCCGGCGAGTCTTTTTCCATCGGCGAGAATGACGGTCCACGCGCCGCGGGGTAAAGTGAATGCGGGTTAGGGTCACCATCGATTTCCTGACCGACGATGATGGGGAAGCTCATGTCGTCGAGGTTCATCATTCTTCCCCCGCTATGAACGGCAACCTCAACTCGCGGCTCAATAACCGTGGCGGTTTGCCGCCGGACAAGTCAGCCGCCGTGATCGAGGCTGTGCGTGGCGTATTGCCCAAACGGCTGGGCGGTCGAGGATGAGCTTGACTTGTTCACCTTCGCTGCTGTAAGGTACGCGGCCGAGGAAGTGTGACAACTCTGACGATTCGTGAAATCATCAGCGGTGGTCAGACAGGTGTGGACCGCGCGGCGCTAAAGGTTGCACATCTCTGGCCAGGTATTCGAGGATGGGGTTATTGTCCAAAAGGCCGAAGGGCTGAGGATGGCCCCATCTCGACCGAGTTCGAAATGATCGAGCTTCGTTCGGCAGATTACCGAGACCGCACAAGCAAAAACGTTCAATGCGCAGACGCCGTGCTCATTCTCAAAAGGCGAGAGAGCCAGTCGCCCGGCACACGATTTACGGTCGGGCAGTGTCGTTCGCACAAGAAAGCGTGGTACGTCGCCGATCCCTTTGAGCCCCTGCTCATTCCGGATGTGGCGAAATGGGTGATTGACATGAGCCCTCAAAAGCTTATGATTGCCGGACCGCGAGAAAGCAAAGCTCCTGGTATCGAAAAGCAGGCCGTAGGGTTTATTCATAGCGCCATTCATCATATGGTGGGATTCTCCCCTGAGGCCTATCGTAAACTCCCAAACCAAACAAGGACAAAGGCATGAATCTGCTTCAGCAAATTGAAGAGAACCGTCGAGCGCAAAACAAAAAGCTCCTACTTGAAACTCTTAACGGCAGCCCTGATGTGACGATCGAGCAGGTCATTGAACAGCTTGCCGATGATCAGGACATGCGCAATGCGTTCATGGCTCTGACTATTGGCGAGATACAGGGACTCGTATCGACCGCGAAAAGCGCCAACGTCAACGGGGCGACCAAATCTCGTGCCGCAGCAAAAGAAGAGCAGGACGCGATCGACGCTGCCGCCGAGGTTGAAGAGGAAGACGTTGTCGAAGAGGAAGACGTTGTCGAAGAGGAAGAGGCTGACGAAGAAGAAATTGCAGCTGCTCCGAAAAAGAAGACCTCGAAGAAGTCAGCTTCTAGTAAGAAGAAGACGTCATCGAAAAAGCCCAGTAGCGGTAAAAAGAAAGCTCCGAAAAAGGTCGCCAAGGCGGCGCCAAAGAAAAAGGCTCGGTCTAAGGGTCTTAATCTTCGGACGCCGGAGGGGCGTGAGGAATACGACCAGCAGGTCGTAGGTGCCTTGGTAGATTTCGGGGAGCCCGCTCTTGCTGCCGATATTCGTGAGAAGGTGGGCGGCACCCCAGCGCAGCTTCGTGCCTCTCTTAACCGATTGATCGAGCTTGGCCAGGCCGGCTACGAAGGCGCCACTCGAAGTACCCGATACTTTTTGAACGCGTGAGCCAAACAAAAACGTGGCGCATGGGAAGCGACACCGACCCCCGTTGGGACGCGCAAGGTATTGCGAAGCCCGACGGGGGCGGCTCTACGCCGCGTGAGGTGCAAAGAATGGTCAGGTGGCTCAAGCATTGCTTGCAGTGCAATCCGCCTGACGATCTAGTCTGGGGCTTTGTCCAGGTGAGGAAATCAAATGAGCAAGACACCGATCACAGAAGAATTCAAAACTGATCTCTTGCAGATGATGCGAGAGCTTGGCCCTCAAGTATCCACATCGCAGATCGTCGAGGCGTATGCTGAGGGCGGAGATGAGGTGGCTGCGGCCACTGTCCGATCTGCCTTGGCCGAGATGATTGAAGATGCCACGGTTATCAAGACCGGCAAGAAGCGATGGAGCCGATACACGCCAGCATCGATGGCGGATCAAATCGAAGAGGCGCCCGCGAAAAAAGAAGTCGAAAAATCTGAAAGCAAAGAGAGTGACAGCGGCTCTTCAAAAGAAGCGGCGCCTAAGACATTCTCAAATGTTGAAGAGCTTTTTCGATACGCGCTCCCTTTGATGGAGCCTTTGCATGAGTACACGGCCAATGACTTTGGCCATGCAGTCCTCAAGTTTGCCACCGGAGATACCAAAGTAAGTCAGTACGCCGTCATCCGTCACCTGCCCATGCTTGTCAAAAACAAGCTCATCAGTGCCAGGCGGGTCAATGACCAGGGATGGCGTTTCATGTATTCGGTGACCGCAAAGCGCACGGATGTTTACGCTTTGTTTGGCGAGCCTGACCCTGACCCTGCTCTTGTGCAACAGGCTATCGATGACCTCGATCAAGCAACCCGAGATGACCCTGAGCAATCAGGAGACGGCACCGTCGAATATGACGGAGAGCCTGTCGGCGACGAAACCTTCTCCGAGTCCGAAGCAGATGAAGATGATGCTGAAGATGAAGTGGGAGACGGCGATGGGCCTGCGACCGCCGTGGTCGAAGCCGAAGATTTAGACCCTGACAACTTGACCGCAGAAAACTATGTCGACGACGAAGGTGATGATCTTCCTGACGAGGAAGACGCATCCGAGGAAAACAATGTCGTACAATTTTCGGCGCCGGCGACCTACGAAAAAGGCGACCTGTATGATGGGGTCGAGATCATCACTATCGCCGTCAGCGATGACGGCAGGCAGCACTTGATGTTGGCGAGCGGCAAGTTCGTAACGCTCGACGCTAAAGGCAAGCCTCAGACGGGCGGGTAGTTCGCCGACTTGACAGACGGCGCTTGAGCCGGCTATGGGTAACCGTAGCCGGCTTTTTCCATGGAGGTGGGAAATGGCTGAAGACACATGCGGCCACGAATTTAGTTTTCTCTCGTATGGAGGGATTCCGTTGCGTCTTACATTTCGTTGCTCGAAGTGCAAGGCAGAGCGGCATCGGGAAGCTACGGAGGAAGAGGCTGAGCTTTTGGAGTGGCCAGAGTCCGGTTCGGATGACGACGTGCATAAAGTATGGCACGAGCTTGTCCGCGAGTTGACCACTGAAGATGGGGACGCTTTCAACTTCGATCTTATCCCCGATTGGGAAGGGAAGCTCGATCAGCTTTCCGAAAAGTACCCTGACCACATACAGCACATTTCTTGCGATGACAGTCACCACTGTAGCTCAGATCTGATCATGATCGAGCACGCGACGATGCCGAAGGCTGACCGCCCTAAATACATGGGAACGACGGTGCTGTATATCCCGCAATGTACCGGTGAACAGCCGATACAATTTTTTCTCTACCCTGGGCACAAGATGGCACTCATGAAGGCATTGATCAATAGCATGTCCCTTCAAGACACGGTCCAGTATGTAGAAGCGTTGCACGAAAAGATCCGCGCGACAAAAATGCCGCGCTGGGAAGGTGATTGATGCCGCTTTATTGTGCCAAACATGGTCAGTACGACTCCATGTTGAAACTACCTGAATGCCCGAAATGCACGGACGAAAAGATCGCGGCTCAACGCCAGCGCGGAGATAAATGGAAGAAGCTCTACGAGATAGCATATGAACAATGTGAAGAATACGAAGAGAGGCTCGCTCGGCTGAAAAAAGAATGCGAGCGGCAGCTTTCACGCAGCGCCTCAAACGGGCGTCCTGCTTTTGAACGATTGCTGCGAATCATCACGGAGGATTACGATGGGACTTGACCAATTTGCACGAACTATGAATTCCAAGCCAGAGTTTCCGGTCGACTTCGAAATGCCGGATAACGAACAGACTGAAGAAATCATGTACTGGCGCAAGCATCCGGATCTTCAGGGTTGGATGAAGATGCTCTACGAAGAAAAGGGTGGTAAAGACCCCGCCTTCAACTGCAACACGGTGCAGCTTGATCTCAAAGACCTTGATAGGTTGGAGAAGGATATCATCAACAAAGAGCTTCCGAAGACTTCAGGATTTTTCTTTGGCGAATCTTACGGTGACGAAGATGCGCAGGATCTGGAGTTTGTTCAAAAGGCCAGAGCTGCAATACGGCAAGGCAAGACCGTATACTACTCATCGTGGTGGTGATGTCGGACGACGACTATAGTTATTCAGACATGGCCGAGGCGATTGAACGCGAGCGGCTTGAGGCTGAGTTGACGGCTTTGAAAGCTGAATACAAAGCCTTGAAATCAAAATACGACTCGCTGTACGAAGAGCATCTTCATGTAAACGACCTGCTCGTCAACAAGCTGATCCAGGCTGATAAGGCTGTAAGTGATCTCGCAAAAGTATATGCGATGCTGGTTGACGACGGTAAGTCGCTTGTTGAAAACGGCGAAGAGATCATCGCTAAGTACGGCATGGAGATCGAGGGGCGAGCGCGCGTTCATGCAGGTCTTGCATTGCAGGGCATCGTCAGTCTCAAGCACCTGCAAGACTTAGGTGAGCGCTTGGGCATTGATATGTCGGACCAGGGTGATGACAACGAAGGTAAGCGTAGTAATGAATAACGATTTTGACGCAGCCGCCGATTATCTAGGGCGTAATTTCATCATCAATCTCGCCAACGAAATCAAGCGTGCGCGAGCGAAGTTTCCCGGTAATGAGCACATGCTCGGCGCTTTGACCGAAGAGGTAGGCGAGGTCGCCAAAGCTTTACTTGAGCAACAATCCACCGAGCAGCTGCACCATGAGTGTACGCAGGTGGCCTGTGTCGCCGTTCGTATTATCCAGGAGGGGGATGCTGACTATGTGGGAGACGGATAGGGATCGAACGAAAGCGTGGCATGCCATGGGGCGTCCTGGGGATACTTGGCTCGTTGCCTTAGATGAGCGTTGTAGCATCGATAAGTATCCCTACATTACAGAGCTGGGTGGCTACGCTTATAGCCCTGACTGGGCTCACCCGATGACTTCGAAGTGCCTTCAGCTTGCGGCAGAGCAAGCGGCTGGCTGCGAGCTTCGATATGAGAAGACGGCTGAAGACCGCTACCGTAATATCGGAGGGCCGCCGATGACAGCGCCTGATCTTTCGACATTGTGGATGAGGGTTTTCGATGCATGCCCCGGGAAGCAAATTGGGTGATCATGAGAGACTCGCTTGCAGAGTTCATAGCAATCTTTTACGAAGACGATCCGCCTCCGGGGTACGAGGTTAATCAATACGCATGGAACGGCCTTCGTCGGGTATACTGTTTCCACAAAGACAACAACGGCCACAACGCCAAGACGGTTGGAGGATTTGCGTCTGAGCATGCGACCGTAGCTGCGGCGTGGAAAGATTACTACCAGTGCTTCGGGTGATTCGGTATGGCGTTTTGCTGAGCGGCCAGCCTGTCGCCATCTTCGAGGAAAAGGGCATGAAGTATATTTGCGTCCTGGACAACGAAGATCGAATCGTTCGTGCTGCGGACAGCATTAGGAAGCTTGGTCGTATTGATGAATTCCAGTCCGTGCTCGATGAGTACAGAAAGAAGATCCAGTTTTGAGCTTGCGTAAGTTTGGTCCCCGCCCCGCCGATGCTTCGACCGATCGACCGTGCCCTGCATGTCACCAGAAGTTTCAGGTCGGCGACTACACGACTCTAATTTCTCTTGGCCCCGGCGATGACCAGGAGCAGCAGCGAAAGTGCCGAGAGGGACGTCCGTATAACGCTGTGGCGGTCGAAGTGCATTGGGTTTGTGCGACGGGGAGAAGCCCTTATGAGGGATCATGAGTTTTTCAAACTGCAACAAGAGGTCAAGGTAATACGCCGCGATCTCGATGAGATGGTCGCCGAAAGCGCGCAGACTGAATCCCAAATTGAAAAGCGGCTAGAGCATTTGGAAGGCAACTTCGAAAGGGTGCTCAAGGTGCTCAACGAAGTTGTGCGGGTGCTCGATGCTCGATCAGGCGAGTCTGATACGGAGGAAAACGATGAGTAAATACCCCTTCAATCTTTTGGACAAGCCTGTCCAGGCGCCGCGAGAAGATAATCGCAGCCAGGCTTCGTTGCCTCGTCGAGAAGAACGTCTCGATGAAGACGAGTGGCCCAAAGGCATCACGCTCACAGACAGCGAGCACGAGCCTAATCGGATTAAGATCAACGTCGGTCTTATCACCGATCTCGCCATCTCGATTTATCGGGAAGGTGAGATCGTCGCAGGGATATGCTTGGACGAACAGCGAGCGAGGCGCCTTCGTCTATTTTTAGATGACTACCTCGATAGGCACCAGCAGAAAGAGAGTGAGTAAATGGGAACTAGAAGTCTGACAGTCATGCAAGAAGACGGGCGAGAGATCGCCGTGCTCTATCGCCAATACGACGGCTACCCTGATGTCCATGGGCAGGAGATTTTTGATATCCTCGGGAAGTCAGAAGTCGTCAATGGCTACAACGGCGGGGCCCAGATCAACGGGGCTGGCGATATGTGCGTGCAGCTCATCGCTGAGTTGAAGCGCCTGTGCGTTCAAAGCCCCAAGGGAGGCCCGACTTCGCTAAACCAGCCTGGCAATTTTTATCTCCATGCTCCGGGTACCCGTGACTGCGGTGAAGAGTACACATATACTTTGAACTGTGCTAAGGGTGATATCCTGGTCACGGTGGATGGTTACACGAAGTGTCTTTTCGAGGGGACGATGGCTGAGTATGGTGAATGGCTCAAGCGCTACAGCGACGAAGAAGAATGATGACCGCGACAAATGTTTCAGAGGACGAATTTGAGTGGGAATCAGAGCTGGGTGCGTTCGGTCCGTTTCGCTGCAAAAAGACCGGAGCCATCGGCTATCTCAAGTATCGTGGTAAAGATGCCAACAAAGCTGTTGCGCCGTATATGTGCCATCGCAAAGGGTGCAAGGCATACGGCATCATAAAAGTCAATGAGCGACCGTACTGCAAAGAGCATATTCCGAAACGCAAAGCTGACGAAGAGTCGGTGCGAGATGAGGAAGTGAAGATTGCTCAGCAGCATGTTGAACAACAAGACATGGTCGACGAAGCAGCGCGCCGCATGGCGGAGGCTCGTCGAGAAATTTTAGGGTGGTAATGTCAAGTGTTAAACAATTCATCGCGTCTAATCAGACCAAAATTTCGATTATCTCAACGAGCGCTTTAATCATGGTCTTTGCTGCGATTCATCAGTACACCGTCGCCATCGGGCTCTTGACAGGTTACGTGATGGGATCTATGTATGAGATCCAGCAGCGCCTGCCTGCGAAAAAGAAGTAACTGTACGCCCCGGTGGTGGAACTGGTAGACACGAGGGACTTAAAATCCTTTGCGAAAGCGTGCGGGTTCAAGTCCCGCCTGGGGCACCCAAGGCATTATGTCCAAAAAGCAATCACGTCGTTCTATTTCCATCCGCGGCACCACCTATGATCGAGTAAGTGCTTATTGCGATAAGCATGACATTTCTCGATCAAAGTTTTTTGAAGACCGTGTCATTGAATTCTTAGGTTCCGTCGAAGCGGCAGAAGAAGATGATGACGAAGCCCCGATCTCTGCGCAAGAACAAGAGTCGCCGGTAGCCCAAGAGGATGACGCTATCACCTTGGAGAAAGAGGTTTCTGCTCCTACGATCAAAGATCAGGACACGCCCTCTTTTTTGCAGCCTCATCCAGAGCCTGTCACATTTCGCCCTGATGTTTCCGACGCCGATGAGTTCGGTGGGGGTTACAGGGAATTTTGATGGACGACAACATTCCAGACTTCGATCAGATCTGGGTATCCATGCACGGACACCCTCCGGGCCCCGGTGAATACCTGATGTTCGAACGCTCAAGGGAGGCGTATCATGAAGGACTTCGAAACGTCGCACGTCTCGCAAGAAATCGAGCAGCCCGATGTGATGACGAAGATCGCGTCGATCGCAAAGGCGGCCTTATGCTTCTTGCTGAAAATATTGAACGCGTCATTGAAAGCGGTCGGTAAATGTTTGATCCGTACCGACCCTTTGTATATTGTTATTTCCGCTGTAGGGATATTAGCCGCCGCAGCCTCAATGTACTGCGCCGCTTATGGCTACTGAGTTATAATGCCATGTGGACACCAAAGAGATATCCCAAAAGGCCGTCCGAGTAGCTGACAAGGCTATGGATCCCGTGGGCACGATCATCATGGTCGTGTTCTTCTTTTTGAACAAATACACCATTCTCAACTTTGACGGCGATGACGTCTTGATGATCAGCGCTTTACTCGGAGCGTTTCGGGTCATCTGGGAATCGGCCAAAAGGCGAGGGTATCTAAAACCGAAAGGTGAACTATGACAAGCCCGAAGTATAAGCATCTGGGTGGCTGCCTGGAGGCGACGAAATATTGGAATTGGTTTTCGGTGAGCAAAAACCGATTCAAAAAGAAAGCCCGCAATGCTTTGCGACGCGCGAGTCGCCGCGAGCTAAAACGCCTTGGCAAAAAAGAAATCCGCGAGCAGCTGGAGGCGATGCTTTGAAATACGAAATTGCCAAAGGCATGAAGTTCTGAGAAGATCTTCCGATGAAGCGCATCGACGTCGCTCGTTTGTTGGCCATCTACATTACCGAGTTCGAACGCCGCGGCATCGAGCCTGTGCAAAACGGAGAACGTTTGCAGCACGCCTTTTGGATGGCCCAACGAATTGAGTGGGAGACGTGGTCAGAAGATAAAGTGCATCGATGGCTTGGCTGGATCCAGTGCGAGCTTCATCGGCATGGCGTCTTCACGCTTGAGCAACTCAAAGAACAATCGAGGGTCGTATCATCACAATGATTGTTATTATAGGTCTCATTGCAATCTTGGCTGCATTTTTAGTTGGCTACTTTCAGGGCGAAGATAAGGGTGCGCTAAAAAGTAAAAAGGCTTACGACCGATTGTCGCAAGCCTACGAAAAAGAAAAGATTGAGCATCTAAAGCTCAAGCGCATGATTGGGGCCGATGATTCTTATCGAGCCCCTGCTTTAATTGATGAGGAAGAAGAGTCGGAAAAAGCGGTAAAGGTATCACCCGAGTTGTTGGCATTGATGGCCGGGACCGCGATGATGCTTCCGTTGCTTTCTAGAAGCCGTCGGAGGCAAGCCCCACTTACGGTGACTAAGGCTCATCTCGCAAAGCAATATAAAAAGTTATCTGCAAAAAGAAACGCTGAAAATGGAAAGCGAAAAAAAGCAACTCGAAAAAATGATGCGAACGCTTCGGACAAGCAATGATGTCGAGACCTGTCTTCGGGTGTTAGAAGAAATTGACGAGGACGAGTGGCCCGAGGCTTTGGATCAGATAGCTCAGGGTATGGAGTCGTGGGACTTTACGCCAGCCGCCATGGTGGCGAGCGTTCGCCTTAGTCTTGATCACGGAAATCTTGAGGAAGCTTACTATTCAACGAACGAGATTGTTCGACGGCTCATCATGTGGAGAGATGAGCCGTGGCCCGAAGAAGGTATCGATAGCGAGCGCTGGGGGATTGAGAATTGTCCGCCGCACGACATGAGCGGCATCTACGCCTGCGTCTACATGGCTCATTTCAAGGTCATGTCCGCAGGCGAAGATTATCTTCGCAAACGTGATCGGGCTGGCTAAGGCCGGCTGCCCGAAGCGATGCTGACTTGGATTTGTGCGAAGGTGAGAAACCCAAAGCCGCTTACGCCAAGGGCATAGACCCCAAGGTTATCGCACCCGAAAAACACGCTGTCATCCAAAGGCGCGGTGACGCACGATCGCAAGATTTCGGGATTGCCAGGCTCTGCAACCAGCTGTGTATTTTCGCTATCCAGATCCAAGGCGACCGCTGTAATATCCTCGACGCCGTAAAGCGTAGGCTCATTGGTCCCGAGCGATGGTACGGTCTGCCCGCCAAAAGCCGCCGCGAAGGCATTTTCTGGTGTTATGGTCGTAAACTTGACAAGACCCAATGCAATCTGATCCGGTATAGTAATTGAATCGCTAATCGCGAACAGAGAGAACGAAATCGCTCCAAACGTACCATCGATCGGCAACGCGTGCGCATAATTACTCTTTGTTACGTTGGCACCGGTTGATTGAATCGTATTGACGATCAGAGGAATCGCAGGATCTTGGTCGCCTCGTTCGTCATTGACCCAAAACCATTCAAGCTGCCGCTCGCCCAGATTGCAAAGGTTGATTGTACACTGGCGGTGGTAGACCATTTTTTGAAACTCCGATTTGACGATTTGTTGAACGAAGAAACCCGGCCCCGGTCTGACCGGTAGCCGGGTTTCAGTGCCTTGTGACGGGAATAGATGCCCGCCCCTTGGTCAAATTAGAGAGCGATCAGTTCGCCGTCCAAGAAGATGAAGTGCGGGGCCGCAGTGGCGCCGCCTGCAAGCGGGCCGGCTGCCGTAGCGCCGTCAACGAGAAGCGTGATGGTGCCCGAGGGTGCAGTCGCGCCCTTGACGACGATGGTCGAGCCATCGACGCGGTCGCCGACCTCGACGGTAATGTTACCGGTGATACCTTCGTTGTCGATCACGACGTTGCCGCCGCCGACTTGATAGTTTGGGTTTTGGCTGGCCTGCAAGACGGCCTTTTGAAAAAACGACTGAAGGTTGATTCCAGACTGACGGTGGTAGACCATGATGGTTACTCCTGTATTTTGACCTTGGTTGATTGAAAGCGGCGCGTAAGTGACCGCATGGTTGACGCTCTAAGTATACCATAACCGCCTCAAGTCGGTAGACGCAGCAAATGTGCGCATGATAAAAATGCGACGGCGTAGGTGACGGATGACTCTGGACGATTTAGATCTAATTTTGGACGTGCGCTCTCGGCAGGAGTACGCGCAAGGACACATCTATGGCGCCGCCCTTATCGAGACGCGGACACCTCCGCTTTTGACACTCGACATCTGCAACCTGGCTGTCCGCCTCAAGCAGATGATGGTCGGCGTTCGCGCTGACACCGCCATCGGTGTGTATTGCAAGAAGGGCATCCGGTCAGCCCTCGCCATAGCGATGCTACGATCGATGGGCTACCGAAATGTGTACGACCTCGGGGGAGTTGAAATTTCCCCCTTGCCATTGGTCGCGGAGTGATTAAAAAAGCCCCGGTACCGCAGCACCGGGGCTTATCCTGGACAAGTGTGACGAACTGTCTGGAGGTGAGGAAAAAGTTGAGCATTCGCGCGACATGCGAACATCAACTCCACAGACGACTGTACACCGTCAATTATGCTTGTCAAGCACTGCAAGCTTGACCAGTGTGATGGTTAGCCCGTGAACTGAACCTGGTCCAAATCGTATCCAAGCCTATCGGCTGTTCGTAGCATACGATTGATGACCCACTGCGGAGGATTTGGATCGCGTGTCAATAGCCATAGGCTTTGACGATCCGGAGATCCGACAAGGCTCCACTCATATTCATTGGGGTAGGGGCCAATATCGAGGATCCAGTAATCGCCAGGCGGCGCTGGTGAGTCGAAAAACTTTACAAGCAGCTTTCGATTCGATGCGTCAGTGGGCCACGCGTAGCCATGGCTTTGGCGGAATGTACCGTCTGGCAACTTGCATGTATTCGTCACCGACAAGGTGCCATCTGCGCGCGGGCCGTAATCGGCATGTGATCGTACACACCCCGCCTGAAACCACTGAGGGGTCGACGCTACCTCGTACCACCGGCCGTAGTACGAAGGTAGGTCGATCCTGTAGATATCAGGGAAGCGATACATCAAGTCCTAGTATTTGGACTTGTAGCATTCCCCAGGTCGCGTGCCGCGCCAATTGATGCACGAGGGCGGATCTTGCACACAGGGCCAGCCTGGCGTTTTTCCGGGCGGTCGACGCACGGGCGGTGGCGGCGGAGGCGGAGGCGGCTCACACATGCCAGTCGCTGGATTAAACGTCATACCTGGAGGGCAGACCGGGATCTCGCCGCCGCCGCCGTTGCCTGGCGGGGGTGGCGGCGGAGGCGGAGGCGGGCAAAGGGCCATGCCTTCAATGACATTCACAGACCCATCAGCGCCCGTGAACTCGACCGCGACACCGTTTCCGTCAGGCATCATGCCGAGCAGATTACCGGGCATCATGGATCCATCGGGGCACTCCACCATGCCGGTCGCTTGGTTGTAGCAGCACTCCATCCAGTTGACGGGCGGAGGCGGCGGCGGAGGCGGCGGCTGACAAACGCCATTGGCGTCTACCGTGAACCCTGGCGGGCACTCGACCACGATATCGGGCGGGCAGATCGGCACCTCCCATGTCGGCGGCCGATCGATATTGACATCAAGCGTGACAATAGCGAATTGACCATCGTCCGAGAAGTCTTGAACGATTACCGGGTATGCATTTCCGTCTGCGCACTCAAGCACGCCGGTCGCCGTGTTGAGGCAGCAATCCGGCATCTCAGGGGGAGGTGGAGGCGGAATGTCGCACATTGGGTGCCGTCCCGATGCGATCAGCTGGTCCATTTCGGACTGTGTAGCTTCTCGGGATGTTCCGTCTGTAAAGTAGACGATGCCGTTTACCGGATCGATGCAATCGATCTGCCACGTGTCACCGCCGCCAGGGCGTAAGGTGCCGGGTTTCGCAATGATTCCCGGGCGAGGCGGGCAAACCGGAAATTCGTACACGTTCGCGTCAAAGTTGCCTTGACCGAAGACAACTTGCGCCCGTCGCCCCGTCGAACTGTCGAAGAAAGTCACTTGGTACTTGTCTTCAAGGTACATTCCGTGCTCGGGGTTGTTAGGATCGTCGGCGCGGAAGATGGTTGTCGGCTCTTCAACACATCCGCCAGCAATGGGCGACAGGGGGACGGAACGATCGAAGCGTGGCGAAGAACCGCGCTGCCAAACGTCCATGCTTCCCGGCCGGGAAGGCGCCGGCTGAATCGTGGCGCGGACAGGCGCCGGCTGAATCGTGGCGCGGACCGCAGGCTGTGCCGTCATTGGTTGAATAGTAGCGATGCCTACGGTCTGACCGAAGGCGCCGCGAGAGCGTCCAAAGTTTGATTTGTTGCGCATGGCTCCAAAATGTCCTGCAAAGTGTTGATTCATTACTTCCCGGCCTAAGGGCGACGGGCCCTGATAAGGATCGGGATAGTTACCGTTGAAACGAATTCGTGCTCCGAAGCCGCCGCCTTGACGGCTGCTTTTTCGCAGCAAAAGCATGTTCTTATCGTTGGCCATTGGCTTGACTCAAGATTTCTTTTTCTTTGCCTTCGTCTTCTTCTTCGGGTTCTTCTTGGTCTTGCCTTTGATGGCCTTAGGAGTTTTGGATTTCTTTGGGTTTTTGCAGACCCAGGTGTTGCCTATTTTTTCGCAGTCTTTTTTGACAGCGGCCCACGCAGTGCGTGCAGCTAGCGCCTCGTCATTATACTCTTCAAGCGCGCTGTCGTACACTTCGATCCACATCTGCTTGTAGGCGGTCGGCAAATTACCAAGGCGGGCCGTCGTGGTGCTCAGCGGGTTTGGCGCAGGGTTGCTCAGCAAGTCTCGCATGATTTGCTCCTGCGTATCGGGGGCCACTTTGGCCTGATACATCTGGAACTCAACCTGCGCCGCGTCGTAACCGTCTAGCCATGCACCTCCTGCGGCGGATGGCCCGTAAGGATTAGCGCGGTCGCTTAGGCCGCCGATTGCGGCGGCATACCCTTTCTCAAACGCGTCCCAATAAAGAAGCTCTGGATTGGGTGGGTCTTCGAAGTAGTCGGCAAAGGTCTCAAAGTCTTTGACGGCTCGCTGCTCTAGATCCGGATTGCGACGACGTCCTGGGTTTTGGCGAAGTCTCCATGTTCGGTACGCTTGTCGAAATGCGTCGTCACGATCCTGACCGTCCCAGTCCTCTTCAACAAGATCTTTGAAGACGACGTCTCGTATCTCCCACCAATACGTCCCGTCCGCGTTCTTATGCAGGACGATGATCTCAGCGTCGCCGGTATCGACGATGATATCGCCGTCCCTGTTTTTCATCATCTTCCATTCATGGAAGCGGATGATCTCACGCATTGACTTATCGTCGATCGGGTTGCGTCGTCGTCGATGGCCAGGGTTATATTCGACAGCGTCTGCCCGTCGAACAATCTGACTGTATTGACGCGGCGTTAGATTACCGCGCTCAAGCTGCTGCATCGCGCGACCTTTTGCGTCAATCGCATGCACGCGATCTTCGATTGGGTATTGCCGTGTTCGGGGTAGCCCAAATTCAGAAGATGGGATGGCGCGGCGCTGTGCCGCTGTCAATCGTGTATTTCGTCTGCGGGCCATGGTTTATTCCTGAAGCTTGTTCTTGAGCAAGATCGATCCGACAACGCCAACGACGCCGCCAAGCGCGAGCGCCGTTAAAAACCGACTACGCTTTTTCGGCGCTTCGGCTTTTGCTTTATCGATTGCCGGTAT
>Ga0180431_10003028_pt1 | contig 21947 bp, 19 predicted proteins | sample SS_ome_11_FD_132459 | JGI IMG/M metagenome (GOLD analysis project Ga0180431, IMG submission 132459) | Hypersaline lake sediment archaeal communities from the Salton Sea, California, USA - SS_1_MS_1 metaG | ecosystem: Environmental > Aquatic > Non-marine Saline and Alkaline > Hypersaline >...
CCCGACAGGATTGAGCGCGGAGAACGCGGAGAACGCAAAGGGGCGTCTTCAACAACAAACTTCTTTCTCTCTGCGTTCTCCGCGGTGAATACGTCGTCGCCCTTACAATAGACAGGCGTTGCCGTTCTCTGCGTTCTCCGCGTTCTCTGCGGTGAATACGTCGTCGCCGTTACAATAGACAGGCGTTGGCCGTTCTCTGCGAGCTTTGCGTTCTCCGCGCTGAATGCGTTGTTGCCGTTGCGTTAGAGAGGAACTGCCGTTCTCTGCGTTCTCCGCGTTCTCTGCGGTGAATACGTTCTGGGAGGGAGCCATGGCGCAGGAACCCAGAGTAGCCGTCCTGATGGGCAGCGCGTCCGACCTGCCGGTCGTCGAAGAGGCGCTGGCCGTGCTGGAGCAGTTCGGCGTGCCGTTCGAGGTCCGCGTGCTCAGCGCGCACCGCTCGCCCGCCGCCGTCGAGGAGTTCGCGAGGATGGCGGAGGGCCGCGGCCTACAGGTGATAATCGCGGCCGCCGGCGGAGCGGCCCACCTGGCCGGCGTGGTGGCCTCCCTGACCACACTGCCGGTCATAGGCGTGCCCATCCCCAGCGAGCGCATGGGGGGTATGGACTCCCTGCTCAGCACCGTGCAGATGCCGTCGGGCGTGCCGGTGGCGTGCATGGGTTTAGGGAAGTCGGGCGCGCGCAACGCGGCCGTCCTGGCCGTTCAGGTGCTTGCGCTGTCCGACCCGTCGCTGCGCGAAGCGCTCAAGCGGCACAAGTCGGAGCTGAGCGACGCGGTCCAGCAGCAGCAGTCGGCCGTCCAGGACCTCCTCCGCAAACGCCCGAAGGGGTAAGCGATCCCGCTGATCCGCAACGCGCGGGATCACCCATCATCTCGGTCTCGTGAGCCCCTATCCCACATGCTCTCCTGGAACCCTCTGCTACTCCACTTCTCACGGTATGCCTTGCCAAACTGGTGGGGAAGGCTGCGGCCGAGACCAATTGACGCCAGAACCTCCTCAAGGGAAACGCCCTGGCCGCTACGGCGGAGGTTGCCCAGAACACGATACACGATCTTGTCCGAAGAACAGACCAGGCACTGCTCGAGGGAATTGAGAAGGTAGACCAGGGATTCCGTCTCGCCGGCATCGAGTCTCTCGAAGTACTCCGCGTCGAAACCTCCCCGAAAGGCCGCCAGGTCCGAAGGGGAGATGTCAACCAGACGAATCTGACCCGCCTTGACGTAAGTCGCCAGGTCAATGTCGCGTCGCTCACCCTCGTCTGTTTCGTAGTAGTCCGCCTCGATCTGGGCGACGGTCCGCGATAGCAGCACGTCGCAACGCGCTATGACCTGCTCCCAGATGCCGAGCTTGAAAAGGAGGATGACCACGTTGGCGTCAAACAGGAGCAATCTGGACTTCTTCATCGTCCTCGGTCTCCCGCTCGACATAGGCCATCGCCTCCTGCCTGCTTATACCCAGGTAATCCGCGAAGCGCCCGGTCGATATCTCCCCGCGGCGCAGCGCCTTCACGGCCAGCGCCCGGTAGCGGTCCGGCCTCCGGGGTGGCTTGGTGTCCTCACGCTCGCGTTCCTCAAGGAGCGGCGCAAGCGCCCGGGCCGTCTGGATGGCCAGCCTGGTTTCCTCCTGCCGGTCGGGGCCGCGATTGTAAAGGAAGTGCATCTTCCAAAGCAACGCTTCCACCGAGACGTCGAACTGGCGCGCCACGTCGAAGAGCGCCTCGAAGGGAACCTTCCCGCCGCGAGCGCGGCTGTCAATGGCGGACCGTGTGGCCTCCGCCGGCATGAGGACGTTGTGTGCGAAGCAAGTCGCCAGGCTCTCCTCCCTTTCAGGGGCGACGCACGGTGAAGCATCCGCCTCCGAACGGAAGATGCGCCATGTGAGCAAGTGGAAGAGCTCGTGCGCAAGGTCGAAGTTGCGGCGCCACCGCACGTTGGAAGCGTTCAGGAGTATGGCGTCGCCGAACGAATCGTTCCTGGCGCAGGCAGCGGTCCCGGTCGGCTCGAACTCTAGGTGAAACACCTTGACGCCGCAGAATTCCTCCAGGACGCGGAGGAGTTCGTGGCCCGGCCTGTCGCCCAGTTGCAGCTCCCCGCGGACCCGCAACGCTAGGGCTTTCGCGGCAGGATAGTCGAACTGCTCAGCGGTCCCCTGCGCGTCCGGCAGTCGGCTGGACACGTTGTCCGCGCACCAGACCTCCAGATTATGGTACTGCTCGCAGAGCCTCAGAAAGCCGGCCTCGACCTCCTCGGCCGCCTCGGCCGGTCGCTCCCGCCACAGGACGACCTCACGCGGCATCGGCTCGTCGGAGAGAAAGAAAGCGACGGAACGGCGGTAGGCTCGGGCCATGGCCTGGAGCTGGCTCAGTCTGGGCTCGCGCTTGCCCCTCTCGAACTCGGACAGGGACGACGGACCTATTCCAGTCCGTTCCTTCACCTGTGCGCCGGTCAGTCCGGCCCGCTCCCGGGCATACTTAAGCTTCTGGGGAATCGCCATGGGGGCATCCTCCTGCGGGAGGTTGATCTTCGCCTTACCAGAAGAATAATACCCGATTTTGGCCTATAGCGCAAGGCCTTTTCTGTATATTGGAAGGACGGTCCTTGCCGCCTGTTCGTTTGCGCCGCCTCGACAAGGTCGGGACAGGCGACAACGCACACACGGAGAAGTCGGAGGAAACGTACGCCCCGGACTCCGGCCGGGTCGGCACCGTCCGAGACCTGCTGGACATGGGCGCGGCGGCTTTCGGACGCCCTCAACGCTCCCCCGGACGCGGAGTCCGCGGCCGACCTGGCCGTGGCGAAGCAGCGTAATGGCCCCAGGGGCCTCGTGTGGCTAACTTTCCAGAAGCGCTCCCTGAGCTTCGAGTCGAGAGCCACAAGGACCGGATTTGAGTAGGCGGTCACATCTCGAGGTCTCGCCAGCGACCCTCTATCCCTTAGTGGCCCGGCAATCGGGGCGGGTGAAGATGCGCTCTCTGCAATAGGCGATGGCATCAGCGAAGGCGCGAAGGCCGCTCCACCTTTGCAGTTGACCCGAGAGAAGGTCAACTTCCTCTTGGCATCGCTGCACTATGCGATTATTGATCGCGATCGCACGGCCTATGTGCTCACGGCAAGGGCTCCAGCGCTTACTGCTGGCCGACTTCTTTGCGTCCCGGCCGTTCCTGGACGCGGCGTCCGCGGTCCGCTGAATCCACTTGAGTTCGTGGATTTCGGCTTCCCGAAGTTCCCGGATTCTCCCCCGCTCAACGATGGCCCAGACTGTCGAGGCGACAGCAAAGAAGACGAGAACAATGTTCGCCGCCACCAGAAGCGTGTTCACCACCAGGAGAAAGGTGTCAGTCTCCGACATGCCCGCGTCCCCCCGTAGCGAAAGAGTGCTGGTAATTGTACCACAATCGGATGAAGGCTGGCCACGGGTTCTAGCTTGAAGGGGTCGGGCGAGGAGGACGCCGGAATTCGTGCTTAGTTCTGGGCGTGCCTCCCTGCCGAATTCCTACTCAGCTTCGAGCAGCCAATCCTCCAGGACCCGGCGGCTTTCGCCCCCTCGCGGCAGCGAGCTACCGCACTCCACGGCGCGCGCCGCGCCCTCCATGTTGAGGGTCTCAAAGCGCGCCCCAATGAATGGCGCGTGGTAGCCTACGGCGTCGACCCGAAGACCCGCCTGAGCAGGTCAGTCGTGCGCGCCAGAGGATTCTCCCGGATCCTGCGTTCCTCCTGGGCGACCACGGCGAACAGCCCATCGAGGGCCCGCTCTGTCACGTAGCCCTCCACGTCCAGGTCCAGCTGCGGCGTGAGTGGCAGCGCCTCGTAGCGACCGACCAACTGGTTGTAAAGCCTCACGAATCCGAGGGTCTCAAGGTGCTCCGTGACGATGGGCTCGTACCGAGCCGCCAGGGCATCCCACGAGGTGCGGCGCATGTAGTCGGTGGCGGCAGTGTCGCCGCCGCGCAGGATGCCGAGGGCGTCGGCGATGGTCATGTCCTTGACGGCCTGCACGATGACGGCCTTCGCCTCCACGGCGGCCGCCTCCGCGGCGTCGTTCATCTTCAGTTCCAGCGCGTCAATCTCCTTACCGAAGCCGATCTTGCTGAGCGTGTCAGCAAGCGTCGTCAGCTTCTCCGGCAGTTTGATGCGCAGTGCCGGACTGGATGAATACGCTCCCGCCTGTGACAGGGCGTCGGACGCCCTGGCGGCGCCGACGACGAGGGCTTCCTTCAGGCCGCTGGCGACGGTGTCGGCGGTCAGTTCGCCCTGGCTCCCATGCCCGGCCGCCGACTGCAGCGCGCGATTGACGCTCTCGCAGCCGACCGCGAGGCCGACGACGACTGGAATGACGGCGATGATGGGTAAGAGCAGCGCAGACGCCTTCATGTCCTGGTCCCCCCTAAACGGTAAGGCGGGTTCCCCCTTTCAGCCTCCATGATATGCTCGCTGCAGCTCGCCCTCAAGAGCAAGTTGGTGGGATACACAGGGGGCGGCCTTGCCTGGAACACTGCGGATCAGCGCCAGTGCCCGCGGGAGTTGCGGCGCGCCGCCCGACTGGCTGCCAGCACCCGCCGCCGCGCGACGGCCCCCCACCCCAAGAGCCGACCCGCGGCCACTTTAGCGAGTATCGCAATAAAGGCAGGAAAGGCAGGCCGGAGGCTGCAGGCTGGAGGCTGGAGGTACGGCAACGGCGACGCGAGACTGCCCCCCACCCCAAGAGCCGACCCGCCCCCCACTTTAGCGAGTATCGCAATAAAGGCGAGGAACGCAGGCTTGAGGCTGCAGGCTGCAGGCTGCAGGTACGGCAAGGCCACCGCAGACTGCCCCCCACCCCAAGAGCCGAGCCACCGCCACTTTAGCGAGTATCGCAATAAAGGCCAGGAACGCAGGCTTGAGGCTGCAGGCTGCAGGCTGCAGGTACGGCAAGGCCACCGACCCCGTCGCCCTGAAAGGGCTACCCATGAGAGCCCAGGGCTGCGGGCGGTTGCCCGCTGCCCTGGGAAACTGACGGGATGCACAAGCTTGCTCTGAAGGAGCAACCCGGATGGAGAGCCCCTTCAGGGCCCCAGGTGTACTGCGCACTCCGTAACCCGGGATGGCGTCCGCCCGGCGGCGGACTGATCCCGGGCTGTCATGGATTGTCCCTTTGGGACAACCGGCGCCGACGGCAAGCGGCTACACGCCGCGACAGCTCCTCCCCCAGACTCCACCCGACCTCACTTTAGCGAGTATCGCAATAAAGCCAAGAAAGGCAGGCCGGAGACTGCAGGCTGGAGGCTACAGGTACGGCACCACCCCGGCGGGCGTAATCGAGGGATGCCGGTTGTCCACGCGGAAGCAAGCTTCCGCAACGGCAAAGCGGTAGCAAGCTACCGCACTCCATAACGCGCGTCCCGCGCAACTGCCCCCCACCTCAAGCACGGTCCGTATTTTACTGAATGCCATAATAACGGTACAGGCAGGCTGAAGACTATAGCCCGGAGACCGGGGGTCCGGCAGTGCTTCTCCGGCGGCGCGGGCACGCCACAAACGGCACGAACGGCAGGAAGCTGCGCTCCCTTTGCGGCAGCAAACTGCCGCACTCCATAACGCGCGTCCCGCGCAACTGCCCCCCAACATCTGGCCGCCCCCACTTTGGCGAGTATCGCAATAAAGGCCAGGAAAGCAGGCCTGAGGCTGGAGGCTGCAGGTACGGCAACGGCGACGCGAGACTGCCCCCCACCGGACCAGCCGCCTCTCACTTTAGCGAGTACCGCAATAACGCACAGAAAGGCAGACTGGAGACTGGAGGTACGGCACCACCCCGGCGGGCGTAATCGAGGGCTGCCGGTTGTCCACGCGGAAGCAAGCTTCCGCAACGGCAAAGCGGTAGCAAGCTACCGCACTCCATAACGCGCGTCCCGCGAGACTGCCCCCCAACATCTGGCCGCCCCCACTTTGGCGAGTATCGCAATAAAGGCGAGAAAAGCAGGCTGGAGGCTGCAGGCTGGAGGCTGGAGGTACGGCAAGGCGGACGGCGGGCGCCACCCAGCAAACCGGCCACCACTCCCCCAGCGACCGGCCCCCTTTCACTGAATGCCATAATAAATGTACAGGCCGGAGACTGCAGGCTGGAGGCTGGAGGTACGGCACGCCACGGCACCGGAAGACGCCGCCTCGTTCTCTCAGTGCCAGGAACAGCCATAAAAGCTATAAGACCCGGAAGGCGGGCATGTGAACGGGGAATGCGGATTGCAGATCGCGGGATGGAACGGCGAGAACGGCAACGAGGCGCGCCGCCGGCAGGGCGTCCGTTTTTGCGGAAGCGGATTCCGCTCCGGCAGGACACGTGTCAGGGCGAGTGCGTCCGTCTGACAGGGGGGGTGACGGCCGGTCGGGAAGTATGAAGGCAGAAGGCAGAAGTATGAGGGATGAACGACGCGCAATAAAGGCGAAATACAAGACACGCCGGCCAAGGAAGTGTGAAGTGTGAGGTAACGGCCACAAAGGCAACACAGACGGCAAGCTGGTGGGAGGGCCGGATGGCGGGGCGAGGCCACTTGCAGACCGGCCGCCGGTAGGGAATAATGTACGTGAGACAGCGGAGGGGACGCGATGGATTTCTACGAGACGATCAAGAGGCGGCGAAGCGTGAGGGCATACCGGGCCAATCCCGTCGAGGACGAGAAGCTCGAACGGGCGCTCGAAGCGGCGCGGATCGCACCCAGCGCGGCGAACCGTCAGCCGTGGCACTTCTACGTGATCCGGGACGAACCGACGCGCAAGGCCCTGCTGGAAGCCTATTCCCAGCAATGGCTTGCGGATGCGCCGGTCGTCATCTGTGCGTGCGCAAGGCCCGCCGAGGCGTGGCATCGCTCGGACGGCAAGAGCTACGCGGACGTTGACGTGAGCATCGCCATGGACCACCTCGTGCTGGCGGCGGCGGCCGAGGGCCTGGGCACGTGCTGGATCGGCGCGTTCAAGCCGGACGAGCTGCGGCAGGCGCTGGACATCCCGCCCGAGCTGGAACCCGTGGCGATGACGCCGCTCGGCTACCCGGACGAGGAGCCTTCGCCGAGGCCCCGCAAGCCCTTGAGCGAGATCGTCGAGTACCGATGAAGAAGTTCAAACCACTTAACTTGTTGAATGACAAGGGCTTCTGGCCGGAGAAGGTGGCCATCATCGACGCGATCAAAGAGGTGCTGACGATCGGCAGGTGCACCACGCCGCTGCCGGTCAACGACTTCGGCCGGTACCGCGATCGCAAGTGGCGCGATGACGACGATGACCTCGTTCCGTACCGAAGCGTGGACTGGTACGTGTACGACGCGCTGAACGAGGAGAGGATGCAGGTGGATTCGGACCGCCTCCTGGAATCGTTCGCGACGGAACCGTGGCGCAACGAGGACCTGCTGGGGGAGCACTACGACCTGTTCGTCATGTCCGAGGACATGTTCAGCAGGGCCGCCGCCCAGCAGGGAGGGAAGGCCGGCTACGTGGTCGGGAAGGCGCAGCCGTTCATGGCGGCGGTCATCAGCACGCACCGGATCGACGGCATATGGGCGATACCATACAGCTATCTGAAGACGGAGGCGATGCGGCAGATATGCTTCATGTTCGGCGTGCCTGACATGGGGCGCAGCACCGTCACGGTCGAGGGGGACGGGCACTACTGCCGAAACGTGTGCATCCTGCGGCCGGCTCACGATGCCCCCGACGACTGGGAGAGACTGACCGAAGACCGCCTCAAGTACGGCGCGCTGTGCGAAGAGTGCGTTCAGGACTTGCGCGCGTTTTTTCAGCAGGTGGCCGCGGAGCCCAGGTAAGAGGCAATCACGCCGGACGCCACGCCCATGGGCAAGCCGAAAGACCTCCAGCATCGCATCGGGCAACTGCGCGAGCAGATCCGCCGCCACAACTACCGCTACTACGTCGAGAACGCCCCCGGGATATCCGACCGCGAGTTCGACGCGCTCATGGAAGAGCTGGGGCGCCTGGAGCAGGAGCACCCCGAACTCGTCACGCCCGACAGCCCCACCCGGCGCGTCGGCGGCCAGCCGCTGGAAGCCTTCACGAGCGCCGAGCACCTCTCCCCGATGCTCAGCATCGACAACACCTACAACGAAGACGAGGTCAGGGAGTTCGACGCCCGCATCGGCCGCCTGCTCGGGCCGGAGGAGACGTGGTCCTACGTCGTCGAGCCCAAGATAGACGGGGTCGCCATCAACCTCGTCTACCGCGACGGCTCGCTGACCCAGGGCATCACCCGGGGCAACGGGCTGGCCGGCGACGACGTGACGCAGAACGCGCGCACGGTCGTCAACCTGCCGCTCGCGCTCGCGGCGGGCGTGGACCTGGCCGGGTCGGTCATCGAGGTGCGCGGCGAGGTCTATATGTCCTTCGGCGCGTTCAAGGCCGTCAACGCGGAGCGCGGGGAAGCCGGCGAGCCGCTCTTCGCCAACCCGCGCAACGCCACCGCCGGCTCGCTGAAGCTGCTGGACCCGGCCGTCACGGCTCGGCGGGGCCTGCGCGCCTTCACGTACGAGATCGGGACGTGCGACGGCGCGCGGGTGCCGGACTCGCACTGGGAGCGGCTCAACTGGCTGCGGGAGCGCCGCTGCCCCACCAACCCCAACGTGCAGGTGTGCGGCACGTGCGACGAAGTGCTCGACCTCTGCCGCGACTGGGAGGGGCGGATCCACGACCTTGACTACCCGGTGGACGGCCTCGTGGTGAAGGTGGACAGCATCGCACAGCGGGTCGGGCTCGGCGCCACGTCGAAGGCGCCGCGCTGGCTGATGGCGTACAAGTTCGCCGCCGAGCAGCAGGTCAGCCGCGTCGAGCGGATCGAGGTGAACGTCGGCAAGAGCGGCCAGCTCACGCCGGTCGCCGTCCTGGAGCCGGTGCGCCTGTCGGGCACGACCGTCAGCCGCGCCTCGCTGCACAATTTCGACGAGCTGGCGCGCAAGGACGTCCGCATCGGCGACCACGTCCTGGTCGAGAAGGCCGGCGAGATCATCCCCCAGGTCCTGAAGGTCATCGAGGAGAAACGGACTGACGCAACCAAGCCGTACCCCCGGCCCGTCAAGTGTCCTGAGTGCAAGGGATCCGTACGGGAAGAGCATTCGGAGAAAAAGAAGTGCTTGAATGATCATTGTGACGGTGCAACCAAACTCAAGACGAGAGGCTACCTGCCAATAGCGGAAGACAGGTGTGCCGTCTGTGGCGGACCTGTGGCAATACCCGGAAGGAAAACGGCCCACAAGATATGCCTCAACTCCGACTGTCCTATGAGAGGGCAAGAAGCGAAACGCGAGTTCATGCCACCCGAGCGAGACCGCTGCTCAGTCTGCAAAGGACCGGTCACAGTAACTCTCCTGCTGTACTGCGATAACCCCCGCTGCCCGGGCCAGGTGGAAGAAAGGATAGCCCACTTCGCCAGCCGGGGCGCAATGGATATCGAGGGACTCGGCCAGGCCCTGGTCCACCAACTGGTCGAGGCGAAGCTGGTCGAGGACATGGCCGACCTCTATTCTCTCGACAGGGATTCCGTGCTGGCGCTGGAGGGCATGGCGGAGAAGTCCACGGATAATCTCTTCAATGCTATCGAGGCAAGCAAGTCGCAGGACCTCAGTCGGCTCCTGTTCGGCCTTGGCATACCACACGTTGGCGCACACCTGGCGGGCGTATTGGCCCGGAAGTTCCCGAGCCTGGATGAGCTGCGGAATGCGTCGGAGAAAGACCTGCTGGGCGAAGAGATAGGGGAAACCATCGCAACCGCTGTGGCGGGCTTTCTTGCCAGGGAGTCCACCGCCGCCGTCCTCGACAAGCTGACCCGGGCCGGGGTCAACACCAGGTCCGGCGCGGGGGCCGTCTGGGAGAGCCCGGAGGTCGCCGGGAAGACGTTCGTCCTGACGGGCGCGCTGGCCGGATACGGCCGGGACGAGGCCGCGCGGCTGATCGCGTCCCGCGGCGGGCGCGTCACGGGCAGCGTCAGCAGCAAGACGGACTACGTCGTCGTGGGCGAGGACCCGGGCACCAAGCTGGCGCGCGCCCGCGAGCTGGGCGTCAACGAGCTGTCCGAAGAAGGCCTCAGACGGCTGCTCGGGCTGGATTAGCGCTCCGTTAAGGAACGGCGATTCGCCAGGAGGTGCTGCGCGTGGCGTGGGTCCGTGTAGCACAGGTGCCCTCGCCTGTGGCCTTCTCAGCCGGGGGCGGCTGAGCTACATTCTCCAACGGGCTGGGTTAGCCCTTTCTCTGACCAGGGCTGGCAGGACGACATGGGCTGTTCGGCCGATGCCATACTTCTGGGCCTGCGACTCGTCGAGCAAGGCCACCTCTCGCCGCGCGAGGCGGCGGAGCACCTGCGCGCGGTCATCGCCGGAGACGTCCCCGACCACCTGGTGGCCCTGGAAGAGCGGATCCTGACGCGGCGCCCCGAGCTGTCGGCCAGGACCGTGCAGAACTGCGGTGAGGCGCCCTACGTGCCCGTGGACTGCCCGGGGTGCAAGGCCCGGTTCCGCGTCCTGCCCGACCAGGTTGGTCCCTCCGCGTACTGTCCGTTGTGCGGCGAGGCCATCATGAAGGCGAACGGCCTCGCCTTCCTTGGCGACGACCCGATGAGCGGCTTGCGGGCTGCTGAGGCGCCGGCGCACTATGCAGCCGCCGCCGCGCCGGAGCGCTTCGCCCACTTCGAGCTGCACGGCCTGCTCGGGCGCGGCGGAACCGGCAGGATCTACCGGGCGCGCAACCTGCGCTCCGGGCAGACGGTGGCGCTGAAGCTGCTGCACTTCCAGCCGCTCGAGCCCGCCGCCGATTCGCTGCGCAGGCTCCGCCAGGAGGCGCACGCAGCGGCGGCCGTCGAACACGAGAACGTCGTCCGCGTCTTCGACCTCGGAGTGGCCGAGGGACTCGCGTTCATCGAGATGCAACTGGTCGAGGGTCCCTCCCTGCGCGAGAGGATGCGGCGTGACGGCCCGATGCCCCCCGAGCAGGCGTGCCTGCTGTGCCGCCAGGTGCTGGCCGGACTGGCGCAGGTGCACAGGCATGGGATCGTGCACGGGGACATCAAGCCGGGAAACATCCTGCTGCGCGGGGACGGGGTGCCCCTGCTGACCGACTTCGGCATTGCCAGGCTGCTTGAGGAGACGACCAGCGAGACCCCCGGCAGCAAGGTCGTCGGGTCCCCGCACTTCATGGCGCCTGAGCAGTGGCGCGGCGAGCGTCTGACGCTCGCCACCGACCTGTACGCAATGGGATTGGTCCTCTATTCGGCGCTGCTGGCGCGGCTGCCCTACGAAGGGCAATCACGGGTGGCCCTGATGTACAAGCACCTCCACGAGCCGCTTCTCGACCCGCAGGAGTACTACCCGGAGATACCGCGGTATCTGGCCGAAGTCATTGTGCGCGCCACCGAGAAGCCCGTCGCGGAGCGCTTCGGGAACGCCGAGGAGTTCGCCGGCGCCCTGGAGCTGTTCCTCGGGGGGTCAGTGCTCTAACCGGGAGAGGAACTCGTACCAGGGGAAGTTCTTGCCGGGGCAGCGCGTGCCGCCGGGCCGGATGTGGCGATGGCCGAGGATCCTGTCGGTCGGGATGCCGCAGCGGGCCTGCAGGTAGTTCACCAGCCCCACCAGCGCCTCCAACTGCGCGGCCGTCGGATAGGTGCGCTCGAAGTTGCCGACCAGACAGATGCCGATGCCGTAGCCGTTGTATTCGGCATCGTTGGCGTGGGCGCCCTGCATCTGCTTCTCCCAGCGAGGGGTGACTTCGACAAGACCGTCCGCCGAGCCGCGGCCGTTGCCGATGACGAAGTCATAACCCACGCACAGCCAGCCGTTGTGGTCCCTGTGATAGCGGTCGAACACCTTCTCGCTGCCGGTATCCGTCGCACTGTGATGGAGGACGATGTACTTCCACTGGCGCCCCAGGCGCACGTCAAGCTGCCCGGCGACCTGGGCCGGGCGCACGGGCGAGCCGGTCAGGTCATAGGAGCGCGCCGGCGCCGCAGTCTCCGTCTGAAGCAGCGGCGGCATCGTGTACTCATGTATCCGCTCCATGGGCGGTTCCACGTCGCCGTACTCGATCCCGGGCCTCCCCGCCGGCGTTGCCCCCCCCCGGCCGCTCACACACCCGAACAACAGCACAGCACAAGGCAACACGGCCCAACACAGATATCTCATCTTGCCACTCCCAATTCCATGGGCTTCAAAAGCTCCTGTCACTGTCCAGTATCAGCGTAACGGGTCCGTCATTCACCAGGGACACGTCCATCATGGCCTGAAACTGCCCTGTCTCCACGGTCAGTCCCCCCTCGCGCAGCCTCTCGGCCACGGTCCCGTAAAGGCGCTCCGCGACGTCGGGCGGGGCGGCGTGAGTGAAGGACGGTCGCCGTCCCTTGCGGCAGTCGCCGTAGAGCGTGAACTGCGAGACGAGCAGAACGGCGCCCCCGACGTCCGAGACGGACAGGTTGAGCCGGCCCTCGCCGTCGTCGAAGACCCGCAGGTCGGCCACCTTCCCGGCGATGTAGGCCGCCTCCTTTTCGCCGTCGTCCCGGCCGACGGCGAGCAGCACGACCAGCCCCTTGCCGATCCGGGCGATTTCGCGCCCGTCCACGCTCACACCGGCGCCCGAGACCCGCTGAAGGACCGCCCTCAAGCCCCTGTCTCCCCTTCCGAAAGCTGAATCAGCCGACGGTGCAGGGCGGGTATGCTGTGCCGATGGTCCACGCAGAAACTGAACCCCTCTCCGCCCATCGAGACGGGCCGCTGCACCACGTTCTTGCAGGGCCGGAAGTAGTAGTCCCCAACGTCGGCCCGGATGTCGAACGACGCCGTGTAGAGCGGGGCCACTTCGCAGCCGAGGTTCCGGCTGATGCTGAGCGCCTTCAGGAAGACCTCGGGCATGATCACCGCCGAGCCGAAGTTGAGCAGCACGCCGTGGCCCAGCCGGGAGACCGTCTCAACGTAAACCTTGAAGTCGTAATGGCTTGCAGCGCCCGTCCTGCCGCCGTCGAAGGTGGGGTGCTGGTGCACGATGTCCGTCCCGATCGCCACGTGCACGGTCGCGGGCACGCCCAGCTCGAACGCCCCGCACAGGACGCTGTGGTCGCGGTGCGGCAGTTCCTCCTCGCTTATCCTGCGGCCGAGGGCCTTGCCGAAACCCTCGGTGCTGGCGTTGACGGTCTCGTTGATGGTGCGCCCCGTCTCCTCGGCCATGCCGAACGAGCCGTCCTCGATGCTGGCGGCCACGTCCTCACTGGTCTCGCCGATAAGCGCGACCTCGAAGTCGTGGATCGCGCAGGCCCCGTTCATCGCCACGTGGCGCACGAAGCCGCGCGCCATCAGGTCCCTGACCAGCAGGCCCAGGCCGCGCTTGATGACGTGCGCGCCGAACTGCATCAGCACGACGCGGCCGGCCGTCGCCGCCTCGTGGACGCGGCGACACAGCCGCTCGAAGTCCCTGTCACGCCACTCGACGCGGCTCTGCTCCGGCTGGACGAAATCGTCCAGCGTGACCAGGTTCTTGCGTTCCGCGATGGGATACGTCGTGACTTTGCTCAGGTCGAGCACGCGTTTTCCCCTTGCGCCGGTAAGGCCTTGTCCTACAATGAGTCGGATTATACGCCCCCCGGGAATCGCGATTCAAGCCGGCGGGGGCCGAGAGCCCTGCCGAGGCGCCGGGATCGAAGGGAGACAATGGGCAAGAAGGCCAAAGTGCTGGTCGTTGACGACAAGAAGAGCATGCTCACCATGCTCTCGCAGCTTCTGCGCGAAGATTACGACGTCGAGACGGACACGTCGGCCGGCGCCGCCCTGGAACGAGTGCGTCGGGCGCCGCCGGACGTCGTGCTGACCGACATCCGAATGCCCGGCACAGACGGGATGGAGCTGCTGCGCACGATCAAGGACAGGTCGCCCGACACGGAGGTCATACTGATGACGGCCTACGCCACCGTCGCCCAGGCGGTGGAGGCGGTGAAGGCGGGCGCGTACAACTACCTGACCAAGCCCTTCGAGCCCGAGGAGCTGAGAATCGCCCTGGAAAAGGCGCTCGAACGCAGGCAACTGCGCAGGGAGACGCAGATCCTCAAGGAGCAGGTCCAGCGGAAGTACGGCTTCCCGAACATCGTCGGCGAGAGCGAACCGATGCAGCGCGCTTTCGAGCTGGCGCGCAAGGCCGCCGACGCCGACACGACGGTGCTGCTGACCGGGGAGAGCGGGACGGGCAAGGAACTGTTCGCCCGCGCCATCCACGCCGCCAGCCAGCGGGCCGCCCGTCGCTTCGTGGCGATCAACTGCGGCGCAATGCCGAAGGAACTCATAGAGAGCGAGCTCTTCGGCCACGTGAAGGGCGCCTTCAGCGGCGCCTCCAGGGACAAGCCCGGCCTGTTCATGGAGGCGGACGGCGGCTCGCTGTTTCTGGACGAGATAACGGAACTGAACGCGGACCTGCAGGTCAAAATCAATCGGGCCATACAGGAAAGGGAGATCCGCCGCGTCGGCGATACGATCGACATGCCGGTTGACGTGCGCATCATCGCCTCGTCCAACCGCGACCTCCAGCAGGCCATGGAGGAAGGCGCGTTCCGGGAGGACCTGTATTACCGGCTCAACGTGTTCCCCATCCGCCTGCCGCCCCTGCGGGAGCGTTTCGGCGACATCCCGCTTCTGGTCGAGCGCTACCTGCGCGAGTTCGCCGGCGAGAGGGCCGACCGGTACGAGGTGACGCCGGCCGCCATGGACCTGCTGATAAACTACCACTGGCCGGGGAACGTACGGGAGTTGCGCAACGCGATCGAGCGCGCCGTCGTGCTGTGCGACGGCGACAGGATTGCCCCCACGCTGTTCCCCTTCATCGAGTCGGCCGGACGTCAGTACGCCAACGCACTGCCGGAGGTGGTCGACCTGCCCTATCGCGAGGCGATGGAGCGCATGAGCACCAGCTTCCGCAAGCAATACCTGGAAGCCTTGCTGCGCAAACAGGGCGGCAACGTCACGCGCGCGGCCGAGCAGGCCGGAATCGAGAGGGAAAGCTTCCACCGACTGATGCGCAAGCACGACGTGGACGTGGACCAGATCCGCCGCGAAGCGTCCGATGAGTAGCCGCCCGGCTCACCCGCCGGGGCGAGCGCGGGGCCGAGCCCGGCACACCCTCCAGACTTCCACGCGGAACGGCGCCATGAGGCCAGACGGGTAGAACCGGTACCGCTCCCCGGCGGGCTGGCGCATGGGGTGGTCCATCCAGGCCCATAGGCCCGGCGCCGACTCGCTGAACGGCGGCCCCATCAGGTTTTTCATGTTCCCGATCACCTCAACGCAGAGCTCGTGCCGCCCCGCCGCGACGCCGGCGATCTCCATCTCGTGCGGCGGGAAGACGATGACGCCCGCCTCCCTCCCGTCGAGCCAGACGCGGATGGCCGAGCCCACCCAGTCCGGCACGCTCACGGTCACGGCGTCTGCCTTCGCGCGCAGCGAGAAGCGCGCCTCGTAACGGACCGACCACGGGTAGAAGGAGAGGCCCTGCCCGCGCCAGTCGCCCACCTTCAGCGGCGCCGGGTCCGCGAGGACGAAGCCGCGCTCGGCCGGCCGCACGGAAAACTCGCCCAGCACGTAGGCCGGGGCGATCTCGTGCCGGTCGGTCACCGAGTCGGCAGTGAGCCGGATGACGTTCTCGCCGCGCACCGCCGCGCCGGCGACGGGCGCCCTGCGAATGTCCTCGTCGAACCAGCGGCCGCTCTCGGGGAACTCCACGGGCTGCCCGTTCACCTCGACCCGGTAGAGCCACGGCCGCTCGACGGCCAGCTCAAGCGAGGACAGGTCCGCGGCCTCCGCCGCGAAGCGGTACTCGACGGCCAGCCCGCCCTCCGGGGCCCGCGGCGTCGGCGCCCGCTCAGGGGGCGGCCCGGCGGCCTGCTGGTAAACCATGCCGTATTCCCGGTTCGTGCGTATGTCGCGCCGCTCCCAGGAGATGCAATAGGCGCGGGCGGCGTTGATGGACGGCCACAGCTGCCCGTCCATCTCCAGGTCGCAGTAGTCGAGCACGAGCACGTTCGGCTGCGCGCGACGGACGGTCACCTTGCCGAGGGAAAGCGCCCGCCCGGTCCTGCGCGGCGCGGGAGGCGGCTGGCGGCGGCGCCGGGGGTCGCTCACGAAGAGCGCGTGCCCCGCCGGCGGCAGCGCGAGGCGCAGCGTCTGCCCGCCCGGGGCCAGCTCCGTCGCCTCCATGCGCGACCCGCCCGTGGCCGTGTCCAGGCGGAGCAGGCTCTTGCCCTCCAGCCTGACGGTCGTCTCAATCGGCTCCATCCACGGATTGGCGAAGAAGTGGAGCACGCGGCCCTGCGGCATCTCCTCGCGCCGGTAGACGAGCTCGGCAGGCAGCGGGGAACCGTCGGCGCGCGTCGTGCGCGGGGGCACGGCGGCGCGGACCCTCTGCACAAGCTCGACGGCGCTGGCGCACTTCGCCCACCTCTCCGCGTGCCTGCGGCTCAGCGCGGCGGGTGCGTCGCTGGGCCGCCCGCGCACGCAGGCCGGCGGCTCGCCCAGAGCCAGCACCGTCCCGCCGGCCTTCATGTAGCGGTCGAGCAGGTCGAGCGTGGACTCGAGGACCGTCTCCATATTCGCCGGCAGGATGACGAGGGAGTACTCGCCGCGCCCGACCCGCATCCGGCCGCCTCGCACGGAGCCGAACTCGGCCATGAGCCACTCGTCGCCCAGGTCGAAGTCCACGTGCGCGTCCGCCAGGCCCTGCACGAGGCCGGCCTGGCTGCCCCTTAGCCGGTTTATCAACGCCTCGGAACGCTCGACGTTCCCGCCCAGCCTGCACGCCTGCGGGACGTAGTGGAGCCAGCCGCTTGCGGTCGGGTGGAGGAGCAGCACGCGGTTGCGCTCGCGCCCGTGGCAGAGGGCGTAGGTCAGCCGCGCGTCGTGGTCGGCGACGACGTGGTAGCAGGGCCACCACGAGGCATGGTCGCTGATGGTGTGGGGCCAGTCGTACTTGCGGCGCCCGGCCAGGGTCTCGTAGGTCAGGTGCGGGACGCTCAGGTTGATGCCGTAGGCGGCCCCCCAGTCCGAGAGTGGCTTGAAGTCCCTTATGGCCATGCCGTAGCCGCCGGCGCCGTAGTTCTCCGACGACACGCGCCGGCGCCCCATCTGCCCGGCGACGCTGGAGACCTCCTTGCAGGTGAGCAGGAGCACCGAGTTGGCCGACCGGTCGGTGTGGGAGAACTGGAAGCCGAGCAGGTCTATGCCCGGCGCCTGCATCCAACGGTAGGTGGTCATGGAGTTCGGGTGGCCGCGCGGGGAGGGCCACTCGTGCTCCCAGTAGTGCCCCGTGAACGCGAGGCCGTGCTCCTCGCACCAGTCGTGGCAGGCCTTGACGAAGTTGGTGCACCAGAGCCGGTTCAGCGTCTCGAAGTAGTCGTAGCGCACCGCCCGCGACTCCGGCGTGTGCGTGAACAGGGCGCCGAGCTTCTCGGTCAGGTCGTAGCCGTGGTCCTTCTTGAACCCGGCGAGGAGGCAGTCGGAGACCGGGAACGTGCGCCGGGCGGCCATGGCCGGTTCTTCGGTGTAAACGTACTTCGTCTCCTTGCCGAATGCGCCGCAGGAGTGCCGCGCGTATCGGTCGTGCGTGACGCGCAGGAACGCCCTCGTCACCTCCGGCCGGTACAGGTCCACGTTGCGGCCCTCTGCCCCCGCCTGACGCGCGATGGTATAGACGGGGCCCCGGGCGGCCTCGGCGTTCAGGTCGGCGTCGCGGGCCAGGGGGGTGAGCTCGCCCGAGGCGGCATCGTACGCGTAGGCGGCCATAAGCTCCCCCTCAACCCTGACGGGCGGCCCCTCGTGCAGCACCGGGACCATCGCCTCGCACAGGGCCGTGGACTCCTCCTCGACCACCAGGCCGCCGGCCGGGCCGCTCGGGTAGCCGTCCTCATCGAGGATGTGGCACTCGAGCTTCAGCCGCCGCGCCTCCCGGACTGCGTGCTCCCACAACTCGAACCAGCGCTCGGACAGGTATGGCGTGATGCGCCCGGGCCGCGAGTCGGCAAAGCCCCCGCCGATTCCCTGCTGGACGAAGCCCTCCATCATCTCCGTGATGCGACGCTCGCTCATGTCGCCGTTCCAGATCCAGAACATCTGCTGGCGGTACGCGGCGGGCGGGTTCCTGAACTGCTTGAGCCAACTCTCGCTGAGCATCGCTTCTCCAAACCTGAGAGGGGTCCGCGCGGGCGTGCGGCACATAATATGCGTCGGGGCGGGCCGACACAACGGCCGCCCCGGAATCTCCCCCCCTGCTCCATTAGCGAGACAGGCCGTTCCGGCGCCCCGGCGTGGGTACGCGCACGTGCGGGGGCGGGCCGGGAGGTGTAGAATGCTGTCGTGCCTGGCATCAATGAAGCTCTTCCTGGGGATCCCCGGAATGCACTCTTCGGCAGAAACGTCTGACCGCGCGCAGGGGAGACGGCGCACGCTCAGGATGGTCATCCCGGCCTATCCCGCCTTCAACGTCTACTCGGGGGTTGCGCGGAAGATGACGGCCCTGGGGCCTGTCTGCGTGGCCACGGCCGTCAACGACGTCCCGGGGTGGGACGTCGAGGTGATCGACGAGAACAACTACCGCCGCAAGGCACCCCGCGACGATGACGGCTTGCCGGATCACGGTGCCCTGCAGAAGATGCGGCCGGCCGACGCCGTGGGGCTCTACGGGGGCCTGACAAGCACTATACCGCGGCTCCTGGAGGTCGCGTCCTACTACCATGGCCTCGGGGTGCCCACGATCGCCGGCGGGCAGCACTTCGTCGAGGAGAGCATCGAGGAGGCCCTCGGCAACGGAGTTGACTTCATCGTGGTGGGCGAGGGGGAAGAGGTCATCGGGGAACTACTGGCGTTCCTCGACGGCAGCGGAAGGCTGGAGGCCATTCGAGGCGTCGCCTACCGGGACGCACAGGGCAGTGTCCGGCAGTCCTCTCGGGAGCCGGTAGCCGATCTGGACGGCCTGCCCGTCCCCGACTTCTCGCTGCTGCGCAACGCGCGGGTTATCCTATACCCGGTTGGCCGTGTCCGGGGCTGCGGCATGAACTGCGAGTTCTGCACGGTGAAAGGCAAGCCGCGTTACGCCTCGCCGGAGCGCCTGATGGACCAGTTCACGTCCCTGTACGAGAAGGAGGGAGCCAAGAAGTTCTTCATCGTCGACGACCTGTTCGGTCAGGACCGCGAGGAGACCTTGCGCCTGTGCCGGATGCTTCGCGACTACCAGCAGCAAGTAGGGGCCCGCTTCAGCATTAATGTGCAGATCAGGCTGGACAAGGCACACGACGCCGAGTTGCTGCACGCCATGCGCGAAGCCCGGATCGACACCGTCGCCATCGGGTTCGAGTCGCCGATCCCCGAGGAGCTTCTGGCAATGAACAAGCGCCTGAAGCCCGAGGAAATGGTGGCCCTGACGCGTCTGTACCACCGGGCCGGTTTCTGGGTGCACGGGATGTTCATCTTCGGTTACCCGATGAAGCCCGGCGTCGAGTTCAGGATGAGCGCCCGGGAACGCGTCAAGCGCTTCCGCCGGTTCATCCGCAAGGCGCGCATCGACACCTTGCAGGTCTTGCTGCCGGTCCCCTTGCCCGGGACGGAACTGAGGCGCCGGCTGAAGGAGGAGAACAGGGTCTACCCCACCCGGCACGTGGGATGGGAGTACTACGACGGGAACTTCCCGCTCTTCGAACCCGACGAGCCGCTGACGGCCGAGGAGATGCAGGATTCCATTCGCAGGATCATGGGCCGCTTCTACCGGGCCGGCCACTTTCTCTGGGTGGGGTTCAACATCCTGTCGTTTCCGGCCCTCCTGCTGCACCTGCACAACCTGAAGACCGGCTGGCATCGCTGGTCCCACAGATGGTGGAACAGCCTGATGGGCGTGGCGGGCTGGCACATCATAAGGAAGTGGACGGCGCAGTTCCGAAAGGGGGCCTTCGCGAGCAGACTCGCCGAGGCACAGCAGGACTTGAGGTCGGCCAACGCCCAGGAGTCCCCGCACTCGCCCGACGCCCCATAGCCTGCGAGGAAAAGAGAGGCGCGGGCGCCCGCTCACTGCATCTGGCGGATTCGCACCTCGATGTCCGCTTCGTCGGCCAGCAGCGCGGTCAACTCCGAGGTGTCCGTGTTTCCGTAGTGGTAGGGGTAGAGTATCTTCGGCCGGAACGCCCTCGCCGCGTCCGCCACCATCTCGGGGGTCATGGTGTAGGGCAGATTCATCGGCAGGAACGCGATGTCTATCCCCTCCAGGGCCTTCACGTCGGGCGTGTTCTCGGTATCGCCCGCCACGTAAACCCGCTTGTCGCCGAAGGTGATGACGTAGCCGTTCCCGTCGCCGCGCGGATGGAACGGCTCGCCCGAGCCGCGCTTGTGGACGATGTTGTAAGCCGGGACGGCCTCGACCCTGAGCCCGCCCACCTCGCGAACGTCGCCGTTCGACATCACGGTCTCGCCCGTCACCGCCGCGGCGCACTTGGGGGGCACGACGATCGCGGTCCCCCGCTTGCGCACGAGCTCAACGGCGTTCGCGTCGAAGTGGTCGCCGTGGTCGTGGGTGACCAGGATGACGTCGCCCTTTGGCATCTCGGCGTAGTCGGCCTCGCGCGAGACCGGGTCCACGTGGACAACCATGCCGCCGAACTTGAACATGAGCGTTCCGTGACCGACGAACGCGATCTCCAGGTCGCCGGCGCTCGTCGGGATGGTGTCAACCTCAAGGCCCTGTTCGGCCATCCGAGTCCCCTTCGCATCCGGTGTGATTGGGCAAGCAACCTGCAAGCGCCGCGGCCACGCGGGCCCGGAGCGCCGCCGCGTATGATACCTTCATCTCCGTCTCCCGCCAGGAAATGCGACCTCCTGACGCCGCTTGCCTTGTCGTCCTCGCCTGCCCTGAGTCCGCCTGCGGCGGACGAGGGGCCTCGCCAGGCGTGTGCGCACCGGGAACCCCCCGGCGAAACGTTTGCGCGCCGAGGCGTGCCGGGCGCTGCCCGGCCAGAGCGTTCCACATGGCAAACTGGTACAAGAATTGGGAAGGGGCCGCCCACACCAGTGTCGACGGCCTGCGCGGCCCGCCCCGCGGCCCCAGTTCTTGCCAACGCCTCACGCAGGCCGTATGATGAGATGCGTCGGGTTCTGAGGCGGGCTCTGCCCCGGATCGGCACGGAGGGAATGCACATGCTGCGGCGCGGGGGCGTGAGGTGGCGGGGCGTGCTGCTGCTCGCGCCATTGCTCTACGGCGCCGCCGCTCCGGAGGGCGAGCAAGACGCAGAGCCCAAGCAGGAGTTCAAGAGGACCACGTCCTCGATCCAGTAGCCCAGCAAGGGCATAGCCTGAGGGTCCATTCCCACGTGGGAGGCGCCGTGTTCGAGCAGCGTTGACCAGGGCCCCCGTGGCCGGCCGCCTCCCCGTATGCTTGAACATGGTCTCGGCCCCCGATGTCTGCCCCCGCGGGAAACCGATGAAGTTGCGGTCGGCGAAGTCCCTCATGTACGGGCTGTCCACCCAGCGCTTTGCGCCCTCGAAGGGCCGGAACTGCCGGCTCCCGCGCAGCTTCTCGCCGGGCTTCAGGTCGTCGGGAACGTAGGTCTCAACCCCGTCGACGCTGAAGTCCTTGGCTTACACTACGGGCGGCATCACGAGCACTAACAGAGCCGCCAGCATCAGGCAACGTCTCAGCACATTCATCAGAGTCCACCCTATTTCGTGCTGGGCGGCGCGGCCCCGGGTGCGAAGAGCCGTATGCTAAGAGGAGGGGGCACCGGCAACAAACGCGGCCCCCGCACGGCTGACACGGCCCTCGGGATGGCTGGAACTCCCGATCCGTCACAAGAGGTGCACGAGCCATTTGCGTTGATAGCAAGGTGTTAGTGGGTACGGGGTTGGTGGGAGGGCAGAAAAGTAGTTACCCCGGATTCGGGGCCTCAGGACGGCTCTGGGCGCCGATGCGGCTTGCAGCGCCCG
>Ga0180431_10003037_pt1 | contig 21919 bp, 24 predicted proteins | sample SS_ome_11_FD_132459 | JGI IMG/M metagenome (GOLD analysis project Ga0180431, IMG submission 132459) | Hypersaline lake sediment archaeal communities from the Salton Sea, California, USA - SS_1_MS_1 metaG | ecosystem: Environmental > Aquatic > Non-marine Saline and Alkaline > Hypersaline >...
CTAGATGGCGAGCTTATCTGTAAGGCAGAAATAGTAGAGAAGACTATCGAGGCAAAGGGCGGATTTGATGTTGGTTTCATGATACTGAGAGAAGGAAATGAGGAGTGGGAACTCACCTACGTGAACGAGTACATGACACTAGAGAAAAATGGGAAGAGGTTGGCTACTTTCCCGGACCTGATGACCACTTTCAACGAACTTGGAGAGCCAGTAACCAGTGCAGCCCTTGAAAAAGACCAAACTATCTATCTGGTTAATGTCTCTAAGGAAAATATACCAGTAGGGGATGGGAACAAGTACGCTGACGCCTATGAGCCCATAGAAAAAGCACTGGGAAAACCCATGATAGAATACCTCGAAGATTACCTCAAGGATTAACCAGCATTCTTTTACCCTTCACCGACCACTAAATAATAGGTGTAACACCTTGTCCGAGGTCAAGATGACCCCTTCCGAGCGAAGGGTATACGACCGGGTCTGCCAAGGGAATGTCATGTGTAAGGATCTTTCTCCATGGGAGAGCGGCGCAGTGCCGAGTCTTGTGCAGAAAGGCTTGATAGAGATCTATAAGATGAACGTCTCCTCCAGCAAGATAAAGATGCTAAAGTTTCTCAGGCTCAAGACCTAACTATTTTCCCTTTTCTATAAAATTTATATAAAAACCATGCTCAGTCTGGGCGTGGACAAGAGATTACTGTTGTTGGTCGCGATCCTGATTCCAGCACTGGTAATAGGCGGCATACTGCTTGAACAAGAAGAGGAACAAACCCCCGGAGAACAGGAACACACCCAAGAGCCAGAAACTCCAACCGAGACTCCAGTAGAGATTGATGAGCCAGATGAATCAGATTTCCCCAAGATAGCTAGTTGGCTTTCCAAGAAAGAGGATTTGATTGAGAGCCAAAAACCGTTCGACCTCGTTATGGCGGGATGGTTTACCCACGAGGAAGCAGCAGATCTGAGGGAAAACAACCCTGATGTACTGATTCTCGCTGGGCTTACGACCACATGGGTATGGGATAATGAGGAGTGGATGAACTTCCTCTTAGTTATCGCAAACTATGGGCGTGAAAACCCCATCGAGATTACTGAGAATATGTATCTCCACGACGCTGAGGGAGCCAGATGTGGCTTTGGCTGGGCTTCTGAGGAATGGGATCAAGAAGAGATCTATGCAATGGATCCAAGGAATCCTCAGTGGGTAGAGCTAGTCACCTCGTTTTATGAGATGGTATTGACCCAGCCACAGCATGATGGTATCATCGTGGATATGGTGGTCGATAAGCAGTACTGGACTCAATCTATCACAGATGAGGAATGGCTTGAAGCAACGAGAGCCATCTATGACAAGATAGCAGAACTCAACACAGAGGACAAGCTGGTGATCTTTAACGCCGGAGCAAGATTCACAGACATAGACGCATACAGCGAATACTTTGATGGCTACCTGATGGAGAACTTTATTGGAGAACAGTTGAAGACCAGCTTCGATGAGGGACTGGAAGCCGCAAACAGCGATTACATTGTGATATACGGTGTAGACACAGACGATACAGGAGTAGTAGACCCCAATAAGATGCGCCTTGGATTGACCCTGAGCCTGCTCAATGATAATACCTATTTCACATATGACTTTGGTCCAAGGGACCATGGACAGGCATGGTGGTACGATGAATACGATGTTGATCTAGGGGAGCCTATTGATGATTATTACGCGTTAGAGGGTGCTTATTGGCGGGAGTTTGAGAATGGGATAGTCGTATCGGCGCCAAACGGGGCAGAGGTTAGCTTTGATGAGGAGCATACTGATATCACTACGGGTGACAGTTCTACGAGTTTCACCATCGAGCCGGGGGATGGTAGGATATTCGTTCGCTCCTTGGGCTCTTAAACTCTTTATCCTAAGTGTGTATCTCCTATTTGTGGATTAGATGAGTTATGATCTAATAATTAAGAATGGTAAGGTGATGGATGGTACAGGAAATCCTTGGTATCATGCAGACATCGGAATATCAGGGGACACGATAAAGACCATCGGCAAAATAGGTGAAGCCGAGAAAACGATAGACGCTTCAGGTCATATCGTAGCCCCCGGGTTTATCGATATTCACAGTCACAGCGATTTCCCGGTATTAATCGACCCCAAGGCTCAGAGCAAGATAAGGCAAGGAGTCACCACAGAAGTAATCGGACAATGCGGCAATTCCGCAGCCCCAATGAATGAATCAGTAAAACAGTACAGGATAAAATACAGAAGTAGCAATGTTCCAGAGGGCTTCGAATACGACTGGGCTTCAATGGATAGCTATATGAAACGTATTGATAGGCAGGGAGCAGCACTGAACATCGCCCCTGTTATTGGACACGGTACAATAAGACAAAACGTAATGGGGTATGAGAACAGGGAGCCTACTGAGACTGAGCTAGAAGAGATGAGGAAGCTTGTAAGGGGAGCGATGGAGAATGGGGCATGGGGAATGAGCACTGGACTCATCTATCCTCCAAGCGTATACGGGAAACAGCCCGAGATCACTGAGTTAGCCAAGGTGGTTGCCAAGTATGAGGGCATCTACTTCAGTCATATCAGGGGAGAGGGAGAAACCCTACTTGAAGCAGTGACTGAGGCATGTGAGATTGGGAGAGACAGTAATATTCCTGTTCAGATAGCTCACTTCAAGGCAAGCGGTAAGCCATACTGGGGAAAAACCAAGGAAAGCCTAGCTCTCGTTGAGAAATATCGTGAGAAGGGTGTAGAGGTCACCTTTGATCAATACCCGTATATCGCGAGTAGCACTGGCTTGACTGCTATGCTTCCTCACTGGAGCCAAGAGGGAGGAGCAGAAAAACTGATGGACTATCTGAAAGACCCCGCTATGCGTAAAAAAATGGCAGAGGAAATGCGGCTCAACTATGAATGGACTGGAGTACTGGTTACAAACGCTAAAAACAATCCTCATTACAATGGCAAGAATATCCAAGAAGTAGCAAACATAATGAACACAGACCCACTAACAGCCTACTTTGATCTGCTCGTAATGGAGAACACACAAGTGCCCAGCGTCATGTTCGGCATGAACGAGGAAGACGTGCAAAGAGTCATGCAGAGCCCCTATGGTATGGTTGGCAGCGATGGCTCAGCGATTGCTCCAGAGGGTATATGGGCAAACAATGTTCCTCACCCAAGATTATATGGTACATTCCCGAGAGTACTAGGACACTATGCCCGAGATGAAGGAGTATTATCGCTTCAGGAGGCTGTTCGAAAGATGACAGGAGCCCCAGCCCAGAAACTCGGTTTCAAGGACAGGGGGCTGCTCAGAGAGGGGTACAAGGCAGATATTACAGTCTTTAATCCAGAGACGGTGAAGGATGTCGCAACATTCACAGACCCACAGCGCTACCCAGCGGGAATACCCTATGTCATTGTTAATGGGGAGATAGTGGTCGAGAAAGGAGAACACACAGGAGCATTGCCTGGAAAAGCGTTAAGAAAAAGATGACCTCTGATTAGAGGTTTTTTGTCATCCTGAAATCTTCTTTAACCGTGTTCAGTACCACGTGGGTGTTTGTACGCTCCACAAACTCCATCCCAAGGAGGTCTTTTGGGAACTCGCTTAACTCACGCCTATTCTTGAACTTGGCTATAACCACGCTATCAATCTCACCGGTTACATCATAGACCCCACAGACATAGGGCAGCTTGGCGATCTCTTCTTGGGTCTCAATTAGCTTGCCTCGGCTTACGGTTACTTCCATGATGACGGTGAGTTCATAGCCCAGTCGCTCAAAGTCCAGCATCACAGTATAATCGGTTATAACGCCAGCTGATTCAAGGCGCTGAACATGATTGATAACTGTGGCTGCCGAGACTCCTATTGCTTTGGCTATCTCTCTGTTGCTCCTGTTGGAGTTCGTGAGTAACTCCGCTAGGACTTTTTTATCTATCTCATCTAGTGTAAACATCTTAATCACTGTTAATTGATTTTTAATTCAAGTAAACACATGTATATGAATCTATCTATATACTAATGATACGTGTAGCATTTTACAATGATACTAAACGTTTGTGGCGCCCCCGCGACGTGTCCTTTACATTTTGCACGAAAAAAGGTGGTTTTTAGCGGAAATTTACATGTTTGTGTTAAAACCACTATACATGTGTTTAATAATCAGCTTTATTTATTCTCAAACGTTTAACGTTATATGGAAAAGATATATATGTGTGAATAATGGACGGGAAGGGTGTTATGGTTTCAAGTGAACTAAACAACGGAGACGCAGTAAAAGCGATAATGGACAAGGTCAAACGACACGACATCAAATACGTCAGACTCATCGTGATAGACCCCCACGGCGCACCAAGAGCCATGCTAATACCCGAGTACCAAGTAAGAGAGAGCCTCGAAGTAGGAATAGCATTCGACGGAAGCAGCATACCAGGATTCGCCGACGTAAACAGAAGCGACCTCAACCTTCACCCAGACCCAACAACATTCCTGGTCCCTATGTGGGAGACACCCGGTATCGCGCTAATGTTCTGCTATGTTAGCAACCCAGATGGGACAGCCTTCGCAGGAGACCCTAGAGGATTATTGAAAAGAGCAGTTGATGAATTGGAGAATAAGGGATATGGTTTCAATACTGGCCCTGAACTCGAATACATGTACGTGCTTGATAATGAGGGAGAGGTAGCCCCATTTGGTAAGGGTGGATACTTTGATGCACCACCACTGGACCCAACAGAGGACGTGAAACTTGAGACCCTCATGTGTCTAGAAGCTGCAGGCTTCCAGATAGACAGGGTACACCACGAGGCAGCACAAGGGCAACAAGAGATCAACTTCAGATACAGTGACGCCCTGAAAACAGCAGACAACTTCATGCTCTACAAGCTAGCTGTGAAGACAATCGCCAAGAAACATGGGACTACTGCAACCTTCATGCCAAAGCCTTTCTGGGGCGTAAACGGTAGCGGCTGCCACATACACCAGAGCATAATCGAGCTAGACACAGGTAAAAACATCTTCAGCGACCCTGACACAGAGTATGGTTTGAGTGAGACAGCGATACACTACATTGGTGGGCTTCTCAAGCACGCTTCAGCCATGAGCATGATTGTCACCCCACTGGTAAACAGCTACAAGCGGCTAGTACCTCACTACGAGGCACCTGTATATGTAGCGTGGGGGTATGCCAACAGGAGCGCAATAGTCAGGGTCCCATTGGCGCCCGGCGACAAAAACACTGTAACAAGACTGGAGTACAGGCACCCAGACCCCAGTTGTAACCCATACCTTGCATCGGTGATACTATTAAAGGCGGGGTGGGAGGGCGTTGAGAAGAAGATCGAGCCCATCCAAGACATTCAGGAAAATATCTATGAACTGAGCAAGACGCAGCTCAAGGATTATGGTGTAACCTTCCTTCCTGAAAACCTGGGAGAGGCAGTGGAGTTCTTTGAGGAAGACAAATCCATGAAGGGGATACTGGGAGACTTCCTTTTCAGCAACCTTATCGAGTTGAAGCTGGAGGAATACGATTCATATATGAAATACACTGGCATCGAGTGGGCAGCGAGCAGACCCCAGATAACTCCATGGGAGTATGAAAGATACCTGACGAGAGCCTAGCGCTCATTCTACTATAAACTCACAGTTTATCTGCAGTATTTTCTCTGGAAAATCCTCTAATTCAGATTGCATCTTCTGGTACCATGAGTCAAGGTTTCTAGATATAGTCTCCTTGAGGCGCTCCGGAGCAATGGGCTTATAGACATACTTGTAGCCCCCGAGTCCAATGAGTTCCTCTTCGCGTGTTGCCAGTCCCTTCTCTACTAGGTTCTGGAGTAGTCTTTGGGAGGTTGATCGGCTTTTTCCTAGGAAGTCTGTGGCTTCTTGTATTGTTATTGGGCCTTTGTTGACCAGTATGCAGTATGCTTGGATCTCTGTGCGTTTTATTCCCAGTGCGCATTTTATGATCTCTTGGGGGGTTATTTCTTCTGTGTTTAAGATGTTCATTATATCTATGAGACTCATACCTATGTTCAATGGTGGTGAACATCTTTAAATACCTTTATATTTTGTGAAAAACAAAGCAGGGGTGAAATAAATTGAGTAAACCAATAGAAGTCAATGATGCAGACTTTGACCAGTTCGTAAAAGAAAACCCAAAAGTTGTAGTAGACTGCTGGGCAGCATGGTGCGCACCATGCAGGATGATAGCACCAGTAATAGAAGAACTAGCAGCAGAGAAAACCGATATAAAATTCGTCAAGCTAGACGTAGACCGAAACAGGGCAGTACCCATGAAATACGGGATCATGAGCATTCCCACACTACTCTACTTCAAAGACGGCGTATTAGTGGACAAGACCCTCGGAGCACTGCCAAAAGCAGCAATCGAGGCAAGGCTAGCAAGACTGGCCTAATTTTTCTGACTAAGTTTTTCAGTTATTTTTAGCAACTCATCAGGACTAATAGGTTTTAGAAGTATCTCATCTTTACTGATACCCTCGAGACCATCTCCCTCAAGAGCCTCAACCTGACCAGTAAGCAGAACAACAGTCATGTCCTCTTTCCTCTCTTTGAGCCTCTTACGCAACTCAGACCCATTGGTATCGGGAAGCCTATAATCCAGAATAGCCAGATCAAAGTCCTGTTGACTGGCCTTCATTAACGCCTGATTTCCTGTCAGGGCTGTCTCTACCATGAACCCTGAATCTTCGAGTAGCATCTTGAATGTATCCGCGAGGAATTCATCATCATCTACTATGAGAACGCTGAAGACTTTTTCCTGTGAATAGCGAGCCTGTGCCTCATATTCATGTAATGCTTGGCTGAAATCCGGGTGTCCTTCAAGAACGGTTACTATGTTCTCCATCCTCTCAACGAGCATATCCATTTTCTTCTCATGCTCATTAAGAACATTAATGATTAAGTCAAGTACATCTATCTTTTCAGGGAAACTCATAGCTGGGCACCGGAGTTACTCGCAATAACGTAGAGTAATTGGATATATAGGTTTTGAGGTTGCTTTTTGAGAACAGATTTGAAATACATATTTCAATATACAAGATAAATACAATTTATCCCGATTTAAAATGAACAAACATCAAGAAGTATTAAGTTACGTTTACAGTTCTAACGCCTCAATGATCTTCTTTTCATCGACAATGCCCGCAAACATTCGATCATTTATCAATAAAATCGGTGCATCCATGACTCTATTCTTAATGGCTTCATCGAGATAGGATTGTAGACCTTTCTCTTCTATTGTTATCTCTGGGTGAGATTCACGTAACTTCTGGAGTCGATTTCTCATAATCTTACACTTTGGACAGAGGGGTATTGTTATCAAGGTTACAATGTGTTCGCTCATGCTCAGTGGAGTATCTGGGGCAGTTTATATTGATTATCGAAATCCCTAAATAATCCGTATCGCTAGTGATACATAGAGAGATGTTTGGCATCCTCCTAATACCCATAATGTTGGTCATCGGGATATTCTTCCTAGTGGCCTCGATAACCGCAGGCGTCGGCGTGGTACTGAAGCTAGCCTTCTGGCTGATATTCCTGCCATTAAGAATACTGCTCTGGATGATTGGATTGATATTCTGATCTAATAACCACGAGCCCCAGAGGGAGGCGAAGACCATGTAGCCGCCCCATTTTCTTATCTTTTATATAGAACAGAGAAATAGGGTAGAAGAACACGGGTACTCTAAATGATAGAAGTAATTGGATTACTGGTTGCCTTCATTGGAATCTTTGTACTCAGGGCGAGGGAGGTGGAGTTCTATGTGGCTATTACTCTTGCTGCCTTGATTATTGGGGTGACTTCTGGTAAGCCGATTACAGTACTGTTTGATGTCTTAATCATCACTTTGTCAGCGTATAACACTTGGAATCTGGTATCCGCTGTTGTGTTAATCACTGTTCTTGGATATGCTTTGAAGGAGACTGGGTTGATGGTGCGATTCATTGAGGGATTGAGCAGGGTCCTACCGGGAAACATTATGCTGGCCATCATACCAGCCTTATTTGGTTTCCTCTCGATGCCCGGAGGTGCGTTGATGTCAGCCCCATTCATCGAACCAGAGGCAAACAAGCTGGGACTGGACCCAGAGGCAAAGACATACTACAACGTGTGGTTCAGGCATCTACTATACTGGGTAAACCCCATTACATCATCCACTATCATGGCTACGACCCTTAGCGGGATCGCAATAAACACTTGGTTACGGGTTCAATCACCGTTGTTCTTCGTGATGACCGCGATAGGGTTCATCGCTAGCAGGGGATTCATCAAGACTCCCAAGAAGAATGGGAGAGTCAAGGATTTGACTCTTGAAAGTATGATTGGTGGGGTGCCTATTCTCGTTACTGTTGCTTTGACTCTTCTTGGTGCTCCGATTTGGGGTTCGCTTCTAGCGGGGATATTTGTGGCGATGATATTGGGAAAGGTGAAGCCTGAGAATGGTTTGCTCATGTTTAGAAATGGGGTCAGATGGGAGCTTGCATTATCCATTATTAGCATGTTGTATCTTAGGGATATGATAGAGACCACTGGATCAGTGACCACTCTTTTTGAGGTAGTGATCGAGTCAGGTGTTCCTGTGCTGGCTATAGCGATTATAGTGCCATTGTTTATCGGAGCTATCTCGGGTTCACCTGCTATGGGCGTGGGTATCGCTTTCCCCATATTGTTGCCCCTCCTTGGAGACATCAATATTCATCTTACCAGCATTGTGTTCTTGGGGATTACATGTACATACATTACGTCCCCGCTGCACCTGTGCTTGGTTTTGACGAATAATTACTTCAGATCAGACTTGAACAAGGTAATCAAGTACCTAGCCCCCAGCAGCTTCGCGCTCTATCTAGTTGGCTTGGCTTATCATATGTTCTTTTATTTATTTTAGCGGGAATCTTTTAACAAAGCCACCCAGATTCATCATTGAGCACACTTGGGAGTATTATTGACACCCATAATACAGAAACAGGAGATGACCCTTGAGGAGCTCCGAGGAAAGAGCTTCGCTGTAGATGGTTTCATAGTGCTCCACGAGTTCTTAGCCTTGATACGGGATAGGTCTGGGAGACCATTAACAGACGAGAAGGAAAATGTAACTAGCCATCTTGTTGGTTTAGCGTTTAGAACTACTCGGTTGATCTCAGATTATGGTATTGATCTGGTCTTTGTCTTCGACGGCAAGCCACCGAGCCTGAAGAGAGGCGAGATCAATACCCGAAGAGAGGCGCGAAGGAAAGCAGAGGTAGAATATCAAGAGGCTGTCGAGCGTGGAGATATGCAGGAAGCCTTCAGTAAAGCAGTGATGACTGGAAGACTCACACATCAGGGACTGGATGATACCAAACGGCTGCTTGACTTATTGGGCATACCTTGGGTGCAGGCACCCAGTGAGGGAGAAGCTCAAGCTGCTTATATGGCTCAGAGGGGCGCTGTCTGGGCTTCCAATAGCAAGGATTATGACTCGCTCCTTTTCGGTGCGCCCAGATTGGTCCGTTTTCTCAGCATCAGTAGCCAAGAGTGGCTACCAAGTAAGGGTAGATCAAGGAAGATTTTACCTGAGCTCATTGAGCTTGATAAATTCTTAGGATATCACGAGATCAATCGAGCGCAGCTTATAGATATGGGGATACTAATAGGCACAGACTTCAATACCGGAATAAAGGGAATAGGTCCCAAGACGGCGTTGAAACTGGTTAAGAAACATGGTTCACTGGAAAGGTTGCCAGATGATATCAAGAAAAAGCTGCCTGATACAGTTGATCAAATAAGGGAACTCTATTTGCACCCAGAGGTCACCGATGAATACAGTTTAGTGAGGGGCGAGTTACAGGAAGACGCCCTTGATGATTTTCTCTGTGGGGAGAAAAACTTCTCAACCCGCAGGGTCCAGACACTAATAAACAGGATGCGAAACAGAGCAGCCCAGAAATCACTAAAAGACTATTTCGGAGGCAGCAGATGACAGAGACCCCCTTCAAGAAACTAGCGATGCTGTGCAAGGAGCTTGAGTCCACCACCAAGCGCAAAGAGAAGACAGCCCTCATCAGCGAGTTCCTCAAGACCATAGGCAGGGACGAGATAAAACCAGCCATACTACTTACTATCGGTGCCATATTCCCAGAGTTCAGCGATAAGACACTGGACGTGGGTTGGAGAACCCTGAGAAGGGTAATGGATAGAGGGGGACAGACCACATTGTTCCGGCACCAGCTTTCCATAGGCGATGTCTATGAGATTCTCCAAGAAATCGCAGAAGCTACTGGAGAGGGAAGCAGAAAACAAAAAGAGCAACTCCTTGAAAGGATGTTCGCCCAGACAGAGCCTCTGGAGTCAGAGATACTCGCACGTATCATTTTCGGTGAGATGAGAATCGGGGTCAATGAGGGAATGATGCTAGAGGGGATAGCGGAAGCAACCCAGACTGATCCAGCGTTGGTGCGAAGAGCACTCATGATGACTGGAGACATTGGGTTGGTGGCGGAGGAGGCGGTCCAAAACGGTGAGGAGGGACTTCTAGGTCTTGAGGCTACCTTATTCGTGCCTTTAAAGCCCATGCTGGCTACCACAGCTGAGGCGCCCCTGAATACTATCGAGGATTATGGTGGTGAGGTGGCTTTTGAGTACAAGTATGATGGGGCGCGTATCCAGATCCATAGAAAAGGCGATGAGGTAAGGATATTCAGTAGACGCCTCAGCGACGTAACCGAGAGCATACCCGACATAGTCGAGAAAATAAGAGAGTTCTCAACGAGCTTGGATTTCATTATCGAAGGAGAAGTAGTAGCAGTTGGTGAATCTGGGCGCCCACTCCCGTTTCAGGATCTCATGAGGCGATTTACGAGGGCAAACAAGGTAGATGATATGGTGGATCAGATACCTTTGAGGCTCTACCTCTTTGACGCATTATTCTATGAGGATAGACTACTCATCGATGAGCCCTACAGTAGCAGATGGAACATTCTCGAACAGATAGCCCCAGATGAATATCTGACCAAGAGGATAATCACAGACCAACCAGAGCATGCAGAGCAGTTCATGGAGCAAGCCATACAGGAAGGACATGAGGGGTTGATGGCAAAGCGCCTCGATAGTCTGTACAGTCCGGGGGCTCGGGGTAAAAACTGGTACAAGCTAAAGCAAGTGAAACGCTTGATGTGGTGATTGTTGCGGCTGATTGGGGCAGTGGGCGCAGACGGGGATGGCTGAGTAATTATCATCTCGGGGTCTGGGATGGGGAGGAGTATCTTGTTATCGGTAAGACATTCAAGGGATTGACAGATAAAGAGTTCAAATGGATGACAACCCACCTCCAGAAAATAAGACAAAGAGAATCAGAGTACACAGTATACGTCAAACCAGAGCTAGTAGTAGAGGTTACCTTCAACGAGATCCAGCATAGCCCTCACTATAAATCAGGATATGCACTGCGTTTCGCAAGAATAACAAGGATAAGAACAGACAAGACACCAGACAATGCAGACACTCTGGAAAATGTATCTAGGCTCTATGAGGAACAATTCGAGTACAAGGATCGATTATAGCGGTAGCTTCTTCCTCAATCCACCGAAAAGTGATTGTGCAGGTGAGTCATCCCTGATAGGTTCTCCCTCGGTACGGGGCTCAGACTTGTTCTCAATCAGCTGGTAATGAACCAGTAACCCCACCATAACCAAGACTCCTAGGACCAGAGACCACCAGCTAATCGCAGTAGGATACAAGGTAAATGAATCAGTAAGAGGAACCCCTTGAGGTATCACCAAACCAATAGCTGCAAACAGAATGGTTCCAAGAGAAAAATAATAGACCCATATGGTTCGCTGCCTCATATTGGATGCCTCCTCTCTCAGTTTACCAGCTTTCTCAAGTTTTTCGCGCCAAGTCTCTCCGAATCCAGTTATCTCAACAGCCTCTGGATCGAGATCCATAATCTCACCCATCTTTGCTATAAACTCCTCGTTTTCTCTCTTCATCTGCTCCCGATACGCAGTTTCATAGATATCTAGTCGCTGGGAAAATTCATCATTAAAAAGAAGCCACCACAAGACAAAGTTACCCACCGATAGGATAAGCGAGATGAAGATCAGTATATAGGGCTCTATCAACCTGCCATGAAAATAGTGTCTTGATTTAAAAAAGGTAGGAAAAAAAGAGGGTTCTAGGCGTCCTTCAGTTGATCCAGTGGAGGCTTGAGGTCAGCCGGAATGGGTGACTTGTATACGCGTCCAGCTAGTCTCTCGACCCATTCATCTTTGACCTTCTGCAATAGATCAGGCTTGGTAAGTAGCTCTAATCCGGCGGAGGCATGAACCTTGGTGCTGAATATCAGTGACTTGTGACCGATGCTCATACCATTCTGAGCTACTATCTGCCAACTATGACCGGGGGTGCCTAAGATCCAAGTGGTAGTAGAGAACTCTATGGTGGGTGCGACCCAGCTAACATCACTAACATCTGTGCTTCCCGCGCCAACCATTCCCTCACGGTAATCATCCAATATGCGTTCATCAAAATGAACATCTCGTAGCTTCTGCCAGTCAGGACGGTTGGATTTCTGGAGGCTGTTCATCTTCTTATCTATGTCAATGCTCTCTTCCATCTTGTCCGCGAATTTTATCTCCTCCTCTGTATGCACAGGAGCACCAATCTCCCTCATTTGGGACACCACCAAGTCAGCCAGCATCTTGTTAGGCAGCTTGTTATAGCAGCCTGTGAGGAATTGGACCTTGCTCGTGGTCCGTGCCATCAGGTTGGCGCCCTTCACGATATCCATGATCCAGTCATAGATCTCATCAACTTGGGCGCGCTCTGGAGCTCTGTTGTAGTACCATGTTCGGGCGTAAGCGGGCACCACGTTGGGCTGCCCACCGGCTTCCTCGTGAATATAATGTACTCTTGCTTTCTCGATTACATGCTCACGCATGAAGTTTACGCCATTGCTCATGAGCTCCACAGCATCTAGTGCACTGATGCCGTTCTCAGGGTCGCCCGCACTGTGAGCGGTCCTACCGTAGAAGTGTACCTTGAAGCTGTTCATGGCGTTACTGCTTCCTGTTCCAGCGGTGTTTGCGCTTCCCGGGTGATGAGCAAGAACTGCGTCTACTCCATCAAAGAGACCGTCTCTGACCATCCAAATCTTGCCTACCAGAGTCTCTTCAGCGGGACAACCATATACCTTGACGGTTCCACCGATGTTGTGTTCCTCCATGGCGGTCTTCAACGCGATGGCTGCTGCTACTGCTCCTGCGCCATAGATGTTGTGTCCGCATCCATGACCCGGGGCTCCCTCCTTGACTGGCTCCTTGTAAGGTACGGCTTTCTGACTAAGACCAGCTAGGGCATCCAGTTCGCCAAGGATACCTATTGTTGGTCCTTTTCCGTTACTCCATGTACCCATGAAGGCTGTGGGCATCTCCGCTACGCCTCTATCGACCTTGAATCCTGCTTTCTCGGTGACGCCTGATAGGTACTCGGCAGTCTTGAACTCGAGGAGCCCGAGTTCGGCGAATCCCCAGGCTTTGTCGCTCCACTCGGTGATCTTTTTCTCGTTCTCGTCTATCCATTGATAAGCGGTTTCTTTCAACTTAATCCAATATGGATACAGTCTAAGGGTATTTTAAAACCATCCACAGACTATGGAGCCCATCTTGGGAGCCGAGACTGGATAGCCTCAAAGAGGAATAGTCCAAAGCCAACGGTGATGGCGCCCTGAATCAGATTAAAGACACCAATTAAGGGTAAAAGTCCAATAGCTACATCCATAGGAACACGGTAAACATTGGGTAACACGTATAGATTTACCAGTGTCATTACTAGTATTCTTGAGGCCAACCCAGTGCCCCAAGAGACATATTTTGATTTACCTATCCAGTCTCCAAGATGAAGCCCCAATACGGTTGATAGCTCAGCAGCAACCTTCATTGTTGCAGAAATAGGGTCTCCGCTTCGAGCCATTATCCCTACCCCAGCAACAATTGAGGTCATTACAGAAGAGGGGAAACCATAGAGGAAGAGGCTTAACGCGATGGGTACTCCAGTGAAATCAAACTTTAGGACAGGGTACCATGGGAATGGTATCTTCAACCCAGAGTATTTGAGAGTATAATCGAATACAATCACCAAGGCAGCTAAAATTGCGGTACCGGTCAACCTTACTGTGCTACTTTGTTTGCTCAATATGCTGCACTGGGCTTCCATGTGGAAAGGGGATAATAAAAAACTAGTCTCCAAAAAATCAGTTAAAGAAGGTTTACTCTTTTTTCAAGTCAAGCTGATGCCCAAAGCGTTCCTTCTTGGTCTTCATGTATTCTTCATCATCCGGGTGTAAGGGCAACTCAAGGGAAACACGTTCACTTATTTTGACTCCATACTTTGTTAACTGGGTGACCTTATCAGGGTTATTCGTGAGGAGCCTAACGCTCTTCACGCCCATTTTACGGAGCATTGCAGCGGAGACCTCATAATCCCGGGCATCAGGCTCAAAACCGAGATGCAGATTCGCATCATAAGTATCGAAACCCGCATCTTGAAGCTGATAAGCCTTGATCTTGTTCACAAGCCCTATTCCACGACCTTCCTGCTGCATATAAAGCAACACCGCCATGCCTTCTTGCTCCATCAAACGCAATGCAGTATGAAGCTGTGGACCACAATCACAGCGCCGAGAACCAAGAGCATCCCCTGTCAAACAAGAGCTATGAAGCCGGGTTAAAACATCCTCCTCTCCGAAAACATCACCCTTTACGACTGCGATATGATCCTTGTGATCTTTGTTGTTCGCGAATCCCAGTATCTTGAATGTACCATATTCGCTGGGTAAATCAGCTACTGCGACCAAGTTTATACAGAGATTCTTTGAGCAGGTCTCGCATTGCCAGTTAAACTGGCATGCCTTGTACTCCTGGATATCGGATTCCCGGATAGAGTAATATGACTCCATGAAATCAAATTAAAAACAACATAACACGTGATAATTCTTTCCTACACTGCGACAAAAAGGACAGGTACCACTGCCCAAAGAGCTTAAATCAGATAAGAGGGGTAGAAGGGGTTGTGAAGGAAGTGCATCAACGCCAATATCAACCGGCGGAGTCGACGATCTCCGCGTTCTAATTCTGCGCACCCTAAACGATAATCAGCTTCTAGTCCTCAACGCAGTAGCCGAGAGAGAACAAAGCCTAACAAGCCTACTAAAGCAGATATCACAAGAGTACCAGATACCCCTATCCACCCTAAAGTTAAACGCAAGAATACTGAGAGAATTAAACCTAATCAGCTACGGCTCGATACGCGACAAGCGTACAGCTCAGCTAGAGAGTTTGGGCAGATTTATTCTCAGGTTATTGCTTGATGAACCATGTGGGGCGACGATCCAGTTCGCAGACTAGAGTAAATTAGATGTTTTTTACATCATTCTTTTATTATGATCTAAATACAATACCTATTTAATGGATATACCAGACAAAGAGCACAGCGAGATTCTTAGAAATCTAATACTTGAATCCGAGCTTGAACTATCCAAGTCAGGTATATCAGTAATAGATGATAAGGAAAAGATAGTCTACTGGAACAAACGGTTCTTGGAAATCTGGGGTCTTGAAGAGAAGGATATAGCCGGAGAGACCAGATTGTCGATATTAGAGAAGGTTATCAATAAAATCTTGGACCCGGAGCGATTCCAAGAAACTTTAGTCATTGCATATTCAAACCGCGAATATCAGGGAACAGATACTATCGAGAATAAAGACGGAAAGACCATAGAAAGAAAAACCCAAGCCCTTGAAAGAGACGGGAGGTATTTTGGGAGAATCTGGTTCTTCACAGACATTACAGAACAGATCCAAAAAGAAGAAGAGATGGAGAACTATACCAGCCAGCTCCAGAGAATGGTAGCCAGCCGAACCCAAGAGCTAATCGAGGCAGAGAAGATGGCTGCCTCAGGTAGCTTGGCTAGTGAGATCGCCCATGACCTCAGGAGCCCATTGCAGTCTATTCGTAATGCGGCTTATATGATGAAGAAAGATCCTGAGAAGTTTGATGTCGGTTTGGAGATCATTGAGAAATCCATTGTTAGGAGTCTTGAGATGCTGGAGACCCTCAGGGATAACATGAGAAAATCAGAACCCAAACTCAGACGCACCGATCTAAACAAGATAATAAATGAGAGCGTGGAAGAGCTTCCCCGTCCAAACAACATTACAGTTACGGTAGAACTCGATCCAGAGCTAGAAGCATGGATAGACGGGACCCAGATACGCAGGGTCCTAGATAACCTGCTATTGAACGCAGTTGAGGCTATGCCAGACGGTGGAGCAATAGCCATCACCAAACATAAGGATGACAGCAAGTTCATAATCCAGATAAGCGATACCGGGGTCGGTATACCCGAAGAGGTCTTACCCAACCTGTTTGAGAGGAAATTCTATACCACAAAGCCACACGGTTTAGGTCTCGGGTTGTCTTACTGTAAAAGGACCATCGAGAGCCATGGAGGATCGATCATGGTGGACAGTGTTCATGGGAAAGGCACAGTGTTTACCATCGAGCTTCCTAGGATAGTTTAGCGGTATTCTTCTGGTATGTCTTCGCCCTGCATTAATCTATCAATCATGGCATCGATTTCTTCAATGATCTTTTTGCGATCTACCTTCCCCAGCAAGGTTAATGGGAGGGAGTCACGGAAAATTATCTTTGAAGGAACCTCGAAACGCTCAAGTTTATCCCTGCATAGTTTCAATAGCTCTTTCTCCAGCTCAACGGTATCACGGCTCTCTTTGGGCACAACGATGGCATGGATATCCGTGTTGCATCTCAGAGGGTCTGGAACACCAAAGGCAACAGCGTGAAGCACCCCAGAATTAGATAGCAGAACCTCCTCAACCAGAGTAGGCCAAACCGTATGCCCCTCAGCAACGATCCTATCATCCTTTCTCCCAACGATGTAGAGATATCCCCGTTCATCCTTGAGCCCTATATCACTTGTGTAGAGCCAGCCATCCCTAAGCACCTTATTGGTGGTCTCGGGGTCATCTAGGTATCCCTTCATTAGCTGAGGTCCCTTTACTATTATCTCACCTTTTTTATTAGGGGGCATTTCAACCTCTCCTAATTGCAGGTCCATTATCTTGATCAGCGTATCGGGATAGAGTAATCCTGTGCTCTCATAGTTAGGATCACCCTCTACTGGTGTCGCGGCTACTATTGGACCGGTCTCTGTCAAGCCATATCCTTGGTACATTCTTGCTCCGCTGATTTCCTCGAATCGCTTCATCAATGGTACTGGTATGTGGGCTCCACCTGATGAGCAGGTGGTGAGACTGGTGAGATCATATTTTTTGACCTCGGGGTGATCGACGACCTCCCTGATTAGTCGGGGGATCAATGGGAAGTGGGTTACCTGATGATTCTGAGTTACCTTCATTATATCCATGGCTGTAGGGTTCGGGATTAGCGCCATGGTGCATCCGAAGCTAGCTGCCTCATTCATCACCACCAAACCATAACTGTGGAAGAACGGCATAGCACAGAGGATAATCGGGTATCCAGCTCTCTGTGGCTTGGCACTATACCCCCAGCCTCTTAACCAGAAATACGACTGCAACGCATTAACCACCTGACTATAATGGGTGAGCATGACCCCCTTGGGTTGACCCGTGGTCCCGCTCGTGAATAGGATCACTGCCACATCTTCTGTCGGGTCGATTTTGGGAAAGTCTGATACCTTTGTACCTGTGATGAGATCTTCGAATCGATGAGCCTCTTTTGGGTATTTGATCCTGTATTTCAGTCTGCTCAATATTCTCAGTCGCGGTGGGACATAGTAGGCTGCCTCGGCTACTATCAACTCGGGATGTGTTTTTGGTAGTTTTTGGAGCAATCGATCCAGTATTATAAATAGTTTTGAATCGGTGACCTGTATTTGGCGCTCGATCTCCTCATTAGATTGGAGGGGGTTCACTGCAACAACCGTAGCCCCACTCAGTAGGATAGCGTTGTACGCAATGGGGAAATGGGGGGTATTTGGTAGAAGGAGGGCTACTCGATCCCCTTTGCCTATCCCCATGCCCATCAGGTTTGATGCGAAGCGCTCGGTCTGATCCCAGAGTTCCGTGTAGCTATGCTTAGCATCCAAGTATATGACGGCGTCTCGTTCCGGGAACTTTCGGGCGCTGTTTCTCCAGAACTCGTAGACGGGCATCAGGGGGTAGTTAATAGAGATGGGGACGCCTCGGGGGTAGCTCTTTCTAGCCGCCATGTATCAGGTGGGCTGGTACATAGTATAAAAACTGTGGGGCGATGCTGTTTTATCGTAGCTTATTCCCCTTGGATGTGATAAAATTGAGACCAACGGGAATCAATGTTCCAAGTGTTACCCCGTTTAACGCAAAAGGGGAGATAATGTACGATAAACTCGGAAAGTTGCTAGAATTCTGGATCGAGGGAGGCATCAGTGGCGTTGTTGCGAACGCAAGCACAGGTGAAGCCCCATATCTAAGTAACGCGGAGAGAGTCAAGATAATCGAGTATCTTGTGGAGAAAGCGGATGGCAGAATCAACATCTACGCTGGAACTGGTGCCCCCAGTCTATGGAAGACAGTTGAGTACACCAAAGAAGCAAAAGCCGCTGGTGCCCAGGCTGTACTGGTTACAACGCCCTACTTCTTCAAGCCAACAAGTGACGAGATCGCCCAGTATTTCATTGATCTCATGGACAAAGTGGACATACCAGTTATCATGTATAACGTACCAAAGTTCACTGCATACAGCGTTTCCCCATACGTTGTCGCGAAGGTAGCCGAGGAGTGCAGCAACCTTGTGGCAATCAAGGACAGCAGCAACAACCCCGGTAACATGGCTGATATAGTAAGCCTGTGCGGTGACAAGATCAACGCTTTGAGCGGTACAGCGGACATGATATTACCAGCACTAAGTCTAGGGGGAAAAGGTGGGATTGTAGCCATCGCCAACGTTGCGCCTAGGACCTGTGTAAACATCTTTGACGCATACAACAAGTCTGATGTCAAGACCGCGGGGGCGAACCAGTTGAAGGCTAGTTGGGTGAATAAGATAGTCGTGCGAGATTATCCCCAGATTCCGGCAATCAAGGCAGCCCTCAACCAGTTGGGGGTTGATGCTGGGGTCCCAAGGAAGCCACTTACTGGGCTATCAGAGGCGACAGCAAAGAAGATCAAGGCAGAGCTAAGGCTCTAGTCTCTTCACCATCGCCGTCTTATCCTTATAATACACCTTGTCTAGTTTGGTGTATCCCAGTTTAATCCAGAACCCTACAGCATCGGGTTCAGAGTCTATCTGTATCCACTGTGAGCCCAGTTTTCTAGCCATTTCCTCCACAAGAAGATATAGACTCTTCCCGTACCCGTTTCCCCTCTCAGCCTCGTTGATGCCTATGTGTTCAATGTAGAATGATTCTGGGTGGTAAGAGTCCCTTTTCTTCATCAACTGGACCTCCGCGTAACCGTGGGCGTTACCCACCATCCAGTAGTCCCCTTTCTTGAATTTCTCACCAGCCCCGCGGAGAACTCTCAAACCCGCTGGGATATAGGAACGCATGTGTCTATCGTCAACCAATCGGGAACACCGAAACAATATCCACATTCCAGCTATTAATAAATTTGAGTAAACTTTGATCTAGCCAACCTTTGATCCTTACAAAACAACTCAAACAAGACTCTTCTTCCGTTTCATATAGATTCCGAGGATAATGTCTAAAAGAATAAATCTCTACATGCACGCATCCCTATCTCCTTTCACGAATGGTGAATTTTTTTTCCAGCGTTATTACGGGTAACTCAAACAAATAGGCTGATCTTTATTAGATATGGCTGTAACCTAACATCACACAACTGGTGAAACCAACTGGTCTTAGAAAAACTAGGAAGCAACCTCTACAACGCCATACAAAAACTGGTAAAAGCCCCAGTAGTAGACGAGGCAGCCGTAAAGGAACTAGTAAAAGACTTCCAACGCGCCCTACTGCAGGCAGACGTAAACGTAGCCCTAGTCATGGAACTAAGCCAAAACATCCAGAAAAACGCCCTCGAAGAAAAACTCCCCCCAGGCATAAGCCGAAGAGAACACATCATCAAGGTAATCAACGACGAACTAACAAGATTCGTCGGAGAAAAACCACAAGAACTGAAGATCGTGCCCGGTAAACAGAACGTCCTGATGATGGTAGGAATTCAGGGAAGCGGAAAGACCACTCACAGCGCAAAGCTTGCTAGGTATTTCCAGAAAAGGGGATTCAAGGTTGGAATCATCTGCGCTGACACATTCAGACCCGGCGCATATAACCAGTTGAAGCAACTATCAGACTCAATAAACGTACCATTCTATGGAGAACCAGAGGCAAAGGACCCAGTAAAGCTCAGCAGAAGAGGCGTAGAGCACTTCAAAGACACAGAAGTGGTCATACTCGATACCAGCGGTCGCCACAAGGAAGAGACTGGGCTCATTGAGGAGATGAAGCAGATCGAGAAAGCCGTCAAACCCTATGAGGTAATACTGGTACTGGATGGAACCATAGGTCAACAAGCAACAGCACAAGCGACCGCGTTCAAGGAAGCCACAACCGTAGGCAGTATCATAGTATCCAAACTTGACGGCACTGCAAGAGGAGGAGGAGCCCTGAGCGGCGTAGCAGCCACAGGAGCACCCATAAAGTTCATCGGAACCGGCGAGAAAGTCGAGGACATCGAACCGTTCATCCCCAGCAGGTTTATCGGACGACTATTGGGAATGGGTGACATCGAGGGGCTCGTTGCCAAGGTAAAGGAAGCCGAGACCCCAGTATCCGAGAAGGACGTCGCAGCGATGCTCAGCGGCAAGTTCAGCCTACAAGACATGTATAACCAGTTCGAGGCTATGCAGAACATGGGACCCCTCCAAAAGGTTCTTGGAATGATCCCTGGGTTCAGCTATCAGCTCCCTACTGACGAGGTTGAGAACGCTGAGGAGCGTCTAGAGAACTGGAAGGTAATAATCCAGAGCATGACCAAGGACGAGAAGGAAGACCCCAAGGTTTTGAACCGGAGCAGGATACAGAGAGTCGCCCGTGGTAGCGGTAGAAACGAGCGAGAAGTAAGAGAACTTATAAAACAGTATAATACTATGAGGAAAATGCTCAAGCAGATGAAGGGCAGCCGAAGGATGCGGCGCCAGATGCCTTTCAAATTACAGTGAGGAGACAAAAATGGGAAACAGTAGCGGAACAAGAAGAAAAAGCAGAAGCGCCCTGAGCAAACGAGTCAGGGAAAAAGGAAGAATCCCCCTAAGCAGGTTACTTACAAGTTACAAGGAAGGCGAGAAAGTAGTAATTGTCATAGATTCAGGTATCCATAAAGCAATGCCACATAAACGATTCCAAGGAAAAGTAGCTACAATCGTGGGAACCCGAGGAAAAGCATTCATACTTGAGATCCCCCAGCGGAAGACAGTCAAAACAATTATCACCACCGCATACCACATAAGAAAACATAGGGATGCTTAATCATGTCAGTAGCTGAGAAAAGGGAGATCACGGTAGCCGAGGCAAGAAAATTACTCATGGATAAAGCCGAAGAGCTTGACCCCCTTCAGCGCAGGGTACTTGAATACACGATCAGGTTCAGTAAACTGGACAGCGAGTCAGCTAAAGAGCTTACTGAGAAGCTTATGAAAGAGGCTGATATCGACCGTGGGTTAGCTGTGCAAATGGTGAACGCTATGCCTGCGACGGTTCCAGAGATCAGGACCTTCCTTGGAAGGCAAAGGATCATAGCAGAAGATACTTTAAACCAGATTTTAGATATAATTGATAAATACCGGGTAGAAGAATAACTACCCAGAACACCCCAGAGGGAAACAAATTGTACAGAGAGCCCAAGAAATA
>Ga0180431_10003038_pt1 | contig 21916 bp, 17 predicted proteins | sample SS_ome_11_FD_132459 | JGI IMG/M metagenome (GOLD analysis project Ga0180431, IMG submission 132459) | Hypersaline lake sediment archaeal communities from the Salton Sea, California, USA - SS_1_MS_1 metaG | ecosystem: Environmental > Aquatic > Non-marine Saline and Alkaline > Hypersaline >...
TCAAGTGAAACCGAGGCCGTTCCTCGGGCGGACGCCGGACGCTCAAGCGAGGGAGAAGCCGTGTCCGGTGCGACGGCCGATGGGGAGTTCCTGCAGAAGGAGAAACACCCGTGCTGACGCTGCCCCTGATCACCCTCAACGCCGATGCCATTCTGTGGTCGCTCCTGTTCTGTACGCTGGTGGCGGCAGCGGCCGGCGGGCGGACGTGGCTTGGGAGGAAGCGGTGCTCGGTGAGCGAGGCGGAGCGACTGGCCGAGCGGAGGGCCGACAACCTGGCCAAGATTCTCGACATCGCCAACACGATGAACACCACGCTGGACCTGGATCGACTTCTGACGGGAATCGCGCGCGCCGTGCGCGAGAGTCTGGGGTTCCGCATGGTCCTGGTTCGCCTCCTGGATGAAGAGACCGGGACCTTCAAGGCGCGTTCGTTCGCGGGGCTCGACGACGCGAGCGTGGCCAAGCTTCGGCAGCATGAGGTTCCCCTCGAGGAATTTGAACGGCTGATGCGGGACGAGTTCCGCATGGGGCCCTGCTATTTCATCAGCCACGAAGCTCAATACTGGGATCGCAACGACGAACGCCTCGTGATTCCCGACCTGGGTGAACGTTGCGAGGGCGAGTGGCATCCGCTGGACAGTCTGTTCGTTCCCCTTCAAACAAGGGACCGCCGACTCATCGGGTATCTCTCCGTGGACGATCCAGCCGACCGCCAGGTGCCTTCTCGGGAAACCATCGAGATCCTCGAGATCTTCTCCACCCAGGCGGTTGTCGCCATCGAAAACGCGCAGCTCTACAGCGATCTCGAGGCCAAGATCGATGAGCTGCGATGGATGACCGCCAGGTTGGAAGAGAGCCACGAGACCCGGAATGCCTTCATGGCCAACGTTTCTCACGAGCTCCGCACGCCGCTGACCTCGATTCGCGCGTATCTGGATACCGTCATCTCCGAGGTCAGGCCGAAGCTGAAGAGCCAGCACGCCCACTTCCTGAACGTGATTCTGGAAGAGACCCTTCGCCTCACCGGGCTCGTCGACGACCTGTTGAGCTTCTCGAAGATGGAGGCGGGCAAGATCCGGCTCAACCGGGAAACCGTTCACGTCCACGATCTGGTGCGGGAAGCCCTGTCCGTGGTTGCCGCCGAGGCGGAACAGAAGGGGTTGACGCTCGTCGAGGATCTTGGCGACGTCGAGCCGATTCCGGCCGATCGGGATCGGGTCGCCCAGCTGCTGATGAACCTCCTGGGCAACGCCCTGAAATTCACGGACTACGGTGGCCGCATCACCGCCAGGGTCCGGGAAGAGGAAGACGGGGTCCGGCTTGAAGTCGAGGACACCGGTATCGGAATCAGCGGGGAGAACCTGGAGCGGGTGTTTGAGCGCTTCTACCAGACGGACGGCTCCTCCACGCGGAAGTACGGAGGGGTCGGATTGGGGCTGGCCATTTGCCGAGGGATCGTCGAGCAGCACGGAGGACGGATCTGGGCCGAGTCCGAGGAAGGGGCCGGATCCCTTTTCGTGGCCTGGCTTCCGAGACGTGGGGAACCGAGTGAACCGCCTGCTCCGGCCGAGCGCCGCCGCGTGCCCGAACAGATCGTTCGGCTGGTCGCCGAGGTGATGCAGTCCAAGAGTGCCTCGATCATGCTGATGGACGAGGAGAAGCCGGAGCTCTTCGTCGAGACGGCCACGGGTCTCGACCCGCTCATCATTCGCAACGCGCGCGTGAGAGTCGGGGACGATATCTCGGGCTGGGTGGCCGAGAATCGCAGGCCGCTCCTCATTTGCGACATCGAAGAGGACGAGCGATTCGGCCGGAAGAACCGGTCCACCTACGAGAGCAAGTCGCTCCTGAGTGTGCCCCTGACGCTGGATAACCGGATCATCGGAGTGCTCAACGTGACCAACAAGGTCTCGTGTACTCCTTTCACCAAGGACGACACGCGATTGCTGGCGTCGCTGGCGGACCGTCTGACTCGCATCCTGAATCGCATGGCGGAGGTCGAGGACCCTGCCGGAGTCCTGCCGCCCACACAGGTTGCACTCCAGGCGATCATCGATGCCCGCCGCCGAAGGGGCGACGGGGACACCGGAACGATGCGGGAAATGCTTGCCGGAACGTGCACCGGGTTGGGAATGGACAAGGCCGAGGTCGAGATTATGAAATACATCGCCGACATCTATGACGTGGGCATGACCCGGGTGGAAGAGTCGATCCTCTCGAAGCCCGGGCCTCTGGAACCCGGTGATGTGGAGAAGATCCGGAGCCACCCCCAGGTCGGCGTGGACCTTCTCTCCCCGATTGAGTTCCTGGACCAGGTCAGGGAGATCATCCTCCATCATCATGAATGGTACGACGGGCGAGGATACCCCGGGGGGCTTGCCGGACGAGACATTCCCCTGGGAGCCAGGGTACTGGCCGTCTTGGACGCGTTTCAATCGATGACGACGCATCGCCCGTACCGGCAAACGCGAAGTCCCGAGCAAGCCCTGGGAGACATTCGGCGGTGCGCCGGAACCCAGTTCGACCCGGACGTCGTTAGAATTTTCACCGAAGTGTGGAAGGAGATCGGGGTGACGCGCCCGCCGCTGGAGTCCGGGGCGCGGGTCCCCGTTGCGTTGCGTGACGTCCCGAGAGAGAGGTGCATCCCATGAATGACAACAAGCGGAAGATCCTCATCGTCGATGATGAACGGTATATTCTTCACATTCTCGATTTCAGCCTCGGGGCGGAAGGGTATGAGGTCATTACCGCCGGCGATGGGGAACAGGCCGTCGAGCGGAGCCGGTACGACAAGCCCGATCTGATCGTCATGGATATCATGATGCCGAAGATGGACGGTTTTGAGGCCTGCAAGGTCATCAAGGCCGATCCCGATACGCGGGACATTCCGGTGATCATGCTGACGGCCAAGGGGCGGGAGGTCGACAAGAAACGCGGCCTCGATGCGGGCGCCGACGAGTACCTGACGAAGCCTTTCAGCCCGGCGAAACTGATCGAGAGGGTCCAAGTGGTTCTCGACGGAACGGTTCAGGAGGGCAACTGATCGAGACCGGGCGACAAGGGGACGAAGGCCGGACCGGTGGCCGCGGAGTTCGCGGGCCGGGCAGGGAACAGATACCCTGCGGTCGTCGCGGCCGACGAGCTTGCCCTCCGTTATTCTATGACCCCATGGCTCGCCTTTCCGGATTCCGCCGCTGCGTGTTTCAATTCACCTCGAAGGCTTGCTTTTCCGTACCGCAATTCTCGGTCTCCTTGTGTCCCGACCCTTGTTCTTCTATACTCGGGGCGGAGGGATCCCCGTGTCCGAAAACCCGAGATTCGCAGATGTCAGCATCGCCGGCAAGATCGACCGGCCGCTGACCTACCGGATTCCCGATACGCTGAGGGAAGCGGTGACCGTGGGATCGGTGGTGCGGGTGCCGTTGAAGACGCGTCAGGTCACCGGTTTCGTGGTCTCTCTCTCGGGCGCGACGGATCGGGAAGGAGTCCGGGACATCCTCGATCTCGTGGACTGTGCTCCGGTGCTCTCCGATGAACTCCTGGAACTGGGGCGATGGGTGTCGGCCTACTACATGGCGCCCACCGGGGACGTGCTGAAGCGGGCCCTTCCCCCCGGCATGGCCCGGGCCACGCGGTGGCGGGTGCGGGTCCTCCACGTTCCCTCCGAGGAAGAATCGAAGACCTGGTCGACGACGCACCCGGCGTGGATCGAGGTCATGAAGATCGTTACGACGAGACCCTGGACCGATCTCCGGGATCTGGCTCGCCGGGGAAGAAACCTTCCTGCGGTCGCCCGCCGGCTGGCGACCAAGGGATATCTCGAACTCCGGCAGGACCTTGGGGGCCGCGATCTGGGACAGAAACACAGGCGGTGGGTCTACGCTCGGCTGCCCGAGGCGCAGCTCTACGAGGAAGCCGAGCGAATTCGCCGCCGGGCTCCCAAGCTGGCCCGCTGCCTCGAGATCCTCGCTGCCCGAGGCGGGGCCCTTCCCGCCCGAGACCTGCAGAGGGAGGCGGACGCCGGCAGCGACACCGTGCGCCGCCTGGTTCGCAGGGGGTGGGCCAGGATCGCTGCAGAAGCGGAAGAGCGGCGGGCCCCGATCCTGTGGGGATCGGAGGGCGACCCCCGGCATACGTTGACCGGAGCCCAGCGCGCAGCGGACGAAATATTGGCTGCGCGCCTGAAGGAGGGGAAGTTTCACGCCGTACTCCTTCACGGCATCACCGGTTCCGGGAAGACGGAGGTTTTCCTTCGTGCGATCGCGCGAGCCCTGGAGGGCGGGCGCAAGGCGCTGGTTCTCGTTCCTGAGATTTCCCTGGCCGCGCAGACGGTGGGCCGGGTGCGGTCTCGGTTCGGGGGGCGGGTGGAGATCTACCATTCCAGACTCTCCGCCGGCGAACGACGGGACGGCTGGTATCGGATCCGGCGGGGCGAGGTGGATGTGGTCGTCGGCGCGCGCTCGGCCGTTTTTGTTCCGCTGGCGCCCCTGGGCCTCGTGGTGGTGGACGAGGAACACGAACCGGCCTACAAGGAATCGGAGAGCCCGCGCTACCACGGCCGGGACGTCGCGCTGGTGCGGGCGCGGATCAATGATGCCCTCGTCATCTTGAGCACTGCAACGCCCAGCCTGGAAACCTACGACAACGCGATTCGAGGCAAGTATGAACGCGTGGCACTGGACGACCGGGTGGGGGGGCGCCCGCTTCCGCCGGTCACCCTCGTCGATCTCCGCCACGAACCTCGCGGTCGGCAGCGTGTTCTCTCCCTGACGCTGAAACGCAAGATCGAAGAGGCCCTGGGGCGGAGCGAACAGGTCATGCTCTTTCTCAATCGACGGAGTTTCGCACCTCACGTTCAGTGCGAGGCCTGCGGTCGATCTTTCCGCTGCGGCACCTGCGACGTGGCCCTCGCGTACCATGCGAGGGAGCGGGAGATGAAGTGCCACCTGTGTGGATTCCACATCCCGGCTGTGGAGCGATGTCCGGAGTGCGGAGCCACACGGCTTCGGTACTCGGGAGTCGGCACCCAGCGAGTGGAGAGGGAGATTCGCAGTTCGTTTCCCGGAGCCCGCATCGAACGAATGGATCTGGATACGACTCAACGCAGGGGCGCACATGACAGGATCCTGGAGCGCTTCCGGAGAAGGGAAGTGGACGTGCTCCTGGGAACACAGATGATCGCCAAGGGACTGGATTTCCCGCAGGTCAGCCTGGTGGGAGTGATCAACGCCGACACGGCTCTCAACCTTCCGGATTTTCGAGCGTCCGAGCGAACGTTCGATTTGCTGACGCAGGTCGCCGGGCGTGCGGGCCGCGGGGAGGTGGGGGGAGAAGTGGTCATCCAGACGTATCTTCCCCAGCACGCGAGCCTGGAGTGTGCCAGAACTCACGACTTCCGGTCCTTTTACCGCCGGGCGGTCGGAGACCGCCGGGCGGCCGGATATCCCCCGGAAACCCGCCTCATACGTCTGATTTGCGAGGGGCGGGATCTGAATCTCGTCACGCGACAGATCCGTTTCGCTGCCCGTTCGCTCCGGGCCGAACTGGATCGCAGGAAGAGCCGGGCGACCGAAGTTCTCGGACCGGTCCCGGCGGGATTGGCGCGGGTCAAAGACAAACATCGGTGGCACTTTCTCGTGAAGACGAAAGAGCCGAGTCTGGCTCGTGACGCCATTCGTGCTTCGCTGGGGAAGGGGACGAAGAGACAATGCCGATTCATCGTGGACGTCGACCCCATTGACATGATGTGACGCAATCAGTACGGCCAGCCCCCGAGCTACAGATTCCACGGATTCTCGTCAATCGAACATTCGGATTATCGACACCGGGATCGCGAGGTAAACGAAAACGAGATGCCCGGCGCGCGGGTCGGCGTCGGAGCGCCGCCGGCCGCAACGCACGCGGGGTGTCCCCGCGATCTTGCGCCGGGTATTCTTGATGGATTGGGGCCAGAAGTGCTTGACGTATTCGCGATGTCGTGGGTATAGTTGACCCGAAGAGTTAAGCACTGCATTCATGATTTTTCAGTAGGTCTCGGGGCGTTCCGATCCTGGGTTTAGACCTCGCGGAGCACTCCGGTTCCAGGACCTGCCTGAAGCACAACCATGGTTCGCCGAGGAAAGGGAGGTTGAGAAATGAGGAACTCCGGGTTGGCTCTCGTGGCGTGGGTGCTACTGCTGATCATCGGGGCGGGCTGCGCCGGCAAGAGCCCTGAGCTTTCCAGCGGGATTATCTACCTGAGACAGGAGAACTACCAGAAGGCCGCTGAATTGCTCGAATCGGCCGTCGAACTGGATCCCGAGAACTGGGAGCCTCACTACCAGTTGGCCATCGCCTACATGGGGCTCGATCGTTACACCGAGGCTTACCCCGAGTTCAAGAAGGCTACGGAGTTGAATCCCGCCAAGGCGGATGAAGTCAAGCAGAAACACTACGCCTACTGGTATGATCACTTCATGCCCGGGGTGACGGCGCTCAAGGGAAAAGAGTACGATGAAGCCCAAAGGCTCTTCCGGGAGTCGATCGCGATTGACCCCACGCGGGTCGAGGCCCTGTCCAACCTCGGTTTTGCCTATCACAAGACGGGGAAGACGGAAGAGAGCCTTGAGGCGTACGCAGGCGTCGTTGCTGTCGATCCCCAGAACGTAGACGCGTGGCTGGCGATGGCGGAGATCCAGAAAGAGCTGAACCGGCACGAGGAGACGATTGCAAGTCTTGAGAAAATTCTGGAGATCGAGCCCCAGAACAAGACTGCCCTCCTGGGAATTGCGGACAGCTACAGGGAACTGGGCGACAACGCGAAGGCGCTGGCGGCGTACGACCGGGCTTCCGCCGCCATGCCCGATGACGCCGGCCTTCTGTTCCAGATGGCGGTGATCCACTACAAGGACGACAGGCTTGCGGAAGCCGCCAGGTATTTCCGCAAGGCGGCCGAGACCAGCGAGCCCGGCGGCGGACTGCACCTCGACGCCCTCTTCAATCAGGCACAGATGCAGGTCCGGCTCGAGGATTTTGAGGGAGCGAAGAACACGGTCCTGGAGCTCATCAAACTCAAGGATGATGCACCCGAATACCACGACCTCATTGGGCGGATCTACTTCCGGCTCGGGAACCAAGAAGAGGGGATGAAGGAGTTCGAGAGGGCCAAGGAGCTGGAGGGCTAGATTCCGGCCTGTGCCCCCGGGGCTGGTGTGGTGAATGAGACGACTTTCAGGCCCCGTTTCTTCGGGGAGGCGGACGGGGATCTGGACCTTCTCCTCTCCCGGCGTGTCGCCATCCTCGGCTATGGGAACCAGGGCCGGGCGCAGGCGCTGAATCTGAGGGACAGCGGGGTCCCGGTTCGAATCGGCCTTCGGCCGAACAGCCCCTCGATCGACCGGGCGCAACGGGATGGGTTCGAAACGGACGGCCTTCTGGAGGCCGTCCGTTTTTCCGATCTGGTGATGATCCTGGTCCCCGACGAAGCCCAGGCAGGCCTGCTCGGGGACGTGGTTCGGCCGGCCCTTCGTCCGGGGCAGGCGGTCGGATTCTCGCACGGATTCGCCCTTCGCTTCGGACACCACGCGCTCGGCCGGGATGTGGGCGTGATTCTCGTCGCCCCCAAGGGCCCGGGTTCGGCGCTCCGGGCGAATTTCACGCGGGGGGGAGGACTACCGGCCCTCGTGGGCGTCGAGAACGACCCCGGCGGCGGGATGCTCGGCCTGGCGCTGGCCTACGCCAAGGGCATCGGTTGTCTCCGCTGCGGAGCCCTGGAGGTTTCCGCGGCCATGGAAGCCGAGGCCGATCTCTTTGGAGAACAGGCCGTGCTCTGCGGCGGAGTGAGCGCGTTGGCGGAGGCGGCCTTTGACACTCTGGTGGAGGCCGGCTATCCGGAGGAACTGGCCTACATCGAGTGCGTTCAGGAATTGAAGGCTATGGTCGATCGAATGTTCGAGATGGGTCTCGACGGGATGTGGGAGGGGGTGAGCGGAACGGCCCGCTACGGCGGATTGACTCGAGGACCGAGGTTGATCTCCCCCCAGGTTCGCGAAGCCCTTCGGGAGACACTGGATGACATTCGCTCGGGCCGGTTTGCCCGGGAGTGGCTGCGGGAAGCCGGTGCGGACGCCTTTACCTGGGATCGACTCCCTCCGGCGGGCCGCGCGATCGACCGGGCGGGGCGCGTGATTCGGAAGGAGCTCAAGTGGAATCCGCCGCCGACCGATTCGGAAGATGAAACCTCCCGTGTTCCGAAGCCCGAAAATCCTCTTGACAGAGGACCGATTGTCGATTAGCCTGTCCTGTGGATATGATCGTTCCGGGGTGGACGAACCGACTGCCCCGCTCACCATACTAGGGTTACCGCTGATCCTGCGAAACCATCTAGTTGATCTGACTATCCGACGAGCCTGCGACGCGAGGGGATCTCGATCCGACGAAGATAGGGCTGCGCGACCTCCAATCCCGCGCTTGGATACCATTCTTGTATAGGCCTTTCCCTATGGAACCGAGGTGAGACGTGAACATGGAAATTGGTGTGCTGAAGGACAAGACCGTTCCCGAGCTGCTGGAGGTTGCGAAGGAGCTCAACGTCCAGGGCGCGTCCGGTCTGCGGAAACAGGAACTGATCTTCAAGATCCTGGGCGCGCGGACCGAGAAAAACGGCTTGATTTTCGCGGAGGGCGTGCTGGAGATCCTGCCGGAGGGGTACGGTTTTCTCCGCTCAACGGCATACAACTATCTCCCGGGCCCGGACGACATCTATGTCTCACCCTCGCAGATCAAACGGTTCGACCTGAGAACGGGCGACACGGTCTCCGGCCAGGTTCGCCCACCCAAGGACAACGAGCGGTACTTTGCGCTGCTCAAGGTCGAGGCCGTCAACTTCGAGAACCCCGAGGCGTCCAAGGCGAAGATCCTGTTCGACAACCTGACGCCCCTGCACCCCAATGAGAAGTACAAGCTCGAGTACCGGGCGGACGACATCTGCACGCGGGTGATGGACCTGTTCTCTCCCATCGGGATGGGGCAGCGAGGCTTGATCGTGGCGCCGCCCCGGACCGGGAAGACCATCCTGCTTCAACGGATCGCCAACGCCGTGACGGCCAACCATCCGGACGCCATGTTGATCGTCCTCCTGATCGACGAACGTCCGGAGGAAGTAACGGACATGCAGCGGTCGGTCAAGGGGGAGGTCATCAGCTCCACCTTCGACGAACCGGCGCAGCGGCACGTGCAGGTCGCGGACATGGTGATCGAGAAAGCCAAGAGGCTCGTCGAGCACAAGCATGACGTCGTGATTCTGCTGGACAGCATTACTCGACTCGCCCGGGCCTACAACACGGTCGTGCCGCACAGCGGCAAGATTCTCTCCGGGGGCGTGGATTCGAACGCGCTGCAGTGGCCCAAGCGGTTCTTCGGAGCTGCTCGGAACATCGAGGAGGGCGGATCCTTGACCATCGTTGCGACGGCCCTGATCGAAACCGGATCCCGAATGGACGACGTGATCTTCGAGGAGTTCAAGGGTACGGGCAACATGGAGCTGGTGCTGGACCGGAAACTCAGCGACAAGCGGGTGTTCCCGGCCATGGACATCAACCGCTCGGGAACGCGCAAGGAGGAGCTGCTCCTGACCGAGTCGGATCTGAACAAGCTGTGGATTTTGAGGAAGTTCTTGAACGATAAGAATCCGGTCGAGGCGATGGAGTTCCTGATCGACCGGCTGGCCAAGACGAAGTCGAACCGGAAGTTTCTGGAATCGATGAACACCTGACGGGCCGAATCGAGCCGAGACGGGAAACTCAGGGAAGAGGTGAGACACGTTGAAGAAGGGAATTCATCCGGACTATCAGCCGAGCACCATCAGCTGCGCGTGCGGGAACGTGATCGAGACTCGCTCGACCGTGAAAGAAATCAAGGTCGAGATCTGCTCCAAGTGCCACCCGTTCTTCACGGGCAAGCAGAAACTGGTTGATTCGGCGGGAAGAGTGGAGCAGTTTCTGCAGCGGTACAAGTTGGAGGAGGACACGCTCTCGAAAAGCGTGGAAGAGGAATCGGGAAAGAAGAAGGACAAAGCCGGCGATTCGTAGGGAGTTTCGACCCGGAGCCCTGCGCATGGGAATGCCCCACGCAGCTCCGGGTCTTTTTTGTGGCCGCGACTCCGGTCGAGCCGCAGCGGAGAATGAGGAACCTTGGCCGAGAAACCCTATCGCATCGGCGGGCAGGCCGTGATCGAAGGCGTGATGATGCGCGCCCCGGGAGCCGTAGCCACGGCGGTTCGGCACCCGAGTGGAGACCTCGTGGTGCGGAGGGACCCCTACAGGTCCCCCTCCGAGAGGTTCCGAGTCCTGAGACTGCCCGTTCTCAGAGGGGCCGTGGTCCTGATCGAGTCGCTCGTGCTGGGCATGAGAGCGCTCGTCTTCTCGGCGGAGGTCGCTTCGGAAAAGGAGAAGCCCGACGCCGACCGCCCCCGTACGTTCTCCTGGGACATTCTGGGCGCCGTGGTGCTGGCCCTCGTCCTCGGGGTGGGCCTCTTTTTCTATCTGCCCCTGATGGCCACCGAGTGGCTGGGCATACGGGGTTCCATCCTCTTCAATCTCGTGGACGGGGCCTTTCGCATCGCGGTCTTTCTCCTCTACCTGTGGGCCATCTCTCGATGGAGGGAGATGCGCCGCGTCTTCGAGTACCACGGAGCCGAGCACAAGATCATTTTCACCTACGAGTCGGGGGAAGACGTCAGCGTTGCCAACGCCCGGCGTTTCGCCACCCAGCACCCCCGCTGCGGTACGAGTTTTCTTCTCGTCGTCATGCTGGTGAGCGTGGGGGTCTTCGTGCTGCTGGGGCGGCCCGATTCTCTTTCGGATCGAGCCGTGCGGCTGGCTTTCGTGCCTCTCATCGCGGGACTTTCGTACGAGGTCATTCGATTTTCGGAGCGCGCGCACGGACGGGTGCAGCGCGTCATTGGGGCCCCCGGGCTTTGGCTTCAGGGTTGGACGACGCGGGAGCCCAGCGATGATCAGCTCGAGGTGGCGCTCCGAGCGTTCAACGAGGCGAAGGGGCCTGAGGTCGGCGAGGTCGAGTCGTCATGATTCCGAATCTTTCCAAGATCTGTGACCGCTTTGAGGAGTTGAATCGCCTCCTGGCGGATCCCAAGGTGTTCGCGAACCGGATGCTTCTCAAGAAGTACGGCAGCGAGCGCAGCCGCCTCAAAGACGTCGTGGAGAAAATCAAGATCTATGAGGCGGCGCATCGGAGTTTTCAGGAGTCCGAAGACATCATCCGGAACTCGGACGACGAAGAGCTGGTGGGGCTTGCCCAAATGGAGCTGCCGGAGCTTGAGAACGCAATCGAAACGCTGGAGGGAGAGATTACCCGCCTGCTGCTGCCCCGGGACGAGCACGATGAGAGGAACACGATTCTGGAGGTTCGGGCGGGAACCGGTGGGGAAGAGGCCGGGTTGTTCGTCTCCGATCTGACCCGCATGTACCGGCACTATGCGGAGAAACATAGCTGGAAGATGGAAGTCCTCTCGTCCAGCCCCACCGGAATCGGGGGGTTCAGGGAGATCATTTTCCTCATCAACGGAGACGGGGCGTATTCCCGCCTGAAGTACGAGGCCGGTGTGCACCGGGTGCAGCGAATTCCCGCCACCGAATCCGGCGGGCGGATTCATACGTCGGCGGCCACGGTGGCCGTTCTGCCCGAAGCCGAAGACGTCGAGGTCAGCATCAAACCCGAGGAGCTGCGGATCGATGTGTTTCGCTCCTCCGGACCGGGCGGGCAGAGCGTGAATACGACGGACTCGGCGGTGAGGATTACCCACCTCCCCACCGGGATGACGGTGTCGTGCCAGGACGAGAAATCCCAGCACAAGAACCGGGCCAAGGCCATGAAGATTCTACGATCCCGCCTGCTCGATGCCCGGCGCGCGGAGCAGCAGGAGGAAGAGGCGAAGAAGAGGGGGGAGATGGTGGGTCGCGGAGATCGAAGTGAGAAGATCCGGACCTACAACTTCCCGCAGAACCGCGTGACCGACCACCGCATCGGGTACACGAAACACAACCTGGACGGCGTCCTGGAAGGCGATCTCGACGACTTGATCGAACGGCTGGCGGCTGCCCGGGAAGCCGAACGCCTCCAACGGCAGGCGGACGAGAGTCCGTAACGGGCGCTCGGCCGGAGCGCGTGGGCCGTGGTGGACTACTCCTGTTTTCTGCACCACCTCGCACTTGATTCCTGAAGCGGAGGTTCGCCGGGATGCGTGAAGGTCCCTTGATCCGCACCGTCCGGGACGCGCTCGGCTGGGCCGAACGGCAGGTGTCGCAGGATCGCGAGCCGCCGGGCCGTTCGGAGATGGACCGCACTCTGGCCGGCATCCTCGGCATTCCGAGTCACGAGATCTACCTCTCTCCCGATCGAAAGCTCTCCTCGCAGGACGTGGAACGCTTCCAGGCATCCTGGCACCGCCGATTGACCGGCGTGCCGCTCCAACACCTGTTGGGCGAGGTCGAGTTTTTCTCCCTCGCTTTTCGCGTGGTGCCCGGCGTGTTCATCCCGCGGCCGGAAACCGAGTGTCTTGTCGAGACGGTCCTTCGGCAACGTCGTGGAAGGCGGGAAACCTGGATCGACGTCGGGACCGGGGCCGGTGTGATCGCGGTTTCCCTCGCCGTGTCCGTTGAAGATCTGACCGTGATTGCAGCCGACGTTTCCACTGACGCGCTCGATCTGGCCCGGGAAAACGCCCGCCGCCACGGGGTCGAGGGGCGAGTCCGCCTCGTCCGGTGCGACGCGCTGGACGCATTCCGAAGAACGGGTTGGGCGGACGGCATCGTTTCCAACCCTCCCTATGTTTCGCTGCCGGACATGAGGGATTTGCCCGTGGAAGTCCGGGACCACGATCCGCACGCGGCGCTCTTCGGGGGACCGGACGGGCTGGCGTTCATCCGACGGCTTGCCGCGGCCGCCCCGGAGATTCTGAGACCCGGGGGACGGTTGGCTTTCGAAATGGGCGAGAGGCAGGCGGACGACGTCCGCGCGCTTCTCGAAAAGAGTTCCCCCTGGGACCGTATTCGAGTTCGCGAAGATCTTGCCGGGCGCCCGCGAGTGGCGCTTGCCCGCCGTTCTTCCTGCTGACCACCGCACGCGTGCCTCCCGATTTTTTCCTTCCCTTTTCTTGCGGCTTGGCATAACAATGGGCCGAAACGGGGATTGCTTGCACGGATGCAGCCCGGCGGGTCGTCCTACCCTGTGGGCGGGCGGCTGTGGCGCCGGCGGGAAACGTCACGATACGAGGGTGATCGAGTGGACCTGGCTCATTCCGAAGTGGAAACCAGAGACGCGAGTGTGCTGACAATGGACAAAATCGTGATACAGGGCGGCCACCGACTTGAGGGCACGGTCCGGATTTCCGGTTCCAAGAACGCGGCGCTTCCGATCATGGCCGCCTGCCTTCTGAGCTCGGGCGAGAGTGTCATCGAAAACGTGCCCGTTCTGAAAGACGTGTCGACCATGGCCCATGTCCTGCGGATCCTGGGCGCGCAGGTGGAGCAGGAAGGAAATCGAGTATCGATCGACACCCGCGCGTGCCGGTACTGGGAAGCTCCGTACGAACTCGTGCGGACAATGCGGGCGTCCGTCTACGTATTGGGCCCCCTTGTGGCCCGGCTGGGACGCGCCCGAGTCTCGCTTCCGGGCGGATGCGCGTGGGGACCGAGGCCCGTTGATTTCCACCTCCAGGGCCTGGCCCGCCTGGGCGCCGATGTTCGACTCCAACACGGATACGTTGTCGCCGAGAGCCGGGGGCTTCGGGGCGCCGACATCGAATTTCCGATTCCGAGCGTGGGCGCCACGGCGAATCTCATGATGGCGGCCGTTCTGGCCAAGGGCCGAACCGTGATGAAACGGGCGGCCCGCGAGCCGGAAATTTCCGCCCTGGCGGAGTACCTGAACGCCATGGGAGCAAAGATCTCCGGGCACGGCACGCCGGTGATCGAAATCGAAGGAGTCCCGGATCTCGGCCCCGGCCGGGGTGCGGTGGTTCCGGACCGAATCGAGGCGGGAACCTACCTGGTGGCCGGTCTGATTACGGGCGGCCGGCTCCGCCTTGAGCACTGCAACGCGTCCCACCTGACGGCCGTCATCGACAAGTTGGTGGAAGCCGGCGCGACGATTCGCGTAGGGCAGACCGAGATCGAAGTGCACGGCAAAGGAACACTGGCATCCGTAGATATGACAACATCTCCGTTTCCCGGATTTCCCACGGACATGCAGGCTCAGTTCATGGCGCTGATGAGTCTGGCTTCGGATACCAGCACGATCACGGACGACGTATTCCGCGACCGGTTCACCCACGTTCCCGAGTTGAGGCGCTTCGGCGCGGACATCGAGATGGAAGACAACCGGGCCGTAGTCCGGGCCGTCGACCACCTGAGCGGTGCGCCGGTGATGGCCTCCGACCTGCGGGCCAGCGCGGCCCTGGTTCTGGCCGGATTAGTAGCAGAAGGCGAGACGGAAATCCTGCGCGTGTATCACATCGATCGGGGGTACGAGACAATCGAGGTCAAACTGAGGACCGTGGGCGCCCGGATCGAGAGAGTGCACGCAGGGTAGATCGAACGAATCCCAACGAACGGCGGGAGTCCGCAGATTGAAAAACATCGTTCTCGGAACAGCGGGGCATATCGACCACGGGAAGACGGTGCTCATCAAGGCGCTGACCGGCGTGGACACCGATCGCCTGAAGGAGGAGAAAGAGCGGGGAATCTCCATCGATCTCGGGTTCGCCTTCCTGGATCTGCCGAGTGGCGTGAGAGCCGGCATCGTCGACGTGCCCGGACACGAACGATTCATCAAGAACATGCTGGCGGGGACGTGCGGAATCGACGCCGTTCTGATGGTGGTGGCCGCCAATGAGGGCGTGATGCCTCAGACGCGGGAGCACCTGTCGGTCATCGACATGCTGAACATCGAACGAGGGGTCATCACCGTCACCAAAACGGACCTCGTCGAGAAGGACTGGCTGGACTTGGTGATCGCGGACGTCGAGACGTTGAAGATGACGTCCGTCCTGAAAGACGCGGAGATCCTCCCGGTATCGGGGACCACGGGGGAGGGACTCGATCGATTGATGGAGGCCCTCGACCGGCTGGCCGCCGGGATTCCGGAGCGCAGGTCGGTGGGTCCGGGCCGGCTTCCCGTGGATCGGGTGTTCACCGTCGAGGGGTTCGGCACCGTCGTCACCGGAACGTTGTGGACGGGAGAGGTCAAAGAAGGCGACAAGGTGGTTCTCCTTCCGCAGGGGGCCGAGGTTCGGGTTCGAAGCGTTCAGGTGCACTCCCAATCGGTGCCGAGGGCGGTCGCGGGACAACGGACGGCCGTTTCGCTGCACGGGTTGGGGCGCGTCGAGGCCCGGCGGGGAGATGTGCTCGCGACGCCGGGCGCCTTCGGATCCACCCTGATGCTGGACGTGCGGATGGGCGTGATTCCCGACGCGCCCCGCGCCGTGAAGACCCGCTCACGTCTCAGACTGCATCTGGGGTCCAGCGAGACCCTCACGAGGGCCGTGCTCCTGGAGGATGTTGTCCTTCCGCCCGGCGGTTCCCAGCTGGCCCAGCTTCGACTTGAGGCTCCCATGGTTGCGGCCCGGGGAGATCGCTTCGTCCTGCGATACTACTCCCCGATGAGAGTCGTGGGGGGGGGCGTGATTCTCGATCCGGCTCCCCAGAAGCACCGGGTCCGGGACGCGGCCGTTCTCGAGCGCCTTCGCGTTCTCGAATCCGGGACGCCGGAAGACCGGGTGCTGGGGGCCGTAGCGGCGGCGGGTGGCAGGGGGATCCGTTCCAAAGACATCGCCAAAGGGCAGGGCATTGAGGGAGATCAGGTGGTTCCCGCGCTGCAGGCGTTGGCCGAAGAGGGGAAGGTTCTGGACATCGGGAGGGATCTCTGGGTCGACCGAACGACCTTGGATACCGTCGCCGGGAAGATTCTGGCGGCGTGCGAGGAATTCTCGAAGAAGAATCCACTCAGGTGGGGAATTCCGAAGGAAGAACTCCGGAGCCGATTGGGAAAACACACGGATGCCGGCGTGGTTGCACGCGTGCTCGGGGTTCTTCAAGAAGAGAAACGAATCTTCCAGAGGGCCGATCGCATTCGATGCGGGTCAGAGGATCTGACCCTTTCCCCGGAAAAGGAGGCGCTGAGGCGGCGGGTCGTTTCGCTGCTGAAGGAGAGCCGGTTCTCGCCGCCGCTCGTCGGCGAGATCAAGGAGCGATTTCCGGCGGTGGGCGGTAAACCGTCCGAGTTCCTCGAGATGCTTGCGGATCTGGGCGATCTTGTCAAGATCAGCCCCACCCTCTATCTCCACCGGGATGCCGTCCGAGAAGCCGTGGACCTCCTGTCCGGGTTCTTCGATTCGAACGAGCGGATCTCGGTTCCCGACTTCAAGACGCTTCTGGGGACCACGCGGAAATACACGATCCCGATTCTCGAGTACTTCGACGCCGCGGGTATCACGCAACGGGTCGGGGATGCGCGCGCGGCCGGAATCAAGATCCGCACAACACGCTCGTAGGCTCGGTGTCCCGTTGCACGTTGGAGAAAACGAGGGAGTCGCCGGGCGCTCGAGAACGAAAGGGCGCACCCGAGGAGCCGCCCGACGACAGCGGGTTCTTCCTCTGTCTGAAGACCTATCAGAACTCCTGTTTCAGCCTTCCCCAGGTGATGGATCCCGCCGATTTGTGTTCGTTGCCCCGATCCTTGATCTGCCAGATGGCCCAGAGATCGGGGAACTGGGGGTCACGGGCCACGTAGACATCGGCTCTACCGTTCACCCAGTGATCGATGACTTCCTCGCCGTTGTCGTCCAGCACGTGCATATCGACGCTGAAATCGCCCCAATAGACCGAGTCGACTCTCCCCCCCTCGGTCGGCAGGAGAATCAGGTTGAATCTGTCCTCGTCGGTCTCGGCGCCCGGGATGTCCGTCAGATTGAGGAAGTCCACCCGAATGCTGGATACCTCCTCCGAGTTGAACATGTTCGTCGTGATCTCGATGTCGAGCGATCGTTCAATCCACGGATTCGGGAAGACGTTATCGTCTTCCTCCCAGAACCAGAACTGGTATCGCGTATGAAGGCACTCGGCGTACTCGAGAATATCGCGGTTCTCATGGGCATGCGCGAACACTCGAATCAGGTTCATCTTGGAATCACGGCCGACGGTCGGCGGATCCGGTGGGGGAGGAGCGACCGGCGGGTCGAACGGATTGCATCCGAACGCACCGGCGAGAAGAAGCAAGGGAAGGGTTCTGAACACACATATCCGCAGCATGATTCGGCTTCTCCCAGGACAAAAATATCATACCACAAACCGGGCGCCGAAGCAACCCGGAACCGGCCAGCAGCCACATCCATTCTACACTCCAGGAGCATGAGAGATCCCGCCGCCGGGCCCGAAAGAACCGAGAGCCTTGAGTCCAAAGAGTGGGAGACAAGGCGTACCGCATGCGGACGGTTCCGTTCGCGATTGACACACCGGGAGACGGAATCTAGACTCGATCGAGGACGCCGAGAAACACTCATGACGCACGCCTTCTCTTGCAGGGAGCGCCGACGAAGTGGAGAGAGTGATCGATTTGAGAAGCGACACCGTCACCCGTCCTTCGGCCGGGATGCGGAAAGCCATCGCCGAGGCGGACGTCGGCGACGATGTCCTGGGTGACGATCCCACCGTCAACCGGCTTCAGGATCGGATGGCGGAGCTCACCGGCAAGGAGGCGGCGCTTTTCGTTCCCTCGGGAACCATGGGCAATGAGATCGCCGTCCGCATTCACATTCAGCCCGGGGACTGTGTCGTCCTTGACGTGCATTCCCACATCTACCGGTTCGAGGCCGGTTCAGCAGCCGTGCTCTCCGGCGCTTTCATGCAGCCGCTCGCGGGGGACGGGGGATTGCTCTCGCCGGACCAGATCGCTTCGGCGATCCAAGCCGAAACGCTGCACACTCCCGGAACGGGGCTCGTCTGCCTCGAGAATACCCACAACTGGGGTGGCGGGTGTATCTACCCATTCGAGTGGATGCGCGAGATTCGCGAGATCTCTGCGGAGCGCGACATCCCGGTTCATCTTGACGGCGCGCGACTCTTCAACGCCTCGGCGGAAACCGGAATCGACATCCGCACCTACGCCGAGACGGCGGACTCCGTCATGATCTGCCTGTCGAAGGGACTGGGCGCGCCGGTCGGGTCGGTGCTGGCCGGGCCCGAGGCCTTCATCGAGCGTGCTCGTCGGTTTCGAAAGATCCTCGGAGGGGGGATGCGGCAGGCCGGGATCCTGGCCGCCGCCGGAATCTACGCCCTCGATCACAACGTGGGTCGGTTACGCGAGGACCACGAGAACGCACGCATCCTCGCCGAGGCGCTGAATCGTCTTCCGGGTCTCCGGATCGATCTTTCCAGAATGCAGACGAACATCATCGCGGTCGAGGTTTCCTCGGCCCCATGGCCGGCGGATGAGATCGAACGCCTCCTGGCGGAGCGGGGCGTTCTCTTTCTTGCCACAGGACCCGACCGGCTCAGGCTGGTCGCGAATCTCGACGTGAGCCAGGAGGACATCCAGACGACGATCGCCACGTTCGAAGATCTGTGGCGCGAGGCCGGCGGTGGATCGTGACTCAGAGATCCTCGGCGCGAGGCCGGCGGTAGATCGTGAATGGGCTTGTCATCATTTGTCCCACCTGGTATAGTGCGCGAGAGACACAGGCTACCGATCGCTCACACGTGGACGGCACGGTGATCACGCGTTATCGCCAGCCCGGAGAAGGGTCTTCGGGCAAGGGGGGCGAGAAACATGAGAGCGCGGTCCGGGCTCGGGATGGAGCCTGCGGCTGAGTGCACGCGGGGTAGCCCGGCGAACTACACGTTGGCCGAGCGTATCGAGGGTTTGGCGGTGGAGATGGGCAGGGCACTGGCCGAGGGCGAGTACGAGCGGGTAGTGCAGCTGGCGGAGGAGCAGGAGAAGCTCCTGGAAGCCATCATGATTTGAGGAGCGTCCGGCACCTGGATTCTCCTGTCGGGAGCAGCGTCCCCGGCGACTCGCGGATACCGCCGCCGGGGCGGGCGCGAATTGCTGGTGGGGTTCTTAGCGTTCGGCCGGGAACAGGTCCCGTCACGGGAGAAGCGGTGGTCAGGCGAGGACGGACGGTCGGCGCGGGAGGGTCCGCGCATGCGGCGTGAACCGTCTCGGGAGGACCGGGCTCAGGCAGCCCGCACTGCGGGTACGGGCGGTGCGGGAGCTCTGTTTCTGGTCAGCACTCCCATCGGGAATCTCAAAGACATTACACTTCGTGCAATTGAGATCCTCGACTCCGTGGATCTGATTGCGGCGGAGGATACAAGACGGGCCAGGATTCTTCTCAAGGAATATGGAATCACGAAGCCGGTCACGAGCTACCACGACCATACGGAAGCCAGGAAAGTGCACTCGCTGATCTCGCAGATCTCGAGCGGGAAGCGGGTGGCGGTGGTGAGCGAGGCGGGCAGCCCCGGGATTTGCGACCCCTGCTATCGACTGGCGCAGGCCGCGCTGAGAAAAGGGGTCCCCGTTGTTCCGATCCCCGGCCCGACCGCCCTGATTCCCGCGTTGGTGGTCTCGGGACTCCCGATCGATCGCTTCGTTTTCGAGGGTTTCCTGCCGCCGCGAAGCTCGGCGAGGAAGAAGCGCCTTGCGGCTCTGCGGGTGGAACCGCGCACGATGATATTCTACGAGGCCCCGCACCGACTGGTTTCGTTCTTGAAGGATCTCGGGGAAGTGCTGGGCGAACGGAACATCGCCGTTGCGCGGGAGCTGACGAAGACGTACGAAGAGGTCCGGCGGGGTACGGTGAGCGATCTCGCCAAGTTCTTCCGGAACCACGAACCCAGGGGGGAGTTCGTCGTCGTCTGCGAGGGAGCCCGGGATGTGGGGGAAGAGGATCCGGAACGACTTGCATGGGCCGACCGACACCTGGAGTGGTTGCTCACGGAGCGGCGAGCGTCTCCGGGCGATGCGGCTCGTGAGGCGGCCCACGTGAGCGGCCTGCCGCGGAGAGTTCTGTACAAGCGAGCGGTGGACATGTCGCGGGCCGGGAAATCCGGGCGGGACGATTCCTGAACTGCAAAGGGGTTGACCGTGGACGCGTTCAAGACTCGAGTCAGGGCATGGTTGGACCCGGCGACCGATGCCGTCGCTCGGATGGGAATCCATCCCACGGTGCTGACGGTTCTGGGTCTGGCCTTCAGCGTTGCCGCCGGGGTGACCTACGCCAAGGGCCACTTCCCCGTCGGTGGGATTCTGCTCCTTCTGGCGGGTCTCTGTGACATGACCGATGGGGCCGTCGCGCGAGCGACAGGGAAGGGTTCCGCGTTCGGCGCCTTTCTGGACTCGACCGTCGATCGCTATTCCGAACTGCTGGTGTATCTGGGCCTGGGCGCGTACTATGTCCAGGTGCAGAGCGCGCAGTGGATGGCGGTTTTTCTTGCCTTCTCGGGCTCGATGATGGTCAGCTACACGCGAGCTCGGGCCGAGGGGTTGCGGCAGGAATGCCGGGTCGGCTGGATCCAGAGACCGGAGAGGTTGGCGATTCTTATTGTGGCATCGTTATTGGGAGTGCAAGTGGCGGGTTGGAGTCTCTGGCTGCTGGCGGTTCTTTCGCATCTGACGGCCCTGCAGAGAATCCATCACGTCCATCTGGTGATGAATCGGCCGGATCTTCGAACCTGAGACGTCCGAAGACCCTGAATAGAAACCGGTAGCGGAGTTCGCCCTGTCGATCCGGGGACGAGAGGCGGACGGGGCCTGTGCTGGCAAGGAGGAGTGTGGAGATGGGAAAAGTGAGAGTCGGCATCATCGGCGTGGGGAACTGCGCGTCGTCTCTTGTTCAGGGTGTGCATTTCTATCGGAACGCGGCAGAAGATGAGTTCATTCCCGGTCTCATGCACGCACGAGTCGGGGGGTATCACGTTCGGGACATCGAGTTCACGGCCGCCATCGACATCGATGCGAACAAGGTGGGGAAGGACCTCGGTGAGGCGATTTTCACCTGGCCCAACAACACCTACAAGTTCATGGATGTCCCCCACCTCGGCGTGGAAGTGGTTCGCGGAATGACCCATGACGGGCTTGGCGAATACCTCAGCCGAATCATCCAGAAAGCTCCGGGGCCGACGGGGGACATCTCGGGCCTGCTGAAGCAGACGAAGACGGACGTCGTGATCAACTTCCTGCCCGTGGGGAGCGAAGAGGCGACGAAATGGTACGTCGAGCAGATCCTGGACGCGGGCTGCGGATTCATAAACGCCATCCCGGTGTTCATTGCCCGAGAATCGTACTGGCAGAAGCGGTTTGAAGAGCGCGGGCTGCCCGTTATTGGGGATGACATCAAGTCTCAGGTCGGTGCCACCATCGTGCACCGCGTGCTCACCCGGCTGTTCCGAGAACGGGGCGTGAGGCTGGAGAGGACCAGCCAGCTCAACGTGGGCGGGAACACGGACTTCCTCAACATGCTGGAGCGGTCCCGGTTGGAGTCGAAGAAGATCTCCAAGACGAACGCCGTGACCTCGCAGTTGGACTACGACATGGGATCCCGCAACATCCACATCGGCCCGAGTGACTATGTGGAATGGCTGGATGACCGAAAGTGGGCCTATGTGCGGATGGAAGGCCGGACGTTTGGAGACGTGCCGCTCAATATCGAGCTGAAGCTGGAGGTATGGGACTCCCCGAATTCGGCGGGTGTGACGATTGACGCCATTCGCTGTTGCAAGCTGGCGATGGATCGAGGCCTGAGCGGAGCCGTGGAAGGCCCGTCCGCCTACTTCAAGAAGTCTCCTCCGGTGCAGTATACGGACGTGGAGGCCCGGGAGATGACCGAGGCGTTCATCGCCGGAACGGATGGTGCAAAGGGCAA
>Ga0180431_10003041_pt1 | contig 21894 bp, 13 predicted proteins | sample SS_ome_11_FD_132459 | JGI IMG/M metagenome (GOLD analysis project Ga0180431, IMG submission 132459) | Hypersaline lake sediment archaeal communities from the Salton Sea, California, USA - SS_1_MS_1 metaG | ecosystem: Environmental > Aquatic > Non-marine Saline and Alkaline > Hypersaline >...
CCGACGACACCGCGTCACACCCCACAGGCAAACCCAAGCCGCCCTGGCGGCCTGAACACCATGAACACACCCAAACACAACACGCGCCCTGAAGAAATTACACAAAACTATGGACACCACCCTGACACACTCCGACGATGAGGCTGTCGGCGGCGAAAACGGGCGAATGTGTAAGCCCGGTGCCGGGCGCGCATTCGGGTCGTGCGCCAGGCAGGATTCGAACCTGCGGCCTGCGGATTAGGAATCCGCTGCTCTATCCTACTGAGCTACTGGCGCGCTGTGCGTATTGTGCCACAAGGATCAGGAAAAGAGTAGCCACAGATTTCACAGATCGGCAGTGGTTCGAAGCGGCGGCGGGGCGGCCGGTCTTGCCCGGCGTCCGGCCTCACAAGACGCAGCTGCTCAGGGCCCGAAGTCAAGTCGTCCGCCAGGGAGTACGCTTACAGCATCACCTTGGAAGAAGTAGAGGTAGTGCTCGGAGTCTGTCTCGTCGGCATCCCCGGTCCCAACGCAGCGTACTTCGAGGCACAGGCCGTTGTCGAAGTGGATGTCCAGGTCAAGACGTGGCGGAATCACGTCAATCTCGGTGACCCGTTGTCCCACGACCTTGTTGAGTTGGTATTCGGACTCTTCAAGGTCGTCGAACATGTCCTCCCAGGTGGTGACTTCGATCGTGCCAAGCTTGAGTGCCCAGTCGCAGTAGATCAGCAGACTGAACTCTCCCTCGTAGTACTGCTGTTCCGCCGTAAGCTTGGGGTTCATGATTGGCTGGTCGAGCTTCACATGTCTCCCGAAGTCGAGCGCAATGGTGGAGTTGGAGCCGCTCCCGGGCACAACGCTCCAGCACTCCTTGCCCAGCACGCCCTGCAGGAGTTGCTCCAGCTCACGTGTCGCCCATGCTCTGTCAGTGCTCATAGCTTGCTTCGACTGCGGATCCCGGCGGCGACGTTCGCAATCGGGGTCACTCCACCTATCCCGTTCGATGGCGTTGGATAAGACGCCTCTGCTCGTCGGGTTACCGGGAAGGATAACCTGAAGGCGTGGATCAGTCCACACGCTGCATGATCGGCGAACGGGCGCTGTGTCCCCGATCTGGAGGTGAGACAGCCACAGATTGCATAGGTGACACAGGTCAAGACAGGTGCCAAGGCCATCCATGTGATCTGTGGACGCTGTGGCTCGGCCGGGGTTCCTACGACGTCACATGGAAATAGATGCCGAAGGGCTGCGCGACGATGTCTTTCATGGGGATGAGGTCGAGGTCGGTCGCCTGGCCCTTGGTGCGGAAGCGGAGGCCGTCCGGGGGGCAGTCTGTTTGTTCGAGCCAGGTGGCCGGGTCCTTGGGGTCGCCCTTGATGGGGGTGTCCTTGTCGACGAGGGCGGCGAGGACGAGGGGGCCGTACATGGGGGCGACGAGGTTGGGGTCGTCGGGCATCGGCACGGCGTGGAGGTGCATGGGGTAGTTGATGGCAATCGTGTCGCCCGCTTTCCACGTGCGTTTGATCTTGCAGTAGCTCGACGGGGTGAGGCCGGGCTCGGGCGTGCCGTTGAGGGTGATCGAGGCGTCGCCTGTCACCCACCACGGGACGTGGATCCATATCGATTTCTCGCTGCTGGAGGCGCACGCGACCTCGATTCTCGACGTGGTTTCGTTCGGGAAGGCGGTCTGCTGGGTGAGTGTGAGGGCGTCCCACTCGACGCGCGAGGGGGTGAGGAGGTTGACGACGAGTGTGTCGTCGTCGTGGAAGTAGATGGCGTTGGGGAGCTCGGCGAAGGCCTGGACGCCGGTGCCGTAGCAGCACCAGAAGTCCTGCGTGCGCGAGCCCCATTTCTTGACGCCGCCGGTCTTGAACGAGTGGTAGTAGGTGAACATGCCGGTCTCGGGGTGCTGGGCCGAGAGGATGCCGTTCAGCAGGTTGCGCTCGTAGTAGTCGGCGTACTTGACGTCGCCCGTCCAGCGGAACAGGTATTTCGAGAGCCACATCATGTTGTAGACGGTGCAGAGCTCCTGGTTGTTGCCGACGAGGGTGGCGGCGAGCTCGTTGGGCTTCGACCACCTCTCGCCCGCGGTGTGGCCGCCGGTGGCGTACATGCGCGCGGGGACGACGGCGTCCCAGAAGGCGAGGGCGATTTTCTTGAAGCGCTCGTCGTCGGCGCCCTGCGCCGCCAGGGCCTCGGCCGCGCGGGCGGCGCCGTAGATCTCGGGGATCATGGTGTTGGCGTGACGGTTCGAGAGGGCGTCCTCGCCGCGCGCGACGGGGTCGAAGAGGCGGGAGCGGTCGTAGCGCTCGACGAGGTCGCGGTGTTCGGGCTCGCCGGTGTGGCCGTAGAGGTTGGCCCAGACCTCGAGCATGCCGCCGGTTTCGTAGTCGAGGATGTCGTCCATCTGCTCGCGGGAGAAGTCTTTGGACCAGCGGTGGAACCAGGCGGCGAATTTGACAAGGACGTCGAGGGCCTGGTCGTTCTCGGCATACTCGAACATTTCCCAGAGGCCCATGAGGGTTTTGTGCAGGGTGTAGTGGGGCGCCCAGATCGCCTGTTTCTTGACGACCTTGTCGAGGTATTTTTCGGGGATGGAGCCGACCCAGCCGTTGGCGTTGCGTTCCTGGCACTGGGCGAGCTGGGCGACGATGGCGTCGGCCTTGGCCTTGATCTGCTCGTCGCCGGTGGCGGCCCAGATGCGGGCGGCGGCCGACAACCAGTGGCCGAGGAAATGGCCGCGCAGCTCGCACTCTGTGCGCTCCCAGCCGCCGTGACCCGACGGGCCCTGCTCGAGGCCGCCGCGGCCGGCGGCTTCGTGCCAGTGGTTGAAGAGCAGCGCGTCGCTCGAGAGGCTCATCAGGTAGTAGCGGTTGAGCTCGAAACGTCGTTTGAGCTCGCCGTCGAGCAGTTGCACCGTGCCTCGTGGGAATGCCTGGAACCGCGTCGTCATCGTCATGGTGTGCCCCTCGTCTACTGCCGTTCTGTAATGGTCGTGGGGCTTGCTAACGGAAAAGCGGGGCCGCGTCCAGATTTTTCCGTTCGACAGGCTCACGGCAGGCGCGTTCGGCAAGGTTGCACAGGACGTGGCGTGTGTGACGGTTTTTGTTGCGCTCGCGGTCGAGGGGAGGGTATGATTTGGTGCTGAAGCGTGAACGGGGACAACGAGGAGGCGATTGATGCGAAGGTTTCTGATGGCAATGGTGTCTGCGCTCGTGCTGCTTGCGGCGGCGACGGCGTCGGCGGGGCTTGGGAGAACGATCGAGAACCCGACGGGCAAGTATCTGGTCTGGAACGACTACAAGATCGAGATCAACCAGTACGGCGGGCTGGGCCGGGACTGGCCGCACGACATCGTGTGGGACCAGTACGAGGTGCTGGAGAAGAGGGCGAAGGCGAATGCCGAGCCACCCAACACGATCCGGGCCGTGCTGCTGGTGTGTCCGACGACGGCTGCGACGGCTTACAAGAAACAGGAGGACGGCGAGCGGGTCGAGGTCGGCACGAAGACGACCTCGATGACGTCGGCCGAGGTCAAGTGGGCGCTCGAGCAGTGGCGCCAGTGGGCGGAGATGGTCTACGTGTATTCGCGCGGGGAGGCCTGGCTGCGGACGGACGTCAAGGTCATTGACGAGCCGCTCCAGGTCAAGACGAACGAGAACTGGGGGTTCTGGTCGGGGCCGAAGGGGGCCCTGCTTGACAAGTACATCCCGTTCGAGCGGGGCGACTACGACAGCTACAACTCGATCTACAACTCGAAGGCTCTCAAGGCCGGGCCGTGGGGCGGCACGTTCGGGGCCGACATCGGGCCGAAGGGGTGCGGCAGCTCGGACAACGCGTGGCTCAGCCGGGGTCCGCAGGTGGACGAGCGGCACGGGTTCGTGTTCTGGCACGAGTGGCTCAACCAGATGTGCTGGGCGACGTCGAACGTGATGCCGTACCCGAAGGGGTTGTGGAGCCTGTACGTGTTCGGCAATAACGGGTACCGGAACGACCCGATCAACGCGTGGCGGTGGATCACGAGCCATCGCGACATGATGCGGTTTGCCATCCGGCCCGGCATGTGGAGGCGCTGGACGGTGACGGATCCGTACGTCTCGCCTGCGATTGACACGTGGGAGGTTTTCGGGCCGGTCCAGGAGGCCGAGGGGGCTCGGGGAGGCAAGGCGCGTGAGTTCTCCAGTCGGGAGGCGCACGGCCAGCTCATGAAGATGGAGTTGGGCACGTACGACCACTTCAATATTGAGAAGGCGGAGCCGGCGGGCGTGACGGGTGCGGCTGAGAAGCCTCAAGTGGCCGAGGGGACGTACTACTTCCGCACGTTCGTTGGCTCGAAGACGAAGCAGGACGTGCGGCTGTGGGCCGGGGCCGACGAGCGGTTCCAGCTCTGGCTCAACGGCGAGATGGTGCGCGACGGGTGGGGCACGCTGCGCTCGCGCGACCACGGCCGGCTCATCGAGAAGGTGACGTACACGACGCTCGAGGCCGGGATGAACACCCTGGTCCTCGTGCTGCCGAACGTGGACGAGAAGTCGAAGAAAGTGGTGGAGTTTCGGGTGCGGTTCTGCACGCCGGACGGCTCGGGTGAGTTGCCGGAAGGGGTCACCTACTCGACGGGGCGCATCGCGGGCAAGATGGTCCGGCTTAAGAAGCCCGTCGTGCACAACTTCGAGAAGCCGACGCTCTACAAATGGGCCGATGTGGGCGACGACCCGTGGCTGAAGCTGCCGCGGCTCGACGAGGCGGCGCTGCGCGAGTTGACGGGCGTCGAGACGCTCACGATCAAGACGGAGGGCGTGCCGTACATGACCACGGTCAAGGACAGGGACGGCAAGGACGTCGAGCGGGAGGTCAAGCCGAAGCAGCACCTGTACCTCGACGTACCCAACGAGGCGGTGTCGTCGCCGTGGGTCGGGCACCCGCTCGAGAACACCGAGGCGCTTAACAACGATCTCGACTTCAACTGGGAGTCGCTTGCGTGGGTGCACATGCCGCGGCGCCCGTCGCCGAACAAGGACATCGTGCTGATACGCTTCGACGTGGCCGAGCCCGTGCTGCATTTGCTCAAGACGGAGGGCCGTCCGGCCACCGAGTGCCTGGTGGGCTACATCCTCGTCGGGCACAAGATTGCTTACGTGGCGCTCGTGGACCTCGTGGGCATCCCCACGAGGGAGCTTGAGGCTCTGAGCAAGAAGCCGGAATAAGACATCTCACGCGAAGGCGCAAAGGCGCCAAGAGGCCCCGCCGGTTTTTTGGGCGGGCGTTGCGGCCCCGGCATGGTGACCGCGTGCGGGATAGCTGCGCGTCACAAGGGGCTTTTGGCTTTCCCTCCCTGTCGTGGTGGAGGGAGGGAGGTCAAGATCCTTCTGCCGATATCGCCGCCCGTGCCGGAGCGCAAAGAAGGCATGTGGGCGGCGTCCGTCGCCGGGGTCCGCGAGCCCTGCATCTTTTTTCCAGGCCGTCGTGCGTTTTGGTTTTGTGCAAGCGAGAAGACCAAGTAGCATCGGCCGGGACGAAGACACCAACACGATGGAGGAGGCGAACGATGCAGAGGGTATTGGCGGCGGGAGGCGGCGTGCTCGTGCTGTTGGCTGCGGCACTTGCGGCAGCCCAGGTCGGGCCCAGAATTGAATCTCGGGGCAAGTATCTGATCTGGAACGACTACAAGGTTGAGGTCAACCAGTACGACGGGCTCGGCCGGGACTGGCCCCAGGATATTGTGTGGAAGCAGTACGAGCTGCTCGAGCAGCGGGCGAAGGCGAACGTTGGGGCGCCGAACATGATCAAGGCGGTGCTGCTGATGTGCCCGACGACCGAGGCGACCGCTATTAAGAAAGAGGACGGCAAGGACGTGGAGGTCGGCACCAAGACGACGTCAATGACGACGGCCGAGGTCAAATGGGCGCTCGAACAGTGGCGCCAGTGGGCGGAGATGGTCTACGTGTACTCGGGTGGCGAGGCCTGGCTGGGGACAGACCTCAAGATCATTGAGGAGCCGCTCACAGTGCGCGCGGACGAGAACTGGTACTTCTGGTCGGGGCCCAAGGTGGGGCTGCTCGACAAGTATGTGCCCTTCGAGCGCGGCGACTACGATAGCTACAACTCGATCTTCAACGGCAAAGGTCTCAAGACCCGGCTTTGGGGCGGGACGTACGGGGCCGACATCGGGCCGAAGGGCTGCGGCAGTTCAGACAATGTCTGGCTCGGTCGCGTAAACGAGCGGCACGGCTTCGTGTTCTGGCACGAGTGGCTCAACCAGATGTGCTGGGCGACGTCGAACGTGATGCCGTACCCGCAGGGGTTGTGGAGCCTCTACGTGTTCGGCAATAACGGGTACCGGCCCGACCCGATCAACGCGTGGCCGTGGATCACGAGCCATCGCGACATGATGCGCTTTGCCATCCGGCCCGGCATGTGGAGGCGCTGGACGGTGACGGATCCGTACGTCTCGCCCGCGATCGACACGTGGGAGGTTTTCGGCCCCACGGAGGAGGCCGACGGGGCTCGGGGAGGCAACGCGCGCGAGTTCTCCGGTCCCAAGGCGCAGGGCCAGCTCGTGACGATGGAGTTGGGCACGTACGACCACTTCGACCTCGCGAAGGTCGGGCCCGTTGGCGAAGTCAGCGCGTGGGCACAGCCGGAGATCGGCCCGGGCACGTACTACTTCCGGGCCACCGTCGGCTCGCAGACGAAGCAGGAGGTGCGGTTGTGGGCCGGGGCGGACGAGCGGTTCCAGCTCTGGCTCAACGGCGAGATGGTGCGCGACGGGTGGGGGACGCTGCGCTCGCGCGACCACGGCCGGCTCGTCGAGAAGGTGACCTACACGACGCTCGAGGCGGGCGTCAACACGCTGGTGGTGGTGGTGCCGAACGTGGATGAGAAGTCGAAGGACCTTGTCGAGTTCCGCGTGCGGTTTTGCAGGCCGGACGGCTCGGGCGACCTTCCCGAGGGGGTCACGTACAACCCCGCGGGCGCGGCGGGCAAGATCGTGCCGCTCAAGGATCCGGTCGTGCATGACTTCAAGAACCCCACGCTCTACACGTGGGCCGACGTGGGCGACGACCCGTGGCTGAAGCTGCCGCGGCTCGACGAGGCGGCGCTGCGCGAGCTGACGGGCATTGAGACGCTCACGATCAAGACGGACGGCGTGCCGTACACGGTGACGGCGAAGGACAAGGACGGCAACGACACCGAAAAGGAGATCACGCCGAAGCAGCACCTGTTTCTCGACGTGCCGGAAGGGGCGGTGGCGTCGCCACGGGTGACGGAGCTGGTGGAGAACGCCGAGGCGCTCGACAACGACCTCGATTACAACTGGGAGTCGCTCGCGTGGCTGCGCGTGCCGAAGCGCGCGGGCAAGGCGAAGGACGTGGTGCTGGTGCGCTTCGACGTGGCCGAGCCCGTGCTGCACCTTTTGAAGACGAAGGGGCGGCCGGCGAACGAGAGCCTCGTCGGGTACGTGCTCGTGGATTTCAAGATCGCCTACGTGGCGCTGGTGGAGCTCGACGGCGCGCCGACGCGCGAGCTGGAGGCACTGAGCCGGCAGCCTAACTAGGAAATGTCACGCAAAGGCGCATAGGATGCGAAGGCGCAAAGGCGCAAAGGCGCCAAGACGCGCCCGGCGGGGCCAAGAGGCCCCGCCGGTTTTCTGTGCGGGCGTTGCGGCGCCTTCGGCAGGCTCGGGGCAGGCTTTGCATGATGGAATCTTAGCCCGCATTTCGCACGGAGAGCCAGCGCTGCGATGCGCAACGAGCCTCACCGCAAGGGGCGACAGGCCAGGAACAGGCAGGTTGTTGTGGACGACGCCGTGGCAAACGAAAAAATGGGGACAGGCACCTATTCTTCTGCGCCAAGGTGTGTCAAATGTGTCCGGCATCTACGGAACAATAGGTGCCAGTCCCCATTTTTCCGCGCCTTGCGCGCTGTGAGAGATGCGGACTAGGGCTCGATCGCCGGCTGGTGCGTCCAGGCGAGGAGGCGCGGGGCGACGAGCTGGGCGGGGACGCAGTAGTCGGCGGCGGCGCGGCGGTGGCCGGCGGTGTTCGTGCTGACCTGCTCGTAGGCCGTCCATGTTTGCGGCGTGGTGTGGCCGGCGAGGTGCGAGTAGAGCACGCGCCGCACGTCGTCGGGCCTTCCCATGTGCAGAAGCCCGCGGGCGTATTCGGCGATGGGCCAGTTGTCGGCGCGGTCGTAAAACGCCGTCATGCCGGCGATCTCGCCGCCGTGGGCGCGGCGGTACTCGACGATGGCGTTGATCTGTTTTTTTGAAAGGAGGCCGCTCGAGAGCAGCTCGGGCCAGTAGCGGTAATTGGTGTAGCTGGCGAGGCGGCTCTCGGTCATGGTCTGAAACGGCCTTGTCGTTCGTGCGACGGGCGGGATGAAGGCCGGCGCGACGCTTCGGTCGGTGACGGCGGCGATCGCGTCGAGGATGATTCCTCGCCACGCGTCGCAGCGCTTCTCGTCGTCGGGGCGATTGAGGACGGCGGAGATGTCGCGCAGGCCGCGGCAGACCCAGGCGTTGTTGTGGAAGTAGACGTCCACGTCGGCGCGGGTGTCGGCCTCGGGCACGCCGGCGATGAGGTTTTTTGGGGACTTCTCGTGTTCCGTCCAGAGCCACTCGACGATGCGGTGGCACTTCTCGCGGACCGCATCGAGCCATTCAGAGTCGTCCGTGATGTGTGCGAGCCTGCTGACGAGCGAGAGCATCCGGCCGTACTCGGCGAGCGAGGGGCCGTAGTAGTCGAAGCGGCCTGTTGCGGTCACGAAGCGGTCGAAGTAGTGCAGGAGGTAGTCGCGGGCGAGTTCGACGTGGCCCCAGTCGATCAGGCAGTCCACGAGTGAGATGATGGCGGGTGGGAAGCCTGCGTCGTGCGCGGCGGCATAGGCGCGGACGCCGTAGCGCGGGTGTTTGCCGGTGAAGGTGATGAGCGCGCGGACGAGGGAGGCCTTGCACGCGTTGAGCAGGGCGAGATCGGCGGCGGGAAACCGTGCGCCGTCGTCGAAGAACCGCGTCCAGCGGTTGCGGAGCGTGTCGAGAGCGGCGTCGAAGGCGGCGGGGTCAATCGGGGCGTGGTCGCGCAGGCGGACGCAGCGCGTCGTCTCGCCGGCTCCGTCGCGCTCGATGAGGCGGATGTAGAGATGGATGGCGCGCGGCGGGTGGCGGTCGGCGGCGAAGGCCGTCGTCTCGCAGGTGCGGTTCGACGCCGGGTCGCGGTAGGTGTAGGCGACGGCGGGCAGGTAGCCGTCAACGAGCGCCCACTCGAAGGATTCGGCTTCAATCGCTCTTGCGATCCAAGGCACGTGGTCGGCGGGGTCGAACCAGAGGGCGATCTCGCCGTGGGCATGGACGATGGGTTTCTCGACGGAGTGCTCCGTGCCGAGGAACGAGTAGTCGCGCACGGGCGGGAGCTCGTGCTGAAACGAAGAGAAGTGAGCCATCGCTGTCTCTCGTCACTGTGGGAGTGGCTTGTTCGACCTCGGCCGCATCGTAGCACAGGTGCCGGTTGTCTGCGTGCTCTGCGGCTCTGCGAGAGGGAAAAAGAATGTCTCGCAGAGGCGCAGAGCGCGCAGAGCAGGGGAGGACTAGTCGCGGGGGCCGTACGTGCCGATCGGCTGGCCGGTTTCGGCGTCGTGGGTGTCCCTGAGGCGCTTGGTGATGGGCACGTCGTCGGTCTCGGTGATCCAGCGGTCGAGCTCGGCGCGCAGGTGCTCGAGGGTCTTGCGGTGCGCGGGGTCCTCGACGAGGTTGACGAACTCGTAGGGGTCGGCGGCGGTGTCGTAGAGTTCCTCGCGCGGGCGCGGCGTGCGGAACTGGAGCATCTGCTCGGGGGTGAGCTTGCCGGCGTCGCGCAGGGTGCGCATGGCCTGGTAGGTGGGGCAGCGGACGAGGTCGGCGCCGTAGCCGAGGCGCTCGTCGGGGTAGTAGTTGCGGATGTACTTGAAGCGCTCGGTGCGCGCGGCGCGGATGTGGTCGTCAATGCAGTGCCAGTTGCGCTCGGCGAAGATGACGCGGTTGGGGCGCGCCGTCGGGTCGGCGAGCATCGGGAGCAGGTTGCGGCCGCGCATCGCGTCGGGCACGTCGAGGCCGGTGGCGGTCAGCATGCTCGGGGCGAAGTCTATCGTGCTGACGAGGCCGCTGCGGACGGCGCCCCTGGGCGCGCGGCCCGGCCAGCGCAGGATGAACGGGGTGCCGATGCCGCTGTCGTAGAGCGTGGTTTTGGCGCGTGGGAAGGGCATGCCGTTGTCGCTGACGAAGAGAACGAGGGTGTTGTCGGCGAGGCCGTCGGCGTCGAGCCGTTCGAGGATGCGGCCGACGGCGAGGTCCATCCGGCCGATCTCGTCGCAGTAGAGGGCAAGCTCGCGGCGCACCTCGGGCAGGTCGGGCAGGTAGGGGGGCACGACGACGCTCGCGGGGTCGGTCGGCGGGTCGAGGGCGCCGGGCGCGTAGGGGCGGTGGGCGTCGTGGAAGGCGACGGTGAGGAAGAAGGGACGGTCCTTGGGGCGCTGGTCGAAGAAGTCGCGCCACTTACCGACGCCGCCATCGAACATGTCGAACTGGGCGGCGGCGTGGCGGCCCATGTGGTTCTTGCCGATGAGGCCGCTGTGGTAGCCGCGCGTGCGCAGCAGGGTCGGGAGGATGTCCACGCCGGGCGGCAGCGCTCTGTGCAGGTCCTCGACGCGCAGGGTGTGGGCGACCTGGCCGGAGAACATGGTGTTGCGCGTCGGGCTGCAGCTCGGGGAGGTGACGAAGGCGTTGGTGAAGCGGACGCCGTCGGCGGCGAGCGCGTCGAGGTTGGGCGTACGCACGGCGGGGTTGCCGGTGCAGGCGATGTCGTGCCAGCCGACGTCGTCGGCGATGAGCCACAGGATGTTGGGCGGCTTCGCCGGCGCCCCGCTTCCGCCGCCGGCTGCACGCGTGCAGCCTTCGAGGAACGCGGGCCCGAGGGCGCACGCGCCCGTGACGGTGGCTAGCTTTCTGAGTGCGTCGCGCCGTGAGATCGGTGTGGGGGCGTTCCGGCGATTGTTGCTGCTCATGGGTCCTCCTTGCATCACCCGTTTTTGTAGTGGGACTGCGGCGTGGTGTCAACCGCGCGGGTGGGCCTGTTCTAGGGTGCCGGCGCCTGGAATGTTACGATGGGACCGAACCTTTTCGCCGGCTGCTTCGACGTACAGACAAAGACAGGCGAACATGCCACACGACATGAGGAGCGATGCGGAGCTGGTGGCGAGCGCGATGGGCGGGGGCGCCGAGGCGTTCGTGCCGATCGTCGAGCGGTACCAGGACGCGGTGTTCGGGGTGGCCCTGGCGCGGCTGCGCAACTTCCACGACGCGCAAGACGTGGCGCAGGGGGTGCTCGTCGAGGCCTACGAGCGCCTCGAGAGGCTGAAGGACCCGTCGCGCCTGGGCGCGTGGCTCCGTTCGATTGCGGTCCATCGCTCGATTGATTTAGTTCGTCGGCGCCGCGAGGTCGTTGGCGTGGCGGAACTTGAGGAGCAAGCAGGCGAAACACCGACGCCGCGCGTGGAACTCGAAGGCAAGGACCTGCGCGACCGTGTGATGGACGCCATCGGGCGGCTGAGCAACGCGCAGCGCGAGACAACGGCGCTCTTCTACATCAACGGCTACTCGATTGACGAGGTGGCCGCGATGCAGGAGGTGCCGGCGGGCACGGTCAAACGGCGGCTGCACGATGCGCGCGCAAAGCTCAAAGAGGAGATGCTCGGCGTGGTCGAGGATGTCTTGAAATCCGAGGCGCCGAGGGAAGACTTCGCCCAGCGGGTGTTCGAGCTCATCGCCAAGCCCTTGCTGTTTCGGGAGTGGGTCAAGGAGCTGCATGAGATCGGGCCGGAGGGAATTGACGGTTTCATCAGGGCGTCCGAATCGCCCGATTGGCGGATGCGCCGGAAGGCGATGGAGATGCTCCACAAGTGGCACGCGCCGCAGAAGGGCGAGGCGGTCGTCGAGCTGCTGAAGAGGGCGCTTCGCGATACGAACAAGAAGGTGCGCCGGAACGCGCTGGGATCGCTTCTGTATGTGGCCGTTGATGACGAGCGAAAGCGCGGGGAATTCGTGCCGCTGGTCATCCGGATGCTTTTCGATCGCAGCAGCCATGTGCGTCGTGCTGCGGCGTGGGTGCTTCGCGAATGGCCGGATGAGGTGCCGATCGAGAAGGCCGTGCGCGCACTGCTCGATGAGGCCAATCCGCGCGCGCTCTTGTCCATGAGGAACCTGTTGCGCTGCATTCTCTGCGCCCGAGAGGGCGGTGAACAACCGAAGGACTACATTTGGTGGTAAAAGGCGGCCGGACCCGGACTCGGCGCGGATGTGTCCCGACGCGGAAAAGGCCGGCCGCTGCCGGGGGGAAGCGACACACTTCCCTCCGGCCCGCCTTCGCTGCATCGTTGGTGCAGCTACGGCGGGCAAGCCCGCCGTTCTATTCTTGTGCTTCTTCCGGAACGTAGGGTGGCTGCCAAAGTTTCCGGATGTCGCCGATCCCGAGTTTGAGCGCGGCCAGCCGTTCCAGCCCCATCCCGAACGCGAAGCCGCTCGCTGACTCGGGATCGTGTCCGCCCTGTCTGAGGGTTTCCGCTGTGAGCATTCCGCAACCCACGACCTCGAACCAGCTTTCGCCTATCCTGATATCGGTTTCGAGACAGTGTTCAAAGCCCGCGAAGCAAGCTGGGCGCCACTTCAGCTCTGCTGGACTGAACAGAGACTCCAGTACCTTGCGAATCGTGGCCTTCATGGTGTCCGGGTTTGCTCCTGCCTGGACGCAGAGGACATCAATCTGGTGAAAAACTTTCAGGTGGCCCCTGTCCTCTGCATCGGGGCGAAACACCCGTCCGGCCGTAAGGAGGCGAACGGGTGGTTCTCGGCCCGCCATCGATTGGATGATCGTATCCGTCGTCTGAGTACGCAGGATCCTGTTCTCATCGACATGATAGGCATCTTTCGGGTCTCCGATGACGGCGGCGGATTTCTCGACAGTTTCTTGGCCTTCGATAAGGTCGTATTCTGGTAGGGAGGAGCGGATCGTTTCCAGGATATCGCGAATCGGATGGCCTTCAATCTCGAGAGGTCTGGGGCGTGCCAGGAGTTCTGCGATAACCCGCTGAGAGAAGCGTTCGTCGGGCGTGTTGCTTTTCAGCGTGTTCTCGACCATGTCTATCATCCCTTTTCTTAGCCGCTTCCGCGAGTCGTGCAGTCGCTTCTTGACCGTCGTCACCGGCACCTCGAGGAACGCGGCGATTTCCTTCTGCGAGTAGCCGTTGATGTAGAAAAGCGTCGTCGCCGTGCGCTGGTGCCCCGGCAAGGCCCGGACGGCGTCGAGTACTCTTTCCTCGAGCTCGCGGCCCTCGGCGATCCGCGCCGGCCCTGCGTCGTTTGCCGCTATGGGCATTGCGTCGTCGATTGGTGCCGTCTGCGCGCGCTTGCGTCTGATGACTCGGTCGCAGTACTTGAAAACGATACGACGAAACCACCCTGGAAATGCCTCGGGCTTGCGGAGGTCCGCCAACTGCCGATACGCGTCGATGAACGCTTCCTGGGCGACGTCCTCGGCGCAATGGAAGTCGCCCAGGATCGAGTAGGCGAACCCGTACGCCATGTCCTGGAACCGGCGCACGATTTGCCCGAACGCGTCGAGATCGCCGGAGCGCGATCGTTCGACCAGTGACTTTACCTCTTCCACCTCAGGTCTTGCCTCGTGCCAGAAGGCCTTCTGCAATAAGGACCCAAATTGCCGGGAAGAGGATACCACGCGGCTGAAGATTCCTGGCGTCTTTGCGCCCCCTCGACAAGCTGGGGGCAAGCTTCGCGTGAGAGTTCTACTCCCTCGGCAGGCGCTGCTCGACGGGGAGGGGTGCGGGGAACGACGCGTGCAGTGGTCCTGGTCTATGGCGAGAGGAGCCGGAAGCGCACGGGGAGTCGGACCAGGCTCTCGACGGGTTTTCTAAGGCGTTGCGCCGGCTCGAATCGCCACGAGCGGACGGCGTCGATGGCGGCCCGGTCGAGTACCGTGTGTCCCGACGACCGGGCAACGGTCACGTGGCCGACGTGACCGTCAGCGTCGACCTCGACGTCGAGGAGGACTGTGCCCTCCCAGCCCATTCGGCGTGCGATTGCGGGGTAGGAGGGCGGCCGGTTGTGCCGTGCCAGGGACCTGGCCTCGACGCCGGCCGGCGGGCCGTTGTCAGCCGCCGCCGCTTCCGTTGGGCCCTGAGCTGTCTGCGGTTCGATGACCGTGGCCACGTCCTCGGGCCTGAGGTCGGAGGGGGGATCGGGCGCCACCATGACGACGTGCTTGTCGGGCTCGGGTTCCGGCGGGTCGTCGGGCTGCTGTTCGGGCTCCGCCGGCGGCGTCTCCGGCACGGGATCTTCGACGAGTGCGACGCTGAAGGGCATGCCGCCCTCGGCTCCGGGCGCGATCTCCGCGCGCGGCGGGCGCATACGGGTCTGCAGGCTCACCACGATCAGGGCCGCGTGAGCAGCCAGCGAGAACATGATCGCGATAAGCCATGCGCGTCGCATTGTCTTTCCGCTCCCGGGAATGCTTTCTGCTTGTCACCCTCACGGGCACACGTCGGTTGACACCGGCTCAGAAGCGCCAGTCAAGTGTCATAATGAGGTTGCGGCCGGGTTCGTTCTGGCCGGAGCCGTGTATGCGGTAGTCCTCGTCGGTGATGTTTTCGACGGCGGCCGATACGGTCAGGTTTTCACGGATCTCCCAACCGCCGCGCAACGTGAAGACTGTGTAGCCGGGAGTGCCGTCGGGCGGAATGCGCTGCGTGTCGGCCGCGTCCCGCGTGGAGAGATCGTCCTGTCGGGCGGCGACGGTGACGAGGGCTTCGACCCAGCACCCCGCGTCGGGCCGCTCCCACCGGATGCCGAGGATGCCCGTGGGGGGCATGATGCGGTCAATGGGTTCGCGCACGACGATGGGGTCGGACGTCGGGAAGGTGTCCACCTCGCCGTCGGTCCAGGCGAAGCAGCCCAAGGCGCTCCATTGCGGGTGCAGGCGGTAGCTCGACGAGAGCTCGACGCCGTGAATGAAGCCGTCGCCGGCGTTCTTCTTGGTGACTTCGTCGTTGCCATCGATGATGTTGCCCGTCGGCGTGCGCACGATCATGTCGCTGATGGTGGTGTAGAAGTAGGCGAATTGCCCCGAAAAGTTCTCGGCCTGGCTCTTGACGCCGATCTCGTAGGAGATGAACCGCTCCGGGTCGAGGTCCGGGGCGGCTGTTTCGATCTCGTTTGTGCGCGCGGTGTCGAGGCGGGTGAGGTCGGAGAGGTTGGGGGCGCGGAAGCCCTGCGCGACGCCGCCGAAGAGATGCCATCGTTCGCGTTCATCCATGCGGACCAGGACACGGGCGCTGCCGACGACGGTGTCCCAATTGCCGGCCACGCTCGTCGGGTCGCCCGTCTCGGGGTCCTTGACCTTGGCGGCGTCGGCTTCGGCGTAGGTGTAGCGGGCGCCGAGGATCAGGTCGAAGCGCTCGTGGAGGGGCACGTCGTCCTGGATGAAGACGCCGAGGAGGTCGTAGGCGGCGTCGTCGGCGACGGGGCCCTGGATCTCGGAGGAGGTGACCGTGCCGTCGGCGTCGAGCTTATCGGCGAAGGAGTCCACGTCGTCACGGTAGTACTCGAGGCCGTAGGTCCATCGCCCGATGGTGCTTGGGGTTTCGAGCTGGACGGAGGCGCCGAGGGTGGCGACGTCGAAGCCCTGGCGGTCGTAGCGGTCGCCGGTTCGGACGCGGACCTGTTCTTCCTGCTGCACGTGGTATGAGAGGGTGGCGGTCGCGGCGTCGATGAAGGTGCCGCGGTCCTCGGTGTGGTACTGCAGGTAGGTGAGGCGGCGCTCCAGGTCGAGGCTTCGTTCGAGTTCGTTGCCGACGGTCGTGCCCTGCCAACTGATGCCGTAGATAGTCTTGTGCGTGCGCCAGGCGTTGTCCTGCGTGACGCGCTGATGGGCGAGGGTCAGTGTGCTGTCCGGGTCGAGGAAGTACTCGAACTTGAGGTCGGCGTCCCACTCGTCGTAGCCGGTCCTGGGCTGGCGGCCCACGGCACCGCCGGCCTCGACGTCGCCGAAGTCCTTGAGTGAGCCGCCGACGTGCAGGCCGAAGCGATGGTCGCGCGTCAGGTCGAGGTCGAAGCGGCCGACGTGCGAGTCCTCGGCGGTGCTGTAGCGGTAGTAGAGTCGCCGGCTGGAGCGGAGTCCTTCGCCGTAGCCCTCGGGGCCTCTGGTGAAGACATTGACGGTGCCGCCGACGGCGTCGCTGCCGTAGAGGACGGAGCCGGGGCCTTTGACGATCTCCATCCGGTCGATGGTGAATGGGTCCACGGTGTTCCAGTACTGGTTCGGGCCGTCGCGGAAGACGGAGTTGTTGAGGCGGATACCGTCAATGAGCATGAGGGTGCGGAAACCCGTGAACCCACGGATGAAGGGCGAGCCCTGGCCGTGCGAGGTCTTCTGGACCATGACACCCGGGGTCTCTTTGAGCACGTCGGGGACTGTGCGCGAGAGCCGGCGCTCCTGGACGTCGCGGGCGGTGAGGACCTGCGCGGTGTTGGGGGCGTCGAAGAGGGTTTTGGCGGTGCGTGTCGCGGTGACGATGACCTCCTCGAGCAGCGTGGGTGTTTTCCTCGGTTCCTGGGGTTCCCGGTTCTCTTCGGCGGGCTGTGCGGCCGTAGCGAGAACCACGAAGACGGCCAGGACGCTGACGCAGACTCCTCCTCGGAACATCGCTCGGTGCTCCTTCCTCTCCGGTGTTGTGGTTCAGGTTTGGCGACGATTCCGCGCACGCCGTTGTCAAGGGGTGAGTGCAATATGCGTGCCGGAGGGGGGTCGAGATGCGCAAGGTGTTCCTGGGTAGGTGGTTGCGTTTCGAGCGACGGGCGCCTTGCAGTGCGGTGTTGCACACAAAGTGTGCAGGTCTGCACCTTTAGTGTGCAGAAGTCCGAAACTCTTCACCCGGGAACAGTTCTCGGAGTTTCTTTCGGAGCGTGTTGCGGTGGAGGCCAAGGAGGGCGGCGGCCTCGGACTGATTGCCGTGGCATTGCTTCATGGCCGAGCGTATGAGGGCTTTCTCGAGGGGCTTGATGGCGAGCCAGTAGCGGCCGCCGCCGGATCGAGGGAGGCCATCCACGTACTGCTCGATGATGCGTTCGCTTTCGGTGCCCGCCGGGGCGGCGAGCTGGTGCTGGGAGCGCACGTTCTCCGACAAGTCGTCAACCGTGATGCGGCCGCCGGGCGCCAGGGCCAGTGCGTGGGCGATGGCGTTGCGGAGTTCGCGCACGTTGCCCGGCCACGTGTGCCGGAGCAGTGCGCGTTCGGCCTTGGCGTCCAACTCCGGGACCGCGCGGCCGGGCGCGACGCCGCGGCCCGGCGAGACGGCGCGCGCCAGGAAATGCCTCGCCAGCGGCAGGATGTCCTCGGGCCGCTCGGCCAGCGGCGGGACATCGACCTGCACGACGGCGAGTCTGTAATATAGGTCGGCCCGGAACCGGCCGGCCCGCACATCGGCCGGCAAGTCGCGGTTTGTCGCGGCGATGACGCGGACATCGAGCTGGCGCGGTTCGGTTGAGCCGACGGGCTCGATCGTCTGGGAATCGAGCACGCGAAGCAGCTTGACCTGCGCGGGGCCGGGCAGTTCGCCGACCTCGTCGAGGAAGAGGGTGCCGCCGTCGGCGGCTTCGAACTTGCCGACTCGATCGGTCTCGGCGCCGGTGTAGGCGCCGCGCACGTGACCGAAGAGCTCGCTCTCGACAAGGTTTTCGGGGATGGCGCCGCAGTTGACGACGACGAAGGGGTGGGTGCCGCGGCGGCTGTGGTGGTGGATGGCCCGGGCCACGACTTCTTTGCCGGTGCCGGTGGCGCCGAGAATCAGCACGGTGCAGTCGCTTCTCGAGAGCACGGCGATTCGCTTGAAGACCTTCTGCATGGCTTGGGACGTGCCGACGAGCTCCACGGCTTCGCCGTGACGGTCGGGGACGTCGGCGCCTTCAGCGAGGTTGCCGCCTTCGGCGAGGTCGGCGCCTTCGGCAAGGTCCGCGCCCTTGGCGACGTCGGCGCCTTTGGCGACGTCCACGCCCACGGCAGGGCCCTTGGTGCTCGGTTCGAGGGCGCGCGTGACCAGGAGCTCGGCCTGGTCGAGGTCAATGGGCTTGGGCACGTAGTCGAATGCCTCGCCTTCGAGGGAGCCGACGACGGCGCGCAGCCCGCCGTAGGCGGTGATCATGATGACGGGGACCCGCCGGTCAATGGCCCGGAGCTTTTCGAGCACGTCGAGCCCGTCGCCGTCGGGCAGGCGGATATCGAGAAACACGACGTCCGGGCGGCGCGAGGAGAATTCGGCGATGCCCTGAGCCGCCGACGACGCGATCCGCACGCGCCATTGCCGCCGCTCGAAGAAGCGCTGGAAGGCGAGGCAGATGGACTCCTCGTCGTCGACGACCAGCATGTTCTTGCGTGTGTCGTGACTGCTCATGTGGTGTTCAGCCTTTCTTCGCCGCCGGCGCGGCGCTCGCCGGTCGGGACCTCGAACCAGAACGCGGCGCCCCGCTCGGTGTTGCGGCCGGAGATCGTGCCGCCGTGCGCTTCGACGATGCGCTTCGACACGTACAGGCCGAGGCCCGCGCTGTGGCTTTTCGTCGTGTAGAACGGCTCGAAGAGACGATGGGGTTCGTCGGTTTGTATCCCGGCGCCGGTGTCCGTGATCGTGCACCGGACGCGCCCGTCGCCCACGGCCGTGACGGCGACGTCGAGTGTGCCGCCCGACGGCATCGCGTCGAGTGCGTTCACGATAAGGTTCATGAGCACCTGGCGCAACCGTTCGGCGTCGCCGTCTACGTGCGGGGCCGATGGGTCATACCGGGTCCGTACGTCAATCTGCGCGTGCCTGCAGCGTCCGGCGAAGATGGCCAGTGCCGAGTCGGCCAGCTCGTCGAGGCGAACCGGCGCGCGCGATCCGAGCCGCAGCGGCGCCGGGCTGCCGGCCTGGGCCGGTGCTGCGGCCAGGTCGGTCAGCTCGTCGAGGTAGACGCCCATGCGCTCGATCTCCCGCAGGCTTGCTTCGAGGCTTTCGCTGCGCACGCCTCGGCGGCCCGGCGGCGCGTCGCTGAGCTCGTCCTGGAGGACGCGCAGGTTCATCCGAACGCCGCTGAGGGGGTTCCGGAGCTCGTGCACGATGCTGGCGGCGACGCGTCCGAGCGTGGCCAGCCGCTCGTGTCGGGCCAGCTCGCCACGGGCGTGCGCCAGACGGGCCATCAGGCGGTCGAAGGCGCGCGCGAGCCGTACGATCTCGCGCGGACCCCGGAGACGGGGTGCGCCTTCCTCACGCGTCGGCGCGCCGGGTGCCTCGGGACGCACGGGCGGCTCCAGGTGGGCCGTGTCAATCGTGTGCATTCTGGCCGCAAGCTTGCGTATGGGCTGTGCGATCGTCACGGCCAGCACAATGGCCATGAGGCTGGCGGCGGCCAGCACGGGGAGGGTCGCCCTGGCGATGCGCCGCGAGGCCAGCGCTCGTGCATCCTCGAACTCCTCTTGCGGGACGAGGGCGTAGAGCCTGACGCGCTGCGCATCGCTGTCATACGGCGCGCCCTCGATCTCTATCGCGTGGGAATCATAGCGGTATCTCACGCCGCCAAGCTCCAGCACGCCGGCGGCGCCCAGGGACCCGGCCCTCGGCCCGAGTTCCCCGACGAGCTGAGCGGGCAGGCTCGAGCTCACGACGGCCCCGTCGCCCGCGCGCACCGTCACGAAGTGGGCGCCGTGCACGCGCCTGAGATACCCCATGAGGCTGTCACTGAAGGGCAGATTCTGCCCGCGGATGAACTCGCCGGTGCGCCGGGCCGTCTCGTGGATCAGCCGTTCCTCGACGACCTTGCCGGCGATTTCGCTCGAGAACCAGCCGACGGCCACGGTGATGACGATGACCAGCAGGTCAATGGCGATCAGCATCCGAAGCCATATCGGCGTGCGCATCTGCATCGTCCTTCTGTCAGGCCCGGTCACCGGGCGCCGACGACCTCCCGGCGGCTACTCGCGCGGCAGGCGCTGCTCGACGGGCAGGAGTGCGGGGAACGGGGCGTGGGGCAGCGTCTGGTACCAGTAGGCGGTCGACGAGTAATCGTTCGAGAGGTTGTTGGCGTGGCCGTGCTCGATGGTGACGCGGATGGATGTGTCGAACGTGATCGGGTCGGTGACGTGGTAGCGGTACACGGAGTTCTTGCCGGCCCAGGGCCAGTGGGCGCCGCCGCTGTTGAGGATGATGCCGTGGAAGGGGGCGGAGAACTCGGTGCTCGGGCAGTAGGCGGTGTTGAAGTAGTCCTCGGTGCCGGTGCCGTAGAGGGACGGCAGCGGCTCGCCGTCGATGAGGATCATGTCGTCGCCTTCGCCGTACCAGGTGTTGTTTTGCGGCTCGAAGGCGTCGATGTCGAGGTGGCAGCCGACGTAGTGGCCGCGGCCGGTGGCCTCGAGGATGACGTAGTTACCCTTGGCGTCGAGGTTGGACATGTCCCAGAGCTCGTTCCACTTGGCGGGGTCGCGGATGGGCTTCGAGTCGCCGAGGTCGAGGCCGTCGGTGGGGTTTTCGCGGCGCCACTGGGCGTGGAAGTAGCCGAGGCCGGGCTCGAGTTTCGTGTGCTCCTCGTAGTCGACGTAGAAGTAGACGTTGAGGCGTTCGGTGCCCTGGTTTTCGATCTCGATGCGGGCGTTTTTGTAGAACGGCATCGTCCAGAACGAGTTGAAGCCGCGGCCGCGGTCGGGGCTCATGGTGAGCGGCAGCGACCAGAAGTTCTTGCACATGGCGTGGCCCATGCCGAAGAAGTCGCCGATGGGGGTCTCGACGCAGGGGGTGGGCTCGTCGTCCCAGAACATGCGGACGACGGCGCGGCGCAGGAAGTGGTTTTGTTCCGAGTTCATGGTCATCCAGATGTGGGTGATGACGCCGGCGCCGGCGATCCGGGCGATCGTGCGCGTCTGGCCCGGCTCGAAGGGCCACCAGTCGCGGTTGCCGCCGGTGGTGTCGTAGCTCGAGAAGCGCCGGCGCCTGACGCCGGTGCGCAGCCGGGCGAGGTCGGCGAGGGAAGTGCTCATGTAGGGCATGGGTCGTGTCTCCTCGATTTGTCTTTCACGATGCGTGCGCGCTGCTATCGGCTGGCCTTCACAGCGATCCTTCGCCCGGATGCGTGATCATCCGATGCTTCTGGTGTGGCGTGACTCCACTGTCACGAGACGTGGGGGCCGCCGCCGCGTCTTAGGACGCCATTTCGCGCAGTGCCGCGTGGAACACCTGGAAGCTCTTCGATCTATTCTGCTCAGGTGTCATGTGCGGGGCAACAGCCCGCGCAGCCTCGATCTTCCGCAGACCACCCCTGAAGTAGCCCGCGCGCTGAAGGATCCTCTCGAGGGCCTCCCACGTTCCTCCCCTGATTGTATCAGGGTTGCGGTACTTGGCCCGCGATGGAATGGTCGGCGGTGCCTTCGGGTAGGCTGCTCTGACCGCGTCCCAGTCGCCGAAGTACCACGCCTCCAACTCCTCGATGGCGAGCCGATTCACCACCTGGTAACGACCGCCGCTGGTTGCAGATCGTGTAGTCAGGAAAGCGCGGGCCGCCTTGTTTTCAAGATCGGTTTTCACATTGCGGCAGCTGTCGTTGTCCCGGTCGACGACAACCATTATGCGCCAGTTTGCCGGGAGCCACCTCGAATAACCTCGCAGCCGCTCCTCCAATCGCTTGAGGAGGTCATGCTTGCCCTGGGATGGGTATACCTGGAACGAGGTGCTTCCCAGCACCTTGGGCAGCAGGGGTCGCAGCGCCGCCTCCATAGAGGGCTCTTCAACGAGGATCTCGACGTGCTCGACGCTCATCAAGAGCGCCCCTTCTTCTGCGGAGCACCCCAATTGACCAACGGA
>Ga0180431_10003044_pt1 | contig 21868 bp, 13 predicted proteins | sample SS_ome_11_FD_132459 | JGI IMG/M metagenome (GOLD analysis project Ga0180431, IMG submission 132459) | Hypersaline lake sediment archaeal communities from the Salton Sea, California, USA - SS_1_MS_1 metaG | ecosystem: Environmental > Aquatic > Non-marine Saline and Alkaline > Hypersaline >...
CTCAGGCAGCCGGCCGACGCAGGGATCTGGGTTTCGCCCGCTCCCTTGACATGAACCACCTTGGACGTCGCGCCTCCCCAGCCCGGCAGGGTGCCGCCGTTTTTGTCGAGGCCGACGATGTAGGTGTCGCCCGTGTCCTCTGCGGCGGGCACGTAGATGTTGCCGTTGGCCGGGTCGATCGTCGGGGTCGCGCGTGTCGGCGCGGCCGTCGCGGTGGACCACAGCTCGGTGCCCGCTACGCTGTCACCGTCCCAGCACCGGACGAACGTCGTCCAGCCGGCGCCGACAACCTTGAGCGTGGGACCGTCCTGGTAGAGCACGGGATCGCTGGTCCAGCAGGCGCTGGCGGTCTCGGCGGCCCAACTCTCCATGATCATCGCGCCCGGCAGGTCCGTTCCCGCGTATGGCCTGTCACCATCCTGGTGCAGGAAGATCCGGCCGTCGGGGGCAACCGTCGGGTAGGTTCTGCTCAGGTGACTGGGGGTTGTATCGCCCGTGTTGTCCCACCGGCCGGCCGTAGGCCCTGCGACAGTTTCCATGCCGTGGACGTTCGCGGTGTCAGCGATGCAGACACACGCCCCGTCGTTGGAGAAGGCAGGGCTGGACTTGCGGATCCACTCGTTGGGGAACTTTTCGCTGCTCCAGAGATTTGCGCCAGTGTGACGATCCATCGCCTCCAGGCCTTCCCAACCCCAGCCGCCTACAACGCCTATGATGATGTCGGCACCGTCCGGCCCGGCCCCGTCGTAGAACGCCATCGAGGAGGTCAGGAATCGGACGGCATTGCCGGAGGAGCCGCTGGCCTTTGTCTGCCATATGATGGTGTCGAAGATCGTGTTGTCCTTCGCGGGGCTGAAATCGGCCCGGCCGGTGTTGTGCATGTCGCGCTGCTTCATTTGCCAGACGTCCGCTGTCGCCGGCGTCACCAGCAGCAGGAGAAGCGCAACTGTCAGAGTGACCTTTAACATCGTTCTCCCCTCCCTAGTAAGTGGCTTCCCCAGGACTCGTTCAGCCGGCCGCCGGGAAGCAGTGGAGATGTCCTGTCCAGGGCCTACTTAGGAACTGATCTGCCTGCTGTGCTCACGAGCTGTGGCGCGACCTGGGAATTGACTACTGCACGACCCTGAGACCCGAACATTATATGAGAAATTTACCATAATCGTGCCTGGCATGTCAAGTGTTCTTTTGGTGCTCCTGTTCGCCTCAGGGGCGGGCACGGTGCTTCTCGGGGGAAGAGATGGCGTGGTCGGTAAAGGGAAAGGCGCCGGTTAGTCGGCGCGGACGATGTAGTATCGGGCGGGGACGTCGCCGGGCGCCTGGCCGCCCATGTGGGGGTCTGTGCCTTTGTCGGTCCAGGTCCAGGTGCCGTTGCCGTTGTCTACGATGTCGTCAAGGGCTTGGCCGTTCAACGTGTCCCAGGTGCGTGCGCCGCCGGGCGGGTCGGCGGTCCATAGGACCGAGTGTGTCATGCCCGGTTCTTCCTGCCAGGTGATTTCGACCCAGGCGGGGTTGGCGGCGGCGCGCTCGATCGCGATGATGCCGAAGGGGGGCGGGGGCTCGTAGACGACGTCGGCGGTGGCGTAGCCGGTCTCGCCCGGGGCGACGGTCACGGTGGGGTCGGTGGAGGAGACCATCTCGAATACGCCATCGCCGTCGAAGTCGAAGAGGAAGTCGGCGCTGGTGATGGTGCCGCTGACGTAGGCCTCGGGGATCACGTCGAGTCTGACGAAGGCCTGTTTCGGCACGTTGGGCTCGAACAGGTAGGTGCCGTCGGTGAGGTCCACGGCGACGCGCTTGGCGTCGGTGATGGAGTAGAAGGTGCCGCCGTCGCGGTCTATGGCGTTGGGGCCGGTGAACTCGGGCGCGGCGGTGGGGCCGATGCCGCCGCTGTAGGTCAAGCGGGCGCGGCGCTGGTGGTTGAGGCCGGCGACGGCGTAGAGCTTCGGGCGGTACAGGGGCCGATCGGTGTTGTAGTAGGTTTGCGGGCCGAAGGTGTGCTCGATGAACATGGAGTAGGCAACCCAGAAGAATCCCTTGGTGCCGGAGCCGGTGCTGTTGTACCAGCCCCAGTTCGGGCCCCAGCTATTGGCGATGAGGAAGGCGCCGTAGTGGGTCTGGCCGTCGCGGTGGTCCACGTAGCTGCGGTCGTCGTCGTAGCCGACGATGGTGACGGCGTGGCTGCTCGTTATGGGGCCGTCGGGCGCGTAGTAGACGCGGTTGTTGATGCCGAGGGCGTCGTTCGGATACTGCGTGTAGAAGGTGTCGTAGATGGCGAAGCCGACGACGGAGATGACGCCGTTGGCCAGGTTCTGCTTGATGGCGTCGAGGCCGGCCTGAGAGCCGCCGTCTATCATGTGTGACGCACTGGTGCGCCACGGGAGCGCTTCGACCCAGGCGGCCTCGGTCGGCCAGGTGGTGTAGTCCAGGGGATCGAAGGGCATGGTGGCCCAACTGCCGCAGCCGATGTCAGAGAGGCGCGTCAGGACGTGCTGGGCGTTGGCCCCGCTGGGCCGGCCGTCGTTGACGAGCGGGTACATGAAGCCGGGGCTTTGGATGTAGGCGTTGTCGCCGCCGGAGACGTCGTAGCCTTCGTCGCGTGCCTGCGTGTAGGTGCCGAAGTAATAGCACGTGCACCAGACGGCGCAGGAGGCGGACGAGCCCTGGCTCCGGATCGGCGGGAAGAAGGACAGGGTGCTGTTGTCCACGGCGGAGGGCGAAACGGCGGTGGCCGTGCCGTCTGCGTCCGATGCCGTCAGGGGCGCGGCCGACGTCTCGAGGCGCGCGACGTTGCCTCGGGACCGGACGTTCCCGCGCCGAGGGCGTTCGGAAACGCGCAGACGGCGTTCGGACACGCGCCTGGCGACAGCCAGCGCGCTCGGGGTGACATGGGTCACCTCGGTGACGTGTTTGGCGATGTATGCCTGCTCTTTGGGCGTCGGGGGCCTCTGACCGGTGCCGTACGGCTGCGCCGGGGCCGGGTTCGCTGCGAGCATGAAGACGAAGGCCAAGCTGGCAGCGGGCCTCCCAAGATTGCGGAGCATTCCGGCGACAGCCTGCCGCGGCCTATCAGCCGACATACGCATCAAGTCACCCCCTTGGACAACGGCTTCTCAGGCTTGGGTCGTGTGATGGACGAATGTCAACACTGCTCGCCAGTTACACTATGACATGGCAAGCCCGATACCGCTGAATCCAGGCTATAAGTATACACCGGAAGGGGCCGGATTTCAAGGAGAAACTTGTCCGGTGCGGCTATTTGACGCCATGCCGATGGCAACCGGAGTATTGCTGATCGTAGCCGGAGCGTTGCCGCCGACAGGAGCGTACTAGCAGGCTGCTCCGACAAGCCGTCGCAGCTTTCGAGATGCTTCTGCCGCCCCTCCGGGGCTCGGATTGTGTGTTTTCTGGTCGTGGACCTGGGGCTTACGCCCCAGGCTACCGCCTGCCGGGCCTACGGCCCTGGTGGCACGACGATCCGAGCGACGCTGGTTTTTCAGCAGGCTGCCAGAGGCGGGCAGGCGCGCAGGCCCGTTCTCTCGGTCTCTTGCTGAACGCGCGCGCGATTTGGGGTGTGCGCGATCAGTCCGTGTGCGCTATGACCTTGTAGTATCTCTCGGTCACGCCCTCGGTGGCGGTGGTGTCGGTCCAGGCCGTGGTGCCTGTGCCGGAGGCGGGGATGTCCGATTCGGCCACGTACCACTGGTGGGCCGGGGCGTAGGGGGAGTTGCTGTACAGGACCGTGTACGTCAGGCTGGGGGTGCTGGTCCACTCGATCGTCATGCTGCCGGGTGACATGCGTGTTATCCGGAAGAGGGAGGCGGGGTCGGTCGGGTCCGTCTCCGTGAGGTGCTCCTCCTCGTTGGTCTTGCCGTCGCCGTCGAAGTCGTCGGCCGGGAGCACGTCCTCGATGGCGGTGATATCGTCGTCGGGGTCGTGGTCAACGATCTGCATCTCCCAGACATCGGGCAGGCCGTCGTGGTCGGCGTCAACGCCTTCGTTGCCCACGATCTCGATGGTGTAGTAGGCGTGGTCGGTGTTGCCCTTCCAGTACTCCATGTTGAAGTCGCTGACCTCGACGAAGCGGTACCAGATCTGGCCGTTGTGCTCGATGCGCAGGACCATGACGCCGTTGGCGATGCCGTAGGTGTGTCGGATGAGGCCGTCGGTGAACGGGTTTCGGGGCATGTGGGCGTAGCCGACGGTGTCGGTGGTGAATTCGAGGTCGTAGGCGGTGTCGATGGTCTTGCCGTACCAGCCGGGTCCGCTCTCGGCCTGGAAGACGCGCACGTTGGCGCCGGCGCGGGAGTGCCCGAACTGGTCAACGAAGCGGATGTGGTTGTTCTGGGGCAGGTCCTGGAGGAAGACGCCGATGTTGCAGGGGGAGTTGTAGTTGCCGCACGTGGCGCGCTGGCCGGCGATGAGGTTGAGGGCGGCGGCTTCGTAGGGCGACCACTGGAAGCCGTAGGGGCCGCTCATGACGCCGCCGCTGGTGTTGTAGCGCAGCACTTCGCCCCAGGCGATGAAGGGCATGTAGGCGCTGCCGGCGACGTAGGTGGCGCCTTCGTAGATCTGGACCTGGTGGTGGGAGGCGGTGTTGTGGACGTCCCAGCCGTAGGAGTCGATGAGGTAGCGCGCGTGGCCGAGCTCGTGGACGAGGGACTTCTCGATGTAGAAGGCGTTGTCCTCGCTGGTGCTGGTGTGGTTTGAGTACATCGAGCCGTCGAGCAAGGTGGCCGGGAAGCCCCACATCATGTCCACGGTCTTGTCGTCGCGGTCCGGGTGGTTGGTGGGCAGGCCGCCGTTGATCGGCAAGGCGCCATCGGCCACGACGACGATCTTGTCTATGCGCACGCGGTCGAGCACGCCTTGCGGCGAGATGGGCCAGACGGCGTTTTCGCAGAGCTCGTTCCACTTGGCCATCTGGCGCTGGCCCCAGTCCTGCCAGGAGTTGGAGCCGACGCCGGGGAGCATGTACTGGTACTGGTGGAAGTAGTCGTAGACCGACTGCTCGACCCAGAAGCCGACGATGATGCCGTTGGTGCGGTCCTCGATCTCGTTGTTCGTTTCGCTGCGTTCGGCGATCAGGCCGTTCGGGTCCACGGTGAGCTTGATGCGATGGTTGCCGGCTTGCCAGGTCCACTGGCGCGTGACGACGCGCTCTTCTCCGGCGGCCACGTTCGCCAGCGTGCCGTTTTCGACGGTGACGTCGTCGAGTTGCCACCGGTACTGGACGGAGGCGTGGGCGGTGTCGCCCCAGTTCTTGATGTGGCCGTGGAAGGTCACCACGTCGCCGGGCTCCGGGTTGTTCTTGGCGGCATCGTAGTCGTAGCGTGGTGTCCGTTCGATGAGGGTCACGTTGAGGTCGGTGGGGTCGGCGGCGACACCAGGCGCCGCGACTGCCGCCAGCATCGCGAGGGCGGCGGTCGTTGTCCGGGCCAGTGATCTGATGCCGAGCGGGGCGAAGGAAGTCACGGGTTCTCTCTCCTGATTCGGTTGCGCGGTGTGACGAACTGCCGTGCGAACGTGTACATTACTGTACACCCTGTCGGGCTGCAGGTCAAGGGGCTCTCTGCCTCTGTCGGCCGGGCAGAGCGGGGCATGGGTGAGGGAGAAGTCACCGGCCCTCTCCGGGTCTACTCTTCGACCAGCCGGATCCGGTAGAAGCGGCTGCCGGTGGCGGAGGTGCCGGCGGAGGAGGTGCCGTCGTCGGTCCACGACTCGACGTCCTCGTCGCCAGGCGCGCCATCGGTTTCCGTCACCTGGCTTTCGGGGATGTCGGCCCAGTCAGGGGCGGGGCCGAAGGCGCCGTCCGGGGTGCCGTCCCAGTGCTGGACGACGTAGGTTTTGCCGTGGACCGTCGTCCAGACGATAGTCGTGCTGCCGGTGCCGATCGTGACGATTCGGAAGCACGAGTCTTGGTCCGTCGGGTCGGTGCCGGCGGTCTGCTCCTCGATGTTGGTCATCCCGTCGGGGCCTTCCACGTCGTCGTCGCCTTCGGCCGTGTGGGAGAGGCACCCGAAGTAGGTGAGCTCCCACGCGTCGGCCAGGCCGTCGCCGTCGGAGTCGCCATTTGCCACGATGAAGCTCTCGGTCTCGTCGGCGAACCCGGTGCTTGAATCGGAGGGCGTGATCTTGATTCGGACATCTTGCGGGGCCGTGTAGCCGATGTCGGTGACGGAATCCCAGACGAAGGTGTGAGACACGCCCGTGACCGCCGAGGCGAGCGAGGTGGTGCCCTCGCCGCCGGGCCCCATCGTCGCGGGGTACCAGGTCGAGCCGCCATCGTCGGAGTACTCGACGAGGACCGAGCACGTGCTGGCGTCAATATCGAACAGGCGATACGGAATCGGGACGAGATCGGACTGCACGCCGGGCGGGGACTCCACGCGGGCCCTCGGCAGGGCGATCGTGGCCAGGTTCACGGCGAACAGCTCGGACTTGTTTTCCTCCGAGCCGCTTCCGTCGGGCCCGTAGCCGCCGACGATGTAGAGGGTCGTACCGACGACGACCGCGCCGTGGCGGCTTCTTGGATCGGGGAGGGGAAACGTCGTGACCCACGAGTTCGTTCCAGGGTCATAGACCTGAATCAGGTCGGTACTCTCGCCCGAAGAGTCAGTCCCGCCGGTGACGTAGATCTTGTCGTCGTACGCGACCGATGCGGCCTTGTTGACGCCGACGAGTATCGGGGTGGCGGACGCCGCGTCCCAGGCGCCGCTGAGGAGGTTGTACTTCACCACGCCGGTGGAATAGTCAATCTCGTCTTGATTGCCGCCGATGAGGTACATGGTGTCGCCCACGATTTCGCCGCAATGCTCCCGCATCTTGAGCGGCCCGTCGGGCATCTCAGTCCAGGTATCGGCGGCAATGTCATACGTGTAGAACGTGTCGGCATCCGGGCCGTTGTACCTGCCGCCGTAGGCGTAGGCCGTGCCGTTCCATTCGAGGGCGGTCGCATGGTACGAGCCGCGGTAGCCGCCTCCGGAATGGGGCGGGCGGACGGCGGAGTTCGACCACCGGTCGGTGTCCGGGTCATACATGCAGAAGACGCCGTCCCAGATTGGGTAGCCGGCGAAGACGAAGATCTCTTTCGTGCCGTCGGAATCGCGGTCGTAGGCGAACGCCTGATTGTTGCCGGTGTACGTGCCCTGGGACTCGCTGGGCCCGGCGGCGCCGTTGCCGTTGTTGTAGCCCGTCGGGCCCGTGCCGTTCCAGCGTGCCGACACCCAGGTGCCGGTGGCAATGGTGTAGATGCTCAGGCCCGATTGGCGGTTTGCGTGGTACGTTGTGCCGTCCGAGTCGGTATAGTCGCGCGGGCCATAGCCGGCTGCGGAGTAGATCCTGCCGTTCGCGGCCACGACGCTGAGGTTCGAGCGAGGCCAGTAGTCGGGGGACGGTGGCGTAACGACGTCCGTGTACGGGAAGTAGCAGGGATCGGATGCAAGCGTAAGCCAGCCCACGGGGAAGCTGTAAGGGTCGAGCGGATTTGAATTCGCGGCAACCTCCTCGCCGTCCGAAAAGCCGTCGGAGTCGGTATCCTCGTTGTGGGGGTCCGTGTGGGCGGCATGTTCGCCGAGATTGTCGAGGCCGTCGCCGTCAGGGTCCGCCGCGGCGTCGTCGGCTAATGGATTGAGGCCGTGAGCGACCTCCCAACCGTCAGCCATGCCGTCGTCGTCGGAGTCCCAATCGAGCGGTTCGGTGCCGAGGGCGACCTCATCGCCATCATCGAGGCCGTCGTCGTCGGTGTCGTCGTCGGCCGGGTCCGTGCCGTAGAGGTGCACTTCGTCACCGTCCTGCAGCCCATCGTCATCGGTGTCCGGATCGTTCGGGTCGCTGTGGTGCGTATACTCGTCCATATTGATCAGGCCGTCGAAGTCCGGATTGTCATCCGCTCCCTGGTCGAGGTTGCCGAAGTGCGTCATCTCCCACTCGTCGGCCAGCCCATCGCCGTCTGTGTCGGTGACCGGCAGCAGCGGCAGGTTGTCTCCGCCGGTGACGATGTTGCCGCCCGAGGTGTGGGGAAGCTCGGTGTCGCCGAGGCCGTCGCTGTTGGTGTCCACGCCGCCGTAGTCCGACCAGAAATTGCCGCCCAGATACTGCCCGCCGACGATGTTCAGGCCCGCCGTCTTGCTGATGTTCCACGTGTTGGTGTCGTTGTCGCTTGCGTTGGCGGCGTTTTCGAACCGGTTGTCATAGATGACGTTGTCGGGGCTCCATTCCAGCATGAGGCCCCATATCGTGTTGTTCTCGAGGGCGTTGGTGCGCAGAGTGCTGGAATGCGTCTTGATGAAGCGGATGCCGTAGGCGTTGTCGGCGAAGGTATTGCCGGTGACGGTGTAGTCGTAGCATTCGAGGTCGGGCCGGCTTGAGGTGTCGGCCTCCGAATAGAGGCCATATGCGTTGCCCATCACCGTGTTGTTCTCGATCGTGTAGCCGTAGGAGTCGGCCGCCTCGGGATAGACGGCGAGGAGGCTGCTGTCATCGTCGGTCCACAGCCGGATCCCCGTGCCGTTGTTGTTGAACGTGTTGCCCTCGATCGTGTTGTTGCGGCCGTGCTCGATGGCGATGCCCGCGGTGCTGCAGTTGTTGGCCTGGTTGTTTCGGATCTCGTTGTCATAGGAATAGCCGAGCCAGTAGCCGTAGTTCGAGCCGTCGGAGACGTTGTCCTCGAATACGTTGCCCTGGCTGAACGTGCCCTCGAAGCCGTTGTTCGGGCTGTCGGAGCAGTCGTTGCGCGCGAAGTAGTTGTAGTTGTTCGGTTTCTTCTGCAGGCTGTGCGTGGCGCCAGCGAGGAACACGCCGTCGCCGCCTCCGACGAGGCTGTTGTCGAGGACCTGGTTGTTGCTCGAGCCGTACACGATCAGCAGCGAGGCGGCATCGGCGCCGCTCCAGCCATAGTAGTCGCGCGTGCAGTAGTCGGCCGTGTTGTTCTGGATGGTCGAGTAATCGGTGTTGTAGAGCGAAATGCCCCAGCCGGTGTTGTAGGACGATTCGTTGTACTCGACGAGCGCGTAGGTGCAGTCGAACAGGCTGATGCCGTTCTGCTGGTCGCTGGTGTCGTTGTTGGAGATCGTGGCGCGGTCGCAGTAGCGGAACCACATCGCGTGGGCGTACGAGCCGTTCGGGCCGTCAAAAATGTTGAGGAAGATACTTCCCTCGGGCAGCTCGGTCTTGTCCCACACGTTTCAGGCGGTCACCGTGAGGTCCTCTCAGTTGTAGAAGTGCATTCCTTTGAAGTAGTCGCGGATCGTCAGGGTGCGCACCGTGACGTTGTTGTAGCCGTTGCAGGACAGGCCGTTGCCGGTGTCGTCGCCGTAGATGACCGTGCCGTTGCCCTCGACCGTGATGCCCGAGGCGCCGATCGTGATGCCGTTCGGCAGATGGTAGGTGCCGGCCGCCAGCACGGTGTCCACGGTGATGACCATCCCGTCGGTGGGCACGACGTCAGCGTGGGCCGTGGTTAGATATGCAGCGGTAAGTCCTGTGACGGCAAGCAGGTAGATTGCGGACAAACATGGGTGCGTGCGCGTCATGGGTCTTGGTCTCCCCAGTGAGCCGACGGGCCGGACCGTTGTGGAGGTCCGCGCGTAGGTCCACATGAACCGTGCAACAACTCTCGTGCAAGTATATCGTTTTTCGGCCGCGCGGTCAAGGTCTGTTTCGGCATTCGCAGGTTTGCGCGGAGGGCCCGGCACAGGTGGCGGGCCGAAGGGGGTTGACAGGATGGGCGGCGGGCCGGTATAGGGGTAGTTTCCCGGAGGGGCTTTCACTTGTTCCGCCTGCGGGGATGGGTACTGCGGCACGAAGCGGTCGCGGCATTCCGCACTGCCCAAAGGCGTCACCGTTGTTGAGCTGCGGGATGATCAAAGGGATCGGTACCGATATCGTCGAGGTCGGCCGCATGGAGCGGGAGTGCCGCCGGCACGGGGACGGCTTTCTGGCACGCATCTTTTGCAGCGCCGAGGTGGACTACTGCGAGGGCAAGCGTCGCCGGTTCGAGAGTTACGCGGCCCGCTTCGCGGCGAAGGAGGCGTTTCTCAAGGCGCTGGGCGCCGACGGAGGCGAGGGCATTTCGTGGTTGGACATCGAGGTTGTGCTCGACGAGGGCGGGCGGCCCGGGCTGGCGCTGCACGGGCGGGCGCACGAGGTGGCGCGCGAGCGCGGGGTGGCGGGCGTTTTCGTGTCGTTGTCGCATTCGGGCGATATAGCGACAGCGGTGGCGGTCCTTGAGGGGAACGATGAGTAGCCGGCGAGCGTCGAGCGGAGGAACGGGGCAACGCATGGGTAACATGGGACCTTACAGCGAGCGGGTGCGGGACTTCGACTGGTCTGTCGCGGAAGCCGATCTCGGCTACACCGAGGGGGACACGATCAACATCGGGGCGTACTGCACGGACCGTATCTGCGCGCAGGGCCTCGGCGACAAGGTGGCGATGTACTGGCGGAACTCCGAGGGGAAGGAGAAGGCGTACACCTTCGACCAGTTGCGCCTCGGGACGAACACGTACGCGCAGTTTCTGAAGGGCCTTGGGATCGGGGTACGGGACCGCGTCTGCGTTTTCATGGACCGTATTCCGGACCTGTATATTGCGTTTCTGGGGATCCTCAAGCTTGGCGCGATCGCCCAGCCGCTGTTCAGCGCGTTCGGTCCGGAATCGCTCGTCACGCGTCTCAAGGACGCGGGCACGGTGGCGGTGTTGACGACGATGCGACACGTGCGGAAGGTGCGGCGAATTCTTGGGGAGTTGCCGGCGCTCAAGCACGTGGTGGTGGTTGACGCGGTCGAAGGCAAGCTCAAAGAGGGCGAGACGGCGTTCGACCTGGAGGGCGCCGAGGCGGTGGAGCAGTTCGAGGTGTATCCGGCGGTCAAGGAGACGCCCTCGGTGCTGCATTACACGTCGGGAACGACGGGCCCGCCGAAGGGCGCGCTGCACGTGCACGGCTCGCTGGTGCAGCAGCATGTCACGGCGAAGTGGGTGCTGGACCTCGGCCCGGACGACGTGTACTGGTGCACGGCGGATCCGGGCTGGGTGACGGGCACGAGCTACGGCATCATCGGCGCGTGGTCGAACGGGGTCACGCAGGTGATCTACGACGGGGGGTTCAGCAGCGCGGCGTGGTACGAGCTGATCGAGCGGTACAGGATCAGTGTCTGGTACTCGGCCCCGACGGCCATCCGGTTGCTGATGCGCGACGGGACGGTGGCGGCGAAGAGGCACAATCTGTCGTCGTTGCGGCATCTGGTCAGCGTGGGCGAGCCGCTCAACGCCGAGGCGGTGGTGTGGTCGAAGGAGGCGTACGGGTTGGCGTTTCACGACTCGTATTGGCAGACGGAGACGGGTTCGATACTGATTTCGAATTACCCGGGCATGGAGATCAGGCCGGGCTCGATGGGGAAGGCGTTTCCGGGGATCACGGCGGGGGTGCTCGACCTGCGGACGCTCGAGCCGATTGCCGAGCCGGGCCGGGTAGGGCTGATCGCGATCCGGCCGTATTGGCCTTCGATTATGCGGACGTACTGGAACAATACGGCCACCTATTACGGCAAGTTTCACAAGAACTGGTACATCACGGGCGACCGCGCGAGCATTGACGCCGAGGGGTATTTCTGGTTTGTTGGCCGGGACGACGACGTGATCAACACCGGCGGGCACCTGGTGGGGCCGTTCGAGATCGAGTCGGCGCTGCTCGAGCACGAGGCGGTGGCGGAGTCGGCGGCGGTGGGCAAGCCGGACGTGGTGAACATGGAGGTGGTGAAGGCGTTCGTCACGCTCAAGCAGGGCTATGAGCCGGGCGACGAGCTCGAGCTGGCGATCATGAACTTCGTGCGCAAGCGGCTCTCGCCGCTGGCGATGCCGCAGGAGATCGAGTTCGTGGAGTCGCTTCCGAAGACGCGCAGCGGCAAGATCCTGCGTCGCGTGCTGCGTGCCCAGGAGTGGGGGGAGCCGATCGGGGACATTTCGACACTTGAGGACGACGAGGACTAGGGGCGAAAGGAGGAGCTATGGCCGAGGAGCTGAAGGACGTGGTGCTCGAGTACGTCAAGAACGAGTATCTCGAGGAAGATGACGACGAGGAGATCGGCTACGACACCCCGTTGATCAGCGGGGGGATCGTGGACTCGTTCTCGATGGTGTCGCTCAAGGTGTTTCTGGAGAAGAAGTGCAACATCGAGATTCCGAACGCGAAGGCGACGCCGGAGGCATTCGATACGGTCAACAAGATTGTTGAACTTGCGAAAGAGATCGGCGGCGAGTAGGGACGGGGGCCGCGACGAGGAGGCAACAATGGCCTATAGCACGAAAGCGCAGGAGTTCTACACGGCCGAGCTGAGCTCCACGCGCGAGGCCGGGCTGTACAAGGACGAACGGTTCATTCACTCGGCGCAGGGCGCGGACATCGAGGTCGAGTTTCCCGAGGGCGCCGCGGTGCAGCAGGTCATCAATTTATGCGCGAATAACTACCTCGGGCTCTCGTCGCACCCGGACGTGATCAAGGCGGCGCACGAGGGGCTGGAGGCGCGTGGCTACGGGATGTCGTCGGTGCGTTTCATCTGCGGCACGCAGGACATTCACCGGGAGCTTGAGCAGAAACTGACGGCGTTTCTGGGGACGGAGGACACGATCCTGTTTCCGTCGTGCATGGACGCGAACGCGGGCGTGTTCGAGGCGCTGTTGGGCGAGGAGGACGTGATCATCGCAGACCGGCTCGTGCACGCGTCGATCGTGGACGGCATCCGGCTGTGCAAGGCGCAGCAGGACAGCTTCAAGCACTCGGACATGACGCACCTCGAGCAGAAGCTGGAGCTGCACCAGGACAAGCGGTTCCGGATGATCACGACCGACGGGGTCTTTTCGATGGACGGCGACCTCGCGAAGCTCGACGAGATCGTGGCGCTGGCGGAGCGGTACGACGCGCTGGTGATGGTGGACGACTCGCACGCCACCGGCTTCATCGGCAAGCGCGGCAAGGGCGTGCACGAGCACTGCGGCGTGCTCGGCAAGATTGACGTGATCACCACGACGCTGGGCAAGGCGCTCGGCGGCGCCTCGGGCGGGTGCGTGAGCGGGCGCAAGGAGATCGTGGAGATGTGCCGGCAGCGGGCGCGGCCGTACCTGTTCTCGAATGCGATGCCGCCGGTGATCGTGGCGGCGGCGAACGCGGTGCTCGACTTGATTTCGCGCACGACGGAACGGCGCGACAAGCTCGAGTGGAACGCGACGTACTGGCGCCGGGGGCTCACGGAGCTGGGCTTCGATCTGAAGGCGGGCGAGACCCGATCGTGCCCGTGATGCTCTACAACGCGAAGCTGGCGCAGGAGATGGCGCGGGACCTGTATCAGGAGGGGATCTACGTGGTCGGGTTCTTCTTTCCGGTGGTGCCGAAGGGCCAGGCGCGGATCCGCACGCAGCTCTCGGCGGCGCACGAGAAGGAACACCTCGACCGCGGGCTGGCGGCGTTCGAGAAGGTCGGGAAGAAGCACGGCGTGCTTGGCCTGGGAAAGAAGGAAATCATCGAGAAGTTCGGGAAGTAACGCGGCGCGGCGAAACATGCGGAGGGCGTGCGTGCGGACATGCAGCGAATGAAGGCCTGGGTGTACGAGAAGACGAAGAAGGACCCCGAGGGGGTCTACATCTACCGGCGCGAGGTGCCGGTGCCGGAGCCGGCGAAGGGCTTCGTGTTGCTGAAGGTGCTCGGGGTGTCGGTGTGCGGCACGGACGAGCACCTGTTCCGGGGCGACCACCCGGAGGTGCACGAGGGCACGATCGCGGGTCACGAGTACTACGGCGAGGTCGTCGAGCTGGGCCCAGGCGCCACGGGCGTGAAGGTGGGCGACCGCATCGCGGGCGAGTCGCACTACGTCGTCAACGGCCATACGGGCGAGGGCGTGATCGGCTACATGGGGCCGTTCAACGCGCGCGGCGAGCGAGTGCCGGCCATTGCCGGCGCGTACGCCGAGTACCTGACCGTTCCCGACTACTGCTGCAACGTGCTGCCCGACGGGCCGCTGCACGCGGAGTTCTGGCCGTCGCTGCTGGAGGGGATGGGCAACGACTATTACATCGCGCACTGGCTCAAGCAGGCCGGGCGGTTGCGCGGCACGATTGCGGTGATCGGCGCGGGACCGCATGGGCTGTTCACGCAGTTGTTCGCGCGCGAGCTGGCCGAGGCGCCGATCAGGATCATCGCGCTCGAGGTGAGTGCCTACCGCCGGGGCTTTTCCCGGGGCTTCGGCGAGGCGGATGTCACGGTGAGCTCTCTCGATTCGGACATCGAGGCCATCGTTGCGGAGCTTACCGACGGACACGGGTTCGACGTGGTGGTTGACGGCGCGGGGGTCCGGCAGGAGGTGCTCGATTTCGCATTCGACCATACGCGCGACGGAGGCGCCACGGTGCTCTTCGCGCTGTACGACGATCCGGCCGTCACAGTCAACGGGCGCAAGCCGAACGAGCTGATCTTCGACAAGGCCGAGATGGCGATCACGCACAAGGGCAAGCGGATCGTGGTCAAGGGGATCACGGGTCGCGAGGGCATCTGGCGGCCGCTCATCGAGACAGTGCACGAGTCGGAAGCGATTCGGAACAAGGTGATGAGGATCGCGACCGTCAAGGGCCCGCTCGAGCGGCTGCGTGAGGATACGATCAACGCCCATCCGGAAGTCATGAAGCGCGCATACTATCCGTTCGGGAGCTAGTGCTTGCCTGCGGAAATCCTGATTATGATCCTGTCGCGGCTTACGCGATTCTCATCGCGCCTTTGGCGCTTCGGCAGGCGCAGGGGCACCCGCCCTACAACCCTGCCGCTTCTGTTGGCGCTCATGATGTAGGGGGGGGTGCCCCTGCGCCCGCCGCCGGATCCCTCAAATGCGAGCTTCTGCAGGCAAGTACTAGGCCGGCCGGGTCCGGTTCACCTAGTGGCGAAGTCGAGCTCACGCACTTCCCACGCGCCTGCCGCGCCGGCAGGTTCCGTGCGGTCCTCGAAGACGAACTCGATCCACAGGGCCACTTCCTCGCCGTAGATGTTTCCGGTGGCGTTGCGCGGGATGGGTACGTCGAAGGCCCGCCAGTCGTCGTCGAGGGTAAGTGTCTCGACGTCGTGATCGTTGACCTGGATGCGGATCTGGGCCCGGGCGTCGTCGGGGACCTGAAGCGCGCGGGCCTCGAACTGTAGTCGGGGGTGGCGGCGCAGGACGTCGGTGCGGAGGCGTCGCACGATGCGCGGCGGGGTTTCGTCGAGCGGGCGGAGGCGGTAGAGCGCGAAGAGGTCGTCGCGCATGACGAGCTCCCAGTAAGGATCGAGGTCGTTTTCGGTGAACGGGTAGTCGGGATTATTGCGCCTGTACCATTCGAGGCCTTTGAGGTCCACGACGAGGTAGACCGGGGGCCAGAGCCGGCGCAGCCACGCGGCGCCTTCCTCCATCTTGTCCGAGGAGAGGAGGCCGCCGAGGTGCCGGTGCTGTTTCGGCATGAAGCCGGCGAGTCCGTTGACAAGGTAGTGGAAGTTCTTGGCGGTTGACATCATGGCCGGGCCGTCGAGGAGCCGCTCACCGTACGGCACCTGGACGAGGCTGATTCTTTCGGGGAGCTCCTGCACGTGACGCTGCACGGGAGACGAGAGCCATTGGCGGTGCTCGAAGAACTCGTACGGGCGGGAATAGGTCTCGACGAGGATGAGCGCCAGCGGCACGACCCAGAGCCAACGCAGGCGCGGCGTTCTTTTCAACAGAGCGTCGAGGGCGACGCAGCCGGCGGTGATTAGGAACAGGAGCACGATGATGCTGAAGCGGGTCGTGACGCGCATGAGGCTGAAGAAGGGGACCATCTTGTAGAGGCGCGCCATGGCGCCCTGGCCGGCGACGACGATGTCGCGGCCGTGCCCCAACTCGACTTGGGGGCCGAAGCTGAGGATGAAGCACGCCACCGCGCCGACGGCGAGGCCGGCGAGCACGGCGGCGGGTCTGTCGGCATCGGGGCCCGCCGGGATGAAGAGGAGAACGAGTGAGATCCAGAATACGAGGTTGACGGCAGGCACAAGGAGGCCCTTGACGCCGGCGAAGCTCGACGTGTGGGTGTGGTACGCGCCGTAGATGACGAGGGCGGCGAAGACGAACCACAGCAGGGCGCGGGCGTAGGAGAGGCCCTGGCGCAGGCGGGCGCGAATCGTCAGGCCCTTCCAGCGACGAAAGGCGATGCGCTCGCGGAGCCAGTAGAGGCACGCGAGCACGCAGACGGTGATGCCCGGGAAGACGACGGTCTCGCCGAGGTCCGCCTTTGGTGCGAAGCGATGAATGAGGCTGGCCTTGCTCGGGCGGAGGTAGGCGAGCGGCTGGGTGGAATGGAGGGTCTGCTCGGCGACGGTGCGGACGTAGTTGGCCCTGTAGCGCAGGAGCAGGAAGGGGTAGAGGGTGGCGACGCAGAGGGCCGCGGCGACGCCGGCGCCGAGCGCGGCGGTGAGATAGAACCGGCGTTGGCGCAGCATCGCGGGGCGCCTGGCGAGAAAGCCAACAAGGATGAACGGCATCGGCACGGTCATCACGATCGTGTAATAGAGGCACGTTGTGGCGGCGATCCAGAGCGACACACCCAGCAGCAAGGCGTCGAGCCACCTGAGGCGGCGGAGCCAGCGGATGAGGAACAGGTACACGAGCGGGATAGCGAAGCAGCAGATCATGTTGAGCTCGACGTAGTAGGCGAGCCGGTACGGCATCAGGCAAAAGGCCGCCGCGCCGAGGTAGGCGACGCCGCGCGAGACGGGCAGCTCGCGCAGAAAGGCGTACATCGTGACGCCCGAGAGCGCCCAGACGAAGAGGGCGGTCACGTTCCAGGTCAGGATCGGGTCGCGCGAGAGGCCGTAGACGCCGGCCGAGACGAAGGACGGCGGCCAGAACGGTTCGTCGAAGGCGAGGGTGTAGGCGTGGGGGTAGAAGTAGTTGCAGTTGTAGTCGGGGGCCCAGAGCCGGCCGTGCAGGATGCGGTCGGCGTTCCAGCACAGGCGGGTGGTGTGGTTCGGCGGGTCCCAGTGCGCGGGGAGGCCGTCGGCGAAGTGGGCGATCCACGGGTGGACGACGAGGAGAATCACGACGGCCAGCACGCCGAAGAGTGCGAGGTACTCCAGCGCGTGCCGCGCGGTTCTGGCTGGTGTTCGAGTGGGCTCCATGGAATCGGCCGGCGCTGCTACGCGTCGCGGGTGCGGCGGCGTATGCGCGCCTCGGGGGTGTTGGCCGGGCCGGCGCGCTTGCGCCACACGCTCATGTGCTCGAGGTGTTTGATGTTGACGACCTTCAGCACGATGCCCAGCGAGGCCGAGAGCGCGGCCAGCAGCGCGAAGAAGCAGAGGAAGATCGTCAGGAGCAACGCGCTCGATGCGGACTCGACGAGCAGGGCGCTGATTCCGAAGCCGACGGCCACGGCGAGCAGCAGGGCTGTCACGATGGTGAACAGCCACATGGGGCGGAAGTCAATGACCGCGCCCAGCATCGTCTTGACGATTCGGACGCCGTCGGCGAGCGGCTTGAGCTTGGTGACCGAGCCCTCCGGGCGTTCGCGATAGGGAATGGGGATTTCCCTGACGACGTAGCCGTTGACGACGGACTGGATGGCGAGGCCGGTCTCGACGTCGAAGCCGCCGGTGATGACGGGGACGTTCTTGACGAAGTCGCGGGTCATGACGCGATAGCCCGAGAGCAGGTCGCGGAACTTCGTTCGGAAGCAGGCGTTGAAGAGGCCGCCGATCCAGCGGTTGCCGAGGCGGTTGACGGGCCTGATGCTGCGGCGGGCCGCCTGCTCGGTGCGGGAGCCGACGGCCACGTCGGCCTCGCCGTTGACGACGGGCTCGAGGAGCGACGGCAGGACCTCGGCGGGGTAGGTGTCGTCGCCGTCAACGAGGACGTAAATGTCCGCCTCGATCTTTTCGAACATGGCACGGACGACGTTGCCCTTGCCCTGGCGGGTCTCGCGCTCAACGAGGGCGCCGGCGTCGCGCGCGATCTCGGGGGTGCGGTCGGTGGAGTTGTTGTCGAAGACGTAGATGTCGGCCTCGGGGAGGACGGCGCGGAAGTCCTCGATGACTTTGCGGATGGTAGCCTCTTCGTTCAGGCACGGGATCAGGACGGCGTACCGCAGCGCGTCCTCCATAAGCCGTCTCCTTCGCAGACCGCGTGGGTGGCTCGGGAACGACGGGACTATATCACCGGGCGCAGGGGGCCGCAACCGGGTTCGGCGCGCAGGCGCCATGCGTGCGGTGTTGATTCACGGGCTGCGGGGGTGTAGGGTAGTCGGCCGGAAAGGCATCTGTTTGCGGACACATATGGAGGGGGTCTCGATGTCGAAGACGATGGTGTTGGTGCTCGCAGCCGTTGTCGTGTGCGCGGCCGGGTGCGGCGGCGCGTCGGAAGCTGCTGACAGGCCGGAGCCGGTGCGGCCCGGGCAACTGCTCGCGTTGATTGACCTCGATGGGCTGCCGGTGCTCTACGACGGGGCACGGGCGCGGATGTTCTCGAGCACGGACCCGACGGGGCGGGGGAATGACTGCGGCAATTACCTGCGTGTAGACGGCGACGAGTACGTGCTCGCGGAGATGAACGGGCCCGGCGTCATCACGCGGATCTGGTCGGCGAACGCGCAGGGACAGCTCAAGATTTACCTCGACGGGAAGCCGGAGCCGGCGCTGAGCTGCCTGTTCAAGGAGCTCTTCGAAGGGAAGGTGCCGCCGTTCCGCCCGCCGATCACGGCGACGTCGAGCGGGGGCTTCTACAGTTATTGGCCGATCGCGTACCAACGCTCGTGCAAGGTGGTCGTGACGCAGGACCCGGAGATCACGCGGCAGCGGGCGGAGGACCTCAAGCCGCACCCGGTCAGCGTGGCCCTTGGCGGCGCGAAACGCCTGAAGCTCGTCGTGACGGACGGCGGCAACGGGTACGGTCTCGACCACGCGGACTGGGCCGAGGCGAGGCTGGTGCGCGCGGACGGGGGCGTCGTGTACCTGAGCGACGTGACCGGCGAGACCGAGGGCGTGCGGCTTGTCTCGACGAAACAGGGCTGGGGCAAACTCGGCCTGGACACAACGTGCGACGGCAACCCGCTGAGCATTGACGGCAAGAGCTACACGAAGGGGCTCGGCAGCCACAGCCCCGCCGAGCACGTCTACGAGATCACGGGGACGTTTGCGAAGTTCGAGGCGGAGGTCGGTCTCGACGACGAGGCGCGCCGGGCATCGTTCTGGCGCGGCAGCATCGCGTTCCAGGTCTTTTTGGACGACAAGAAGGTGGTGGACACCGGCGTCATCGGCTACCGCGACATGCCGGGCGAGCTGCAGGCGAACAAGGTCTTCCACCACGTCAGCTACCAGACGTATCCCGAGGGCACGAAGGTGGTGGCGTTCTCGTTGACGCTGAGCGAGGAGCAGGAGCGGGACGTCGAACGGGTCGTGGCTGCGTGGAACAACCCGGCGGCGTTCGTCAGCGCAACGGGCGACACGGTGCGGGTCGGCGCGGAGGTTCCCGGCGGCGGCACGCAGCAGATCGCTGCGCTCGATGGCGCCGGGCGGATTGACCGGCTCGTGCTGCGCGTCACGTCGGATGATCCGCGCGCGCTGCGCCGGGGGATCCTCAAGGCGTACTGGGACGGGGAGGAGGCGCCGTCGGTGTGGGCGCCGCTGGCGGACTTCTTCGGCAACGGCTTCGGCGACGCGCGCTTCTGCTCGCTCTACGTCGGGATGACGGACGACGGGTACTACTGCAATCTGCCGATGCCGTTTGGCCGCGGCGCCCGGCTGGAGATCGAGAACGGGAGCCGGCTGCCGCTCAAGGTCGAGGGCGAGGTGCGGTGGCACCGAACCGCGCGGCCGGGCCAGGACGTCGGGCGGTTTTGCACCCAGTGGCGGCACGAGATCGCGACCGAGGGGCGGCTGTACACGATCCTCGACGCGACAGGGCGGGGCAAGTACGTCGGCTGCAACCTGAGCGTGCAGGGGATCGGGGATATCAGCTACCTCGAGGGGAACGAGCAGTTTTTCGTGGACGGCGAGGAGCGGGCCTCGACGATCGGCACGGGCACGGAGGATTTCTTCAACGGTGGGTGGTACTACAACAAGGGAGTCTTCGACTTGCCGCTGCACGGGCTGGTGGTCAAGACGACGACACGCACGGCGCAATACCGTTACCAGCTTCCGGACTCCGTGGCGTTCGCGCAGTCGCTGGTGGCGAGGATCGAGCACGGCACGAACAACGTTCACCTCGATGATGACTACTCGAGTATCGCGTACTTCTACATGGCGCCGCCGACGAAGCAGGCGTACGAGCCGCCGCCCGCCGCGAAAATGAACTATCCGCGGAAACTGCTGGTGCGTCCGAACCGTCCGTACCAGGGCGCCCGGGGCGACTCGCTGGCGGGTGTCGTCGAGATGCGCGGCGCCACGTTCGCCGAGGACCTGTTCGACGCGGCGCGCTCGTCGGGCAGGAAGGAGTTGGCGTTCTGGGCCGACATCTCCGAGGGGTACCGGGGGACGAACCTGCCGGTGTTTGCGTGGTGGCCGAACGTGAGGCTGGTCCGCAACCCGAAAGGCGATCCGCCGCATCGCGGCGATGTAATCGTGTGCCGCGCGGACAAGCCGGGCGCTGTGCTCGAGTTGCCGCCGGTGACCGAGGCGTCCGGCCCGGACCGGTTCGTGGGGAAGGTGTGGCTTGTGACGGGGCCCGAGTACGGGCAGGTGCGCCTGTCTATGGCGGGCAAGGAGCTCGCGCCGGCGGTTGACTGCTATGCGGAAGAAGTCGCGCCCGGGTCGCCGGTGGCGTTCGGTCCCGTCGAGGTGCCGGAGGGATCGAAGGCGCTTCGGCTCGAGGTGGTTGGGAGGGGCCCCAAGGCATCCGGCTACACGCTCGGGTTGTACGCGGCCAGAGAGCAGCCGGTGCTGATCGAGCCTTCGGCGTGGTGGGTGATCGGGCCGTTTCCGTTCGACCCGGACGGGGGCGAGGAGGCGTTCAAGAAGCCATGGCCGCCGGAGCGGGAAACGAAGCTCGATGCCGAGTACGACGGCGCGGGCGGGCGCGTGAAATGGCGGCCAATGCCCGACGAGATGGCCAAACCCGGCGACTACCAGCTCATGGACTTCAATCGGGGCTTCAGCCCGAACGACCGCGTGACGGCGTATGCGATGACGTACGTGCTGTCGCCGACGGAGCGCGAGGCCGAGCTCCGCGTCGGGAGCAGCGACCCGGTGACCGTCGGCGTCAACGGTACGCGCGTGATTGACAGCTACGCGTTCCGCCGGTGCGAGCCGGACAAGGACACGGCAACGGTCAAGCTGCGGCGCGGGGCGAACGTGTTGCTGGTCAAGACGTCCGACCGCGACGGCGAGTGGCAGGTGCGGCTGCGGTTCACCGATAAGGAAGGCACGCCGATGCGCGACCTGCGTTTCGCGCGCCGGCCGGAGGCATCCAACTAGTGAGACCAGTAGAAAAAATATCCTTTCTGACGGGATAACAGGATGAACAGGATTTTCTGATCTCGGTCAATCCGGTTGATCCTGTTTATCCTGTCTGAAGAATCCCGCTCTTGTTGTTCGCAGCTTTGCCCCGAAGGGGCTCCATAGAATAGCCCAGGGTCAGCTTTGCCCCGAGCCTGTCGAGGGGCGAAGCGCCACCCTGGGTCGAAGGGCAACACCCACGAGGTACCCTGAAAGGGTTGCATAAGGGCGGCTCGCGGGTCGCGCCTTTGTCCTCGAGGAGGGATCTATGAAACCCTTTCAGGGTATTGTCCCTGCGTTGTCTCGATACCCAGGGCGGCGCTTCGCCCCTCGGCAGGCTCGGGGCCGACGCTTGCCCTGGGCTGACCTATGTGGCCCTTTCAGGGCGACGGCGTTCGAAGGGCGA
>Ga0180431_10003046_pt1 | contig 21863 bp, 12 predicted proteins | sample SS_ome_11_FD_132459 | JGI IMG/M metagenome (GOLD analysis project Ga0180431, IMG submission 132459) | Hypersaline lake sediment archaeal communities from the Salton Sea, California, USA - SS_1_MS_1 metaG | ecosystem: Environmental > Aquatic > Non-marine Saline and Alkaline > Hypersaline >...
CGCCTATCAGGGGCAGCAGTTCACCAAGAACACGCGCTACTTCCTGCTCATCACGCCCTACCTTGCTCTGTTCGCGGCCTGGCTCTTGGCTTGGCTTCGCGACTAGGCGAAGGCACTGCGGTGCCAACACGCCAGCAGGTGGACCCGGTATCTGCCCGCGGCGGCGACGTGTTTTGGAGTTCTGCTGGTACTCTCCACCTTGCTGTGGGCCACGGCCTACACCAGCATCTACACTCGGCCGCTTACCCGAGTGGCTGCCTCTCGCTGGGTGTACGCCAACGTCCCGCCCGGGTCGACGGTGGCGAATGAGATGTGGGATGATCCCATACCCCTCCGAATAGACGGCAAGGACGGCTTCGCGGCGGGGATGTATACGGGGATCGACATGCAGCCCTACTGGGAGGACACGCCGGAGAAGCTCGAAAACCTGCTTCAGTGGCTGGACCAAACCGACTACATCTTCTTGACCAGCAACCGGCTGTATGCATCCATTCCGCGTCTCCCCATGCGCTTCCCGCTGACTACGGAGTACTACCGTCTCCTCTTCGCCGAGGAGCTGGGCTTCGAGCGTGTTAGAACCTTCACCTCGTATCCTCAGTTGTTTGGCGTGGAATTCAACGATGACCAGGCCGAGGAGTCTCTCACCGTCTACGACCATCCCAAAGTCATCATCTTCAAGAAGACTCGCGGCTACTCGTCCGAGCGGGTCCGCGACCTTCTCGACGACATTCCTCTGGACCGCGTGCTGCGTCTGAGGCCCAAACAGGTCACTGCTGCGAAAGACGGGCTCATGTTCAGCCAGGAAGACTGGGACGCGCAGCGCCAAGGGGGCACCTGGACGGAGATCTTCGGGCGAGAGAGCCTGGTGAACCGTATCCCGGTTCTGGTGTGGCTTCTGCTGGCACTGGTGCTGGGCTGGATTACCTTTCCTCTGGCGTACGTCGCCTTCCGGGGTCTTTCGGATCGGGGCTACGCGCTTTCCAAGGTCTTGGCGCTTCTGCTCTTGACCTGGCTGACGTGGATGGCTGCCAGCCTGAGGCTGCTACCGTTCACCCGAGCGACCATCGCTGCCGCGGTGATCCTGATCGCCGGATTCAGCGGCGCCATCTTCTGGCGCTACAAGGACGAGATACGGGGCTTTGTCAAACGCCGCCGGTGGCTGATCGTCTTGAACGAGGCGCTCTTCCTTGGGTTCTTCCTGGTCTTTCTCATGATTCGCAACAGCAATCCCGATCTTTGGCACCCTGCCATGGGTGGCGAGAAACCGATGGACTTCGCCTACCTCAACGCGATCATCAAGAGTACCTACTTCCCGCCCTATGATCCATGGTTCGCCGGCGGTTGGATCAACTACTATTACTACGGCTGGGTCGTGGTGGCCACGTTGGTCAAACTCACGGGGATCGTGCCATCGGTGGCCTACAACCTGGCGCTGCCGCTGCTCTTCTCTCTGCTGGCCACGGGCGTCTTCTGCGTGACCTACAACCTGATAGATAGGGGAGACGAGGATGAGGATGACTCCCTCAGGGCGGTCTTGTCACGCCGGTCAGTGATCTTCGGCCTGCTGGGGGCGGTCTTCGTGGCCGTACTGGGGAATCTGGCCGAGTTGCAGTTGATCCTGCGGGGTCTGCAGGATCTGAGCGGGGCCAGTCTGAAAAGCTCCATTCCAGGGGTAGAGGCAGCATACAGAACGATCGTGGGTCTGTACAAGGCCTTACTCAAGGGCCAGCGGCTTCCCTTCAGGCCTGAGTGGTGGTACTGGAACGCCAGTCGGGTGATGCAGGCCGGGGAGATCAATGAGTTCCCCTACTTCACATTCCTGTATGCCGACTTGCATGCCCAGCTTCTGGCGCTCCCGTTCGCGACGTTGACGCTGGGCTTGATAGTGTCATACCTGAAACGGGCTCCCTGGCTCAGGAGGGTCGAGCGGTCGATGGAGGACGGAAGTCCGACCGGCCGGTGGCAGAGGCTCCGCGCGGGCCTGAGGCTTTGGATCAATCGAGTGGATTGGCACGATCTACTCTGGCTGATTCTGCTATCCCTGGCACTGGGAGAGTTATGGGCCAACAACACCTGGGACTATCCCACGTACCTCCTGCTGGCCTTGATGGGCATCCTGATCGTCTATCACGCGCGGGGACACGCGCTGGAGTGGAGCAGCTTCCGGTCCCTGGGCATCCGATGCGGGCTGGTCGTGGCACTGAGCATACTGCTCTACTGGCCCTTCCACGCCCACTTCGGCTCCGCGTATTCTAGTGTAGCTGCGTGGAAAGGGGAGCGGACAAGGCTCAATCACTACCTCATCATCCACGGCATGTTCCTATTCGCGTTGTTCTCCTTCCTCGTCAAGGAGGCATTCGGCCAAAGGGCACGCTTCGGGCCGGCCCGGCTGATACGGGTCGCGACGCGCCGCTGGTACGCAGTCGGTCGCGTCTCTCGGCTCTACCGGTCCCTGGTGCGGCAGCAAACGGCGGGGTATTCCCTGGCCTGGTGGGGGCTGGCCGCTCTTGGGATCCTGTTGCTTGCCTTGTGGGGCAAGAAACTGGCCATCGTTGCCCTCATGCTGCCTTGGCTTCTGCTGGCGATACTCCTCTTCCTCCGGCCCGGGCAATCCTCTCGGAAGCGCTTCGTTCTCCTCCTGATCGTTATGGGCATTCTTCTGACGGTAGGAGTGGATTTCGTCGTCGTCAAGGGCGACATCGGCCGCATGAACACCGTGTTCAAGTTCTACCTCCAGGTTTGGGTGATGTGGGGTATCGCGGCGGCCTATGGGCTATCGCGACTGACCGAGCGACGCACCCGCAGGATCAGCGGACGGTGGCGCCTGTGGAGTGTGGTGATGATGGTGCTGATTGCCTGTACCGCCCTCTATCCGATCTGTGCCACTCCTGCGAAGATGCGGGACCGTTGGACCGCTGAGCAGGAATCCGGCCTGGACGGGATGGAATACATGCTGGTGGCCCAGTACAGCGACGAGGGACGGTCCATGGAGTTGCACCGGGACTACGAGGCGATCAACTGGCTTCTGGACAACGTCGAGGGGTCCCCGGTCATTCTGGAGGGGAACACGCCCAACTATCGTTGGGGCTCGCGGGTTTCGATCTATACTGGCCTGCCAACGGTCATCGGTTGGGATTGGCACCAGAAGCAGCAGCGGATGGTCGTTGCCGGCGAACTGGTAGACTGGCGTATCAGTGATGTACGCACGATGTACAACACGCACGATGTCGATGAGGCGATGCGTCTGTTGCGCCAGTACCAGGTGACCTACGTCTACATAGGCGAGCTCGAGAAGGCCTACTACGATGCTGCGGGACTGGCCAAGTTCGACGGTATGGTCGGAGCTCAAGTCGATCTGGCCTTCTCCAACGAATCCGTGAGCATCTACCGCATGCGGGAGGAAGACGAAGTGAGCGCCTCATCGCCCGCACGACCGCTGGCGAGGAGTCTCTGGGAACGGGTCCAGGGCAGCCTTGGGCTGGTCGCTTACGCGGAAGAGAGCGATGGAGGAACACCTCCTACCGGGCGGGGACGATCAAGGGAGGAGGGGAAGAGTCCCGGGCCGGAATCCTCCGTGGGTGGCCTGGCCGCAACGAACGCCAGAGGCTGGAACCATCTGGCCAATGCCTCGCCGCTCCTGTCGATCCTCTTCTGGTGGGGCATCATGGAGGTCGTTGGACTGGCGGCCTGGCCCCTTACGCAGCGCATCTTCTCGCGCTTTCGCGATGGCGGCTTCGGATTGGCAAAGACCCTGGGTCTGCTGAGCGCTGCATACCTCCTGTGGATCGCCGCCAGTACCAGAGTGCTGTCCAATAGCCCTCCAGTGGCATTCGGGGCGCTGGTTGCGGTGGGTGCAAGCTCTTTTTTTGTCTGGCGCCGGCGACGTGAGGAGATGGTCACCCTCTGGCAGCGAAGCAGAGGGCTGATCCTCTTTGAAGAGGCCCTGTTCACGGTGGCCTTCCTCTCGTTCGTTGGCCTGCGCGTGCTCAATCCAGACCTCTGGCAGCCCTGGTTCGGGGGCGAGAAGATGATGGAGATCGCGTTCTTGAACGCGATTGTCAAGAGCGCCCATTTCCCTCCCTATGATCCGTATTTCTCCGGCGCGCACATCAACTACTACTACTATGGCCAGTATCTCGTGGCTTTCCTGGTCAAGCTTACCGGCATCATACCTGCCGTGGCGTTCAATCTGGCCATCCCCACTCTCTTCGCCCTGACGGTGTCGAATGCGTTCTCGGTCGGGCTCAATCTCGCGGGGCGAGACACGGACGGTGGGCGAAACCGTCGTCTCGGCATCGTCTGCGGGCTTGCGGCCGTGGTCTTCGTGGCCCTAATGGGCAACTTGAGCGCCCTGGCGCAGGTCATTGAGGGCTTTGCCCGCGTGGGGGGCGCGCGCTTCGAGGGCAATCTCCCAACGTTACCCGATTTGGGGAAGGTCGTTGCGGGAATCGGCAGGGTGCTCTTCGGGGGGCAGGCGCTCCCCCCGTTTGAGTACTGGTACCGTGCTACGCGGATTATCCCCTACACGATCAACGAGTTCCCCTTCTTCAGCTTCCTCTTCGCCGATCTGCATCCGCACATGATCGGCATCCCGGTGACGATTCTCGGTCTGGCGCTACTTCTCCAGGTGACCCTGGACCGGAGCTGGTCCTCTCGACCTCCACTGATGCTGGGCGTCGCGATCATGCTCTCGCTGGGTGCCATGGCGGCCATCAATACCTGGGATCTGCCCACCTATCTTGCGCTCCTGGCCGCCGCTCTGCTGCTTCGCGCGCACGTGATTGGTGGTTGGCGACGCGTGCCGGCAGGCCTGGCGGTGGCGGCCGTCCTGGGGTGCGGAGGTCTCCTGCTCTACTGGCCCTTCTTCGCCAACTACCAGGCCATGGACGTCGGCCTGGGATGGGTCACGACCCGCACCGCCATGTTGCCCTTTCTGGACATCTGGGGCTTCTTCCTGTTCTGTGGCGCGTCAGCCTTGACCGCACAGGCGGCTGTTGGTTCTCTTGGTTCCGGGACGATGCGCTGGCTGCGGGCGGCCTGGCGTCGACGGGACGCTTTGCCTCGCTTTCTGGCGCTGTCTCGGATGTTGACGGGTAGAAACGTATCGGTGCCCTTCCTGCTCTGGTCCGCGATCACGGTCCTGTTGGTGGTAGCATTCCTCTCCACGCTGGGAGAGTGGGTCGTGCTGTTGCTGGTTGTGTGGGCCGTGTCGGCGGGCGCGGTACTGATGGTCCGGCTCGGAGGATCTCCGCGAGAGCGATTCGCGCAGTTATCGATGGTGATGGGCTGTCTGGTGATGCTGGGGTGCGAGCTGGTCTACGTCCGAGATTTCCTCGGTGGTGGCGACTGGCAACGAATGAACACCGTGTTCAAGTTCTACATTCAGGCCTGGGTGCTCCTGAGTATCGCATCGGCAGGGGCCCTGCCTGCTGTTTGGCTTTGGCTACGCGAACACTGTTCCAGGCTCGGACGATGGCTGTGGGGCGCCACAGGCGCGGTCTTGTTGCTCGGCAGTCTGCTCTACCCGGTGATGGCCATCCCCGTGCGGGTGAACGAGCGCTTCCCCAACGCACAACCACCACGGGGCACGCTGGATGGCATGGCCTACATGACCGTGGGGGTCTTCACCTGGCCCGATCCTGACCATCGCATTGAACTGAGCTACGATTACGATGCCATCCGGTGGCTGATCGACAACGTTGAAGGCACGCCGGTCATCCTGGAGGCCAGCCTGGCGTACTATCGCGAGGGAGGCATGCGGGTATCCTCGTACACGGGACTCCCAACCCTGGCCGGGGCGCACGAGCGAGAGCAGCGCCCCATGGGTGAGGTCATCGGCCGGGAGGAGGACGTTAAGCTGCTCTACGAGACGGCCAGCGAAGAGCGGGCGCTGGAACTGATCGATAGGTACGACATCGAGTACATCTACCTCGGTCAATTGGAACGTATCGCCTACGATCCTCGTGGGCTGCCGAAGTTCGCGTGGATGAGGGACCACGGAGCTTTGGATATCGCGTACGAGAACGATAAGGTGACCATCTACCGGTTGAGTACCGCCGCTGAGTAGGGCGAGATGCTTCGCAGCGCGGGTGCTTCGCATCCGCCCGCTCCTCGGAGTGACGAGAGGGGCCAGGCTACCGCCAAGCTGACCGGCGAGAGATCGTCCTCGGGGACTGTAATACTGGGCTCTTCGGGGCGTACCTACTGATGAGAGTGAGATTCGATGCTGGGAAGAGGTGCCATGGATAGCACCGCCGCAGTGCTGCCAAACGAATTGGCGCTGGTGGCTCGTGCTGCCATCGAGCCGGCGGCCTTTGCTGCCGTCTACGATTACTACTTCCCTCGCGTGTACAATTACGTGCGCTACCGGGTCACAGACCCGGGGGTCGCCGATGACGTGACTGCTCAGGTCTTCGAGCGAGTACTGGCCAAGATCGGACGCTACGATCCGCAACGTGCACCTTTCTCCGCCTGGCTCTTCGCCATCGCTCGCAACGCGGTCAACGACCACCTCCGGTTCCGCAGGCGCAGCCGATGGATGCCCGTGGAGGCTCTTCGAGGGAGGCGGAGTCCCGATCCGAAACCGGAAGACGTCGTCGTGAGCCGAGAGGAGCATGCCGAGCTGCTCGCCGCCGTGGCCCGTCTGGGAGATAGGCAGAGAAACCTGATAGCCCTCAAGTTCGCGGCAGGGTTGACCAATCGTCGCATCGCCGAGCTCACGGGCTTGAGCGAGAGCAACGTGGGTGTGATACTCTATCGAGCAGTCCGGCGGCTGCGGACTGAGCTGAAGAGTGAGGAGCGGGATCATGGCTGAGACTCACGTGGCCGATCGCTTCAATCGCGAGGTGGATGGCCTTCTGAGCCAGGCAGGGCGACTGGAGCCGGAACCGGCGTCTGCCGAATACCATGAGATGATCAGGCTGGCGGGCATTCTGGCCGGGATCGACTTCAGCGCCAGCAGCCGGACACGCCGCTCCCTCCGACAGAAGCTGTTGAGCCGTGTGGGTACAGGGCCGGGGTGGCAGCAGAGGACAGTTCACGCGCTGAGTTCCTTATCCGAGCCGCGAAACCCGGTGTTGACCTCCCTGGCCATGATTCTCGTTGCGGCCCTTGTCTTCACGGCAGTGTGGCCAGGGGCTTCGGCAACGCTGGCCCAGAGCATCACAGCCACGGTGCGGGAACTGGTCCTGGGGAAGCACACCACCGTGACTCAGACGGTCTGTCCCGACGAGATGGCGACCGTGTCGGTCATGCCTCAGTCGATCAGTGCCACTCCAACGGCTTCCATATGGCCGGACCCCGCGCAGTCGGAATCGAGGGTGGAGCAAGATGCCGGTCTGTGCATCATCAGTACGGTCATCGGCCGATTCGGATTCCACCTGCCCTCGGACAATGATGCTGTGGCTCGACGCTTCGGCACTCTGCAGGAGGCGCAGAGCGTTGTCCCATTCAGGCTGCTCAAGCCGGGTTACCTTCCCGAGAGCTACGCGCTGCGCGAGGTGTTGGTAGCCCCGGGCGGATCCTCGTTCCTGTTCTACGAGGGCCCGAGGGGAAACATAATCCTGGTGCAGATATTGGTGAGCGCCTCGTCCTGTGGCGACACCGAGGAGGGGCCTGCGGCGGCGGTGCAGGTGCTGACCGGGGGCTCTATCGAACCGGTGTACCTCAATGGCGTGGCTGCCGGTTGGGTTGAGGACCACGGTCTCATGTGGGAAGCGGACGGCGTCAGTTACACGGTGGGAGGGCTTGGTCTTGGCCTGGACGAGGCAATCCGCATCGCGGAGTCTCTGGGGTAGATAGTCGAGCGCCGAAGCGGGCTGCGGGACAGGTGCTGTAGACACCGGGTTCCAGGCTGGGGCGCAGGAGGAAGTCATGCTTTCGGTGTTTGTCTGGTGGCTGGCAGTGGTGGCGATTGGGGTAGTGACCACGCCCATCGCTCTGTGGGTCTTCCGGAACCTTCCCGACCGGGGATACGCCTTCGCCCGACCCCTGGGACTCGTGCTGGTGGGCTACGTGTTGTGGCTCGGAGGGACCACCGGCTTGCTGCACAATTCCCGTGTGGCCATCCTCTTCGTGATGCTCCTGGTGGGACTTGCGTCGCTCTACCTGGTGCGGCGCAGGGCCGTCGACCTGCGGCAGCTTTGGAACGAGCGCCGCAACACCATCATCGTTACAGAGCTGCTCTTCGCCCTGGCACTGGGCCTCTTTGCCTTCTACCGGGCCTACAATCCCGACATCACCGGGACCGAGAAGCCCATGGAGCTGGCTTTCATCAACGCCATCCTGCGAAGTGACACTTTCCCTCCTTTGGACCCCTGGCTGTCCGGATTCGCGATCAGCTACTACTACTTCGGCTATCTGATCATGGCCATCCTCACGCGTCTGAGTGGGATACCCTCCGACATCACCTTCAACCTCTCGCTCTCCCTTCTGTTCGCCCTGACGGTGACCGGAGCCTACGGACTGGTCTACAACATGGTGGCCCTGACCGAGAGACACCGGCGAGAGCAAGGAGAGGGAAGACGCCGATCCACGCCCCTTCTCTACGGGTTGCTTGGGTCTCTCTTCATCGCCGTCATCGGCAACCTGGAGGCTGTCTTCGAGGGGCTGCACGCCAACGGGCTGGGATCCGACGCTTTTTGGCGCTGGTTGGACATCAAGAACCTGGCCAGCGCTCCTGTGAGCGACAAGTGGTATCCAACCGATATGTGGTGGTGGTGGAGGGCGTCGCGTGTGGTGCATGATCGCAACGCTCTAGGACAGAGCGTCGAGGTCATTGACGAGTTCCCTTGCTTCAGCTTCGTCCTGGGAGACTGTCATCCTCACGTACTGGCGCTGCCATTTGCGCTCCTGGTCCTGGCTCTGGTGTTGAGCGTCCTGGCTGGGAGACGAGGGCCGCGCGAGGAAGAAGATGCGGGAGCGCGATCCTCGCGGATAGGGCTCGCGCTGCCGGAGTCACCCCAAGACGTGCTATCGTGGGCCTTGATCCTGGGGAGCCTGGGGTTTCTCAACACCTGGGATCTGCCAATCTATCTGGTTGTCTTCATGCTGGCCTACGCCGTGCGACGGTACTGGTACGAACGGCGTCTGGACCGGGCCTGGTTGATGGACGTTGTCACGCTAGGCGTGACTATGCTAGCCCTGTCGGTCGTCCTGTACTGCCCCTTCTACATCGCTCTGCGATCCCAAGCAGGCGGAATCCGACCGGTGATCCTGGCTAAGACCAGGCTGCATCAGTATCTGATCATGTTCGGTCTGTTCATCTACGTCCTCATCGGGCTGTGGATCGCTCTCTTGCGGGACAGACTCGAGGCTCGTCGCGACGCCTGGTTCTGGCCGGTGGCGGGCTTCTCCGTCCTGGCGGCAGCAGGGTTCGCGTACTTGGGGTGGTGGCTGCTGACGCTCCTGAGCATCCTGCTGGGAACAGCCCTGGTGCTACTCCCCTGGCTCGCCCGGCAGGCCGCCGCCCAGGGATCGTCGGAAGAGGGCGCCACGACTCTTGCGGGGGGCGATCCGGGAGGACCGCGCGCTCTGGGGACAGCGCTGGTCTTCGCTCTGATCTTGGTGCTCGTGGGCCTGGGGCTCACCTTCAGTGTGGAGTTCGTCTACTTGAAGGATATCTTCAACTCGCGCATGAACACCGTCTTCAAGTTCTATTACCAGGCCTGGGTGCTCCTGGGTTCTGCGTCGGCCTACGGGGTCTACTGGCTTGTCAGCAGGCCTCAAGCGGGATGTGGAGTCGCGAGCAGAGTCGGCCGAGGTGTGTGGGCGGTGGGGTTTGCCATCTTGCTGGCGGCGAGCCTTGTCTACCCGGCGCTCGCCCCGAACAGCAAGGCCGGGGGCTTCGCCGGAAAGCCCACCCTGGACGGGACTGCCCATCTGGCTCGGTATCGCAAGGCTGACTATGATGCGATTCAATGGTTGCGAGCGAACATTGGGGGCGCCCCGACGATTCTGGAGGCGCCTGGTCCGCAGTACTCGGAGTACGCTCGTGTCTCCACGCATACCGGCTTGCCCACCGTCCTGGGATGGGGTGGGCACGAGCTCCAGTGGCGGGGCAACTACGACGAGCCCGGCCGGCGGGAGCCGGACATAGAGACCTTGTACCGGGGTTCCGACTGGCGGCAAGCTCGAGTGCTGACAGACAAGTACGACATCGGCTACGTCTACGTGGGGCAACTGGAGCGGGACAAGTACCAGTTGTCTCCTGCGATGATCAGGAAGTTTGGGCAGTTCATGGATCTGGTGTATGAACAGGATGGGGTAAGGATCTACCGGCGCAGGTGACGAGCTTTGACGCCGCCGCACAATTGTGATATATACTAGCACTGCGTCCGACCAGGGAGAGTGAAGGGTGTTGTTCGATTCCTCCGATGGTCAGATGGACCGGATGGCAGTGGCGGAGTCGGTGGACGCGATTGGGGCCATGGCACCCGATCGCCGTGGTTGACAGTGACTCATACAGGCCCGGAGAGACGGACGGATTATGAGAGACAAGCGCAAGCCGCAGGTGGTGCAGGAGAAGGGCGCAGTAGCGGGGGCAAGCAGGACACCCTTGCCGACAATGCTGTCGGTCGTCTCCGTAGAGACAACGCTGTACGTCCTGATCGTAGTCCTGGCCGCGGCGATACGTTTCTCGCACCTGGGCCTCTGGCCCTTGCTCGCGGAGGAACTCCCGAATGCGCTGCCGCCGCTGGAGCTGATTCGCGGCAACCCCGTCGCGCAGACGGACTACAGCCCGCTCCTCTTCACGGGCAATCTACTCACTTTCCTCACCGTGGGACCGGGCGATGCTGCCGCGAGGCTGCTGGCGGCTCTGTTCGGGACGATTCTCGTGGCTTTGCCCTATGCTCTGCGACACACGTTGGGGCGCATCGGTAGCCTGGCGGCCTCCCTGTTGTTGGCCGTCTCGCCCAGCTTTCTGCATTTCTCGTGCACGGCGGTAGGGAGTGGCATCGTGGCCGCCTGCGCCCTGGCCTTCGTGGCCGCCTTGCTGGCCTATCAACGCGATGGGAGGAGGTGGCAGCTCGCTGTAGCGGTCGCGGCTGTGGCACTGGCGCTGTTGGCGGGCGGCGAGGCGTACACTTTGATCTTGGTCGCGGCATCGCTCCTGGGCATCGCGGCCCTCACGGCTCGCTCGGAAGAGGATCGGGCCGGCTATCGCCGATGGTTGACGATGGGTCGCGAAGCACTCACGGATCGAGGTCTCGTGACCCTGTTCCTGGGAATCATTCTGCTGGTCGCCACGGCGTTCTTCTGGAACCCGGCGGGCTTGCAGGCGGGACTGAATCTCCTGGCCGACTGGTTCTCGGGGCTGCGCCCGCTCGCCGGAGGGCGATCCTGGTACTACTATCTGGAACTGCTGCTCGTCTACGAAGCACCGATCACGCTGCTGGGCCTTATCGGTCTTGCCCGTAGCGTCCGGCGAAGGGACCTTTTCGGGTTGGCCATGGCATACTGGTTCATGCTGGCGTTGCTGTTCTACTCGCTTCTGGGGCCTGCCTCTCCCGGAGCCATCACGGTGCTGACTCTTCCTCTGGTGAGCCTGGCCGCGCGCACGGTCGACGAATGGGTACGGAGATTGCGCGGGATGAGGGGCTGGGACCTGGCGCTCGCGGGGCTGTCAGTGCCACTATTGGGGCTTGCCTACCTGAATCTGGCCGGGTATCTTCGGACCGGGGTAGTTCGATCGGCCTGGGTCAGCGGCATAGTCGTCGGATTGCTGGCAGCGAGCATCGTGGCTCTGTGGGCTTGGATCGGAAAGGAAGAGGCCCGCCGGGTTGGGATCATGGTGATACTGTTGGTCTTGACCGTTGGGTTGGTGAAGACCTCAGTGCGCCTGAACTATCACTTCGCCCGACACCCCATTGAGCCGATGGTCATCGATCCGGTCTCGCCAGACCAGCGCGCACTGGTGAGGGAATTGACGGCTGTCTCTTCGCACTTCAACGGCGACCAACATGAGATCGACGTGCTGGTGGAGGAGACCTTGCGGCCCGCTCTGTCCTGGTGTCTGAGGGACTTCCCGAATGTGCAGTACGCCTATTCCATTCCAGCCGGTACCACGCACGGGGTGGTGATCGAGCCGGCCGGTGGCGGTGGAGCTGCACTGGCCTCGTATGCCGGCATGACCTTCCACCTCAGGAGTCGGTGGCCGCAGCAGACTGTCGGCCTTCGCGATCGTCTACGTTGGCTGGTGCTTAACGAGCGGGTCGGGGTTTTGCAGTGGGATGACGTCAAACTGTGGGTTAGAATGGCAAAGGGGTAGCAGTATGCAAGAAGCGCAAGTTGAGAAGAAGCAAGCATCCTTGCTGGATAAGCCCTTGGCCGCGTTCCTGCGGCTGGACTGGTGGACGCTGGCCTATCTGGCGATAATCGCCGTGGCCGTCGGGACGCGGCTGTGGAACCTGGGCCCCAGGGCCTACAGTCACGACGAGAGCATCCATGCGTGGGAGTCGTGGAAGCTGGTGACGGGGCAGTCCTACCGGCACAATCCCACCTACCACGGGCCGTTTCTCTATCACTTCACGGCGTTGATCTTCATGCTCTTCGGCCATGGCGACTACACCGGACGTCTCTCGCCCGCCCTCTTCGGCATCGCGTTGGTCATCTTGCCCATCTTCCTGCGCAAGTGGCTCGGGCGAAAGGGCACGCTCATGGCGACGCTGCTGATGACCATCTCGCCGGTGATCATGAATCGTTCGCGCTTCCTTCGCCATGATCCCTACGTGGCGGTATGGGCTTTTGTGATGCTGGTCGGCATCCTGAAGTATCTGGATGAGCGACGAGCTCGCTACCTTTACGTCGTGGCTGCCGGTCTGTGCCTTTCTATCGCCTCCAAGGAAGTGGCTTTCATCTATGTGTTCATCTTCGGCACATTCCTGGCCCTGTTCTTCTATCGCCGTCTGTTCGAGAGGGAGATAGTCGGAGGGGCGAAGACCCTGCTCTACATCGCTCTGGCCGTCGGCGGGACGGGTACGCTCGCTTGGACCGTGTTGTCTGCCTTGGCCCGGAGAACCCCTCAGGAGGGACTGGCTGCCGCTCAGGCACCCTCTCTGCTCGTGCTGGCTATCCCGGTGGGCCTGGCCTTGGTGATGGCTGTGGTGGCGGGTTTCCGGCAGTGGTGGTCTCGACGGCTGCGCGGCCTCGACGTGCGGACGTGGCCCAGCTTCGACCTGATCGTACTGATCGGCACGCTCGTTCTTCCTCTGGCTTCGCCCTTCGTCGTGAAGCAGCTAGGGTGGGACCCGATAGACTATTCCCAGAACGGCATCATGCGTTCCGGCGCGGTGTTCCTGGTGGTGTTTTCCATATCGGTAGCCATCGGGCTCTGGTGGAATTGGCGCCGCTGGCTGGTGTGCGTGGGGATCTTCTATGCCATCTTCATTCCGCTCTTCACGACCATGCTCACCAACGGGAACGGGCTCGGCACGGGGTTGATGGGGAGCCTGGGGTACTGGTTGGTTCAGCAAGAGGTCAAGCGAGGCGGCCAGCCGTGGTTCTACTATTTGATCCTGATGCCCATGTACGAGTTCCTGCCCATGCTGTTCAGCTTCCTGGGCACGGTGTTCTTCCTCTGGCGTTCGTTGGTCAGGGTCGTGAGGGCCCGCCCTGAGGACGAGGCCGGGGCAGCGGAGGAGGAGACGGCGACAGAGCGTTCCGTTCCGCTGGTACCCCTCCTGATCTACTGGAGCTTGACCAGCTTCCTGCTGTATAGCTGGGCGGGAGAGAAGATGCCCTGGCTGGCCATGCACCTCGCCATTCCGCTGATCCTCCTTGCCGGCTGGTTCGCGGGGAAGCTGCTGGAGACCGATTGGAGCGCGCTGAAGGGGAAAGATGCCGTCTTGGTCGTGGTGTTGCTTCCGCTGGCGGTCTTCGCCCTGGTGATGGCCGTGACCAGCACGCCGTTCCGGGGCACGTCGCTGGAGCAACTCAATCAGACCATGCGTTGGCTGAGTTCACTGATCGTCTTCGTGCTGGCCTTCGTGCCGCTCTATACCTACGCGCGACGGATGGGCAGGTCGCACTTCGCACGGCTTGCCACGCTGAGTCTCGGTCTGATACTCGCGGTCTTGACCATGCGCTTCGCCTGGATGGCCACTTTCGAGCACGGAGATAGTCCGGTTGAGATGATGGTATACGCCCAGGGCGCGCCGGACTGCTCCCAGGTGATGAGCGAGATCGATGATCTGTCTCGGCGCTTGGTGGGCGAAAACGAGCTGAAGGTGGCTTACGACGAGGCCGTGAGCTGGCCCTTTGTGTGGTACCTCAGGGACTACAAGAACGCCTACTTCTTTGGCAAGCAGCCTGGTGGTCCCCTCGATGCGGAGGTCGTGCTGGTGGGTACCGGCAACGAGGCCGGGGTGAAGCCTCACCTGGGCACGCGGTACCTGCGGCGCGAGTACCGGCTCGTCTGGTGGCCCAATCAGGAATACATGAGCTTGACTCCTCAGAAGCTCTGGAGCCAACTCCGCGACCCGGTTGAGCGGAAGAAGATCTGGGACATCCTCTTCTACCGGAAGTGGGACACTCCTCTGACCCAGTGGCCACACGTGAATCGCTTCGCCATGTACGTGAGGCGGGACGTGGCCGCGCTGCTGTGGGATTTTGGCCCGGAGATAGCGACGGCAGAGGTGGTGTTGCCCGAAGACGAGTATGTGGAGAAGTACACTCGGGTGGACTCCCTGCGCATAATCGGGGCAGCGGGGAGCGACGCAGGGCAGCTCAATCACCCCAAGGGAATCGCGCTGGACAGCGACGGCAATGTCTACGTGGCCGATGCGAACAATCACCGGGTGGAGGTCTTCACCCGTGAGGGCAAGTTCCTTCGACAGTGGGGAGGACAGGGCAATCTGTCGGGGCAATTCCAGGAACCGTGGTCCGTGGCTGTGGACCCAGATGCCGGAGCAGTATACGTGGCCGACACGTGGAATCACCGGATCCAGAAGTTCGATCTGGAAGGGCAGTTCGTCACTTCATGGGGGAGCTTCGGCGACACGGGAGGGCAGGCAGCCGGATCGGGGCATAGCCTCTACGGACCACGTGACGTGGCCCTGGATGGGGATGGCAACCTGTGGGTGGCCGACACGGGGAACAAGCGGGTGCTGAAATTCGATCCAGACGGCGGACTGTTGGGGCAGTGGGGCGGGGCGGGAGATGCCCCGGGACAGTTCCTGGAACCGGTGGGGATCGCTTTCGATGAGCAAGGCAGTGTCTACGTTGCGGACACCTGGAACCAGCGGATACAGAAGTTCACACCAGATTTCACGCCGATAGCTCAGTGGCCGGTGGTGGGGTGGGAGAGCACGTCGGTGGTGAACAAGCCGTACTTGGCCACCGATCGGGCCGGCAGCGTCTACGCGACGGATCCGGAGAACTACCGACTGCTGAAATTCAACGCGGAAGGCGAGTTGTTGAAGGTCTGGGGCCAGTATGGCTCCGATGCCAGCTCGTTGAATCTGCCAACGGGCGTGGGTGTGAGCAAAGCAGGAGAGGTCTTTGTTGCCGACTCCGACAACAACCGCCTGGTCGTGTTCCCGCCGGTGGACTGACCCACTGTTGCCAGGGCTGAACCCGCGGCGTGATTCGGAGATGTGGTGTTCCAACCGAGTCCAGCACCAGGAACGCAAGCTTCTCGACGCGTGACTGGTGCTGGCTCTTTGCATTGTGCATCACCTATCTCGGGGATTGGCGACCCGGCGATCTCGGGCGCGAGGACGGACCTTGACGGAATCGTCCTGGGGTGGCATCATTCCGAGGACGGCGCTATCCTAGTGTTCTGATCGCACTCGGCGTCGACGACGGAGGAGAGAGTGAGGCTGCAGGAGCATCAAGCGAAGGCGGTCCTGGCCCAACAGGGAGTCCCTATCCCTCGCGGCAGGCTGGCGCGTACTCCCGCGGAAGCTCGGGCGCACGCCGAGTGGGTCGCCGGACCGGTAGTGGTGAAAGCTCAGGTGCTGGTAGGCGGGAGAGGGAAGGCCGGCGGGATAGTGGTGGCCGACTCCCCGGCCCAGGCGGAACGAGTAGCTAGGAACATTCTTGACATGCGAGTCAAGGGTCTCCCGGTGAGGAAGGTGCTCGTCGAGGAAGTCGTCTCCGCGGGGAGCGAGCTGTATGTGGGAGCAAGCATCGACCGGGCAGCGCGCCGAGCAGTCGTGATGGCCTCCGCGGAGGGAGGTGTGGAGATAGAGGAGTTGGCGCGCACCTCGCCCGAGAAGATCGCCAAGCTGCACGTTGAGCCCTCGTGGCCTCTGCGGGACTATCGCGTCCGCCAGATGGCTGTCGAACTGGGGTTGCCCCAGCGTGCGTGGCGAGAGTTCATCCGGGTGGCTCAGAGTCTGTATCGGGCGTTCGTGGCCAGTGACGCCTCGTTAGTTGAGGTCAATCCTCTGGTGATCGGCGAGGATGGCCGCATGGTGGCAGCCGACAGCAAGATAGTCCTCGATGACAACGCCCTGTACCGACATCCCGGTCTGGCCGAGATGAGGGACCTGGAGGAGGAAGACGAGCTGGAGCGAAGGGCACGAGAGGAAGGTCTGAAATACATCCACATAGGTGGGGAGATCGGCTGCATGGTCAATGGGGCGGGGCTGGCCATGGCGACCATGGACGTGATCAAGCTGCTGGGGTCCGCGCCGGCAAACTTCCTGGACATCGGAGGTGGCGCCCGGGCGGACAAGGTAGCGTCGGCCTTGCGCATCATCTTGGCCGATACTCAGGTGAAGGCCGTGCTCTGCAACATCTTCGGAGGGATCACGCGCTGTGACGAGGTGGCAAGCGGCATCCTGGCGGCCACGACCGAGACCGGGGCTCACGTTCCCATGGTGGTGCGCCTCGTCGGCACCAACGAGGAAGAAGGAAACCACATGCTGGCGGACGCAGGTGTGATCACGGCGAGGTCGCTGTCGGAGGCGGCCGGCAAAGCAGTGGAGATAGCGAAGGGGTAGCTCATGGAGTGCATATTCTGTGCCATCGCCAGAGGGGAAGCCTCGGCTCTGGTAGTCTATCAAGACGAAGAGACGATGGCTTTCATGGACATCAACCCCGCGACGCCGGGGCATACACTGGTGATCCCCAGAGCGCACGTGCGCAACATCTACGAGCTGGATGATCATACCGCTGCGGCAATCATGAATACTGTTCTTCGCGTCGCGAGGGGTATCCGCGAAGCCATGGAGCCCGACGGGTTGAACCTGATGCAGGCCAACGAGAGAGCGGCGTTCCAGAGTGTCTTTCACTTCCACTTCCACCTGGTGCCTCGCTGGACTGGCGATGGCCTACGGCCCCCCTGGCGACCCAAGCCGGGAGAGCCCCTGGCAATCGCTGATGCCGCTGAACGCATACGTCGGGCGTTGGCTGCTGAGGGGAGTGGAGAGCCAGGATGAGTATCCTCGTCGATGAGAACACTCGATTGGTGGTCCAGGGCATGACGGGGAGAGAGGGCCGCTTTCACACCCACCGGATGCTGGAGTACAGCACCGACGTGGTCGCCGGAGTGACTCCCGGTAAGGGGGGCACCGAAGTGCACGGCGTGCCGGTCTTCGACACCATGCGAGAGGCGGTGACGCACACTGGCGCCAACACATCAGTCGTCTACGTACCTGCGCCGTACGCTCCGGACGCCATGTGCGAAGCGGCGGACGCGGGTATTCCGCTGATCGTCTGCATCACTGAAGGCATCCCCGTCCTGGACATGGTCGAGGTGTGCAGCTACCTGGAGGTCAAGGGCGCGCGCCTCGTGGGCCCCAACTGCCCGGGTATCACCAGCCCGGGCAGAGCGAAGGTGGGGATCATCCCCGGTCACATACACGAGCCTGGCCCGATTGGAGTCGTGTCTCGCAGCGGCACACTGACCTACGAGGTGATAACGGCCTTGACGGGAGTGGGCCTGGGTCAGTCCACCTGCGTGGGCATCGGCGGCGATCCGATCATCGGAAGCGACTTCGTATCCATTCTGCGCTTGTTCGAAGCTGATGCTCAGACCGAGGGTGTGGTCCTCATCGGTGAGATCGGTGGTAGCAGTGAGCAACGGGCCGCGGAGTTCATCGCCGGCGAGATGAGCAAGCCGGTGGTGGCCTTCATCGCCGGGCGGACGGCTCCGCCGGAGCGCCGTATGGGTCACGCCGGAGCAATCATCTCAGGGAGCTCGGGCACGGCATCGGCAAAGGTGGCAGCCCTGGAATCGGTGGGCGCTAGCGTCGCCAGCCGTCCCGACGACGTGGCCGCTTTGATGCGAGCTGCACTCCGTAACGGGTAGCCGTCCTCAGGGGCACATTGGGGAGCCGCGCCGCCGTGGACGGGTGGCTCGGCCAGGGTCACCACAAGCGGCCCTGGCAGGGTTCCCCAGCACCGGCTCCTCAGGCTGGTGCAGTCTGGCTCACCACAAGCACTGCAGGCAGCCCTCCCCCAGCGCGAGACTTCGGGCCCGTGCCCCTCTTGACAAGTTCACCGCCTTACCCTATGATTCTGATGCGACGGGCCTCTCGCGGCCTGGCTACGGTACATACTAGAGTGTGCACGGGCAACCAGGAACCAGGCAGGCACGCTTGCCTGGTTCGCTTCCTGTGAGAAGCCGCTGCGGGAGGCGAGAGTCGCGTCGGTTCATTGAGGATTCCACTGTCGAAGGAGACAATGTGAGCGACCAACACGAGTTGCGATTGGCTGGATCTGGCGGTCAGGGACTCATCCTGGCAGGTATCATCTTGGCCGAAGCAGCGGCAGTTTACGACCACAAGAACGCTGCTCAGACGCAGTCGTATGGTCCGGAAGCTCGCGGCGGTGCCTGCCGCTCGGAGGTGATCATCAGCGACGGTGAGATCGTCTACCCCAAGGTCACCGCGGCTGACCTGCTGCTGGCGTTGAGCCAGGAAGCGGTCGACAAGTACGCACAGGATCTGAAGGAAGACGGTGTCCTCGTCGTGGACACCGTGCACGTACACGACGTGCCGGTACCGGGTGCTTGCGAGTTGCCCATCACCCGCATCGCCGAAGAGGCGACGGGCCGGCGCATCGCCGCGAACATGGTGGCGCTGGGCGTAATCGTGGGGGTCACGCAGGTGGTGTCTCGACGGGCCATCGAGGCGGCGGTGGCGAACCGGGTGCCCGAGGGAACACAGGAGATGAATCTGAAGGCCCTGGCTGCGGGATTCGAGGCCGCCGCCGGCCTGACGACGCCAGCCGTGTAGCACGTTGGGCCTGTTGTGGGGTGTGAGCCGGCCGAGCGGTCGGGGTTGGTGGCCATAGCCTGGCCGGGCAAGTGAAACGCTGCATTTGGCTCGATGGCTGTTCCCCGCCGGCGGAATTCGGGTCAAGACGAGGAAGGATTCGATGGGACGCAGAGTTGAGATCATCGATCGGAAGCGGGAATACGATGGCTTCTTCAAGCTCGAGCGTGTCACGCTGCGGTACGAGCGATTCGATGGTCGTCTGAGTGAGCCTATCTCGCGGTTGCTCTTCGAGCGGGGGAATTCCGCCGCGGTGCTGCTCTACGACCAGGCCGCCGATTCCGTCGTTCTGGTGAAGCAGTTCCGCTATCCGGCCTACGTGAATGATGGCCCTGGCTGGTTGTGGGAGATCGTGGCGGGGATGTGCGAGGAGGAGGAGGCCGAAGTTGTGGCTCAGAACGAGCTGCTGGAAGAGGCCGGCTACCGGGTCGAGCGACTGGAACACATCATGAGTTTCTATCTGAGCCCCGGTGCGTGCTCCGAGCGCGTGGAGCTCTACCTGGGACACGTAACTGGGCGCAGCAAGGTTTCGGCGGGAGGGGGCCTGCCTGAGCATGGCGAGGACATCCTGGTGCGACAGTTCGGCTGGCAGGACGTCCGGCGTATGCTGGGGGAGGGCGAGATACGCGACGCAAAGACGATCATAGCCCTGCAGTACCTGGCTCTCAGAAAGGCGGGGCAGCCTTGACTTCCTGGTTCATTACCAGTGGTGCCCTCCGCGAGGTGAAGGAGGCGGCCGAGGCCCTCGGCGTCAGAGTCTACGTCGCGGGAGGGTGCGTACGCGACCGGTTGCTGGAGCGCGAGAGCCACGACATGGATTTCGCCGTCGATGGCCCGGCCATGACTCTCGCTCGCAGCGTGGCCGACCGGATCAGGGGCGGCTACTTCGCGCTGGACGAGGAGCGCGGCGCCGCCCGGGTGGTCCGTAAGGTGGGGGCCACGGCTCGCTACCTGGACTTCGCCAGACTGCGCGGCCGTGACCTTGAGGCGGATCTGGGGCTGAGGGACTTCACCGTCAATGCCATCGCCGTCGCGCTGGACCAGTGGGAGCAGGACTCGCCGTCGTGGGTCGATCCTACCGGGGGGCTCGGTGACCTGGAAGAGGGACTACTGCGGGCAACCTCGCCCGAGACGTTCGTCGATGATCCCCTGCGCACGTTGAGAGCGGCGCGATTGGCCGGTAGCTTGGGCCTACGCTATGATCCTGACACCGAAGCCCTGATCCGAAGGGACGCCCCGCTCCTGGCGACCGCCTCCGGCGAGAGGGTGCGCGACGAACTAAGCCAGATGATGGGATCGTCTGGCCCATACGCCCGGGTGCTGGACCTGGATCGCTTGGGACTGCTGACCGTGATTCTGCCGGAGATGATCCCGATGAAGGGCGTCGAGCAAGGCCCGTGGCACCAGTTCGGCGTGTACGAGCATTCGCTCCGAACCGTGCAGGCCCTGGAAGCATTGCAGGACCCGCCGGCCATGATCGACCTGGTGCACCAGAAGGGCATCTGGGAGGGGTGGGAGGCAGTGAGGCACGAGTTCGCGGCGGAGGTCGAGGCATACCTGAGCCAGGAGCTGTCCGGTGGGCGTCCGCGCCGTGTCCTTCTGCGCCTTGCCGCGCTACTCCACGACGTAGCCAAGCCGGAGCTGCGGATTGCGGATCGTAATGGGTGCTGGCGTTTCCATGGTCACGACAAGGCCGGGGCGCCCATCGTGGGCTCGATTCTGCGCCGGCTGCGCTTCAGCTCCCGCGAGGTCAGGGAAGGGCAGATCGTGGTGAGACACCACATGAGCCCCGGATTCCTGACCAAGGCGGGAGAGGTCACTCGAAGGGCGGCATATCGCTTCTTCCGTGACACGCGTGGGGTGGGCATCTCGGTCCTGCTGCTGTCCCTGGCGGACTACCTGGCGACCAAGGGCAGCAGCATCGAGCAGGAATCGTGGGAAGAGCATCTCTCCACCATCGGTTGCCTGCTCAGACTGTACTACCGGGAGCCGGAGCTGGCGAACCCGCCCCGGCTGGTGACCGGTGACGAGCTGATGGCTGAGCTACGCATCCCATCCGGTCCCCAGGTCGGCGAGTTGCTGGAGGCCATCCGCGAAGCCCAGGCCATGAGGGAGGTCCGCTCGCGGGAGGAGGCCCTGGCCTTGGCCCAACGCCTGCTGATGGATGAGAGGTTAGCAGATAGCTGATACGCACATCGGTGCTTTGTCATTCTGACGAGCGACGCGAGGAAGAACCTCATCGTAGCCAGACGAGCGTTGCGCAGAGGAAAGAACGAGATTCTTCGCCTGCGCTGCGCTTCGGCTCAGAGTGACGATGCTCGCGTTGTAAAGGCGCGTCATTCTGACGAGGGGGGCGAGGAAGAGACTGGCTGTCGACAAGCGAGCGTTGCGCATGACCGGGTTGCCATGAATGTCGACGCCGGATGAACCCGGCTTGATGCCCTCGGCCTGGTCCGCTTCTTGGGTCGTTGGTTGGCAGAGTTCCGACGCGCCCGAGATCCTCCGGGCACGCGGAGCCAGGGCTCAGGTCACAGGTATTCCTTGACCCTCTCGGCTGCCTTTGCGGTCATGCCTGGAACCGCCGCCAACTCGTCCAGAGACGCCTCCGCGATGGCCTCCAGGGAGCCGAACTTCTTCAGC
>Ga0180431_10003047_pt1 | contig 21857 bp, 12 predicted proteins | sample SS_ome_11_FD_132459 | JGI IMG/M metagenome (GOLD analysis project Ga0180431, IMG submission 132459) | Hypersaline lake sediment archaeal communities from the Salton Sea, California, USA - SS_1_MS_1 metaG | ecosystem: Environmental > Aquatic > Non-marine Saline and Alkaline > Hypersaline >...
CTCGACCAGGATGGAGGTTCGCTGGAAGATCTGATGTTGCACCTCGTGTGCGTAGACGGGAGCAACGGTAACATCATCTGGGACAAGAAAATCAAACCTGCCCAACCGGAGTCGAAACGTGTGCGGGATCATGGTTATGCCGCACAGACACCGGCAACAGACGGTAAGCATATATACGTCTTTTTCGGCAAGAGCGGCGTCTTCAAGTTCGACTTAAACGGCGAAAAGATATGGCAAACCGGCGTCGGAACCGGAACGCATGGCTGGGGCAGCGGAACATCGCCGGTATTGTATAAGAATCTCGTGATCGTCAATGCGAGTATCGAAAGCGGCTCGTTAGTGGCGCTCGATAAGGAAAGTGGCAAAGAAATCTGGCGCGCACCGGGTATGAAACGTTCCTGGAACACACCACATCTGGTTACCACCCCGGCCGGAAGGCAGGAACTCGCTGTGACCGTAGAAGGATTTGTGTTCGGATTCGATCCGGCAAGCGGGAAAGAGTTGTGGCGCTGTGAGGCGATTCCTGACTACATCTGCCCGAGTATCATATCACATAAGGGTATCTTGTATGCAATAGGCGGCAGGCGTTCAAAAACGCTGGCAATCAAGAGCGGTGGCCGAGGTAACGTAACGAACACACACAAGCTGTGGCAGGCCGACGTCGGAGCCAATGTTTCTTCTCCCGTCGTGCACGACGGCCATCTCTATTGGACCAGCGACCGCAACAAGACCTCGTACTGCGTCAGTCTCGACGACGGATCGACCAAGTACGCCCAAGACGTTAGAGTCGATCCCTATGCTTCGACGCTGCTGGCGGACGGCAGGCTCTACGTTGTTACCCGCTACGGCGGCACTCTGGTGCTTGCGGCCAAACCCGAGTTCGAGCAATTGGCGCACAATAAACTCTCAGACAAGTCGGTATTCAACGCAAGCCCCATAGTCTGCAACGGTAACCTGATCCTTAGAAGCAATAAGAATCTGTACTGCTTCGGCAAGAATAATTAGACTCTGACGTTTGCACTGTGTAATATCTGACCTGAAAAGAAACGGCGATGTCAACCGCCGGGGTTGAGATTGCTTCGCTTCGCTCGCAATGACATCGGTCAGGTTGGATCTTACGGAGCAGCAGATGGACGTTGAGAAGCGCCAGGTCAGTTACAACATCAAGTTCGTATGGCTGATCTGCATCGTTGCGGCGATGGGAGGTTTGCTTTTCGGTTACGACTGGGTAGTCGTCGGAGGCGCAAAAGCCTTTTACGAGCCCTTCTTTGAGATCACCGACGATACGCCTTTGATACGCGGCATCGCGATGAGCAGCGCCCTTTTCGGCTGCATCATCGGGGCGATTGTCTCCGGGATGCTGGCCGACAAGCTGGGACGCAAGCGGCTATTGATCTCTTCCGGCCTGCTCTTTACAATCTCGGCAATCGGGACGGGACTGTCGTGGAGCTTCCTTTCGTACAACATCGCCCGCATCGTCGGTGGGATCGGCATCGGGCTGGCGTCCAATTTGTCGCCTATGTACATCGCCGAGATTTCGCCGGCGGCTATGAGAGGCAAGTTTGTTTCTATCAATCAACTCACTATCGTCATCGGCATTCTGGCCGCGCAGATCACTAACTGGGCCATCGCCCAACCGGTTCCGACCGCCGATCAGTTGCGCCTGCTCGTCAACGAAGCCTCGGCTGTAGCGGTCATGGAGAAAGACCCGGAACTCGATTTCCAAGAGACCAAACAAGAAGCCCTCGACATCTTGAACCAGACTGCCTTTGACTACGTCAGGGCGGAATTCCCTGATATCGTCTACTTCAAACCGACTACCGACGAACAAATCGAAGCCAAAAAGAAACAGGACAATCGAATAGTCGCCGCGTATATATCACAAACGTGGAATGGATCGCACGGCTGGCGATGGATGTTCGGCACCGAGACGGTTCCGGCATTCCTGTTCTTCCTGCTGATGTTCTTCGTGCCGGAGAGCCCCCGTTGGCTGGTCAAGTACGGCAGAAACGACCAGGCTCGGCGGATTCTCGCGCGCGTTGGCGGAGCTGATTACGCCGCAGCGGAAGTCAGGGATATTCGCGACACTCTTGCCGGTGAGGATATCGCACGTGTCCGCTTCAAGGACCTGCTCGAACCAAAGCTCACGAAAATAATCGGTCTGGGAGTCTTTCTGGCCGTTTTCCAGCAATGGTGCGGCATAAACGTGATCTTCAACTACGCCCAGGAAGTCTTCCAGGAAGCAGGTTACGGCGTCAATAAGATGTTCCTAAACATTGTGATTACCGGCGCGGTCAATCTCGTCGCCACTTTTGTCGCCATCTACACGGTCGACCGGCTTGGGCGAAAGGCACTCATGCTGATTGGGGCCGGCGGCCTGACATGCCTCTATGCGCTGCTCGGCACCGGCTACTTCCTCCACAGTACGGGCATTCACATGCTGCTGCTGATTGTCATTTCGATAGCCTGCTATGCAATGTCTCTGGCGCCGGTGACGTGGGTGTTGATTGCCGAGCTGTTCCCCAACCGTATTCGAGGAGCCGCGATGTCGATTGCAGTGCTGGCGCTTTGGATTGCGTGCACGGCTTTGACACTGTCTTTTCCACACCTTATAAAGGCGCTTGGAGCAAACGGCGCGTTCTGGATGTACGGCGGAATCTGTGCAGCCGGCTTTATAGTGATGGTCAGGAGCCTACCCGAAACAAAGGGCAAAACGCTCGAAGACATCGAACGAGAGCTGGTCGACTGAGGATGTGTCAGTGTCAACCTAAAGCTTCTCAACGCCGAGGATTTCGGCCATCCATTTGTTCTTGATATCACTGTGTTCGCGCCAGACGCCGTGACCGGCGAATGGGTATACGCGGTATTGTTTCTTCGACCGCACGCGGTTGTAGGTCGCAAACGAGTTGCGGGGCGGGCACACCGAGTCCTGCAATCCCACGGACATGAGAACCGGGCATTTTATCCGGTCGGCAAGGTTCATCGTATCGACGTAGCTCAGGACTCGATTGATGTCGGCAAAGGTCAGACCCGGAAACTCTGCGATCAGCTCGGGATAGTGTTCGTTGGGCCAGTCGGAGGCGGCCACGTAGCCCACCCAATCACCGAGCCACGGAATATCCGGAGCGCAAAAGGCAATCCTCGGATCGAGGGCGGCCGTCGCGAAGGACAGGCCTCCGCCCTGGCTGCCGCCTTCGACTCCGACACGCGATTTGTCAATCTCGGGCCTGGACATCAGAAAATCGACCGCGCGAACGCAATCCATATAGGCCCCGACGTAGATGTATTTTTCGGGCCGGTTCGGATCGAAACCCAGGTACATGTATTCGCCGCCTTTGGCATCGACGTCGTCCTTGCTGTTGCCGTGGCCGCGAGGATTCAGCGCAAACGTCGCAACGTTTCTTCTGCGCATGTTCGGCCACATCGTCGAGTTGTATCCCGGCACGCTCAGTATGGCCGGGTGCGGGCCAGGCCTCGCGGGAACGGTGTACCAGCCCCTTATCCGCACATTTCCGTGGCTGCGCATCTCGACAAGGTAAACGTCCAGATCATCGCTTGACCTGTCGCTTCTTGTAACCTTGAAGCGTGGCTCGACACCACTCAATTCCCGCTTGCGCTTGATCCAGAAATCATCGAAGTCATCTTCGCACGTCAGCTCCGGCTCTATTTTCTCAGGGTCGTAGCCGAAGAACATCGACCTTTCGGCTGTACTGTTTTCGCCGTCGCTGAAGGTGCAGGTCACCTTGTAGAATCCCGGCCCCGGCGGACCGAGATCTATTGTCTTACGCACATTGCTGTTATGGTCGATGTCCACGCCGGTCTTGATTCTGTCAATCACGGAATCATCGGCGAACAGGTCGCTCTTGAGCGTACACTCGAGCTTAAGGCTGAGTTTCTTGCCGGAATTGTTGGTGATCTTCAGTGTGATCGGCAGCGGCTCCGGCGAGCCATATATGCCGTCCAAGTTTCCCGGTTGGAAGCTCAGGTCGATCATGTCGTCTATCTGCGGCAGAGCGATAACGACAGGCCCCTCGTAGATTCCGCCGGGGCCTTCATGGTCGTATACCCTGACGGCGATAACGTTGGGCCGGCCCCAGCGGACGATGTTCAGGGGTATGCGGTATCGGCGCTTCACGAGGTAGTCGCCTGCGTAGTCCGGGGGCATGACTCCCGTTGAGCCGATTCTCTTCCCATTGAAATACGTCACGTCCGCGTCGTCGATCGCACCGAGCGAAAGAATGAGAAAGCCGTTATCGCCGGCTTCCTGCAGCGATTGGTGTCGGCACCAGTCCTTTGGAACATCAAGCCTGACCCTATACCATGCGTACCCGTCGTAGTCAGCCAAGCCGGCCTCTTCCCAGGCCGCACCGGTCCGGATACCTCTCCATGTCCCATCATCAAAATCGGCGCCGGCCCAGTCCGGGTTATCACCAGTCCTGATGACCCAGCCTTTGTCGACGTTAAATCTCCTCTGTTCAGCCTGTGCAATACCAATACAAGAAAAAAGCACCAGAATCACAAGGCAACTGATTGCCCGGAAAATGAAAAGTTTTCTCCTGGCGGTCTGTTTCAATGCTCGTAACATTTGAGATCTCCACGTGAGATTCATTCAAAGCTACTCGATTGCTCACTAACTCTACTTTCCAACCAGAGCGTTTTGGACTTGCGCGGCCAGGCGGGAGACTATCTCGGCTACCACTTCTTCACCGATCTCGGGCGAAGCCTCCGTGCGAGGATCGTCGCCGTAGATCGCGTACAGCGGATGGCGGGGATCGTGGGTCGGGGCGTCGCGTTTCGGAGTGCTCGCTAGGGTAGTCGCGGCCGGATCGCGGCCTTCGGTGAGCCGGTCAATGTGCACCCAGTCGGGGTCAATCGCCATTCCAATGCTGGTCTCATACTTGGCCGCGTGGTCTCCGGATCTTTTGTCGCCGGGCTGCGGCGTCGTAATCTCGCGCTCGGCAAGCCCGATGAACTTAACGCCCGGATGGCGTTGACCGGCCTCGCTCGCCAGGTCATGGACCATATCCACCTGCTCGTGCGGGTAATGGCCCGTGAGCATAACAACCACCTTGAAGCCCTGGTTTGCCAGGTGATCGAGAGTGGCTTCAAGCAGGGGTTTGATCTTTTGCTCTTCCAGAATGAGCGTCCACTTGTAGCCGACGTGGCCGCCTCCGGTGCCGTAGAAGAAGGCCGGCAGGACCGCGCCTCCGGTTCGCTGAGCGACTCTCTCGCACAGCGCGTGGGCCTTGATCCCGTCGAAGCATATCGGCAGGTGCCAGCCGTGATGCTCGTATGTCCCAAGCGGCACAAATGCAACGGGCGCCTCTTCGAGGACCTTTTCCAGATCGTCCGGGTGCATCACTTCCATGCGTCCATGGGGCTTTGGCGCCGAGCGGCTAACTCCGGCCGAGGTCAGCTCGCGATAGAAGGCCTCGATAAGTGCCAAAGTCTTGGGCGTGCCGTAACGGATTTTCATCCGTCCGGCCTGAGATTCCTTCATGAGGTGTATGAAAAGCTCAAGGCCGCCGATAAGCTGCGTTTTGAGAGCCTTGTCTCCACGGACATAGTTGCGCAGCTCCTCGATTTTGTCTTTGACTTCCTGCTCGGTTCGCTCGGCGCGGTTCAGGTAGCGGACCGCCATTTCGAGTGTCGGATCGTCTGGCTTTTTGCCGGGCAGTTCCGGCTTCGATTCCTGCGCCGCCCCCCTGCCGGTGTTTTGTCTTCGAGCAGCAGCTCCGACACGCCGGGCTGGAGGCTCGGCGCCTAATGTCGAGCGAAGCACGGCAATCTTCTCAACCGCCTCGCGGGACAGCGGAGCCGGATGCAGTTGTCCCTGCGCCCAGTCGCTGTAAGTGCTAAAGCGATAGGGACTCTTGGGATTATCCGAGCTGCCGATCGGAAGAATAGACAGCGCCGAATCGACGTCATGGAGCGGGACAAATTGCGTATAGGACTGCGCCTTTTGAGAAAGGACCGTGGCGCCGTCGATAGTCTTTAGCAGGGGCAGGCGCACGTCGTTTTGCTCGTCGAGCGAGCCGAAGCCGTCGAGACCGTCCATGTAGCCGAGCTTCTGCTTGCACAGGGCCTGACAGGCTTGTGCGTTCCACGTGGCCGTGTCGGCGCCGTATTTGTTTTGGGTTCGCGTCCAGGCCTGCGCAAGAACCTGATCGACGAATTTGCACTCGTCATCCGGCACCGGCGCATTGGGGTTTGCTGCGTACCTTTTGCTCACCGTTTTGGCAAATCCGGCCAGTCCGCTTACTCCCCCGCCGTACCTTTGAACCAGCCCAAAAACGCCGCCGCGGAAGATCACGTTTATCTCGTTGACCAGCTCCGTGCCGGGCACGCTCATATCTGTTGCAGCGCCTCTTGCATACCAGGGCCTTAGATACCTCAATGCCTGTTTGGCGTTCTGCGAGAGTTTGTCCGGGTTTCTGTCGAGGACCATCAAGCCCAGGTGGACGATCTCCCGCTTCCAGACGTTGACCGAGTCGTGGTGAATTGCGAGAACGTCTTGCGGCGCGAAGCGGTCGTTTTTCGCAAGATGGTCGAGAATCAGTTCTTTGACGCGCAGTCCACGGTCGGTGTCTCCCGCCGAGCCGGTCATGATGCCGAAGGGCACCCTGTAAAAGGATTGAATCGTGCGGTGGTTGGCGGTGACGATGTAGCCGCGTTTGGGATTGATGCAGTGAGGCAGGATGTCGTAGGGGATCATACCCTGCCACATACCCTTGCGTGTGGAGCCGTCCTGGGCGTGCCCGCCGTCGAATCCGGTCAGGGTCGAACGCACCGGCAGCGCTCCCAGCGACCAGTAGCCGACATTGCCCTGACTGTCGCCGAAGATGCAGTTGGCCGTCGGAAAGCTCCATCCGGGCAACGCCGCAGCGAACTCCTCGCATGAACGCGCTCGCATCATATTCAGCGCGCCGGCGGTAGTCTCGCGTTCGGTATGCGACAAAGGCACGCGGCAGACGGCCACCTCCTGTCCCTCGGGATTGCGCCAGACGAACTCGGACGCGATGGGACCGAAAATCGTCTCCCGCACGACAATGCGCTGCGGCTCGGCTCCCTTTATCTTGATCGTCTCAATCCGATTTTTCATATCCAGCCACTGGCCGTCGACCCGGTACTGATCAGGATGTGCCGCATCTGTGTCGAGGATGAAGATATCCGCCTGATCGGCGCCGAGAGCGGTCATCCCCCATGCAACCTGCTCGTTGAAACCAATCAGAATGACGGGGCTACCCGCCACGCCGGCGCCGCGAACGTTCAGGCTGCCACCCTTTATATGAAACTCGTAAAGAAAGCTGGGATTCCAGACCGGAGTCTGCGGGTCGCTCACTAAGACTGAAGCACCAGTTGTCGATTTCCCGCCGCCGACGACCCATGCGTGGCTGAATTTGGGATCGGGATTGCCTGGGCCACGGGGCTTGCGCGGCATCAGTCCGGCCTCGCGCATCCATGCGTTGACCTTGTCGATCCACTGCTGCGAGACGTCCTCCCGGCGTACAACGGCGGCGTCATCGTCTATGAAAACACCGGGTGAGGGCCGGCGAGCCGCCTGGGGTGTCAGCGAGGGAGTGTCGCGTAGCCCGTTCTTGGCGAAGAACTGCGCAAAATGCCACCAGGAGAGAATGCAGTCGGCAGGTTTCCAGGCTTCGCGCTTCAGCCCCACCTTGCCGAAAAGATAATGCTCGTCTGCTTGGTGCTGTGCAAAATAGTCATTCACACCGGCGCTGTAGGCCTCGAGCAGTCCCAGTGTTTGCCGGTCCAGGCTCTTAACAACCCTCTCGGCGGCAGGCGCGAATCCGAACATGCGCATCACGCGGTCATGCTCGACCGTGGTTTTGGGACCCGTCCCGCCGGCCCGCTCTTTCTCGACATCGCCGAACACCTCGGCCATGCGCCCCTGCATTATGCGCAGAAAGTAGTACATCTGGAAGCCGCGATCCTCCGCGCAGGCGTAGCCCGCGCCGTACATCGCCCCTTCGTCCGTCTCGGCAAAAACATGCGGCACTCCCCACGAATCGCGCAGCAGCTCCACGCGCCCGTACTCAGATACAGGTTGGGCCGACGCGGACCGAATCACCGCCAACACAAGCAGAACGACAAGGACCAGACAACATCGATCAATCAGACATTTCTTCATAATATGGTTCTCCTATTTATCCCAAAAAGCGACCAATACTATACCGCATAGTCACAGGCAAAACACGTCTGTTTCTACAATACGTTCATTGATTGTTAGCGATCATTCTCAGCGAAATCACTTTCTCTTGCAAGATTACCATCTGCATCATATACTTCAACATGCGACGGATATTCAGAATATGCCGGGAGATTATTATGGCATCGAAAATAATTGGTGCGATTCATCGCACCAAAATGGTGATAACATCCCAAAGGTTGGGGGGAAACATTCTCTTGTCCAGAAAAGCCCGCTCGTAGTGACGCCGTAAGGCGTTTTTGGCGATGGCATTCCCTCGTCACGATCGCGTCTGGTTGTTAGCCGATGTGCTCTTACGGGCACACTACGAACGGCCTCGTCCGTTTCAGGTACCGACGGTAACGATTGAAAAGCTGCCTTCCTTGAGCTGGACGTCTTTTACTCGGATGCTTTTGACGTTTTTATCTTCGAGCAGCCTGTTTATCTCTACGAATACGTTGGGGTACTCAAGTCTTACATAACCCGGCAAGTGAAGTTCGATCAGGTTGCTGAGCCGGCCCATGGCTTTGGCTGCATGGCTGCCGACTACGGCAAGCTCAAACACGGCATTATCACCGTCGAAGCGAAGGTACTTTAACGAAGCCGGAATGAACGGCAGAACGAACGAGCCGGTCTTGATCACAAAGTGAATTCTCTCGCCCTTTACTTTCATGCGGACTATCTCCGGCGGCAGAAGCCCGTTGGAGACGGCGACGTCAACAAGTTCCTCGGCAGTGAAAGTCAATTTCGCCATAGTATTTTTTCCGATCCCTTATACATTCCGGCCTGATCCGCCGTCTACAACATGTGTCCGTGCTTTTGCAGCCATCTTGCGATTAGCCAGCAGATCAGCGCCCAGCTCGCCCCTGCCGACCAGCCGGCAAGAACATCCGTTGGCCAGTGCACCCCCAGATAGACCCGGCTCACACCAACCAAAAGCGTAACAAGCATAGAAACGATCATGACGTAGATCTTTGTGGGCTTGTGCTCGCGCGTCCGGACTATCATGGATCCCAGCGTGAGGTAAGTAATGGCCGAGAGCATCGAATGACCGCTGGGGAAACTCTTCGTGTAGACGTAGGAGCCGTGCGGAACCAGGTCGGGCCTGGGGCGGTCGAAACTCTGCTTGAGCAGCAGGGCAATAACCAGCCCGCCCAGCACGGCTACCAGAATCAACGTCGCCGTTTCGTGCCGCCCCTGCAGCAGGTAACCGCCCACCGTGGCCGCGGTTAGAAATATCAGGATTCCCATTCCACCGAGAGCGGTGAAATCGCGCCCCATCTCCTCAAGCCACTCGGGACCCCAGGGATCTTTCGCGTCCGCCGGATCCCTCATAGCCAGCAGGACTTTCCTGTCGAAACTGTGCATATCGCCCTCGACGACTTCGTCGGCAATCTCGGCAAATAACCAGATCCCACCGGTTATCACCACAAATGCGAACAGGCTGATCCACTCCCGCCAGATGGATTTGCTTTCCTGCGGCGACTTAGGGCGTGTTGAATCCCCGCCGGATTTTTTTACTTCTGCCGTCATCACATTATCTCCCGTGCCGTTTCAAGGAGCATGTTGTTAACACTTTGTGCCCATCATAATCATCTCTGTAGGATACTCAAATACTTAATTGGCATGCCTTCTTGCCGCCAGAGACGTCCATATTGTGCTTATGTCGACAATCTGGTATGCTGCGGGCATGTAATGATCAGGTGACAAGAACAAATTCGCTCTGTAGGATGGGCAACTCGTTCGCCCATGCTGCCGATACGGCACACTCCAATCAGCATGGGCAGCAAAGCTGCCCATCCTACCAGGTACAGGAGGTAGTCATGGCTCAGGTAAAATTAAATCGGTTCATGATTCTTATGCTTTTTGGCGGAACCGTGTTCGGCGGCAATATTCAGATGCGGCCCTTCACGATGGACTGGAGGGACAACGCCGATTCGCTTGTCGATGTTTCCTTCCTTCTGGATATTCCGGCGGGCAAAGACGGGTACATCAGTACAAGCAACGGCCACCTTGTAAAGCCCAACGGCGAGCGTTTTCGCATCTGGGGAATCAACTTCACGGGCGCATCGTGTTTTCCCTCGAAAGAAGATGCTCCGAAAGTCGCCGAGCATCTGGCCCGCTTCGGTATCAATTGTGTCAGGTTTCACTTTCTCGATTCGAACTGGTCGGCAAGCGTATTTGTCAAAGGCCGGGATGATACGCGAGCGCTGGACGAACAACAACTCGACCGATGGGACTACTTCGTTGCCGAGCTGAAAAAACGCGGCATCTACACGAATATCAATCTGAACGTCGGGCGCAACTACCGCAAAGGCGACGGCGTGAAGGATTACGAATATCTCGGACTGGCAAAGGTCGTCAACTACTTCGACAGCCGAGTTCAGGAGCTGCACAGGGAATATGCCGAGCAGCTTCTGACGCACTACAATCCCTACACGAAATCGCAGTACCGGCATGAACCGGCGGTTGCGACTATCGAACTTGTGAATGAGAACTCTATCGTCGAGGCATGGATGGCTGATAGATTGATCGGCAGAAACACCGGCCAACAGCGCGGGACCTGGATCGATATCACGCCATATTATACCGCCCAGTTGACTGAGAAATACAACGTGTGGCTCACCGGGCGTCTGTCTTTAAGCCAACTGAAGGAATTGCGTGACATGGCCGGTGTCGGCGCAGATGAGCTTGTGCCGCGCCTGACAAGAAATCATTTCGCGAAAGCCCCCAAAAAGAGATTTCATCTGGAAGCAACTTTCTACATGGAGTTAGAGCATGACTATTTCACAATGATGTACGACTTTTTGAAGAAGAACCTCGGCGTCAAGCCCCTGATAGCCGGCACGAGCGATCACGGTCACAGCAAATCGGGCTATCCTCTGCTGACTTCCACCTCGCAAATGGACATCGTCGATGGTCACGTATACTGGCAGCATCCCAGTTACGGCACCGATCCGAAGACGAAGCGGCGGACTTTTTCAATCAAGAACACACCGATGGTCGATGATCCCTTCAACTCTACGGTGGTTCAATTATCCCGCTCGGCGGTCGCGGGCAAGCCCTACACCGTCTCGGAGACCAATCACCCGTTCCCGAGCGAATATGCCTGCGAAGGCATCGGGATACTCGCCGCCTACGCGGCGTTTCACGATTGGGACGGCATCTACCTGTACACGTTCGAGCACAAGAATCCCAAAGAATGGGTGTCGAAAATGCCGGGACACTTTGATATTCGTCCGGACCCGGTGAAGATGTGCAATATTGCAGCGTGCGCAGCGATGTTCCTCAGAGGCGACGTTCGACCGGCACTTGAGACCTCCCGAAGATCATATTCCATCGAGCAGGTGCGCGAGGGCATTCGCCTGCCGTATTCCGAACGGACCTATTTCACACCGGGATTCTCATTGGAAATCCCTTTAAGACACGCGACGCAGATTGACGGCTTCGATGAGGCTTATGGTCAACATGCCAAATCTGGCCGCAGCAGTCCGACCGTCTCCGACACCGGTGAGCTGGCCTGGTACCATTCCGAGAAAAAAAAAGCGTTCGTAACGGTCGAGACAGAAAAATCACAGGCGCTGATTGGTTTTTTAAAGGGGTGCGATCGCAAATTGAAGAATCTCTATGCAGCAGTGGAGAACAAATTCTGCTCTATAATTCTCACCTCTTTGGACGGTCGAGCCGTATCCAACTCAGAGCGTCTTCTTCTTGTTGTGACTGCCCGGTCGGCAAACAGCGGCATGATCTGGAACGAGAAAAGAAATACCCTTTCGAACTGGGGGTCGGCGCCAACCGTTATCGAGCCGGTTGAAGGAGAGGTAGTTCTTCGAGGGCTCGAATCCGCGCATCGAGTCGAAATGATCCCTCTGGACGGCGCAGGCAAACCGCTGGCTGATTCTGTCAGTTACCTTGCCAAGCGGGGGGATTTCACACTGTCTATAGGAGCACGACCCACAACGTGGTATCTGATAAGAATTCACAGATAGAAACCGGACGAGTCCGGCTGTCAAGGAGACACCTATGTCATTGAAACGAAAGGTATTGTCACTCTTGCTTTTCTTTGTGTCGGCACAAGCTGTCGGCAATGACGGATACATCATTCGTAAGAATCAGCGGACCTTAGACAAAATCGAAGGCATCTATTCTGAAATTCCTCCGGTAAGATACATTGCTCCGGTGAATCGGTGGAAGAACCTGCCGCGAACGAAACGCCGCCTGATAGAAGGCGGAACTTTCCGCATGGTGATGCTCGGCGATAGCATTATCAACGACACCAGCCGGTCCTGCTGGAACCTTGTGCTGGAGAGAACGTTTCCCGAGTGCAAGATTGAGAAGATTACGTCGGTGCGCGGCTCGACCGGATGCTGGTGGTACAAAGAACCAGGCAGGGTGAAGAAATTCGTACTCGATCATAAACCGGAGCTGGTCATAATCGGCGGCATAAGCCAACGCAGCGACATCGATTCCATCCGGGATGTGATCGGTCAGATTCGGGCCGGCTCGGACGCTGATATTCTCTTGATGACCGGCGCCTTCGGCAGAGTCGATCCTCGCGAGGAAAAACAATGGAAGAGAATCAGCGATCCCGATCACTTCAGTGATTACCGCAAAGGGCTGGAGAATCTCGCCCGCGAGGTCGGGGCTGCGTTTCTCGACATGGAGCTTGCCTGGGCCGATTACATCCGCCGGTCGGGCGAAGATCTTGGCTGGTTCAAGCGGGACCCCATTCACGCCAATGAACGAGGCGAACAAATTCTCGGGCGCATCCTTGCCGGTTACCTTACTCCGGACGATAGCAACAGTAAGTTTGTTCTTTCCGAGCAAGGCTGCGGCAGAGCAACGGCGTATTCCGAATTCAACAAGATCGTCACCGTCGGCGCAAAGACACACGTATCATGGCTGGACTCGGAAGGTGATAAGTTCCTCGTAAGGATACGAACGCTCAACAGGAACACAGGGCAGTGGTTGCCAGCTTATACCGTAGGCGACGCGTATGACAACCACGGGGGGCCTTCATTGACTTCGGACAGCTCGGGCTATCTTCATATTGTCTACTATCCGCACCATCATCCGTTTCGCTATCGGAGGTCGTTGAAGCCGAACGATGCCTCGGAATGGACGGACGAAATCCAGTTCGGCAAGACCTGCACATATTCGTCGCTGATTTGTATGCCGGATGACACTCTGCTGCTGGCGTGCCGGGAAAGCTCGAAACAACGCTGGAAGCTAAATCTGTACGAGAAATCCCCAGGCGGCGATTGGCAAGGTCCGCGCACAATACTGCACGGCCAATCCCCGTCCGGCTACACGCGATGGCAGGCTGCGATGGCCATCGGCTCAGACAACAAGACGATACACATGAGCTTTATGCTTTACGAACAATCTCTGAAGAAGGTCGGCTACGCAGTGGGCTACCTGCGATCGGCGGACAATGGACACACATGGCAACGCTCCGACGGAACCCTCGTCGATCTGCCCGCGACACCCGAGACAATTGACGTTGTTGCCGGAGCCAGGGGGCCCGACGCACCGGCCAACTTTCGACCGGGCAATATCGCCGTTGATCCTGATGGCGCACCCTGGCTGATTTACTGCCGAATGGATAGCCAGCCCTTTGATACATGGATTGCCCAACCCGATCGTAATGGCCGGTGGCCCAGTATATCACTATTGCCCGCTATCCAGCGAAATTGGCCAAACCGCGCGGTGAAAACTCCCGGCAGCATCGTGTTCAGCCGGGACGGCACGATGTATATAGCCGTGACCACTGTTGACAAAAGCACTGAGGATGCATCCGCCCAATGGGGGCATCCGTCGGCTGAAATCGCTCTGCTGGTTTCCAAGGACCGGGGTCGAACGTTCGAGGTTTTCGGGATTTCCTCGTCCGATCCTTCAGCGCCGAACTGGCTGCCCAACCTGGAGCGACCGACAGGCCCAGCGCCAGTAGGTGTGCCGGGTCTGATATACACCCACGGGCTTCGAGGATCAACCAACAAAGACATTATGAGTAACGAGGTAATCTGGTGCGATCCGGCGAGTTTGTAGTAACGCCGTAAGGCGTTGCGCTCGAAATGCCCTCACCGGCACACTACAAACGGTTAGCGCGGCGAGTGCTGGAGCAGTTCGTAGAGCTGGCGGTAGTAGCCGCGACGCAGCATCAACTCATCGTGTGTCCCTTCATCGACAAGCTCTCCGTGGCGCATCACCAGGATTCGGTCTGCGTGCCTGATGGTCGAGAGCCGGTGCGCGATCACGATGCTGGTTCGGTCTTGCATCAGCTTGCCCAGCGCATCCTGTATTAGAATTTCGGTAGCGGTATCGACGCTGGCGGTCGCCTCATCCAGAACGAACAGCAACTCCGGGTCCTGCGCGAGCGTGCGGGCCATGGAGAGCAGTTGCTTCTGGCCGAGCGAAAGCCCTTCTCCGCGTTCGTTCAGCATAGTATCGTAACCATCGGGCATGTCGGTGATGAATCCGTGTGCGTTTACGGTTTTGGCCGCGGCGATCAGATCGTCTCTGGCAAGATCGGGATTCAGAAGGGAGATGTTCTCGGCGACGGCCCCTGCGAATATGAACGGATCCTGGAAGACGTAGCCTAGCCGCTGTCTCAGATCGGTCTTTTGGAAGGCACGCACGTCCCGGCCGTCGATCATTACGGCGCCTCGCTGAACGTCGTAGAACCGTCCGATCAGGTTGACAATGGTGCTCTTGCCCGCGCCGGTGGCTCCCACTACGGCGATCACCTCGCCGGGCCGGACGGCGAAACTGAGATTCTTTATCACCCAGTTTTCACCCTCATAGGCAAACCACACATCGCGAAATTCGATATTGCCTTCAGGGCGTAGGGGCGGCCCTGTGTGGCCGCCCTGGGGAGTTGACAATGTCCGTGTGTTTTGTGGGCGACCACATAGGGGCGCCCCTACAAGTGCCAGAGGTTCTTCCGGATCGGGGATTTCCTCCGGGATATCGATTAGAGCGAAGACGCGCTCTGCGGCGGCCATCGCCATCTGGAACATGCCGGCCTTGTCCGAAAGAGAACCCAGCGGCCGAAAGAAGTTGCGGATGTACGTTAGAAACGCGATCAGCACGCCGAGTGAGATCAAGCCGCTGTTAACCAGAAGCAGGTATCCGCCGGCGCCGAGGATCAGTATGAACGAAAGAGCCTGGCCTGCCTCGATCACGGGAAAGTACAGGCTAAACCAGCGGACCTCCTCGAAATGGGCCGACCGCAGGTCGGTGTTGCGCTCGGTGAATTCATCCTGAGCAGCCGGCTCGCGGTTAAACAACTGTATCGTAGTCATTCCCACGAGATCTTCCTGCAGAAGGGCATTCAGTGCGGCCTGCCGCTTGCGGATCTGGCGGTTGGCGTTGCGGAGCTTGCCGTTGATGAGGAAGAGTGCGACGAAGAGCGGCGGAAGCATGGCGAACAGAACCAGAGCCACCTTCACGTGGATCAGCAGCATATAAGTCATTATGCTTGCGAGCATAAAAACGTCTGCGACCGTTCCCACCACGCCGTCGGTAACGAATCGTTGAAGCCGGTCAACGTCTGAAGTGACCCGCGTCATTAACGACCCGACGGGAGTATGGTCGAAGTGTCCCTGGTGAAGGTGTATGACTTTCCTGAAGAGACTCACACGCAGATCATATATGATGCGCTGGCCCAGCCAGGCGGTCAGCAGCGCCTGGACGTAGCCGATCAGGTGTCCGCCGAGCGCCAGGGCAATGTACAAAACGCTCAGGCGGGTCAGGCCATTGAGGCGCTCCTCGGCGGCAATCTCCTGATTGAGCAGGCATGAATCGGTCATGCGTTTGATCAGAACGGGCAGGTAGTTGATCATCGCCGATATGATTAGTATCAAGACCAGCGACAGCAGCATCCATCGCCAATAGGGCAGCGAGTAACGGAGCAGCCGTAGGGCCAGGCCGGATTTTGGAGACGTCTTGACGTTTTCAGTCATGAATCTGCCCCCATTTCCTTCTCGATCTGCTGCATTGTGTTCAGTTCGGAGTAATAACCCGATCTGGCGATAAGCTCGTCGTGCGAACCGCGCTGGGTAATCCGACCGTCCTCGATCACGATGATTTCATCGGCGTAGCGCAGGGTGGAAACCCGATGGCTGACAAAGAGCGTTGTCCGCTCTTTCATAACCGGGCGGAGCTTATCCATGATGGCGGCTTCGGTCTGAGTATCAACGGCAGATAGCACGTCATCCAGAACCAGTATCTCCGGGTGACGCGCGACGGCCCGGCTGATGCTTGTGCGCTGACGCTGCCCGCCGGAGAGGGTCACACCGCGCTCGCCTATGACGGTCTCGTACTTCTCGGGGAATGTCTCGACGTCCTCTTTCAGATGCGCTATGTCGGCCGCCCAGTGGATGAGACGCTCGTCGGGCTCATCAACTCCGAAGCCGATGTTGCGTTCCAACGTTTGTGAAAAGAGTACCGGTTCCTGTGCGGCAAAACCGATATGGTTGCGCAAAAATTCAAGCGGTATGACTCTGACATCGTGGCCGTCGATGCAGATCCGCCCCTGCGTCGGGTCCGTCAGGCGCGCAACGAGCGAGACCAGCAGCGTCTTGCCGCTGCCCGTCGGGCCTGTGATCCCAAGAGTCTTGCCGGAAGCGATCCGAAGATTGATCTCGTGCAGAAATCGCCGCGAGCCTATATCCAGTGAGAGGTGTTCGATCGCAATCTCGCCGCGCAGGCTCTTAATGCTGTGATCGGTCTGGTCCGAGTCCCTGATGGCCGGTTCTTGCTCGAGTATCTCTTTTATGCGGCTCCAGCTCACTTTGCCGCGCTGCAGCAGGCTGGCGACCCAGCTAATAGCGAGCAGCGGCCACTGCATATAGAGCAGGTACTGCATAAACTGCACGAGCGTGCCAAGTGAACGTCTGCCGTTGATCACCTCACGCCCGCCGATATTGAGTATCATGACAACGCTCAGACAGAACCAGAACGCCATGAAAGGCCACAGCGCCTGTCGGGCCCTCTGCATGCGCAGGTGGAGCCGCACGAGATCCTTGTTTATGGACTCGAACATCTCTGTGCGCCGCTGCTCTATAGCGAATCCTTTAATACATCGGATGCCTGAGAAGCTTTCCTGACAGAAACTGGATACATCCGAGACCTTTTCCTGCAGAGGCTTTTGCCGGCGGCGCAGCGACATGAGCACGATGAAGAAAACCAGGGTCATCGGCAGATAAAGAGCCAGCACCAGCAGCGCCAGTGAAGTATCGGTAACCAGCATAATGATCGATGCAAACACAAGCACGCCCGTTGTGCGGATGCCCTGTAGCAGACCCTGACCGATTGCGTCGCGCACCAAGAGCATGTCCGACGACATGCGCGTTATCAGATCGCCCGTGCGCTCGGTGCGGAAGTACTCCTGATCCATCCGGGTCAGGTGATCGAAAACGTCTTTACGCAGCGAATATTCGACCTTGTGCGACAGCTTGAGCGGTATCTTGCGCAAGTGCCGCGAGAAATAGAGAGTAATCGCCGAAAGCCCGGCATAGATCGCAAGCAGTTTAGCCAGGCCCCAGCGGTCGATGGTCCCGTCGGTAAGACCGTCGATCGCCTCTCGCACAATGAACGGCAAATAGAGGTTGACTCCAACGGTCACGACCGCACACACCAGTGTCAGAACAATTTCGAGCTTGTGCCGGACTACATAGCGCAACAATCTAACTGGCTCGTCCTTAATGTCTTAGTCTCCTGCAAAGCCAAAAAGCAAGTGGACGGGCAACTCGTTTGCCCATGCGGTCAATGCTTAGAGTTTGCAGGGCATTGTAATATCGTTTCTTATTCAGAACAACCTGCTATCGGCCGCCGCGGCAAATCGTGCTTGCATTGAAATGTGTCCGAGCCGACAATGATCCTTATGTACTTTTATGAATTACAAAGGAGAAACTCATGTCGGGCAAAGCCAAAATATCGTATCTGATAACCTGCGTGTTCATACTGGCGAGTTCAGATTTGATCCTGGCCGGTAAAGAAAGACCGCAGAAGGCCGAACCATTCTTTGAATTGCGGGATCTCTTTGAGTCCGTGCGCATCCCCAACATAACGGTCGCCGCCGACGGAACGGTCCTTGCGTTCGCAAAATCCGGCCGGCTGCTGCGGCGCAGCGAAGATGGCGGCAAGAGCTGGGAGCCTGTCCGGGAAGTCGGCCCCGACGCCGGCGGCAGCGCCATCGTCGACGATAACAGCGGCGACGTAATGATGGTTAACTCCAAAGCCGGCTACCTCTGGCGCAGCCGCGATCACGGCAAAAGCTGGACCAGAGAACAGATCGTGATGAAGCCCGACGCCGTAGGCCACGGGACGCCGGACGGCATCGGCGTGCAAACGACCTGCTCGGAATCGGGTATCACACTGCGCCACGGCAAGCACAAGGGCAGGCTGCTGATGCCCGCCCGGATCCAACCGCCCGATGGCAGCAACGACCAGGAGTGGTGGCCCTACAATCACAACACGGCCATCTACAGCGACGATGGCGGAAAAACATGGCAAACCAGCGGACCTGTCCAGAGCGGCACCGGCGAGGGAACGCTGGCCGAGCTGTCGAACGGCAATATCTACTACAACTCCCGCTGCCACATGGCCGTGGATCATCGCAGGCGGATCGCGTGGAGCTACGACGGCGGGCACATGTGGACGGACTGGCAAGTCAGCGAACACCTCTACGAAGTCGGCGAGCCGTTTTACTTCAAGTACGGCACCAAGCCCAGCTACGGCTGCAACGCGGGACTTGTGCGCATCCCGCCGGAGGCAACCGGCGGCAAGGACGTGCTGCTGTTCAGCACGCCGGACAATCCAGGTTCTTCCCGGCTGCGCATGACCGTATGGGCCAGCTTCGACGGCGCCAGGACCTGGCCCGTGAAACGGCTGGTGTATGCGGGACCCAGTGCATACTCATCGCTGGCGGCCGGGCGCGACGGCACTATATATCTGCTCTTCGAGCGAGGCAGCAAGAAGCTTTACGAGACCGTGGCGGTAGCCCGGTTCAATCTCGCATGGCTAACGCCATGATGAGCCACGAGCGTAGCGAGTCGGCTACATCAATTTTTTCGGCGTTTGTCCTTCATTTGCTTTTTTGCCGATTTGATGAATCGTCCGAAGGCTTTATCCTTTTTGCGTCTGTCCAGATATGACATCTCGTAGTGCTCCGACTCCTTCTTGAGCTTGATATAGCTGGAATAACGATCTTCAGACAATTCACCGCTTTCAACCGCGGCTCGGACGGCACAGCCGGGCTCGTGTTCATGGCTGCAATTTGCATATCGACAATTGGCGGAAAGCCCGACAAATTCTTCGAAACCCATGTCGACCCCGTCGCCGCCACCTATAATGCCCAGCTCTCGCATGCCAGGCGTGTCAATCAACATCGCACCCCGGCTGAGAACGATGAGCTGCCGGCGCGACGTCGTATGTGTGCCTTTTCCCGTGCCACTGACTGCCTTTGTGTCAAAGGCTTACCGGCCCATTAGTCGGTTGATGAGTGTGGTCTTGCCGACACCGGACGAGCCAAGCAGGCAATACGTCTTTCCTGGATCAAGTCGATCCCGGAACTCATTCAATCCGAAGCCCGTCGTGTTGCTGAGTGGGAGGATATTAGTAGAGATGCCGGAGTTTCTGATCTCATCAATCCGATGCGCCAGTTCTTCCCTGGAGATCAGATCTGTTTTGGTCAAGATGATCTGAGGCTCAATGTGGCCATCGTTGGCCATCACCAGATATCGGTCGAGCCTGGGTATGTTGAAATCGTACTGACATCCCTGCACAATGAAGGCAACGTCGATATTCGCTGCAATCATCTGGAAGTCCGTAGATTTGCCGGGGCACTTGCGACGTAGGAATGTCTTTCGTGGCAGGACCTCATGGATGATGGCCGGGCCACCTGAAGACGGGCACTGGACACACGCCCAGTCACCAACGCATGGCAAGTCGATGGCTGACTGAATCTGGAAGCGAAGCTTGCCGGCGAGTTCAGCTTGAATCTCCGCGTTTTGGGTCCGGATGAGAAATGCATCCCTATCAACTGCGGTGATACGTGCAATGCAGTGTCCCGGTTGCAGGAAATTGGCAGCATGTTCCTCAAACCAGTTGTCAAATCCTAGAGCGGTCAATTCCATAGTCTTCTCCTGATACCTAACGATAAGGTCCATCGACGGCAATTGAGCGCAGGGGAATTGCCATCCGATGCGGCGATTTGTTAGCCTTTTGCCAGGAATCCTTTATGAAACACAACGGTTCCTTGTGGAACATTTTCGGTAAATGGCAATACGAGGAAAACCTCCTGTGGAATACCTTCATGAACCAAATCCGGGATGTTTCTGAATCCGAAACGTTCATAGTAGTTCGGGTCACCGACAAGAGCACAACCCTGGCCGCCCAACTCTTTCAGCATGGACAAACCTTTTTTGATAAGTGATTTCCCAATGCCTTGCTTCTGATATTCCGGCAACACAGAAACAGGGCCGAGACCGTGCCAGCCTGTTGAACCATCAGAAATTGTTACAGGCGAAAAAGCAATATGTCCGACCACTCGCCCGTCAATTTCTGCTACAAGCGAGATTGTCAACGCATCTGCAACGCGAAATGAGTTTATTATGAACTGCTCCGTGTGGTTGCTGATTTCGAGTGCCCTGAAAGCAGCTATCGTGATTTCCGTTATTGCATCAATATCTGAAGCCGTTTCACTTCTTATGATCATTTCAGACTCCTATTCGTTCGTATCATTCGGTTGTAAGACTGGCCAGAGAATAGGGCTGGTCCCGGCACGCCGGAAAAGGGCTAACTCCGGAGTTCAACGCCATTCTGCCGCGAGCTTCACGTCTTGACGGCGAGATCTCGGGGCGACCTCAAGCTTGACAACCCTGCCTTTACGAACTACACACTCGACTGTCGTATTCATGTTTGCGTGCAGTTTGAAATCGACGTCCCACTGTCTGGGCCAGGCGGGCAGAAGCAGAATCTCTTTCCCATGATCCTGTATTAGCATCCTCTGCAAAGCCGTCATCGCGACGGACCCGTGGTCCTGGTCCGGGATCCAGTCGAAATTGGGGCCCCAGAAGGCCGGGAAGCGACTGCCTTTGTGCCATGTCGAGAAGTTGCCGCTGACATATTTCGCCGCCTCGTCGGCGAGCCCGAGATATGCCGCCTGGATCGAGTCCTGCCTCCATCCCATCGATCCCTTGACCCGTCGGCGGCGGTACGTTTCAAGACCAACTTTCAGCTCGCCCGACGCCAGGCCGTACAAGCGATAGGGGAAGACGGCGTAAAGCTCCGGGTTCTCGGAATTGCGCAAGACATCGAACTTCTCGGCGGGCAACACGAACTCGTCGCCGTTCTCGGTCTTTGTCGGAATCGGCGGAATATCATCCAGCAGTCTGCGCCAGGCGGCTTTCTGCGATTCTGTCACGGCCTCTTCGAGAGCGAGCAATCTCCCGATCACATGGCGCAGCCCGGCGACCTCCGGCGTCGGATTAACGCAATTCCACCAGGTCTCCAGAGCCTGCGCCGGCTCGAAGCGAATCCTGCCGCTTGCATCACGATTCCAGTGCTCGCTGTAAAAGGTCAGAACTTCCTCAGCTATCGGCAGCGCCGTTTCGCGCAGGAAGTCCGTATCCCCGGTCATATCATA
>Ga0180431_10003050_pt1 | contig 21854 bp, 15 predicted proteins | sample SS_ome_11_FD_132459 | JGI IMG/M metagenome (GOLD analysis project Ga0180431, IMG submission 132459) | Hypersaline lake sediment archaeal communities from the Salton Sea, California, USA - SS_1_MS_1 metaG | ecosystem: Environmental > Aquatic > Non-marine Saline and Alkaline > Hypersaline >...
GGGACCGGTAATCCCGGTGGCGTGAGATCTGTGGCCTACTCACCGGATGGGCGTTTTGCCGTGTCAGGGAGCACCGCCTCGCCGGTGCTGAAATTGTGGGAAATCAGCACTGGCCGGGAAATTCGCACCTTTAAAGCACAATCTTCCGGTCCTGGCGGAATTTATTCCGTGGCTTTTTCGCCGGATGGTCGCTCTATACTCAGCGGCGGCGACTTCCTGGAAATGTGGGACACAACAACCGGCAGCAGAATCCGCACCTTTTGCAAAAACAACTGCGAGATGTACAGAATTATGTCCGTGGCCTTTTCCGGGGATGGACAATATGTTCTTTCCGGAGCATGGTTTAATACCCTCTATTTATGGAATGCAGCAACTGGCGAGTTCGTTCGCGCATTTTCCCACGCTGATCCCGAGAGTTCAAAAGCTCATTCCGTAAACATCAATTCCGTTGCCTTGTCTTCAGACGGACGATTTGCTGTTTCCGGCGGCGATGATGCCACGATAAAACTGTGGGATGTGGAAACAGGAAAACAGCTGCGAACATTGACCGGTCATTCAAAAAGAGTCACCACAGTGGCTTTGTCTCCGGATGACCGATTTCTCCTCTCCGGCGGTAAAAAGAAGATTAAGTTATGGGAAGTTGCCACAGGAAAATTAATCCGGACCTTTGGCGGTCTTTTTGCTTCTCAAAATTATGTGGTCACGCTGCAATTTTCTCCTGACGGCCAATGGGCTCTGTCCACCAACAATAACGGCGAAATGATCTATTGGGATGTTTCCGCCGGTAAAGCGTTGCATGTTTTTAATAAAGGGGAGGAAAAGAAGAAAGTTGCGGCGTGTGCTATTTTTTCCCCTGACGGAAGATTTGCCCTGCAAGGTCACAAGGGAGTCATGAAACTTTGGGACCTTACCCATTATCGACTGGTAAAGGAGATGAAAGGACATGCCGACCCCATCCGCGCCTTGACCTTTGCGCCGAAAGACAACATGGTCCTTACCGCGACCAACTACACATTCAAATATTGGAACTTTCAGACCGGCAGGGAAATCCGCTCCTTTCAAGGAGAGGGTTCCGGCCCTGTTTTTATTACCCCGGATGGCAAAAGCCTGTTTTCAGCCACCAGACGCCAGACTGCTGTATTACGGGACGGAGCAACCGGCAGGATTCTAAAAGAATTCGATAAAATCTCAGCATATAAGCCGGGTGTCGCCCTTTCTCCGAATGGCAGATACGGCCTGTGGTTTCGGGATCGGGAAGCTTTTCTGTGGGACCTGCGGTCAGGAAAAAAGATACATACGCTAAAAGGCCATGATGATCTGGTAACCCGGGTGGTCTTTTCGCCGGACAGCGGTTTTGCACTGACCGGCGGCGAGACCGGTACGCTCAACTTATGGGAGGTATCCAGCGGTCGTCATCTCCGCACCTTTCTCACCAAAGACCAGGGACCGACCGGCACGGTATTGGCACTGGCCTTTTCACCTGAAGGACGGTATGTTCTATCCGGGACCCTGGATGCAAAAGTCAGGCTCTGGGAGGTCAACACCGGCAAACTGGTTCGGGTAATGGAAGGAAAAACAGAGTGGTTGGGTGATATTGCCTATTCGCCGGACGGAACCCGGGCCCTTGCCGGGGGGTCTGGCATGACTATCAAAATGTGGGATTGTGAAACGGGCGGTATTCTTGCCACATTCACGGGCCACTCCAGCGGCGTGTATACCCTGATCTTTTCTGCTGACGGCCGCTACGCTCTTTCCGGTGGTACGGACGGTGTGATAAAACTCTACGATATCAAGAGGAAAAAAGAGCTTGCCAGTAGGGTGCATATTGATGAAAAGGATTGGGTTGTTTATACCCCGGACGGCCGTTTTGACGGCTCACCAGAGGGAATTCGCCATGTCCATTTCGTTCAGGGTCTTGAGACATATCCCCTTGAGGCTTTTTATGAAAAATTCTACACGCCCAATCTTTGGGTCCGCATCTTCGATGAAACGCCATTCCCGGCAACTGAGGTTCACATTGCCCGGGAAATAACCGCACCACCACGAGTAGAAATTATTTCTCCAAGGTCAGGGACGGTTATGGACTCGGAAAGAGCATCTCTCGAGGTTGCCATAGAAGATCAGGGAGGTGGAATCGATGAAATCCGCCTCTACCAGAACGGCAAACTGGTGTCGGACTTAACCCGCGGTATACGGATCAAGGAAACGACTGGGCACCAAACCACCCATCGCTTCGATATTCTTCTTATTTCCGGTAAGAACGAATTCAAAGTCGTTGCCCTTAACACAAACAGGACCGAATCCAAACCGGCGGTTGTCACTGTGGCTTTCAAGCGGCGTTCTACTTCTTCCGCTGCCAGTTTATATATCCTTGCCATTGGTATTAACAAATATAAAAACGCTGTCTACGATCTCAACTTCGGGCGGCCCGACGCGGAGGCATTTACCAGAGCCCTTGAAAACCAGGGTCGCGCTATTTTTGCACAGATCGTCAAGCGGGAAGTCTATGATGAGAAGGCCATAAAACCGGTCATTGAACAGGAAATAAAACATATCATTGATACGGCCGGGCCGGAAGACGTCTTGGCTTTCTTTTATGCCGGCCATGGTGTGATGAGTTTGGACGATGACGAGAAAGGCTCGGATTTTTATTTGGTTACACACGATGTGACCCAGCTATACGGGAAAAGGGAATTGCTTGAGAGCAAAGGCATCTCGGCGCGTCAACTCAAGGAATGGCTGAAAAAGATCCCGGCCCAGAAACAGGTGATCATTTTAGACGCCTGTCAAGCCGGAGGAGCGGTGGAAACCTTCGCCTTAAGGGGTGCGGCCGAACAGAAGGCCATTGCACAACTGGCAAGGAGTACGGGTACCGTTGTCCTTGCATCCAGCGGATCGGAACAGTATGCCTCCGAGTTGCCGGAACTGGGGCACGGCCTCTTTACCTACGCGTTTCTGCAAGCCATTGCGGGTCATGCAGACGGCGGTAAACCGCCGGATGGCAAAATCACGATCAAGGAAATCGAGGCCTATATCAATGACCGGGTTCCCGAACTGACTCAACGGTTTCGCGGCTCGGCCCAGTATCCCAACAGCTACACCATAGGACATGATTTTCCCTTGGCAATGAACTTAAAGGATGCTGGTAACTAGCCGTTTAGTCATTTTAGAGAACTCCATTGCGCTTAAAAGCCTTTAATTTTCGGAAGACGAAAACTTAGGTACGACAAATTTAAAATTTCTACTTTCCTCCTTGAAATATTAAAATCCATAAACCCAGCAAGATGAATAAAGCTCCGGCCCCTCCTTTTATATAGTTTGCCGGAATTAGCCTACTTACCGCAGATCCAAAGACAACTGCCAGCAAAGAGGTCAATATAAGTGCAAACGCAGAACCTAAAAATACAGCCAGCTTTGATTTGTTTTCAGCAGCAAAAGCAAAAGTCGCCAGTTGAGTTTTATCGCCTAATTCGGCGAGAAATATCATTCCAAAAGTTGTTAGCATCACCTTGAAATCCATATTTGATCCTCCGTTTGCAAGCAATTTTATGCAAAATCATTTTTTGTGAAATCAAAAAAGTTATTTAATGAAGTCGCTGTTTTTTAAAATCAAGAAAATGTGTTAGTTTTGAAATCACAACAGGTTGAGATAAATCCGTATGGTTAATAATTATCTCAAATTGCCCGTCCAATATCTTCCCCCTCACTGATCGCGTGCATCAAAATACGGGGAGATTTGGCATCTCCGATCACGTGAACCGGGATATGGCTATGCTTGAAAAGCTCCGAGGCTTTTCGAATAGGGGTCATTTTCTCCGCGATAACCACACTGTCGAATCCTTGGAGTCTGATTTTTTCTCCTCCGGATGTAAAGACCGACCCATCCGGCAAAAATTGCTTGATGGATACATTCTTGTACAGTTTTACCTTATCCTGTTTCAGCCGCTCTCTAAGGTAGAAACGGTCATTGCTCGACATTTCTTCTGCAAAATGTTTTTTCCGGTTAAGGACCACCACCTCTTTTTCTTTTTCAGCCAGAAAGTCGGCGAGTACCAGGCCGGCCTGATTACCTCCGATCACGATTACCCGGTTTCCCGTAGCAGTGCTTCCCTCCAGGACATCGGTAACCGAGCAAAGGGACATTTTTGTCTGAAAAAGTCCCTTGATAATGGGCATTTCCGGAAGACTTCCAGTGGCAAGAATGATGTGGTCCGGGTTGACGGATTGGATAAACGATGGGGTCAACGCAACGTTCAGCCGCAAATCCACCCGCAGGCGATCCAGTTCGTTTTTAAAGTACTCCACGATTTCCATGATTTCCGATCGACCGGGCGGAATGGCCGCAAGCCTTGCAAGACCGCCCACATGGCCCCTTACCTCGCAGACCATCACCTCATGGCCTCGGATGGCCGCCATTCTCGAGGCGGCGAGACCGGCCGGCCCTGCGCCGATAACCAGGATTTTTTTTGACTCAGCGGCCCTGTCCGTTTCTTTGAGCAGATATTCTCTGCCCACATCCGGGTTGACCACACACGATCCGGGCTCCAATGCCAGTACATTGTGAATACATCCCAAACAGCAGGCGATACAGGGCCTGATCCGGGTAAGGTCTCCGGATTCGGCCTTGCGGGCGTAATCCGGGTCCGCCAGAAAGGATCGGCCAAATGCCACCATATCCGCTTTTTTCTCGCCGATGATGCGATCGGCCATCTCCGGGCTTTTAATGCGTCCAACGGCCACAACCGGAACAGAGACTTGTTTTTTTACAGCGTGCGCCAAATGAATGAAACATCCCTGTTGGGTGTACATGGAAGGGATGGTCAGCTCTGATGAACCGTACACACCCGCGGAAACGTGCAAATAATCCGCGCCTTCCTGTTCCAGGATGACCGCCAGTTGCAAGGCTTCTTCCAGAGTCCAGCCGTCTTGGACATAATCGCTGCCGTTAATTCGAATACCGACCGGAAAATCGCTGCCCACCTTTTTCTTGATATTCCGAAAAAGCTCGAGAAGAAAGCGGATACGGTTTTCAAAAGATCCGCCGTAGTCGTCATTTCGTTGATTGGAATTTTTGGCCAGAAACTGGTTGATGAGATAGCCGTGTGCACCGTGGATTTCCACAAAATCAAACCCGGCGGCCTGACATCGTTTGGCCGAATCCCCGAATGCCTCGGCCAGTTCGTGAATTTCGTCAACGGTAAGCTCTTTCGGAACTCCTTTGACGACGGCCGCTGCCGGCAGGGGCGACGGCGCGACCTTGTTGTCGTGATAGGACTGCCGGCCGCCGTGCATCAGTTGCATTCCGAATTTAGTGCCAAAAGGACGTATGGCTTCCGTCATTTTTTCCAGAGCCCCGATGCAGTCATCATTCCATAGGGTCGGCAGGTGGGGAAGCTCCAGTCCTGTGGGATGCACCGCACCACCGCCCACCAGCATGGACCCGACCCCGCCTTTGGCCCTTGCAACAAAATATTCGATCAACTGTTCCGTGACATGTCCCTTTGCATCGACACCGAAATTGATGCTCATTGCCGACATGAGCATTCGGTTTTTTGCGGTCATGGTTCCGATCCGAACCGGTGAAAACAAATGGCTCAATGGAGTCATTTTCAGGTTTCCTTTTTGGTTTCATATATTTTTTAAAATGCACGCGATTTTCGCTCTTGGATCTATAGAGTAATACCGAAGGAGTGTCAATTCAAGGATTGGAATAAAACAATAATTATTATTTAAAATGATTGATCCTTAACAAGGATGTTGCTAATTATTCAATATAGCCAGGCCGTTACGCATAGAATTTAAAGGTGCCTTATATCACATTTGTATATTGTGCAAATGAACGCCAAGAAAATTTTCATGAAATATTCGGGCTTGTTATCTGGAGCGCGTTGAGTGAGAAAGCAATATAAACAGTTGAAATGGACATGCTTATTTATTTTCTGTATGGTTTTGCCGAGCTTATGTAATGCTGATGTCGTATCAAGAGAGTTTGTTGTGCTCTTGCATGGACTTGCACGTTCGAAAAGCACCATGGCAAAGCTCGGACGCAGTCTTTCGGAATCAGGATATGGCGTATTGAATTTAGGTTATCCTTCAAGAGTGCTGACCATTGAAGAAATTTCTGAAAGATACGTTCCCAAAGCCATTAAGATCTGTCGGCAAAATAATGCAAAAAAAATTCATTTCGTAACGCATTCCATGGGGGGCATAATCGTACGGTATTATCTCAAGCATCATTATATGCCTGAGCTTGGCAGGGTTGTCATGCTAAGTCCGCCGAATAAGGGCAGTGAAGTCGTTGACAAATTAAAAAATAATTTCTTTTTTAAATGGTTGAACGGCCCTGCAGGTCAACAACTGGGTACAGATAGTAACAGTCTACCCAAACAAATTGGAAACGTAAACTTTGATTTGGGCGTTATTACAGGAGACAGATCCATAAACTTTTTGCTATCCTTAATCATTCCGGGTCCGGATGATGGAAAGGTTTCCATTGAAAGTGCAAAAATCGAGGGCATGAAAGATTTTATTATTATCCATTCATCACATCCGTTTATCATGAAGAATAAAAACGCAATAATGCAGACAATAGTCTTTATAAAAAACGGCAAATTCATAAAAAAGTCAAATAACTAAAAAGTACATTCACTCTGACCATCAGTGTGGCGCGGTTTTGGCTGCACTCTTAGTCTTTGTTTCTTGCTTTAGCCTTTTCGGTCGGCTTCGCCTTCCTGGTGGCAGGTTATGTGCAGTGGTCCGGTTCCTGAAGAAATGGAAATCGTCATTTATGATCATTCTGATCCCGTTATGCGTGGGAGAGTACGAGATGAAACTTAAGCACAAAAAACTTCTTCTTATCAATATTATGGGTTCGTTTGTTCTGATTTGCTGGCTCATATTCGGCGCTTTGGATATTCCCATAAGGGGTCAGATTATTTTATGGAACATTGGCATTTTGGTTTTTTTAATTGGTATCGCTGAATTGGCCACTAACTCGAATATTTCATGAAAATTTTCGAGAGACCTTTTTGAAGGGCTTGCTCTGGCCGGGTCCATTGGAATATGGGTTTACAACGGATTAGACTTATTTTATACAGATCCTTTGTCAAAAAAAGCCCGTACAGACCTTAATCTTGCATGAAAAATAATAGATAAAAAGGGTTGGATAATGACACTAAGTGATTTAATTATCAAATATTTGGAGCAATTTGGTGTGGAATATGTTTTTAGTGTACCGGGCGGTCCTCTTGGCCCTCTGTATGATGCGCTGACACGCAGCGAAACAAGGGGCGGTCCTCGTTCCATACTCGCCCGTCATGAAGCGGGCGGGGCTTTTATGGCAGACGGATATGCCCGTGAAACCGGAAAAATTGGTGTGTGCTGTGCAACCACCGGTCCAGGTGCAACCAATCTGATTACCGGCGTGGCATCAGCGTATACGGATCATATTCCTATGCTGGTGATCACTGCACAAACCCGGTTGCCTGATTTCAGCATGGGCGCTTTTCAGGAATCCTCCGCTGATGGTACGGATATACCGGGCATGTTTGAACACTGTACCCGCTATAACTCGATGGTTACCCATGCCGACCAATTGGAGAAGAAACTGGCTGCTGCGTTGACTACAGCCTTACGCCCCCCAAAAGGCCCCGCACATTTAAGTGTGCCGGTTGATCTTTTGCGTTCTGACAAAAGTGGTCCAATCGCTTTTCCGAATTTGCACGGATTGTTGACCCAACCCGCCTCAGAGGTGGATGTTGCGGTACTGGAAACGCTCTGTCAAGAATTACAACATGTTTTAAACCAAAACCGCCAAGTGGTATTATTTATCGGCCATGATTGCGCGGGCGCTGCGCAAGAGATCATTCAATTTGCAGAACTTATCGGCGCAACTATTGTCACCACACAGCGTGGAAAATCTTGGATCAATCCCTATCATCCTCTGGCGCGCGGGGTTTTTGGCTTTTCCGGACATAAAACGGCCCGTAAGGCACTGACGGATAAATCCGTGGATCTGATACTGGCTGTGGGCACCAATCTAAACGAATGGTCAACCAGCGGGTGGGATCCCGTCTTAATGAATGACAAGCTGGTGCATATCCATAATGAAAGGACTTATTTTGGTCGTTCTCCCATGGCACATCTGCACGTTTATGGAACCATCCGCAAGATATTTAAGGAATTGGTCAAACACTTCGAGACCCTGAAGCGGGAGGGCAAACTATCTCTGATCGGTAAGGTTAAAGAAAAAGTTATAACCCCGAAATCAACCTCGGATCATCTGGATAAATCTCCATATGTGCCCCATCACATTGAAGTCCAAGCACCGGACAGTTGTCGTCGAGAGAACACCTCGGCACCCATAAAGCCACAACGACTGATTTGTGAAATCATACAGCGTTTTCCGCCTGAAACTCGTTTTCTCATGGATAATAGTAACAGTGTACCTTGGTCGATCCACTATTTTTTTCATCGACGTCCGGAAAACTATCATTTGTCATTAGGGTTTGCCTCAATGGGTTGGGCGATCGGCGCGTCCGTCGGAATGGCCTTAGGCAAACCCAATACCCCCGTGGTCTGTTTTACGGGTGACGGCTGCTTTTTGATGAGCGGGCAGGAAATCACCATAGCGGTGGAAGAACAGTTGCCGGTTATTTTTGTGGTATTGAATGACCATGCGTATGGATTGATCCGGCACGGACATCGCTTGGCAGGTACGGAACCTGTTGAGTTCTCGATTCCGCCGGTTGATTTTTGTATGATGGCCAAGGCTACCGGGGCAAATGCTTACAAAATTCGAGATCCCAAAGATTTTGAACACATTGACTTTCAAGCGTTGTGCGGACGTAATGGCCCAACGTTATTAGATGTTTATATTGATCCGGAGGAAGCGCCGCCGATCGGTATGTTTTAAGAAATGAAATATTGAAATTTACACCTTATAATGCTAAAGGGAACCCCATTCAAATTATAGTGGCAGACCGATGATGGCTTTTCAAGATCCATCGAAATCCGTCTGCCAATTCCAAATCAGGAGGTTTTTTGGCAAAAAAATCATAAGTATCCAAACCGTTCTTATTAAAAAGGAGCCGTATAAATGAATTCGGAAAAGAAGAACCTATTGATCTTTGGCCTTATTATTTTGATGTTCATCTTTTTTATTGGTAAACGCACGGCTCTTTCTCAACCCGCCCCCCGCGTTTTTATCCTTCACAGTTATGAGCAAAATCATGTTTGCGGACAGCCACAGCACGACGGCATGGTTGCAATGCTCAAAAAATCAGGTTTTATTGAAAACCGAAATTTTGAGCTTCAAGTATATTATATGGATACCAAACGGAAAAACAATACCCCTGAACTCATTCATAAACAGGCAGATATCGCATTACAAAAAATCAAACGGTTTAAACCGGATGTCCTTGCAACTCTGGATGACAATGCTTTCAGATGGGTTGCCTTAAAACTTGTGGATTCTGATATTTCCATTGTTTTTTCAGGTTTAAACGGTCAGCCTGAAATGTATAACCGGCAGAAATCATTTATGCTTTCCAGAGAAAATCCCGGCCACAATATTACCGGCGTATATGAAAAACTTCATATTATTGATGCGGTACGGGTTCATTCCAGATTGTTTCCCGATTTTCAAAAATTAAAAATTATCACCGATCAATCTCCCACAGGCAAGGCCGTAAACACACAGATTAAGTTGGAACTCGAAAATGCCGATATATCCATTGATTGGGAAATGAAAATCGTAAAAGACTGGGATGAATACCAGGCTGAAATTATTTCAGCCAACAATGACCCGCAAATTGGCGCGATTTATCCGGTTGCTTTACTTTTGAAAGACCAAAAAGGGAATGTTTATACGGCTCCGGAGATTTTCAAATGGACCACTCAAGTCTCTAAGAAACCGGAAATTGCCGTGAACTATGTATTTACCAAGATGGGACTGTTTGGTGGCGCCGCTGTGGATTTTTATTCAATGGGACAGCAGGCCGGCCAAATGGTCGTAAAAGTTTTAAAAGGAAAGGATCCAGGCGTCCTCCCCATTGAAGAAGCATTTCGATATGCACTGGCGTTTAATTTAAAAAGAGCGCGTCAGCTGAATATCGATATTCCCAATGAAATTCTGTTGGCCGCTGATGAAGTGATTCAATAACCGTTGTGAGGTGGCGATTTGAATAAAAAGTTTTCAAGATTTCTAACGCTAACATTATTGGGTTTTATCGGTTTGTCTCTCACTCTAGTGGTGGGAAGTCTATACGGCCTCCTGAGTACGACCATGGTGAAAGAGTTTTCCAATGAACTGAAAGTCGTACAATCAGAGGTATGCATGGCGCTTCAAGAACGCTTTAATTTATTGGAAACCCGGGTCAAGGAAGCGAGTTTAAACAATGCCATTCGAGTAAACCTCATGTTGGGGGTAAGGAGTCAGCTTTCCGAGCTTCTGAAAACACACCGTCCGTTTATTAGAGGTGCTTACTTTTTCATTCAGGAGAAAGGGGATTCCCAATTCATTCCTGAAATCCCGGACAGTTACAAGGCCTCGATACCGTCTTTAACCCAAATTAGCCGGATGAGTGATTTCCAAAACATCAAATTCCAAAATTACGGCGACGGCATATGTACTTCATTAATCTCCTGCCCCATTTTAAGAAAAGATGAACGCCTTGGAACCATTTATGCAATCTACGATTTGTCTTTAGACACTCAATTCTGGAAGCGATTTAAAAACAACATGAATGAACGGTTGCTGATTCAGAGCAAGGGAGACCTTGTAGATCTGCATACATCCCAGTCCGTGCGTCCCCCATCCAAAATTCGAAGTCTTTTTATCAATGGATTTGAATCCCCTAAGGTTGATCTGTTTCAAAATTGCAGCTTTGTGGGATTAAAAGAATTTCCGGACCTCTTTTACGCGATTTCTTCCAAGTCGCTTCATAATAAGAAACACGCTTTATTCATTAAACTCACTGGCCTTTGCACGATTATTTTCCTTTTAACACTCATCGTGTCTTTTCAGCTGATCAAAAAAATAACCGAACCCCTGGAATCCATGGCGGAACAGGCGCTGAAAATTTCCCAAAAACCGTCGAGCTTCTTCTTGCATGAAAAAGAAATTAGATATGTTGAGTTCCAAAAGCTGGCCCAAGGATTCAATCAAGTATTGAGAAGCCTTCTCGAGGCTCAGGAGGAACTTAAAAGACAGACCCAAAAAAAACTGGATGCCAGCGAAGAGTTATATCGTCGCACATTGGAAGCCGCACCCGACTCCATCACCATATCCAGACTTAAAGACGGTTGTTTTCAGCAAGTCAACCAGGCTTTTTCTAAAATGACCGGTTATTCGTTAGGGGAAGCTTTGGGTAAAACTTCTTTTGATTTAAATCTATACAATAATCCGTTAGATCGTGAGCATTTGATTAAAGAGATCCATGAAAAAGGCGAAGTAAACGGTTTGGAGATTCAGTTCCGGAAAAAGGATGGAACCGTTTTGGATACACTTCTTTCGGTCAGAACCATTCAATTCGGTGAAGAAGAATGCATGATTGCCGTCGCCTCTGATATCACCGAGCTAAAACGAGCACAAGAAGAAAAAAAGAAGTTGGAAACCCAACTTCAACAGGCCCAAAAGATGGAAGCTATCGGCACCCTTGCCGGTGGCGTAGCACACGATTTTAACAATCTTCTTGGAATCATTACCGGAAATGTGGAATTGGCCTTGGATACGGTTCTGGAATCGAATCCGGCCAGATTCAATCTTGACGAAATTCGAACAGCAAGCTGGCGGGCAAGGGATGTCGTCATACAGTTACTCAGTTTTGCTCGCAAAACCGCCTTTGAACGAAAACCAATCAAAATTATTCCGATCATTAGAGAATCTATTCAACTTTTGCGGGCAACGATTCCAACCAACATTGAGATTCGACAGCATATAACAAATGCAAATGATACGGTGCTTGCCGATCAAACACAGATTCAGCAGGTGTTGATAAACTTAATTACCAACGCGTATCATGCTTTGGTAGAAACCGGAGGCATTATTGAAATCGGAATACAAGAAATCGTTTTGAAGGCAAATTCATTTTCATCTACGTTTGACTTGATTCCCGGTAAATATTTAAAAATAGCGGTGAGCGACACCGGTCAGGGCATCGCTCCTAACGTTATAGATCGGATTTTTGATCCGTATTTTACTACAAAAGGAGTCGGAAAAGGCAGCGGCATGGGGTTGTCGGTGGTGCACGGTATTATCAAAAGTCACAATGGTGCGATTTCCGTTAAAAGCAAAATCGGGGAGGGCACCACTTTTATTATATTATTGCCCGTCATTGAAAAAGAAGCTGTGGAACACGCTGAGCCTGTTAAAATGTTCCCTACCGGGAGTGAAAATATATTGTTTGTTGATGATGAAGAAGCCATGACTCATGTGGGGAGAAATCGACTGGAAGGATTGGGGTATCATGTTGAAACCCGAACGAATCCTGTTGAAGCCCTGGAATTATTTCATAGGAATCATGATCAATTTGATTTGGTAATTACCGACATGACCATGCCCCAGATGACCGGAGACCGACTGGTTAAGGAGATTTTGAAGATTCGGCCGGATATGCCGACCATTTTATGCACGGGTTTCAGTGAAAATATCGATGAAGAAAAGGCAAAAGAAATCGGAGTCTGCCAATATATTGAAAAACCCTTTAACCGGTCTGTTTTGGCCAGCACAGTTCGGAAAGCACTTGATGAAAGCTGACAGTCCGACCCTTATATTTTTTTCTCGATCCGGAAAATATCAGCAGTTCTCTTGGCAAAACATTAGAAGCAATTTCAAAACCTCCCCTCAGGCCCAATTTCTGTGTTGGGCCGAGGGATTCAATACTCGAAATATTACATATATTCCTGCGTTTGAATCCCTCGTCCCGCCTTGACCTTGAATCTGATTGAAGGTTTTGAAACCACTTCTACTCAATTTATCCGCTTCAAGTTCCTCCGTGGGCATAGGGTTAAAAATCATATATCTGGTTTTATATACTAAAAAGAGTAAGATATGGTTCCATTTCATTTGCTTTTGGTCGATGATGAACAATCGTTCGTTGAAATCATGAGCCAACGCTTACGTAGAAGGGGCTTCATTGTATCGTATGCATGTAGTGGGCAAGAGGCACTCCATCGACTTGAAGGGGACGACAGCATTGAGGTGGTTGTTCTTGATGTTAAAATGCCGGGGATGGACGGTATTGAAACCATTCGGATGATCAAAAAAAAACGCCCCCTTGTGAAAATCATCATGCTCACCGGTCACGCTACGGTTAATTCCGCCATTGAGGCCATGAAATTGGGCGCCTCGGATTATCTAATGAAGCCATGTGACCTGGAGGAACTTGTTCTCAAAGTTAAAGCAGCAGCTAACAAAAAAAGAAGTCATGAAACCAAAATCCTCGAAGCACGCATGAAACCCTACATCTCCAAACGAGACAAGGACAAAATTATATCCAAGATATTGGATTCTTAAAAAAGGTTCAGGGAGATATCTTTTTGATTTGAGAGGGATATTACAGTGAAGAATAATATTACTATCCGTTGCATGGAATGCGGGACTGTCTGCAGCAAAGAGGAATCTTTTATTATCGACAACAAGAATGTTTGCAGTAGATGTCTATTCGGGGATATTTCACCGGTGAAGATCTACCCTATTGGTTTTGTTGTAAACAAACAGGACAGAGACAGCAGTGACTTTGGTTTACGTGGAAAAAGTCAAACTTCGCGAATCGAACTGTTTCCTTCGCAAAAGCCATTTATGTACAAACTGGAAGACGAACGAAATCTGACGATTGTTTATTGTTTGCATAAAGCGCGTCCGGTCAGAAGCAGATTCAAGCGGGGATTGGACGGTAAAGAAGTGGGTGTATTTGCTTCGCGTACGCCGGACAGACTCTCAAGGATTGGTATTCAGGACGTTCGGCTGGTTAAGGTTGAAGGGACCACATTGGTTGTCAAAGGATTGGATGCCATTAACGGTACCCCCGTGCTGGACATTAAATTGAAAAGGAAAATACTGTAAGTATCGAAAGGTTATAAAATTGGTAAAGTGGGAATAAGAAAATCGTCCGATTCGATTTTTGAATCTAACTTGCTTTTTTATATAAAAGCATTTATTAGATTACGTTGTACCGTTATCCAACTGAATTCTCTAAGTTTATGCTGAGGAACGAAGTGCTCACAATTAAAATGTCTTAAACACAAGGATTCTATGATTAGAAGCCTATGATTACGGTTTGTGTTGAGCGTTCCGGTAAAATAGAAAATATTATGTCCGTTCATCTAAAAAGCATCACACTAAGGCCCGAGAAATACCCTACCCGGGATCACTATCCCTTTACCCTGCCCATCTTTCATCAAACCAAACATCTATCCTTGGATACGCCTGTGACCTTCTTTGTGGGCGAGAATGGCACCGGCAAATCTACCCTTTTGGAGGCGCTGGCGCACGCCTGTGATATCCATATCTGGCGGGTTTCCGAGGGCCCCCGTTACCAAGTCAACCGTTTCGAAGGGCAACTGTATAATTATGTTTCTTTGGAATGGTCCAATGGTCGCGTTTCCGGTTCTTTCTTCGGTTCGGAGATGTTCAAGGATTTCGCCAATATTCTGGATGAGTGGGCGGTGACGGATCCTGGCCAACTGAAATACTTTGGCGGCAAGTCCTTGGTGACTCAGTCTCACGGTCAATCTCTGATGTCCTATTTTCGCAACCGGTACCGGATAGAGGGCATCTACTTGCTCGATGAACCCGAGACCGCGCTTTCGCCACGCAGTCAGCTTGAGTTGCTGGAGATTCTGGGCAAAAATAGCCGGGCCGGTCACGCCCAGTTCATTATCGCGACGCACTCACCGATACTGCTCGCCTGCGCCGGAGCCAGGATATACAGTTTTGACCACGTGCCTGTCTGTCCGGTGACATATGAAGAAACCGAGCATTACCGGATTTACAAGAATTTTCTAATGGATCGAAAAAAATATCTGTAACTGGTAAAACACCGCTTCTGACGTATTCCAAAAAAATCAAAAAACAAAGGAAACCCATGAAAAATCTAATGTTGGGAATTATTCTTAATCTTTGCCTTAGCCTGTCAGTTGCCGCCGACACTTCTTTATGGAAAGTTCAAGGGCATACATCCGTTACATACATCGGAGGCACCTGTCATGTATTGCGGAAGACGGATTACCCTTTGCCGGAGGAATTTGTAAGAGCATACGAGGATTCTGATATTATTGTTTTCGAGACGGAAATTGGTGAGTTGAACCGTCAGGAAACACAAGAAATGATAATCAAAAAAGGCTGTTACAATGACAATTTGAGTCTTGACAAAGTGTTATCGCCCCAGACCTACGATCTTCTAAAACGGTATTGTGAAACTTCGGGAATTCCGGTCTTTTCATTGAACAAGTTTAAGCCGTCCATGGTTGTTTTAACGCTGTTGGGATTAGAGTTGCAGAAGCTGGGCATTGATCAAACGGGTGTTGACAATTATTTTTACCATAAGGCAACAACGGCGGAGAAAAAGATTGAAGGGTTAGAGAGTGTTAAAGAACAAATCGAATTTGTTCTGTCCATGGGTGAAGGTAGCGAGGACGATTTCATTGACCATGCAATTAAAGAGTTAAAGAAAACAAGGCAAATACTTAATGATCTCATCGCTGCCTGGAAACAAGGCGATGAGGATAAATTATATAAGCTATGTCTGGCACCCATGAAAAAGGAGTATCCGAAGCTTTATGAAACCCTAATCGCCGACCGAAACCGTGAATGGTTATTAAAAATTGAACACTATCTTCAAACTTCCCAAAACGAATTGATCTTGGTGGGCGTGGGGCATCTGGTTGGCGAAGACGGAATTATCGAACATTTGATAAAATCTGGCTATAAAGTCAATAAGTTCAATTAGTCAGTATCCATCCAAAACTCATACGCTATCTGATCAACTCTGATTGAGAGCGTATCAATCCGGTCTCTTTATCTTTCGTTGCAGGAAAAATCATCTGATGTTATATTCAAAACTGAATCGAACGATTTTTTATTCGATTTGCACCGATTTTTTTTGTGCATTAGGGATCCGTGAAAATCCTCGACATATCCATTCCCGTGTCTTTTAAAGGCATTTTTGGCGAACCCTTATGCATCAAGATCTCAGCACATATCTTGTCAAAAAAGTGCTTTACTTGGGTTAACATATGCCAATCAAAATAAATACAAAACGTTTTTCTAAAAGAACCAAGATTGTTGCCACACTGGGTCCGGCCAGCGATAGTCAGGACACGCTGCACAAGATGATTCTTGCCGGATTAGATGTGGTCCGTATTAACTTTTCTCACGGCTCCCACGAATATCTCGATCCTCTGATCAAACGGATCCGGAAATTAAACGAGGAAATGGAAGTCCCTATTCCCATTATCGGTGATTTGCGAGGCCCTCGCATTCGCGTGGGAGAAATTGAAGGTCATACCGTTGACCTCAAAACAGATCAAAAAATATGTTTGACTCCACAAAAAATAGCAGGAAACCATGAATTTGTTTCAGTGAGTTATCCGGACATGGCCAGGGATGTGCAGAGGGGCAGCCGGATTCTGCTTGATGACGGAAACATTGAACTTGAAGTGGAAAAAATTGAAATCAATGGCGACGTATGGTGCCGCGTAAGCCAAGGCGGCAAGCTATCCAGTCACCGGGGCATAAATCTTCCGGGACTAGGGGTCAGCCTACCGTCAATCACCCGTAAGGATTTTGTTGATATTGATTTTGCCATTACTCAACAAATTGATTTTCTGGCGCTGTCTTTTGTGCAATGTGCCGGTGATGTGCGCCGGTTAAAAGACCATTTGGCCCAAAAAGGAGCGGATATTCCGGTCATCGCCAAAATTGAACGGCAGAATGCTTTAGATGATATTGAAAAAATTGTTGGGGAGGCCGATGGAGTTATGGTGGCCCGGGGTGATCTGGCTCTGGAAATGAGTTTACAAGACGTGCCCATTGCCCAAAAACGCATCATTGATATTTGCCGCCATGCCGCCATTCCGGTTATTACGGCCACTCAAATGCTGGAGTCCATGATTGATATGCGCAAACCCACTCGTGCTGAAGCCTCAGATGTAACCAACGCTATTTTAGACGGCACGGACGCCCTGATGCTGTCCGCTGAAACGTCCATCGGCCGGTATCCGGTTGAAACCGTGTCGACCATGTCGACACTGGCGGTTTCCACGGAAACGGCATGGTTTGAGGGCAAGCTGTCCGGGGCTTTGCCGTTTAGTCCGTCCCGGGAGATCGAGCCGACGGTTGCGTATGCCGGCAATTTAGTGGCCAATACGTTATCAGCCAAAGCGATTGTTGCCTACACCGCCTCCGGTATGACCGCCCGCCGGCTGGTCTGCCACCGGCCTCACCGGCCCGTGCTGGCCTTGGCTGCATCGCCCAAAATCCAGCGACGACTGGCCTTAACCTGGGGTGTGGAAAGCGCGCGAGTCAAAATTATCAAAGAAACGGACGACATTGTTCATGTTGCGCTCAGTGAGGTACAACGTTGCGGCCTCGCAGGTAAGGGAGACACCATTGTAATTATTGCCGGCACCCCCCCTCATGGTCAAAGCGGTCGCACCAATACCCTTAAGGTTGAACGAATTCCGTAACTATCGGGTGGGTCAATGCCGGTAATAATGAAATCTTTCGGAAATTATACAACTTATCGAAAATAAAAGAGTGATATATGAAAGTCGCAATTATTTCCGATATTCATGGTAATTTGGATGCGTTTGGACAAGTTTTGATCGATATTGAAGCTTGGGGTATTGATGCCGTTGTTTGTCTGGGGGACAATGTGGGCTATGGACCCGAGCCGGAACAGGTGATTCGACAGGTTCGAGAACGCAATATTCCGTGTGTTATGGGAAATCATGAGCGGGCGGTGTTAGATGGTGAATATTTGAACTGGTTTAATCCAACCGCCCGGAGATCTTTGCAACAAACAATGACTCTATTGTCCGAGGAATCCTTTGATTATATTCGCGGCATGAAATCATCTTTAGTGATGTACGAAAGTCGATTTGTTCACGGGTTTCCACCGGATTCCATGAATATCTATTTATTTCAGGTTTCCAAAGACACTCTCGAACAGACTTTTAGAGAAATGAAAGAAAGAATTTGCTTTGTGGGGCATACCCATGAGCTGAAACTTATCGGATTTGACGGTAAAATATCCCAATATATTTCCCTTGGAAAAAGGACTGTAACTTTGCATAAAGACAGAAAATATATCGTCAATGTGGGCAGCGTCGGACAACCCAGAGACAGAAATAACAATGCAAAATACGTAATTTGGAATACATCGGAGGATTCCCTTGAAGTAAGATTTGTTCCTTATGATATTGCAGCGGTGGTCAGTAAAATCATGGCCGCGGGACTTCCCAAAGTGCATGCGGATCGGTTATGGTAACGAGTGTCCATCCATAAACGGCATCTTTCGGCCTCCGGCAGCGTTCTCGCTCGTTTTCAATCCTCGACATAGCGCGCTATGCCTGCGGTTGAAAACTCGCTCGGGCCTTACCGGAAACCAAAATCTACCATTTATGGATGGACACTAAATAAAATCCAAATATAAAATGAAAACCATCGGTAAATACAAAATACGGGGACTGCTGGGCAGAGGCGGTATGGGCAAGGTCTATAAAGTGGAACTGCCGGTTATCCGTAAAATTGCCGCCTTAAAACTGCTTTCCCCCAATCCCCATCTGGTTCAACTGATGGGTGATAAGGCTATCCGGAATCTTTTTATTTCCGAAGCCGTTACCATGTCAAATCTGAGACATTCCCATATCGTAAAAATCTGGAATTTCGATGAAACAGAGGACGGAAAACTTTTTTATGTCATGGATTATTATTTTAATAATCTCGGAATCATGATCGGCGAATCTTATATAACCGAAGCATCCTCCCGAGTGATTAAGTTAGATAAAGCCATTAAATACACCCGACAAATTCTTTTGGGGCTGGCCTGTCTTCACCATTTCGGCATCGTACACCGGGATATTAAACCCTATAATATATTGGTAACGGATTTGGATACCATAAAAATTTGCGATTTTGGATTGTCCAAGCTCAGAGGAGAGGATTTTAAAGGACCCGAAAATCTCAAGGTGGGGTCTCCCTGGTATGCCGCGCCCGAACAAGAAGCCAACCCCGATAAAGCGGATCGTCGTTCGGATATTTATTCCGTGGGAATTATGCTTTATCGAATGCTCACGGGTGAGCTGCCCACGAAAAATTATGAAAAACCGAGTCAAATCAATGCTGATATAGACCCCACATGGGATGCTTTTATTGCCAAAGCCATTGCCGCAGAGCATCAAAACAGATTTGGTGATGCCAACGAAATGTTAAAAGAACTCGATATCCTTGAAAAGGCTTGGGAAGAAAAAAAAGAAAAAATCTGCAAAATCGCCCCGGAATCGACGGTTGCAGAAAATTTCCCCTGTCATTCGGTGACGCTCAGGAGCCATGCCATCAAAGTCAATCCCCAACATGGCAGAACCGTATTTTCCACAAACCAACTATGGCAACCCTCTGGTTATATTAACAATGATTTTCAAATTCTTTCCAACGGCATGGTTATGGATAACGCCACACGTCTTATTTGGCAGCAATCCGGATCGGAATATCCCCTGACATGGCCACAAGCTCATGAGTATATCGAGGAATTGAACCAGAAACATGTTGGAGGATATCATCACTGGCGGCTTCCCACAACTGAGGAACTGATGTCTTTGCTTACCCCAACCCCTCACGGCGAAGATTTTTGCATGGAACCGGTGTTTGACCCCAAACAAAAATGGTTATGGAGTTGTGACAGACGATCGTATATGGCGGCGTGGTATATCAGCGCAGATATGGGGTTCGTCTCGTGGCAGGATTTCAGCGCCTATTATTATGTGAGAGGTGTATGTAATGATAATTTGGAATCATGATTAAAACCGCTTCGAAAAGGAAAGGCCTGGACACGTAATGGTGGTCCTTGAAAATTACTCATTGACATATTTCAACGGTTCTGCACAAATAAGCTTTTTTGTAATGGATAAGCCGGGTGCTTTGCAAAGGTCTCTAAATCTGATGATAAAATTTGGGGGAAACACATGAAGGAAGACAGAATTTATAATTTTAACGCCGGGCCTGCCGCTCTTCCCATTGACGTACTTGAAGAAATCAAAGAGTCATTTTTAAACTTCGGTGGTTCCGGCATGTCCATAACCGAAGTAAGCCACCGCTCCAGGTGGTTTGACGATGTCATAAACGATGCGGTTGATAGAACCCGGCGTCTGTTGAACCTGGATGATACGTTCCACGTGCTATTTATCCAGGGCGGTGCAAGTTTGCAATTTTGCATGATACCGATGAACTTTCTCGGAAAAGACGAATCCGCAGACTATGTTAATACCGGTACTTGGTCCACAAAAGCCATAAAGGAAGCCGAAATACAGGGTAAAACCATCAAGGTTGTGGCATCTTCGGAAGATCAAAATTTTTCATATATTCCGAAAAATATTATGTTCAGCAGCAATGCGGTTTTCATTCACATTACATCCAATAACACAATAAAAGGGACCCAGTGGGCATCCTTTCCCGATACAAACGGTGTGCCGCTTATTGCCGATATGTCATCGGATATAATGAGCAGACCGTTTCATGTGGATAAGTTCGGTCTTATTTATGCCGGGGCTCAAAAAAATATCGGTCCTGCCGGGGTGTGCATGGTGATCATTAAGGAGGATATGCTCAATAAGGTGCCGGACAAGCTACCATCAATGCTCAAATACACAACCTATTCATCCAAAAACTCAATGTTTAATACCCCGCCGTGTTTTTCGGTTTATGTGATTCAACTGGTAATGAAATGGCTTGAGGAGACCATTGGCGGACTTGAAAAAATGGCGGAAATCAATCAAAAAAAGGCTCGTATTCTTTACGAAGCCATAGATTCGGGCGATTTTTATAACGGCACGGCACGGCCTGACAGCCGTTCATTGATGAATGTAACTTTCCGCCTCCCGGACGAAGCGCTTGAAAAACGATTTATAGAGCAAGCCCTGGAAAACGGTTTGGGCGGCCTTAAAGGGCATCGGTCTGTGGGAGGATGCCGGGCTTCGATTTACAACGCCACAAGTATAGCGGCAGTCGAAACCCTTGTCGATTTTATGAAAACCTTCGAGCAGAAAAACGGATAATCTTATATTTAAAAATAATCTCACGATCAGTTACTCTTCAAAGACGGTATATCGCGTCCGAAATTCCAGGCGAATTCATTTGGGACCATTTGATCCAGGATTCTTATATTCCCTCATTCCACTATTTTTTATCCCATGAAACTTTTTTATATTTTCCTGGGGCCATGCCCAGGTTAATAATATACTTACTTTCAATAGATTTTATAAAATACGAAACGTTATATTAATAATCTTTCTTCGAAGCTTGGTTTCGGGGTGGCAATGAAAGAAAATACATTAACTTTTTGCAAAGGACGGCATCATGGCAAAAGAAAATGACGTTGTACTTATATACCTTGAAGATCAACCCATATCATTTGCCAGAATAGAAGATATTTCTCCTGATGTAAAAAAAGATTGGTATCATGTGAAAATATTGATGTTACAGTTACCTCTTCAGGTCGCAACCTGGATCTTGCGGGATATTTATATTAACGGTCAGGAGTTTACCATGGGAGGCAAGAGAATGCGTCTGGAGCCGGTGGTTTGTCCCAAATCGCCTGATCCCGCAGACAAGCCCGAAAAACCCGAAAAACCGGATA
>Ga0180431_10003051_pt1 | contig 21849 bp, 16 predicted proteins | sample SS_ome_11_FD_132459 | JGI IMG/M metagenome (GOLD analysis project Ga0180431, IMG submission 132459) | Hypersaline lake sediment archaeal communities from the Salton Sea, California, USA - SS_1_MS_1 metaG | ecosystem: Environmental > Aquatic > Non-marine Saline and Alkaline > Hypersaline >...
CCAGGGCCGCGCCCTGACCCCCAAGCAAGAGAACACCGCAGAAACCCGCGCCCCGGAGGGGCGCCACGTCAGTAGCCGTAGGCGTCAGCCTACGGAAAACCCGCAAACGCGCTCCCTCCCCGCGCCCCGAAAGCGCGTAATACGATTATCCCCGCCCCGGAGGGGCGCCACGTCAGTAGCCGTAGGCGTCAGCCTACGGAACGCACCACAAAAACAAGCCCCGGAGGGGCGACAGATGGCTACCGGGACCCGATGGCCTTCGTGAGGACCCGGTAGGTGCGCGCCGCCTGGAGGTATGCGCGGGCGTTGAAATGCACTTTCGCAAGCTCCCCTTCGTGCCGGAGCTTGGCAAGCTCGGACTCGGGCGCCGCGCCCTCGACCTCCGCCCGGGCCAGCGCGGCGTAAAACGCCGTGTACGCCTCGAACGCTTTGCGGAACAGCCCCGCCTCCGCCGCCTCGAGCGCCGCCCCGGCGTCGAGCGCCAGTTCCTCCAGCTCCGGCACAACGTCGAGAAACGCCTTCCGCCCCTTCGCTGTCGAGACGTCCGCCCTGCCCACGCGCCTTCCCAGCTCGTCGAGCAGCGCCGTCTCCGGCTTCGCCTCCAGCGCCCCGAGCACCTCGGCCCGCCGCCGCAGTTCAGCCAGCGTTCCGCTCAGGTACGCGAACCGGTCCTGCGCCCGCTCCTTCGCGCTCGCGGGTGGTTGCGCCGCCACGTTCTCGACGAGCCGCCGCCACCTCGCCCCGCGCGGCAGCGCGCCGACGTCGCTCGCCAGGTACGTCACACGCCCCTTGCCCCACGTCCAGGTCGCCACGCACGGCATGTCGAGCGGCTCGAGATCGAACGTCGCGCCGACGGACTCGTACGTCGCGAACCGGACCGGCACCCGCGCCCCCGGCTTCGATTCCGCGACATAGCTGCCCAAAAGCTTCATGCCCGTTTTCAGGCCAACGCCCTCGAGAAGCGGATGCGCCGCGTCCTCGACGACGATCTCGCCCGACGTGAACCACACCGAGTCGGCGTACCGCTTCACGTCGCGGACGTGGTGCTGTGGCCGCGCATCCTCCTGGAAGACCGCGCGCGCGGGCAGCATCTCCTCGATCACGGTGCGAAAGAGGAACCCCTCACCGATGCCACCGGTCACCAACAGGCTGCCGCCGACCTCGACGTGCCCGGCCAACCACGCCAGCGCCTCGGCCGGCCAGTAATAGATCTCGCTGGCGGGCTCGAGCCAGACCAGCCTGCCTGCCCCGAGCAAAGCCGAGGGGCCCTGAGCCTGTCGAAGGGCCGGCTCCACGCCCTCCGGGTCGGCGGCATAGTTGTGCACGCGCAACCCGCGAAGCCGCGTCGGCGTTGAACTCGTCGTGAGCAGAAGGGCTGTCGCTTTCATTCGCCCCAAGCCTCTCGTGCTGCGACGCTAACAAAGCCCCGCAGGCGCGCCAAGCGAAATCGCCGCGCGGGCCCTGCCATGACCCTGTCGAATGGTCCACCATGAGCCCGTCGAATGGCCTGCCATGAGCTTGTCGAATGGAACCCCAGCCTCCGCGAGCGGTCAAACCCATACGGCGAGGGGCTAACCGTGTTGACCGCGGTCGCGCCCTGAGAGTAGCATGTCGTGGATGCGCTCCACGCCGGCGACAGGGGAAGAACCAGATGATCCAGGGAGACAACAGCCCTAGCCATCGCGCCAAAGCTCCGTCTTCCCGCGGTTGGAAGGCGCCCGCCCTGGTAAACCTCGGGCTGACTCTCTGCCTGGGTGTCGGAGTCATCCTTGTGTTTTGTACCTTGGTCGGCATAACGCCGCTTCCCTTCCTGATGAAGTGGTATCACGCGCTCATTCTCCTGCTCGTTCTCACAGGTGGTGTGGTGGTTGCCGTGATATGGATGTTCAGACAGCGCCGCTGGTGGTTCCTGGGCATACCGCCCATCATTGGGTTCCTGCTCATCCTTCTTGGTGTCGTGTTGTCCTTCGTGCCGCGTGACGACTACCAGAGGTTCATCCTTCAGTGCGCCACGATCAAACGCGGTGAAACCATAGAGGAGTTCGAGGCCCGGATGGAGGCATGGGGGTGCACGATCGAGGTGGCTACATATGTGTCCCAAGCTTTGCCGTCCGGTATCTCCGAGAAGGTGTGCGTGTCAGAGCACGCGGGAGCCGAAGCTTTTTACGTCCGGTACGACGCGGAAAGCCGTGAGATTCAAAGCTGGGAATTCCATCATGACTAGGCTGCGAGCCGTGGAAGTTACTAATCGCCGCTTGTTCCTGGTCGTGATATGCGCTGCGACCCTCGCCTTCGCCACCGCGCCGGCCGGCGAGCCGCCGCCCGCCCACACCGCGCCCTGGTTCGACCCGGCGTGGCCGTGGCGCCAGATCGTTCACGTGGACCAGCCCGAGTACCTCGGCACGTTCCCAACCGGCGCGGCCACGATCGAAGTGGGCGACCTCGCCCGGCCCGACGCCGCCGACGTCCGGGTGGCCTCCGCCGACGCGCGTGTCATGCCCCACGTCGTCACCGCCGCCGGGAACGGGCGCGTGGGCCTCCGCTTCAAGCTCGCCCCCGGCGACCCCTCCGTGTACTACATCTACTACGGCAATCCGCAGGCCGAACCGCCCCCCGTGTCGGGATTGCCCGCGTCTCCCGGTGGCGTCCGGCTCGAGATGCGCGCACACACCGGTGCCCGAATCGCCGGCCTCGACGCCTTCCGCACAGCGTTCGAGGCTTCGAAGACCGTCCTCGGCGCCGGCCAACGGGCGCAGATCAACGACAGCGCCAATCCGTACTCGAAGGAATCGCCCAAGTGCCTCGCCATCTACAAAGGCATCCTGCGCGCGCCCGTCAGCGGCAACTACGGCCTCCGCTTCAAGGCCACGGGCCTCGCCTACCTGCTGCTCGACGAACGGACGCGCCTCACTCAGACCCGCGCCCTCGGCCAGTACGTGAGCGACGACTCGATCTTCCTCGAGCAGGGCGACCACAAGATCGCGCTGTGCCTCTACAGCCGCCACCCGACCAGCTACATCGCTCAGCTCCAGTGGCAACCCCCCGGCCACCGCAACTACGAGACGGTCCCCGCGAGCGCCTTCCCCGCCGACGTCGGCTTCACCGTCACCGGGCTCCAGCGCTTCCAGCAGCCCCTCAATACCTACTTCACCGCCGGCGTGCTCGGCCAGGTCCGCCTCGTGCGCACCGACGTGGTGCTGTCCGCCGTGCGGTTCCGCAGCCTCGCCACCTCGAGCCTCGGCACGCTCGCATCCTGCGCCTGGGACTTCGGCGACGGCGAGACGAGCACCGACCCCAACCCGACGCATTCCTACCGCAAGCCGGGCACCTATACCGCCACGCTCACCGCCCGCGACTCGCTCGGCTACGAGGGCTCCTATAGCCGCACCATCGTGCTGCCCACCGACGTCCGCGCCAAGATGGAGCTCGTCTTCAACCAGCAGGAGGAGCCCAAGCTCGTCCGCGGCCCCGCCGGCCCCGACGCCGACTGGGACCCCACCATCCGCGTCCGCCTCGGCCTCAAGTTTCTCACGGAGGACGGCGCCGACGTGCTCATCGAGCAGCGCCTCGAGTGGCGCGGCCACACCGTCACGCTCTTCGCCGAGCACCTCGACGAGCTCATGAAGCCCGGCTCGCGCACGTTCGACTCGCCGCTCTCGCTCCCCGGCCTGAGCGGCTCGCCCATGGCCCGCTACCGCGTGGCCAAGACGGCCGAGACCCGGCTCGAACGCGAGCTCGTCATCGAGGCCGAGATCCCGAACCTGCCCGGCCCGTTCGCCCTCAGCAGCGCCGTCCGCTACGGCGAGGTCGAGATCGGCCGCACGGACCTGCGCATCCTGCTCGATACCGACCCGTTCCCGGAGCTCTCAGGCCACGACCCGAACCTCCTCGACGCCGCAGGCAGCCACCTCATCGTCAAGACCACGGGCGCGGCCGAGCTCGAGCGCGAGCCGCTCGCCAAGGTGCTCGCCGGCTCGCCCGGCGCGTTGCGCGTGGCGATCGTTGACAACTCGCTCTGTCCCGGCGGGCTCGGCTACGACGAGACGCGGCTCTTCTTCGATATGCTCCAACGGCGCCTCGAGGAGAAGTTCCCCGCACGCACCGTGACCGTGCGGCGCTTCGCCACTGAACGCGACACGCTGGGCCACTTCCCCGTCAAGCGCATGCTCGAAGCCGGCGCCGCACTCGAACGCTTCGACCCGCACGTGGTCGCCCTCTCGCTCGATCAGACCGACATCACCGCGTTCACCCCCGTCGAGACCATCGAGACCTACTTCCGCCTCATGGTGAACCACCTCGCCGCGTGCACCCGCGCAAGAATCGTGCTCGTCACCCCGCCGCCCATGCCGTTTGCCGCCGAACGCTCGAAGGTCTTCGCCCTCGCCCTCGGCCGCTTCGCCCTCGAGCGCAACGTCGAGCTCGCCGACGTGTACGAGGCCGTCAACCTCCGCGACGGCGACTGGAAGTCGCTGTTTCTCGACGACGAAGTCAATGACGACGTCTACATGATGTACATGAACGCCGCCGGCCAGCGCCTCGTGGCCGACGCCATCTTCAAAGCAATTCTCAGGGAGTAAGCACACCATGGCCTCGACACGTCCCGGCGGACGCGCCCGCCGCATACTCGTCCTCTTCCTCGTGATGTTTTTCGTTGTGGACGTTGGGCTCCTCGTCCACGTCGTCCAAAAGGAGCGCCGCCTCGCCGCCGACACGCCGCCCGCGACACAACACGAACAGCCCGCGCCGCCCGCGCCCGACAACGCCGGCGGGGATGCCGAGACGCTCCGCGCCGCGCATGAGGCCCTCCAGAAACAGTACGACGCACTGCGCACGGACGCCGATGAGCTGCGCGGCACAGTCAAGCAGCTGAACGACGAGGCCGCCGCCCTCAAGCAGACCGTGCAGACGCGCTTCGCCGACCACGAGACGCTGCGCAGCGAGGTGGCCCGGATCGACGGCCGCCTCGCCGAAACTCAGGAAGCCCTCACCGCCGCCTCAAACGACCTCGACGCCGCCAACCAGCGCATCACCACGCTCGAGACCAAGCTCAAGGGCGCCGCCGACCTGGTCGCCAGGCTCAACGGCGACCTCAAGGCCGCCAGAGACGACACCGCCGCGCACAAAGGCCGCGCCGACACGCTCCAGAAATCCCTTGACGAGGCCAACACGAGCCTGGAAGCTACCGAGAAGGCGCTCGACGAAAAAACAAAGGCAGTCAACGCGCTCAACGCCCGGGTGGAAGAGCTCGAGAAACAGCTCGGGAACAGCGAGGGTCCCGGCAGCCCGGGGGAGGGATCGCGCCCGTGAGCGATCGAGATATCGCCAAGGAAGTGCTCGCGGTCGAGGCGGCCGCAATCAGCCGGCTCGCCACGCAGCTCGACGATCGGTTCGACACCGCCGTCAAGATGATCGACGCGTGCCAGGGCCGCGTCATCGTCACCGGCATGGGCAAGACCGGGATCATCGGCCGCAAGATCGCCGCCACGCTCGCCTCGACCGGCACCCCGGCCTACTTCGTCCACCCCGAGGAAGCCCTCCACGGCGACCTCGGCATGATCGTGCGCAACGACATCGTCATCGCCCTCTCCAACAGCGGCGAGACCGAGGAAGTGCTCCGCGTCGTGATGCTCGTCGAGACCATCAAGAAGATCGGCGCCCGCGTCATCGCCATGACCAGCAACGGCAACTCGACCCTGGCCAACCACTCCGACATCGTCATCAACGTCGCCGTCGAACGCGAGGCGGGCCCCATGAACCTCGTGCCCACCGCCAGCACCACCGCCGCGTTGGCCATGGGCGACGCGCTGGCCGTGGCGCTGCTGTGCCGCAAGGGCTTCAGCCCCGAGGACTACGCGTTTTACCACCCCGGCGGCAGCATCGGGCGCAAGCTGCTCACAATCCGCCACATCATGCGGCGCCAGAACGTCACCCCCGTCGTCCGCGACGACGCCCTCATCATCGACGCGCTCCACGAGGTCTCGCGCGCCCACGCCGGCACGGTCTCGGTTGTGGACGCCAAAGGCCGCCTCGTCGGCGTCTTTTCCGACGGGGACCTGCGCCGCTCGATCGAAAAGGACGAGGCCGCTCCGCGCAAGCCCATCGGCCAGTTCATGACCCGTAACCCCACGACGGTCACCCCCGACGTGCTCGTGGCCGAGGCCCTGCGCACCGTCAAGGACCGCGACATCGGCGCGCTCATCGTCGTGGATCCCGAAAACAAGCCGATCGGCATCGTGGACGAGCGCGACCTGCTTGGCCTGGCTTGAGCCCCACGCCACCGGGAGAGACAACCGTGATCAAGCTCATCATCGTGGATGTTGACGGCGTGCTGACCGACGGCACCCTCGTCGTCGGCGACGCCGGCGAGAACGCCAAGCGCTTCCACGTCCACGACGGCCTCGGCCTACGCCTCGCCATGCTCGCTGGAAAGACCGTGGCCCTGATGACCTCGGCCGGCTCCGAGGCCGTCCGCCGCCGCGCGGAACAACTCGGCATCGAGCACGTCTATCAGTATGTGCCCGACAAGGGCGCCGCCTACCAAAACCTCCGCGACGAGCTCGGCCTGCGCGACGACGAGGTCTGCTACATCGGCGACGATCTGATTGACCTGCCTGCCATGACCCGCGCCGGCCTCGCCGTCGCCGTCGCCGACGCCGCCGAGGAGGTCAAGGCCGCCGCCGGCCTCGTCACGGGCCGCCCGGGCGGGCGCGGCGCCGTGCGCGAAGCCGTCGAGCACATCCTCAAGAACGAGGGCGTGTGGGAAGACACGATCGCCCGCATCACCGAGGCCGGAAAGGCGGCCACCTCATGACGCTTGACCCGACAACGGCCCGCACGCTCAAGGGCGCCGCCCTCGCCCTGGCGGTTGCCGCCGCACTCGTGGGCCTCTACCTCATCCTCAGCCCGTCTGAAGCCGATATCCAGCGCGCCGCCGAGCAGCTCGGCACCGAGCGCCAGCCCCAGCAAAAGCGCGACCCCTACTTCGCCTGGCCCCAGATCACCCGCTGGCACTTCGTCACGAAACTGCCGATCCCCGGCGAGATCAACCGCTACCGCTGGGAGGCCCGGGGCGAGTTCGCCTACGCCCTCGACCGCGACTGCGACCGCATGGTCAACTTCCGGCTCGTCACGCTCGAATCCGACGAGCCGATCGAACTCGTCTCGCCCCTCGTGCTCTTCGACAAGAAAGCCCGGACGCTCTTTGGCGAGGCCCCCACGCAGGTCGAGTTCTCCTGGGGTACCGTGCGCTCGCAGAGAATGCGCCTCGACCTCGACGCCGTCGATGCCTTCTTCGATCAGAACGTCGTCGTGGATGTCATCAGGAACGAGGCAGGCACAGGCCCCGGCGATTCGGAGGCGGACGATTCCAGCGGCGAGACCGGCAACGGCGGCGACGGCGCCCCGCCGCCCGCGAAGAAGAAGCCCCTGCGCATCACGTCCCAGCACTTCGAGATCCGCACCGCCGAGGACAAGGCCGTCTTCACCACCGACGTCAAGGCCGTGGACAACACCGGCACGATCTGGGCCGACACGATGATCGTCGAGTACTACACCGACGAGGAGAAGCAGCAGGACCCCTCCCGCACCGGCATGAAACGTATCACCTGCATCGGCGACGTCCGTATCGACCAGAAGACCGAGCAGGCCAAGTGCGAAAAGGCCATCTACGAGGTCGCCGCCAACATCATCACGTTGCTGAGCACGGATACAACCCGCGTGCTCTACCGCAAGGACGACGGCACCGACAAGCACCAGGTCCTCGCCAACACGGTCGTCATTGACCGGAATCCCGGCGGCAAGACGAAGTTCTCCGGCAACGTCGAGGTGCAGGACTTCAGCGAGACACGCGAGAGCTTTTTCGGCGGCCTCACCGCGGACGAGGAAAACGAGGCAGAAGACAATGGCGCTTCGGAAAGCGAGACCGAAGACGAGGAATGAGGTGCGCCGCGCGCCGGATGCGCCGGCACAGGAACCCCGCCCGGGCGAGACCGCCGACGCCACGGCGCCCGCCGAGACCGCCCAGGCCGACGGCCTGCTGCTACGCACCGAGGGCCTGGTCAAGTCCTACGGCGGCCGCCGCGTCGTCAACCAGGTCAAGATCACCGTCGGCAAGGGCGAGATCGTCGGCCTGCTCGGCAAGAACGGCGCCGGCAAGACCACCAGCTTCTACATGATCGTGGGTCTCGTGAGACCCGACGCCGGCGCCGTCCACTTCGCCGGCCGCGATGTCACCCGCATGCCCATGCACTTGCGCGCCAAACTCGGCATGGGCTACCTCTCGCAGGAGCCGTCCGTCTTCCGCACCCTCACCGTCGAGCAGAACATCATGGCCATCCTCGAGACCCTCGGCCTGACCGAGCGCGTCCGCCACCGCCGGTGCCGGCGCCTGCTCGAGGAGCTCGACATCGCCCACCTCGCGCGCCAGAAGGCCTACACCCTCTCCGGCGGCGAGCGCCGCCGCCTCGAGATCTGCCGCGCGCTCGTGACCGCGCCCAGCTTCATCATGCTCGACGAGCCCTTCAGCGGCGTGGACCCCATCGCCGTCTTCGACGTGCAGAAGATCATCCGGCAATTGAGCGACCGCGGCATCGGCGTGCTGCTCACCGACCACAACGTGCGCGAGACGCTCTCGATCGTGGACCGCGCCTACATCATCAACGAAGGCGTCGTCGAGGTCAGCGGCACCTCCGAGTTCCTCATCAACGACCCCACCGCACGCCAGATCTACCTCGGCGAGCAATTCAGCATGTAGCGGCCTGCCGCCCCGCGAAGTAGCGCCGGCATCTTGCCGGCTATCCGGCGGGCATCCTGCCCGCCGGCGCACCGCTCTCCGTCCTCAGTGAAGAAGCAGGCGCCGCGGCCATGTCGTGGACGGGGCGGGACGCCCCCGGGACAGCCGCCGAGGACGGCGGCGCTACACCACCGACGGTGCCACCGCTCTCCCTACACCACCGGGCAAAGGAGCCAGCGCTGAAGCCGGTCAGCTTCTACAAATCTGCGCGCGCAACTTGCTGACCGCGGCAAAGACGCCGAATGACCCCACCGCATACCCCAGCAACCCGATACACACGAAGGACACATCCGGCGCGGGGCCGAGCCCGACCAGCCTTGGCAGCGCAGCACCCAACGTCATGCTTAGCATCCCGCCCCACCAGCTGATAATGCTCGCCCAGAGGCGAAACCCCCGCCGCCGCGTTGCAGGGCCGCACCGTTTTTTGAGCAGATAGGCGCCGAGCGGGAAACCAAGCACCAGGCCCGCAGCCCACGTAATTGTGTAGCTGAGTAGGAGCAGAGGAATCGAGGAGGCGAACAAGGCTACAGCAATTGAACAAGCGGCGGCGATGATTGCCGCAACCAAGGCCTGCGAAGCAAACCGCTCGAAGTCGGTTTCCTGCAACCTCGGCTGGCCAAGATACCGGCCTATATCGTGCACCACCTGCTCCGGGTCGCTATACGTGCCGGGAACAACCACGAGTTCCCGCGCACCGGGAATCTTCAGAATGACCCGGTAATCATCCGTGACGAAAAAAGACCGGATTTCGTCCCATCGGAGCGTGCGCGTCGGCGAGAGGAACGCCCTGAGCTCGATTCCGTCATTGGACAGACGCAGCTTGAACGAAAGGGCAACGTAAACCAGGAAAGCGCACGAAACGGTGAACACCCCTACGACCGCCAGCAGCCGCACCACGGGCAAGCGCATAAGGACGCACGACCCGACCACAACCAGGAGCATGATGAACAGAGTGATGCTCAGCGGATTGATCTTGAAGCGGGCTCGCCGCCATTGACCACTCACGACTCACCTCCCACCTGCTCCAGAGGAACTCTCTCGCCAGCGCCATGACGTTCGCACAGATATGAGCGCTCGGCAAATAAGATTACCACACAAAGGTGCCACGATCCGACCGAAAAATCAGAGTCCGGCGACTTGTCCTACTCGGGTAGCTTCTCCAGCGGGTAGTTCTTCGCCACCCACGCGAGCGCCTCGTCGCGCGCCGTCAGCTTCCCCTCGAGCTGCAGGTCCTCGACCGCCGTGAGGATCTCGCCGAAAAGCGGCCCCGGCTCGTAGCCCGCCGCGATCAGATCGTCTCCTGTCACCAGCGGCGCCGGCTTGATAACCTCGGCCGGGAGCTCAGCCTGCTTCTGGACAAGGTAGTCGTACACCGTCATGTCGCCGTGGCTCGCCAGGCAGTCGGCCTTGTGCACGGCGAGCTCGTCGGCGAACGTCTCGCGCCGCAGCAGGCGCTTCAGCTTGCTCTCGCGCATCTCCGGCGCGTGCATGAACCGCATGTGATTCCGGACGATCTCGACGACCTGCCGCCGCACGTCGGTCGAGAGCCGCAGCCGCTTGCACACCGCGTCGGCCAGTTCCGCGCCCACGGCATCGTGGTTGTTGAACCGGATGCGGTCCGTCTCCGAAAACGTCGGCGGCTTGCCCACGTCGTGCAGCAGCGCGCCCAAGGCCCGCACGGGCGTCGGCGCCTCGAGCGCGTCGAGCGTGAGCGCCGTGTGCCCGAACACGTCCCCCTCCGGATGGAAGGCCGGCGGCTGCTCGACGCCGACCATCGCCGCGACCTCCGGCAGCACGGCCGCGAGCAGCCCCGTCTCCTCGAGCAGCCGCAGCGCCGCGCCCCGGTTCGGGCCCGTGAGCATCTTGACCAGCTCGTCGCGGATCCGCTCCCAGCTTACCGACGTGACCGTCGGCGCCAGCCGCGTGAGCGCCGCGCGCGTTGCGGCCTCGATCTCGAAGCCGAACCGCGCTGCGAAGCGTACGGCCCGAATCAACCGCAGCCGGTCCTCGGCGAACCGCTCGTCCGGGTCGCCGATCGTGCGGACGATGCCCCGCTCGATGTCCGCCCGGCCGCCGACATAGTCAATGACCTCCGCCGTCGTGGGATCATAGAGCAGGCCGTTGATCGTGAAGTCGCGCCGCTTGACGTCCTCCTCGGCCGTGGCAAACGCCACGCGGTCCGGGTGCCGGCCGTCCGAGTACGCCCCCTCCGTGCGGAACGTCGCCACCTCGTACTCGCGCCCGCCCACGATCACCAGGACCACCCCGAACGCCGCGCCCACCGGCACCGTCCGCTCGAAGAGCGCCATGACGTCTTCGGGCCGCGCCGAGGTCGTCACGTCGTAATCGTGCGGCGAAAGCTCCATGACAAGATCGCGCACGCAGCCGCCGGCGAAGTACGCCTCGTGGCCGGCGGCGCGCAGCGTGCGCACGATCATCTCCGCGTTCGTGCGCAGGTCGGCAGGAGTCGCGTCGGGTGCGTTCACGGTTCCAGGTCTTCGCGGTCCTCGGCCTTGTACACGGCAATGCGCTTGTTACCCGAATCGGCAATGACGATGTTGCCCTTCGAGTCCACACTCACGCCCACCGGCGTGTTGAGCCCGCCGCCCGCGTTGTTGACCGTCCACTTCTTGATCATATCGCCCTTCGGCACGACGAGGACCGTGTTGTTCCCCTTCTGCGCGATGTACAGCGTGCCGTCCGGGCCGACGTGCACATCAGCCGGCGCCGCCAACGCCAGGTCGGCGTACACCTTCTCCTCCTCGCCTGTCTCATTGCCGTCGGCGTCTTTCTTCGGCTGCATCGAGAAGTCGCGCAGCACCTCGATGAACCCGCCCTCGGGTGTGAACGTCTGCACCCGGTCGTTGCCGGTGTCGGCCACATAGATCGTGCCGTCCGCGGCCACGCCCACCCCCTCCGGCGACTCGAGCTGGCCGTCGCCGTCGCCCTGCGTGCCGAACATCCGCACGAACGTGCCGTCCCGGTCGAAGACCTGCACGCGGTGGTTGCCCGTGTCCGCCACGACGATCACGTCGCCGGGCCCGACGGCGATCCCCTTCGGCTCTTTGAACTCGCCTTCGCCGTCCTGCGGGTCATCCGCGCCGTCCTGGGCGTCGTCGTCGCCCTCGGGCGGCGCGCCGACCGTAGCGATCCATCCGCCGTCGCTGTCGAAGATCGTGAACCCCGTCAGCTTGTTCCACTTGTCCGGCGCATTGAGCGCGATGATCCGGTCCTGGCTGTCCACCGCCACGTCCTCGGGCAGCAGTTGCGCCCCCGTGCGCTGGATCACGCCGTGGCCGCCCCAGAACGTGTCGCTCAGAAACGCCCAGCTCCCCTCCGGCTCGTGCGCGAGGATGTGGAAGTAGTAGGCGTCCGCCACGATCCGCCGGTCGGCCGAGTCCACGGCCACCCCGTGCACGTCTTCGAGGATCGGCGTCGTGTAGCTCGTCGAGAACGCCGACTCCCGGCCGTCGGCGCTCACCGCCGTTACCACGTACCGGTACGTCTTCGAGAAGTACGGGTTCACCTGCAGCAGGTTGTCCGTCCACTTGAAGTCGCGCACGTTCGACGCCACGCGCGTGTAGCCGTAGTCGGCGCTCGTGCCGCGATACACGTTGTAGCCCACGATGTCGTGCGAGCGCCCGTGCTTCCACTCGAGCTGCACGGTCTTGCCCTTCGTTTCGCCCGTGAGCTCGATCTGGCACACCGGCGCGCTGTGCCGGGGCAGCCACGTCTTGAGCTCGTGGATGGCCACGTCCGTGTTGCCCAGGTGGTACTGCCGCGTGAAGTCGAAGATTTCCATCCACAGGTAGTCGGTCTGCCGTCGCGCGTGCACGCGCACCAGCAGCAGCCCGTTGAAGCCCACCATGTCTATCCGCCCGAACGGGTTCGGCCTGATCGTAAAGCCCCGCTCGGTCGTGAACGTCGGGCACGGCCGGTTCGGCAGCACGAACTCGCCGTTCGCGTCCGTCGTGCCCGTGGCGACCGGCTCCGGGCTCATGCGCGTCCCCTCGGCGCGCTTGAACTTCTCCCACTGATAGACCTTGATCCCCGCGTACGGCACCGGCCGCCCCTTGCGGTCGAGCACGCGCAGGATGTTCGTCTCCGGCACCGCGTAGAGGTAGTCGCCGTAGAAGCCCCGCCGCCGGTGGTGCTGCGCGTTCATGCCCACGACCGTCGCCTCGTGGAACAGGTTCGGCCCGTGCCAGTGCATCATCTTTTCCTGATCACGGAAGTCGTGGCCGATGCGCACCCGTGCGCCGTCGAGCTCGCGCACCGTGTTGCCCCAGCACTCGACGTTGAGCTGGTAGTTGTCAATCATGCCGAGCTGGTGGCCCCACTCGTGCAGCAGGCCCCAGTCCGGCTCGGCCGCCCACTTCGAGCAGTCCGCCCGCTCGCCGAAGTACCACCCGCCGTCGAAGCCCTGCCGGTGCGTGCCGCCCTTGACCGCGCACCACTCATGCTCGCCCGTCCAGATCGCGTTCTTCTCCTCGACGTTCTCGACAACCACGAACGCATCGGCCCGGATCCGATCGAGCATCCCGTGCGGCGCCAGCTCGGAGCGCGAGTGCTCGAACAGCATGTTCATGTAGTCCACGTGGAACTGCACCCAATCCTCGAACGAATACGTCCCCGCCACGTTCGCGTTCGCGTTGAACGACTCGTACGTCGTCCGGTGCACGCCCATGAGGAAGGCGAACGCCTCGGTGAAGTCCTTGCGCGCGTTGTTGATCTCAAAGGTCTCCGCCACCGCGTTGTCCGGGTCGGCCACGAACTCGATCGTGTGCCGCCGCATCGCCCACGCCCACGTGGTTTCGGCCGTCGCCGTTTCGCCCGGCTTGACCGGCCCCAGCGTGCCGCGGCCGATCTCCTTGCCGTCGAGCCTCCACACGTAGCCGAACTCCGGCGCTCTAGCGGACCCCTTGTTGACCACGTGCGCCGTGAACGTCACGCGCTCCCCCTTGTCGGGCCAGCGCTTGTCGTTCTGCGTGCCGGGCTTGAGCTGCGCGATCCGCCGCAGTTCGCCTTCCTTCGGGTAATCCACCTCGTAGGCCGGGTACCGCGGCGTCCGGCTGATATGCGTCACATCGAGGTCCGGCAGCGCCCCACCGGCAGACTCCTCAGCGGCAAGTCCCGGCCATGGAACGACCAGCGCAACCACAACAGCGGCAACCAAGAGCTTCATCGAAACCCCTCCGAACATCCGTGTCTGCACATCCTCGTCGAAGTATCGCACACACCCCCCGCCCCGCCAAGGGCTTTGCCGCCGCCTGCTCCGGGCCTCTGTGCAGGACGCCGTCCCGCCTCGCGCATGGCACCCGAAGAGCGCGAAATCACTTGCAGAATCCTCACGCCTGTGCTAGAGTGTAATTTGTATGGGTTTGCGCGGGAGGTTTGCCATGAAACGCACGTGCCTGATCGCCATTCTCGTGCTCCTCACAGCACCCGCCCCCGCTGCCGTGAAGGTCTTCGTCAAGACCGACACGAAGCTCTACGACAAACAGGGCAAGGTCGTCCGGGAGGTCACAGCCGGCTTCCCGTTCGAGGCCGACAAGGTCAGCGGCAAGTGGGCCTACGGTTTCCTGCGCACCAAGGGCGGCGGCGCCCGCGGCTGGATCCCGCTCGCTGCCCTCGACCTCGACGACGACGCCCGGCGCGCGCTGAACATCCCGATCACCACCGGCAAGAACGTCGAGCCCGTCCTGCTGCGCTACCGGCTCGAGCCCGGCGAGCTCCAGCTCTATGACGTGGACATGGCCTGGAGCAAGGAACTCATCGAGAAGCGGGGCCGTTCAACAACACTCAGGGAAGCCCAGACGTTCAAAACAGAGATCGGGCTCCGCATCCTGTGCAAGGGCCGGACCGACGACGGCCTGTACACCGCGGAGATGGCCTTCAACAAGCTGCGCCTCGCAGGAGAAGTCACCCAAAACCACGTCACGGTCACCGTCAAGGCCAACGAGAAACACGTCGCGCTTCATCGCGACGGCGTGCTCGTCTTCTCCGGCACGTGGGGAGCCCCGGAGCTCGCCGCGATGCCCGACCTCTCGAAGTTTCTCGACGTTCCCGTCCGAGTCCAAATTGACGAGCGGAACCGAACGGGGGGCGGCTCAGGGTTCGAAGCCACCCTCGTGGAAGCAGGCATAGAGCCCGGCGGATCGCTCGTGGGCGACCTCGTCTTCCCCGAAGACCCGGTACGTCCCGGCGACTCCTGGGAGCAGCAGCTTCAAGGCACGGTGTCCGATCCGACGGGCGAGGACCGCAGCGTGTCGCTCACCGGCAAGGCCAAGTACACCGTCCTCGAACGGACAACGTACCTCAAGCAGCCGTGCGTGAAGATTCGCGTCGAAGGCGCGTCGGCCCAGGACGAGTCCCTCACCGACACGCGCGCCGTCTGGACCACGGAAGGCGTCTACCTCGTCCACGAAGCGCGAGGCATTACACTCTACGCCAGCACAACGACCTCCCTGACCGTGACACGGCCCGCCGGCGGCGCCGTGCTTACCGGCAAGGAAGCAACCACGATAGCCATGCGCTACGCGGGCAACAAGTCCGAGTGAACCGCCACGAGAGAGAACAGACCCATGGCAGGCGCGACAGCCACCCGCACTTTCCTCATCGTCGTCCTCGTCCTGATGGCCGCCTGTGCCCGCGCCGTTGAGGTCACCGTCAAAACGGACACGAGGCTCTACGACACCAAGGGCAAGGTCCTCGCCGAGGCCGAAGCCGGCCGGACCTTCAAGGCCGAGAAGCTGAGCGGCAAGTGGGTCTACGGCTACCTCCCCACCGACACCGGCGGCGCCCGCGGCTGGATGGCCGTCGACGCTCTCGAATTGAGCAACCAGGCGAGGCGAACGCTCACCATTGTCAAGCCCGCCCTGGCAAACGAGGGAGCGCCGCGCCGCGATCCGGTTCTTCTCCGCTTTAGGCTGAGACCAGGAGAACGCCAAGCGTATGAGGCCGTGTGCAAGAACACGCTGAACATGGTAGTAACACAGGAGGGGACAAGGGAAACCTCGGCAGCCTCCCATACGCTGGAAATCGGTTATAGCTTTCTAGGCAAGAAGCAGCTGGCCGGCGGCGGCACGCTTGCAGAAGTCCGGGTCCATCGCTACCGCCTTGAGCAAGTTGGACTTGATGACCAGGGGGAGCGCACGGTCTTCGACATGACCGGCGTTCATTGCTACAAGAAGGACGGTACGTTGATCTCGTCGCTGAAGTGGGGATCGCCAAAGCTTGGCGGGGACATGTCAGGATTCTGGACACAGACGTACTCTGCAAGATTCAGAACCCAAGGACGGATCGTGCCGAGGGCGAACCTCGATACCCGCCTGCACGGAACGAATATCGAAGCGTTCTTAGGTTTCCTGTGCTCGTTTCCCGAGAATCCCGTACGCGTTGGAGACTCCTGGGTAAAGGAAAGCAGCGAGCGGCTCACCAGCGACGCGCATCCTGACGTGAGTGTCGCTGTCAGCAAGAGGTATAAGTGGACGGTCCTGGAGCGACTGATTTACGGGAACAGGGCTTGCGTGAAGCTTCGCTTCGATCTAACCAACACAGCGGGAAAGGCGCTTAAGGAAGCAGCAAGTGGCGTTATCTACGTTGATGAGGCGACTGGAATCCATCTTGACGTGACGCTCAAAACGTTGCGTACGGAGACCTTCAGTCTGCTGGATTCTGCCGTCAGCTTGGAGACCGCAGGTAACCTACGTATCCGCTATAAGGGGGACCGGCTGGACTAGACCCGCCGCAATGGGAATCATGTGCAAGCAGATCTTGGAGTATGCGACCTTCATCGGCGTAATTCTGTTCGTGGGAGCCGCCGCCACAGCGGTCGAGATTACAGTGAAGACCCCCACCAAGCTCTACGACACCAAGGGCAAGGTCCTTGCCGAGGTCGAGGCCGGCCGGACCTTCAAAGCCGAGAAGCTGAGCGGCAAGTGGGTGTACGGCTACCTCCCGACCACGACCGGCGGCGCCCGCGGCTGGATGGCCGTCGACGCTCTTGAATTGAGCGAGCAGGCAAAGCGAAAGCTGACAGATTCAGAGGCGACCCAGCGCGTTGAAGCGGCGCAATCGGCGTTGCCATCCACTAAGAAGGCCGAGAGTGATGCCGGTCTTCTCAGATTCCGCCTGAGTCCTGGAGACGTGCAAGTCTATGAGGCGACAGTAACAATCGTTGAGGATTATCCGCTTGAGCGATTACCCGGTCAGGAGAACCCACCCTCGCGTGCTAACGGCCGCCAAATAAGAAAGACGATGATTCAAGTCGCGTTCAGCATCACAGGAGAAAAGCGCGACGACGAGAAGGGCACAATAACGGCAACGCTTCGTTATCACTCGTTTCGGTGGGAGAGGTGGTATGGCTTTACGCACCGGGGCGGTCCTACTCCCAGGCTCATTGTCGATGAAAAGGGACCCAGGATGTGGAGCACAGGGAAATGGATCGCCCCCCACGACTTCCTCGCCGAGTCGATGCCGGACGTTCGGAACTTCTTGGGCCGGGTGATCACCGTAGTCTTCTCCACGAGAGGAGGTCTGATCGATCCCGAGAAATACTGGATCGGGCAGCGATTCTGGCTCGAGCAGCTTCCCTGGTGCGGGATAACGGGGATTCTCGGCGCACTCCCCCTCTATCCGAAACAGTCAGCAAAGCCAGGGCATGCTTGGCCGCAGGATGCGGTTTACGCTATTCCCGACCTCGCACGCGACGGAAGAATGGAATACTTGGCAACGAAGGCAACCTACAGGATTGAATCCTTAGTCCGCCATCGTGATCATCTCTGCTTCAAGCTCCTCCATCACGCCAAGGCTGACCTTCCGAAAGAAGAGGCTGAGCACATGCGAGATGGCTGGAAGGGCAGCTACGAGGCGAGCGGTCTGGCATACGTCGCAGAGGCCAGCGGGATCCCGGTTGACCTGTCCGTCAAGTTATCCCTGACGCTGACCAATCCACAGGCCGGCGGGGAACAGGATCAATTCTACACGACAGTATTGAGATTGCGCTACGCGGGCAACAAGCTCCCCGACTGACCCCATCAATCCCACCCACCATGTGCATATAATTACCTTTGACAGAAATTATTTCACGGCCTAGAATATTAATTGAAGAAACCTTTGGCCCACTGCGTCTGTTCTAATAGGAGAGACTCTGGAAAGGGGCAGACCCATGAAACGCGCCACCACCCTCGTCATCGCCGCCGCATCCCTCGCCGTGCTCCTCCCGGATGCGGCCCCCGCGGCCACCCGATACGTCCGCTCGTCGAAGCGCAGCGGTGAGGAGACCGGGATCGGCATCCCCAACACGCGCGGCAACGTCCGCACCGTGCGCCACAGCACGGGCAACGTCCGACGCAGCACGGGCACCGTGCGCCGTTCGGCCCCCGTGACGACCCGCACGTCAACCACCACGACGAACAAGACGCGCACGCGCGACCGAGGCATTGGGATCGCCGGCACGCGCCGCACCACCACGACCCGCACGTCGGACTCCACCCCGCGCAGCCGGACGCGGACCGACCTGACGACGACGCGCCGGTCATCAACGTACACGACGAACAAGACGCGCACGCGCGACCGAGGCATCGGGATCGCCGGCACGCGCCGCACCACCACGACCCGCTCGTCGTCCTCCACCCCGCGCATCCGCACCCGGACCGACCTGACGACGACACGCCGCTCATCAACGTACACCACCCGCCGGCGCAGCGACGGCGACACATTCACCTTCACGCCTTCGCGAACGGTCTCCCGCCGCACCACCGGCAACGTCCGCCGCGGCGGCAACGTTGACGACCACCGCGACCGCGCGGACGACCGCCGCGATCGTTCGTACCGCGACGGTTCGCGTCGCGACCGCTCGCACGACCGTGACGGGGACAGCGGCCGCTCGCGCCGACACCGTTACCGCGATTACCGCCGCGAGCACGAACGCCACCGCAGCAGCCACCGGTGGGCCTCGGCCTTCGCGTTCACCTACAGGCGTGGCGGGACCTGTCTGTCCATCCATTCCGGACCGGGCGCGCCGTACTGGTACAACGGCACCTGGCACGCACGCCCGACGGGCTACCGCTACGGCTGCGTCCTCTACTACGGCTACTGGATAGACACCCGCGACGTCTATTACGTCGAGCGCCGCGAGCCCCCCTGGGTCAGCCAGGACTACTGGGACGAGTTCGCCGCCGAGGACGACGAGGGCGTTCTCGTGTACGACGGCGACTTCATCCGCAAGGAGCAGGTCGTCGACACCGTTCTCGTCAAGGAGCTGCCCCTCTCGAGCGCCGAGCGCAGCCGCGCCGACGTCCTGATCGCGGGCGGCATCCTCCAGCAAATTCTCGACGAGGGAGACCCGGAAGGCAACTTCGACTACGACTTCGACCCGCGCGCGAGCCGGCTGACGCTCACCGCCCCCTCCGAGCGCATCGCCGTGATCGAGACCCTCGTGCGTGACCGCAGCACCTTCGACGCCGTCACCGAGCCCGACCGCCACGGCAACACGGCCGCCGTCGTCCCGCTCGTCTCGCCCCTCTACCTCGAGGACGACTACAGCGGCGCCGTGCGGCTTGCGCAGGAAAACTTCACCGCCATGCGCCGCATGCTCGAGGACCGCGACCCGCGATACGCCGCCCACGGCAAGCGGACCTGGCTCAACGCCGAGTTCGGCACCGCCACCGTGGTTGACGAGGCAGACAACCTGGAACGCGCCTTCACCTTCATGGAGACGCGCCCGTTCGTCCCCCGGGAGCTGGTGCGCCGCTAGCGTGCATTTTTCACAGAGAGCCGACGCCGAGCAATGGGAAAAATAGGGACAGGCACCTATTTTTCTGTGGGTGCTGAACACATTTGATGCGCCCTGGCGCAGAAAAATAGGTGCCTGTCCCTATTTTTCCCGCGCCCTGCGCGCCGTCAGAAATGCGGGTTGGATGACGCTTCGGGAACTTGCGGTGTGTGCCGCGTGTCATAAGAAGTTAAGGAGCCATTTCCTGCGTGCTCTGCGTCTCGGTGAGAGCGTAGAACAAGGCCTCGCGCAGAGGACCGCAGAGGGGTCGAGACTGAACGGCCCGCCCTGAGCACAGTCGAAGGGAGTGGGGTGATCGCATGCGCGCCGTCTTACTCATCCTACCGCTGATTGTCCTGGGACTCGCGCTGCCCGCTGTCGCGGGCCAAGACACCGAGCCGGCGGAACCGGCCGAGACAAACACCGAGACGCCCGCCGAGCCGGCGGCCGAGCCGGCTAGGCAAGAGGCGCCGTCCGCCTGGGAGCAATGGGTCAACACCCGCGCCTACGACCCCGTCATCCGCCGCTGGGTGCCGATCCCCGAGGGCGTCACGCCCGGCCCCAAATCGGGCTACATCTGGAACCTCGGCCGGTGGGAGGTTGTCAAGATCATCCATCGCCGCGACTACGGCTGGGGCTACTTCGACCACCGCGGCCGCTGGCACGGCCAGGACGAGCGCCGCCCCGTGTACCGCGAGGTCCTCTGGAAACGCCGCGACTACCTCGACACCGTCCCCAAGGACACCTTCGACCAGCCCTACCTCGTCCGGACTCTCAAGCTCGACCCGCTCGAGCGCGGCCGCCTCGAAGACCTCCTCGAGCGCAACCTGCTCCAGGAGCTCATGCTCGACGACCCCGGCGAGCAGGAAGCCGTCGTCTCCTACGAGCGGCGCAGGAGCAAGGCGAGCATCTCGGGCCGCGCCGAGCTCGTCGCCAAGATCGCCACCCTCATCACCGACGAGTCCACCTACAAGGCCGTCACCACCGGCCAGCCGCACGGCAACGTCGTCGCCATCATCAGCCTTGTGGACCTCCGCTGGCTCGACAACGACCCCGAGCCCGCCCTCAACATCGCCGACCTGAACTTCTCCGGCCTCCTGCGCCTCGTGCGCGCCGGCGACGACGAGCACCGCCGCCACCACAGGGCGCTGTGGTTCAACGACACCTTCGGCACCGTCACCATCATTGACCAGCCCGACACCATCCGCAAAGTCCGCGAATTCCTCGGCGTCATGCCCTACGCCGCCAAACCCACCCGCATGACGACCACCGCCCCCCGCTGAGGCCCGGCGCTCAGCCGCCGAGCAGGAGCGCGCCCACGACCACGTACACCACGCCGCCGAGGATGTCGTTGAGGACGGTGACGAACGGGCCGCTCACGACCGCCGGGTCAATGCCCAGCCGCGAGCAAGTCAGCGGGATGAGCACCGCGTTGACCGAGGCGATCAGCACCGCGCCCGCCATCGCCACGCCGATCATTACGCCGATGACCGCCCGGGCCGCCAGCAGCCCCGCCGCCGTGCCCGCCAGCACGCTGAACACCAGCCCGAGCAGCAGGGCTACGGGCACCTCGCGCCGGAGATTGTAGAAGAGGTCGCGCGGCTCGGTGTCGCCCACCGCGAGCCCGCGCACCAGCACGGTCGAGATCTGCAGCGCCACGTTGCCCGCCATCGCCACCTGCAGCGGCAGGAACGCGGCGATCACCAGGAACTGCTGCAGCGGCGTCCCGAACGACTTGAGCACGAACACCAGCACCAGCTCGCCCACGAACGTCACCGCCAGCCACGGCAGCCGCCCGGCCGCCTTCTTCCACAGCGGCTCCGTGAACGGCTCGCGCTCGGCCGTGCCCGCCAGCCGGTGGATGTCCTCGCTGTCCTCCTCCTCGATCACCTCGAGCACGTCGTCCACGGTGATCGCGCCGACGAGCCGCCCCGCCTCGTCCACCACCGGCAGCGCCAGCAGGTCGTACTTGCGGAACAGGTTGCCGACCTCCTCCTGGTCGGTGTCCGCCTCGACGCTCACCACGTCGGGGTTCATGATCAGCGAAAGCGGCGTTGCCTCGGGCGAGAACAGCAGGTCGCGCACGCGGAGCTCGCCGGCGAGCCGCCCGTCCTCGCCGGTGACGAAGATCGAGCCGGGCGTGTCCTTGTCGAACTGCTCGCGGCATGCCCGGGTGGCCTCGCCGACGTTCATCCCCGAGGTGATCCGCACCACCTTCGAGCTCATGATGCCGCCCGCTGTGTCGGGCGCGTGGCCCACGAGCCGGCGCACCAGCTCGCGC
>Ga0180431_10003053_pt1 | contig 21827 bp, 17 predicted proteins | sample SS_ome_11_FD_132459 | JGI IMG/M metagenome (GOLD analysis project Ga0180431, IMG submission 132459) | Hypersaline lake sediment archaeal communities from the Salton Sea, California, USA - SS_1_MS_1 metaG | ecosystem: Environmental > Aquatic > Non-marine Saline and Alkaline > Hypersaline >...
CGCTGCGGTTCGCAGAGTGAGGCTTCACTCGCCGGAGCGTGCGCTTTGTGTTCCATGAGACCGCCGATGAGCGCGGATTGGGGAAGCCTCGGTTGCGCCACAGACCTTGTCTGGCGAGCCGTGATGATATAGAATAGCGCAGGCGCGGGCAGGGAGCGCAGCATCGGTGCCGGACTCAGGCCGAGCTAGGGCTTTGATGTAGGTGCCGGCGCATTGTCAATGATGACCGTAGAGAGGTGAGATACCTCGGCTTGGGAACCGAGGAGGGGACCAGGCTGCGGGTCATCTTCGCATTTCCACCTGACTTATACCCCAGGCGCAGGGCAGGATGCTTCACGGTTCTAGCGCGGCTAGAGATATGCCTGGATGATAGGAGACATGACATGATAACGGCGCAGACACTCCGGACGATTTGGGTGACATTGGCGATGACGGCGTTCGCGCAACTGCTCTACGCGGCTCCGAATGAGGGCATAGTGGCCCCGACACCAGAGGCGCTCGATGCCAAGACGTATGAGGTGCAACTCGAGTACCGCGGCGTGCAGGTTTTCCAGGGACGGGAGGCCGAGCAGGCATTGGGCTTGCAGGCCGGTCTCGGTGGCGGCTGGGAGGTCGGGGTTGAGCATCGCCTGGGCTCTCCACGCGACGATTGGCCATCCGCCGGTTACAGGCGGTGGGACATCCAGTACGATCCAACTGTGGAAGGCTTTGACAAGCTCTGGTTCAACGTGAAGAAACAGGTTCTGACCGAAACTAAGCACCGACCGGCGCTGGCTGTCGGCAGGCTGAGTATCGGTGCTTCGGGTGGTGGCGGCAATTACGCCGTGGTCGGCAAGAACCTGGACCGCTGGCAGCTCTATGTGGGGTGGTGCGACGTACTCGATGATGAGTACTGGTACGAGGGTGTGGGCTATCAGTACAATGAGGATTGGCGGGTGCTCTGGGAGCACATCGGACGGGGGCGGTTCTCGACGAGTCTCGCCGCAGAGGTGCGCGTCAAGCCTAATGTCTTCGTGAAGTTCGGCTACATGGAAGCTAATAACAGTGTTTACGACAGCGATTGGCTGCTGAGCGTGACCTATCGCGATTCATGGAAGTGAGTTCCCGCAGCTGCCACGGGAGTGACCTGGCCGCCAAAGCAACGATCCGCCCCAGCAGGGCGGATCGTGTCATATCGGCTCTTGTCTCGTTAGTGGAGGGGATGCAGTGCCGCTAGCCCGACGGCAGTCCGGCCTTGATCAGGGGGCGGGCCCTCGTCAAGTTCTCGGCCCATGCCTCAGCCAGTTCCGCCGTGTCCGAGGCCCCGGCGAGTTCCGCATCCTTCGTCGTGGCCGTGACTATGCGTTCTTCGCCGACATAGACACCGTGCTCATCAGCGATCGGGCGCACAATAATCGGCGGCGAGCCGTCCTTTGACACGACCTCGATGAGCCGGCTATCAACCACTGCCCCTCGTGCCGAGAGCGTGGCAAAACCGTTGGCATCACGCAGGCGAAAGAGTAGCGAGTTGCCCAGGGCAACATCATACGTGGGGACAGGTGCCACCGCATTGATGGGGGCAACCTCGGGCAGCTTCGTTCGCAGGCTTTCCAGCCAGGTGACGGCCAACTGCCGGCTGGTGGTCCCGGCGGCCTCAGCGTCCCTCGGGTACACCGTTATCAGCCGGTAGTTGCCGACCCATAGCGTGGGTTTGCCACGGACCTCGCTGAGCACAAAATCGCCCGGATCCATACGTTCATTCGACAATATCTCTGTCAGGCGCATATAGACGATAGACTCGCGTTCGGCCACCGTGAAGCCCGCCGCCGGCGTGCGAATCGTGAGCAGGAGGTAATCTCCGATGGCAATGTCGGCTCTCGCCATGTCCGGGCCACGCGTCGGCGGCTTGTCATTCAGATCTCCGCTGATGACGATTTCGTCAGTGCTCCCCACCGCGACGCCTGTAAGGGCGATTGCGACGATAGCCACGCCAAATAGTGAGCCTATCAGTTTCCTCAATTTCATCGCTTCCTCTTCTGGCGAATAGTCCTGATCTCTCGACCTGCGTGGAAGATACAGGCTACATTGTACCAGTCGCTGGTGCTGATATCAACCCTTGCGTTGCCCATAGCGTCGTTCACGTCCATTGTACTGCTCTATCGCATCTATGAGACTGGCGGCGTCGAAGTCCGGCCAGTAGATCGGCAATATCACCATTTCAGTGTACGCCATTTGGTAGAGGAGGAAGTTGGAGAGCCGGAGTTCGCCGCTGGTACGAATGAGCAAATCGGGATCAGGTAGGTCTGGCTGATACAGATAGTTAGCGAAAGTATCGGTGTCAATATCTGCCGGATCCAGCTCGCCGGCCGCAGCGGCTACGGCAATTGTCCTCGCCGCATCTGCTATCTCCGCACGCCCTCCGTAGTTGATGCACAGGTTGAGAGTGAGCCGCTCGTAATCTGCGGTAGCCTTCGCGGTGTCGGCGAGCAATTTCTGCAAACTTGCCGGCAATTGCCGCAACCTTCCTGAGGCAACCACTCGCACCTTCTGTCTGCGCAGTTCAGCCATCTCATGGCGAAGTGTGCCCTCGATGAGCTCCATGAGTCCGGAGACTTCATTTTCCGACCGTTGCCAATTCTCCGTTGAGAAGGCATAGACGGATACCACATCTATCCCGAAACGCCCGGCGGCGTCCACGAGGCGTTTGGTGGCTTCCCGGCCGGCCGCATGGCCCGCCAGATGAGACAGCTCGCGCTCCTCCGCCCAGCGACCGTTGCCGTCCATGATTACTGCCACGTGACGGGGTATTTTCAGCCCGCTGAGCCGGTCGTCAAGTTTCTTGTCCAAAACCTTGCTTCTTTCACCAGCCGCTACTGGGCGGGTCTTGTTCCGGGCACGGAATTACGTATGAGGGGGGTGGTACGGATCTCAACTTGCGCCACCAGCCCGAACTGCCGCCGCGCAAGCGTATCAGGTGCCCTGTGCAGTGACAGTCACTGGAGCCGAAGCCCGCAACGGCCCTGCCCACGTTCGCCAACTGCTGCGCTATCCGACATTCGAGACCTTGCGACCACGGCCATACAAAGCCACGGGCGGGCATCACACGGCTGGTCAGGTAGTCCACATGCCACCTCAGCGTCTTGTGCGCCTGCATGTGACGCCCGAGGCGTGCCGCGAGATGCTTCTTTGCGCTGCCGGCGTAGAGGTAACTTCCGGCGTCCAGTGCCAACTGCCCAAGATTACCCACCTGTATTTCGAGGCTTTCAGGGAGTTGCATCTCGACCACATAGACGCCACCGGCGGGAGCATCTGGAAGCTGTATCTCAACGGGGTCGGGGGATGGCTGGCCGAGGAATGCGGCAACCGTAAGCTGTATAGTCTGGTCGTCAGTCAGCCGCTGTCTGACGACGCGAAGGTGCTGATAGCGCGCGGGCGCATTGGCAGGAGTAATGTCTTCACTAAGTACTGAAAAGCCGGCTTCCCGCAAACGTTGCTCTGCTTCCACCAAGCCCACCCCTACGCAATCCGGCACTGGGCTCATATCTCAAGCATCTCGTCCACTTTGGCCTTGACTGCTTCATCTATCTCCTCGATGTACTTGTCAGTCAGGTCCTGGACCTCATCCTTCCCCAGATGGACCTCGTCTTCGGAGAGGTTCTCTTTCTTCTCCATCGCCTCAATGCCCTTATTGGCGTCTCGCCGGACGTTACGTATAGCGATGCGGCCTTCCTCAGCCATCTTCTGTACCAATTTGCTGAGTTGTTCGCGGCGTTCCTCGGTGAGAGGCGGGAGGGCTATTCTGACGACCTGGCCGTCGCTGGTGGGGGTGAGGTTGAGATCGGATGTCAAAATGGCTTTCTCGATCTGGGGGACTACGTTCTTATCCCAGGGGGCGATAACTATGAGTCGGCTTTCAGGTATCGTTATGGTGGCAACCTGGTTGAGCGGCATCTGCTGACCGTAGTACTCGACCCGCAGACGGTCCAGCAGAGCCGGAGTCGCCCGACCGGTACGCACCGTCGCGAACTCGTGGTTGACCGCCTCGACGGTCTGCTTCATCTTTTCCTCGGTCTGCCTGATGAGCTTGTCCATTTGCGCCCTCCCGCTCGGTTCGCTTTGTCTAGCCCGTCGGCAACTACTGCTCCCCTCAATCCGACGCTCCGCTCCCCTGAGACTTACCGTCAGGAGCAGCCCTGCGGCTCACGGCATCTTGACCGCTTACGAGCGTTCCAACCGGTTCGCCCGCCAGAACTCGCAGCAGGTTCCCTTCCTCATTGATATCGAATACCACGATTGGCAGGTGATTCTCCATGCTCAGCGAGATCGCAGTCGCGTCCATTACCCTGAGTTGCCGTGCCAAGGCTTCCTGGTAGGTGATGGCGTGAAAAAACTTCGCGTCCGCATGCTTTTCCGGATCCCGGTCATATATCCCGTTGACCCTGGTTCCCTTCACGACAACTTCCGCGGCTATCTCAATTGCGCGGAGAATGGCGGCGGTGTCGGTGGTGAAGAACGGGTTGCCGGTTCCGGCCGCGAAGATGACCACTCGGCCTTTCTCGAGGTGGCGGATCGCCCGTCGGCGGATGAATGGCTCGGCCACCTGGCGCATCTCGATGGCCGTCTGGACTCGCGTGGCCAGACCGTTTGTCTCGAGCACGTCCTGTAGGCAGAGGGCATTGATGACGGTGGCTACCATCCCGGCGTAATCCGCGGTGGCCCGGTCCATGCCCTGCTCGGCCGCCGTGCGACCCCTCCAGATGTTGCCGGCACCGACAACGATTGCCAGCTCGACGCCGAGGTTGACGACTTCGGCTATCTCATCCCCCAGACGACTAACACGGGCCCAGTCCACCGGCGTACCGTCCGCGCCGAAAATCTCGCCGCTGAGTTTGAGCATCGCACGCCGCCAGCGCAGGTCCGCTATGGGCTTCTCTGACACTACAAATCCTCCCCAACCTGGAAACGTATGAAGCGACGAACCGCTACCGGCTCGCCAAGCTTACCGATGAGTTCGTTGAGCAACTCCTCGACTGTAATGTCGTCGTCACGCACATAGGGCTGGCTCAATAAGCACACGCTTGAGTAGAACTTCTGCAACCGGCCCGTAACCATGTTTTCGACGATGTGGTCGGGTTTCCCTTCTTCTCTGGCTTGTTCGAGCAATACTTCTCGTTCGCGCTCGAGCGCGGCCTCATCAACATCATCCTGGGCTACCCATTTTGGCTGCATCGCTGCGACTTGCATCGCGATATTGTGGGCGAAATCGGCAAGCTCCTCGGAACTCGCGGTTGGCGCAGTCTCACAACTGATTTCCATCAGCACTCCGATCTGTTCGCCGCCGTGCACGTAAGAGGCAATCTTGCCGGCATCGCCCGTAACCGCGTAGCGGGCGAGGCGGCGGACCACGATGCGCTCGCCAATCTTGCCGGTGAGTCCGTCCAAGGCATCACGTACCTTGACGCTCTCATCCCCCGCCCATGGCTCCTCGAGAGCGTCCTCTATGGTCTGGAGTCCATCTGTCTGCGCGATTTGAGTTGCCAACATATTGGCAAACTCCCTGAAATCGTCCGAACGCGCGGCGAAGTCGGTCTCGCAATTGATCTCCAAGATGACACCAATCTGCTCATCATCGCTCACGATAGCAGTCACTACACCCTCGGCTGCGCTCTTGGCCTCCCGCTTGGCAGCCACCTCGATCCCCTTCGTCCGAAGCATGTCAATTGCAGCCTCGATATCCCCGTCCATGGCTTCAAGCGCATTCTTGCAGTCCATCACTCCGGCGCCCGTCAGCTTGCGCAGTTTTAGAACATCCTGATTGGAAATGCCCATCCAAAGCCCTCCGTATGTTTGTTTGCTCTATGGCTGCCACTCGGGGTCCGAATTCAGATGCGGTATATCCGAAGCAGCGCTTTTCGCTCGCAGGTAGTTAGCGTGCGGGTACAACATAACGCCCCAGCCAGAGACGGAACCGAGACGCCGGGTTGTGCGCCCGTTGTTGTCGTCCTTACTAGTCGTCTGCGTCCTCGTCCTCATCGTCTTCGTCTGCGTAGCTTGCTTTGGCGGACGGAGCCATATCTACGGTGTCTTCCATTACCTCAATGAAGGCGTCCTCGGGAGCGGCTTCGGGAGCGGCTGCGGGAGCCGCCGGTTTCTCTTCGGTGGCAGCAGCCGTCTCCTGGAGTCTCATTGTGGCTTCTTCAGCTTCGGGGCCGGCCTCCTCGTATGCGGCATCCGCGAGGCTCTTCTGATATGCTGCCTGGCCCTCGACTACAGCATCTGCTATCTTCTCGGTGAGCAGGCGGATTGCCCGGATGGCGTCATCATTCGCCGGCACCACATAGTCAATGCCCGTCGGGTCACAATTCGTGTCAAGCAGCGCTACGATGGGAATGCCCAGTTTCTGAGCTTCCAAGGACGCGATCTGTTCCCGATTCAGGTCCACTATATACACCACTGAGGGCAACTTCTTCATGTCGCGTATGCCGCCGAGACTCAATAGCAGCTTGTCACGTTCCCGTCTCAGCATTAGCGCTTCCTTCTTGGAGAGCACTGACCATTCTCCAGCCGCTTCCTGCCGGTCGAGTTCGTTCATGTGGGCAATACGCTGCTTCATCGTGTTGAAGTTGGTGAGCATCCCACCCAGCCAGCGCTTATTGACATACGGCATCCGGCAACGTTGGGCCGCTGCCTCGAGTGACTCAGTGCCTTGACGTTTGGTGCATACGAACAGCACCTCCCCGCCCTCGGCCGCTTGTCCCCGCACGAACTTGTACGCATCCTCCATCAGACGAAGTGTTTGATGCAAGTCAATGATGTAGATTCCATTGCGTTCGTGGTAGATATAGGTTTTCATTTTCGGGTTCCAACGCCGTGTCTGGTGCCCAAAGTGAACCCCGGCTTCGAGCAGTTCCTTCATAGTAATGACAGCCAAAACGACACCTCCATACCTTTCTGTGGCTGCAGCGCCACGTGTGACGCTTAGTACGCCAGATTTGGTACACCTACTTCGCGAAAGGAGAGCATAACACATCTCCGGCTCCATAGTCAACTTGACCTTTCCCCGTTGCAAGCGCAATGTGATAATGTTCTATTGCAGCAAAGTAGAAATGTCCTGGAGGGGCGCCTGTACCGTTGACATCCGGCCAGACGCGGGCAATACTATGTTCTAGCGCCGGACAACTCCGTACTGACACGGTCGGTGGACTGCCTTGCATTTACTCAATCTCAAGCTGATCCGCGACATCAATCAGGCCAGGTGGCAATTCGCCGCCGTGGCGCTCGTCGTGGGGCTGGGGATCGGCTTCTACCAGGGCTCGTGGATGTCGTATCAGAATATCGGCGCCTCATATGAGCTTTACTACGACATGCTTCACTTCGCGGATTTCCAGATCGTGTTCGGGCAGGCTCCAGACACGGTCCACAAGACCATCGCGAAGATTGCCGGCGTGACCCGCGTGCAGCCGCGCATCGCCTACGAAGTCGAACTGGAAATGCCCGTGGTGGAGACGAAGCAAGTCGTGGGCCGGCTGATCGGGGTGCCCGACGTTGGTCGCTCTGCGGTTAACGACGTGCTTGTGCTGGACGGTCGCTACGTCGGACCTGCACACAAGCGCGAGGTGCTCGTGGAACGCAGCTTCGCGGAGCATCACGAACTCAAGGTCGGCGATTATGTGTATCCGGTGGTGGATGGCGAGACCACCGAGTATCGTATCGCCGGCATTGCAATGGGCCCGGAGTACCTCTACGCGATCCGCTCGAAGCAGTATCTGATGCCTACGCCGGCGACATTCGGTGTGCTGTGGCTGCGGCGCACGCAGGCGGAGCGGCTGACGCAGATGTCAGGCCTGGTGAACGAGGTCTGCGTCTGCACGGAGCCGGCTCGCGCCGACGCGGCAATGCGTATGGCCCACAAGCTGCTGAAGAAGTACGGGGCTGAAGAGGCGGTGCCGCGGGCCAAGCAGCCCTCGAATTACCTGCTCCAGCAGGACGTATCGGGCTTCAGGCAGATGGCGATCGTATTCCCGCTACTCTTTCTGTTCGCCGCCTCGCTGACGATCTATACGCTGCTGGTTCGCATCGTCAACAGCCAGCGGGGCCAGATCGGCTTCCTGCGCGCCAGCGGGATGTCGCTCGAAACCATTATATGGCACTACATGAACTTCGCACTCGTTTGTGGATTCGCCGGCAGCGTCGGTGGCGTGATCGTTGGCACGTTACTGTCACGGCGGCTCACTGCCTGGTACCTGGATTTTCTCAACATCCCCGTCATCGCCAACCCTATGCACTGGGGACCGGTGAGCGTCGGCGTCGCAGTGGGCGTCTTGAGCTGTGCCGCTGCCGGGTACTTCTCAACGCGGCGAGTCGCCATGTTGGCGCCCGCCGTCGCCCTGCGCGAAGAGGCTGTCAGCCCCGGCCACCAACCACTCATCGAGCGATGGTTGCCGTTTGTTTCTCGCGCTTCATTCTTCTGGCGTATCCCCATCCGAAACATCTTTCGCAATGCCCGACGTGCCGTCTATACGGCTATCGGTATCGCCATCGGTGTGAGCCTGGTTCTCGTCTCCCTGGCGAACCGCGACGCCATGCTCGACTCCATCGGAACGTACCTCGAAGAGATAATGCGCTATGACCTGCAGGCGGCTTTCATGCCGCCTCAGACCGCTTCGGTGGGCTTCCATGTGGCGCAGTGGCCGGGCGTGACAAAGACCGAGGCCGCCATCGAACTGCCTGTGGAGGTGCACCGGGGCGAGAAGGTGCTCAATACCGTGCTCATCGGCCTTGAGCCCGGGTCGCATCTGCAGACGCTTGTGAGTCCGGAGGGCCGGCCTCTGCAAGTGCACGGCGGCACCCTGCTGATCAGCCGTCGTAGCCGCCGCAAGCTCGGAGTCGAGGGTGGTGATGTAGTCCGCCTCGCCTTCGCGCACAACGACGAGGATATCAACATCGAGGTGCCGGTACGAGTGGGCGAGGTCATCCGCCAGCCCGTGGGCACCTATGTGTATATGCCTGCTGCGGCCGTCCGCCGCATTTTCGAGGCTGAACTGGGAATGCCATCCGGCTCGGTGACTGCGCTGATGGTGCGAGGCGCGGATTCGCACCTCAACATGATAAAGAAGAAGCTCTACAAAATGCCGAACGTGGCCGCCGTTGAGGACGCCCGCCACATTCGCGACCAGCTCCTGGAAATGATCGCCATGAGCCTTGGCTTTACGGCCATCATGGTCGCACTGGGCTGTGGGCTCGCGCTCGCCATCATCTACAACACCGTGAGCATCAATATTGTCGAGAGGACGCGCGAGTTGGCCTCGATGCGCGCCATGGGAATGAGCCGTAAGGCCCTCAGCATCCTCATCACCGTCGAGAATCTCATGCTGGGATTCATGGGCCTCGCCGGGGGGATTCCCCTGGGCTATCTGCTGAACGTGGCGCTGATCGCCTCCTGGGAGAATGAGATGGTGCAATTGCAAGCGGTGATCCTGCCGCGCTCGTATCTAATCACCATCTTCGGCGCGATTATCGTGATTCTGCTTTCCCAGATTCCCGGCATCCGCGGGCTCCACCGCATGGACCTGGCGCAGGCCACAAAATTCCGCGGCTAACCGCACCATCCATCAATGACATCGAGGAGAGGTAAGTAATGGATTTGCACGAGCGATACGATCTGCGGCAGGTGGTCAACGCCTACGACAAGGCGACGAATCTGGGCAGCGCAGCGGTTCATCCCGCCATCGCCGAAGTCGTCACGGCTTCTCTGCATCATCCCTTCGAACTTGCGGCCATGCAGGATGTCGCGGGGCGGATGATCGCGCGCGCACTCGGCTCTGAATACGGTGGCGTTACGGCATGTGCCGCCGCCGGCATCACCCTCGGAGTAGCCGCAGCCATGACCGGCAAGGACACCACGCGTATCGCCCAACTACCGGACACGACAGGGATGAGCAGCCGCGTCATCCTGCAAAAAGGACATGCTATCAACTTCGGGGCTCCCGTCGTTCAGATGATTCGTCTCTCCGGCGCGACCGTCGTGGAAGTCGGTGACACAAACAGCGCCAGTGTTTCCATGCTACGGTGGGAACTTGATAGGGGAGATGTGGCTGCCATTGTTGCCGTGGAATCTTACCACACGGCCGGATACGCAGGAATCCGGCCGGCCGAACTTGCAGACATCGCCCATGAGTACGATATCCCCCTCATTGTGGATGCGGCGACCCAGGAATTGCGCGCTCCGGAGGTGGTTGCGACCGGCGCCGATTTCGTTGTCTGCAGCGCCCACAAGTACTTTCAGGCCACAACCGCCGGCATCATGGCAGGCCGTAGAACGCTGGTAGAAGCCGCTCTGCTCCAGAATCAAGGAATCGGACGAGGCATGAAACCGGGCAAGGAAGCGATTTTCGGCGTTATCGCGGCCATGGAGCTGTACATGGAGCGCGACTTGGAGGAATGGAGCGCAGGGGAGCAGAGGAAATTGGATATCATCATGGCGCGGCTCAGTGATCTGCACGGACTGGCGCTGTCGCTCAGCCCCGATCCCAATGGCTGCCCCTTCAACCGCATCGAGGCGAACATTGACGCTCAGACCACTGGTTACACCGCAGAGACCGTGCAGAAGGCCCTTGCGGAAGGCAATCCAACTGTCCAGGTACGAGTTTATCGGGGCGACCGGCAGCGTTTTTTCATCAATGCGACGGAAATGTCGGATGCAGACATCGAGGTACTGTGTGCCCGTATCCTGGAGATGTTCAGCCAGCAACACTGATGCGGCTGACGTCGGTATGGCACGAGCCGGATAGTCGCGAGGCCGCTTACCTGAACATGCGGAAGCTCGTCGGGCGCAGGTCGGCCTTCTGCAGGAGTGCGGCGGCCGTGTCGAGGAGGCTTTGCAGCTCCTGGCGGCGCAACTCCGGCTCAGTGACTTCCGCAGGGACGAGGTGGTCTTCGTGACGGCCGATGGTGCGGAGTGACGGATTGTTGGCGACGGCCCAGACGGCAATCTGGATCGCATTGAGGTCGTCGCGGGTGGGATCCAGGACGGCACAGAGTCGTGCCATGCGGTCGTCGGGACACGGTTCGGGAAAGAGCTGGTCATCGGGGGTCGGGGCGCGGCGGTTGATGTTCGTGCAGGCGGTCGGAATCCGCAGGGACGCTACGGCGTTGCGGGAGAGGTCAATCGGCACCCAGCCGAGCGTGGTCTGGCCCTGGCGGCCGCTCGCCTGAGCCCAGAATTGCGTACCGGGTGGGATGGCAACGAAGTTGGGTCCGCCGGCATTGCGGCCAATAGTCGCATCCACGCCGAGCTCGCCGGTGCCGTGGAATTCGGCCCAGATGCTACCCTCATGGAGTGCGGTGAGCAGGTCGGCGGTCTCGGCAAATGTCGGCGCACCGACTCCGGCCAACCAGATGAGCATCACTCCGATTTGGAGTAAACTCCGCCTTGATGTGAGCATGGCAATCTGCTCCTGGTAGCAGGATTGCAGCCTTCTATTCATTAGATGCGATGACGCGCCCTAAGGTTCCTGCCACGGGGAAGGGATTTTCCTGCCGCGCGCGATGGCAGGGGAATCGCAATTCCCGTGTAGCGGAAGGTTCGGCGCTTGGGGCGTTCGCGGCCCCGCGCGGTTGGGCTATCCCCCAAGGGGTGCCGGGGGGCTATGGCGTCGGCGGGCGGAACTTCTGGATGCGATGGTTATTGTAGTCGGTCACGTAGACATTCCCATCCACATCCACAGCCGCACGCGAGGGGAAGTCGAACTGCCCATCGCCGGAGCCTGCTACTCCCCACTTGATGACGAAGGCGCCGGCACTGGTGAATTTCTGGATGCGATTGTTGTTCTTGTCTGCCACATAGACATTCCCGGACGCATCCACAGCTACACCCGTTGGCGTCTGGAACTGCGCATCGGCGCCGCCCCGGGATCCCCACTTGGCGGTGAACACACCGGTGGCGGTGAATTTCTGGACGCGATGGTTGTAGACATCGGCCACGTACACATTGCCGTTGCGGTCCACAGCCACACCGTAGGGTTGGTTGAACTGCCCGTCGCCGGAGCCCTGGGAGCCCCACTTGGTGATGAATGTGCCGGTGCTGGTGAATTTCTGGATGCGGTAGTTGTTGCGATCTCCCACGTACACATTCCCGTCTTCATCCACAGCCACGGGCCGGGGGTACTGGAACTCTCCATCGCCGGCGCCCTGAGAGCCCCACTTGGTGATGAATATGCCGGCGCTGGTGAACTTCTGGATGCGATGGTTCCAGCTATCTGTCACGTACACACTGCCGTCGGGACCAACAGCCAGATCTGTGGGATTTTCGAACTGCCCATTGTCGGAGCCAAAGGAGCCCCACTTGGTGAGGAATGTGCCGTTCCGGGTGAATTTCTGGATGCAATCGTTACCCCAGTCTGTCACGTACACATTGCCGTCTGCATCTACGGCCAAGCCGTCAGGGTCTTTGAACTGCCCATCGCCGGCGCCCTCAGAGCCCCACTTGGTGACGAATTCATAGGTCACTTCGTGGATGGGCCAGGGGTCGAGGCCAACGACGCAGCGGAGCAGCTTGATAGCGTCGCCGACGTCGGTGTTCCCGTTCTCATTAGCGTCGGCACATTCGTCATCGGGGTCGATTCCGACGACGATGCGCAGAATGCGAATCGCGTCGCCGATGGAAGCCTGGCCGTCACCGTCGAGATCGCCGAGGATGCAGGCCTGGGAAGATGAGACGGGCTGGGTAGAGAGTGCGGCAGTTTCCACTGTCTGCGGTGCGGTACTGCTGCGATCAGTGGAGGAACAGCCGAGCAAGTTGACAGCGAGCAGGACAGCGAAAAGCAGTACCAAGTGCCTGTAGCCTTTCAGTAGTCGCATTGCACAAGCTCCTTTCAAGTGAGGTGCAGTTTTTTGGGACAGATTGCCGAGTTGTGTGATGGTGCCATTCTGTGGGCAGAGACAGAGCAAGACGGCTAAGGGCGGCTCCTGGACACGCGGAAGCCGACGTCTGCGTACGAATTGTCGGGAGGATTGCCGGCCCGAGCCGCGCCACGGGAAAAGAGGACGTAGTAGCCGTTGGCCCATGAACTGCCCCGGAGAACCCTTTCATTGCCAAATGCGGGTCCTGTCGGGTTGTGGTCGGGACTCGTTGCGTAGTAGTCCTGACCATACCAGTCGGCGCACCATTCGGTCACGTTCCCCGCCATATTCATCGCCAAACACCAGCTCGTGCCGGCCGGGAGGCTGCCTACATCATAGGTTGTCCCGAATGGCCCCTTATTTTCGTTGTTGCAGCAGTTGTTGGCATTCCAAATGTCGCCCCACGGGTATATGCGTGCGAAAGGTCCGCGCGCGGTGTACTCCCACTGCGCCTCTGTGGGTAGCGCATAGCCGTAGTGGGCGCAATAGGCGACGGCGCCATGCCAAGTCACCTTAACCACGGGATGCTGGCCAAGGGCCTCCTTGGCCTGGTATTTGGCCTTCACATACTCGATATTGGAGTTGGGGTCGCCCATGTCCAGCCATTCGCTCACGTCGGCGGGTTTGACCTCGTTGAGGAAGGCGGCATAATGGTCGTTGGTAACCTCGCAGCGGCCTATCCAGAAGCCGTCGAGCTTGACCTGGTGAACAGGCTGTTCGGGGAGCAACCCGTCGTCACTGCCCATCATGAAGCTGCCGGACTTGACCCAGACGAGCTTCTGGCCGTCGGAGCCGTTGGTCTCGTCGTCGGAGAGAACGGCATATGTGCTGAGGCTGCCAAGCGGAGCAGAGACAGTGTTGGCATCGGTATCTACGGCCGAATCGGCAACTGGTTCCCACGCAGCTGCTCCGACCTTGTGGAGGGCCAGGCCAGTTTCGAGGGCCCCGTCGGGCACTGCAGTTTCATCGTAAATGACGGTGAGCTGCGCCTGCTGGGCGAACTGTGTGCCGTCGGGGGCGAAGTCGTAACAGGTTCGCGGGACGAGGTTATCGTCGGAGGGATAGGTGGATTGTGGAGAGACAGTGAAAGCGATCTCGGTTTGCAGGGCACCAGCAGGTATGTCGAGGCTGACAACACCGTCGCGGCTGGTGAGTGTTCCGCCCGCCGGGCCAATGGTGGCTGCTCCGCCACCGATGGGCCAGGTGTCGAGGCCGACGACGCAGCGCAACACCTTGATTGCATCGCCGACATCGGTAGTCCCATTCAAGTTGGCGTCGGCACATTCGTCGTCAGGGTCGAGGCCCACGACCATACGCAGGATGCGAATGGCGTCGCCGACGGAGGCCTCGCCGTCATCATCGAGGTCACCAAGAAGTCGGCCCTGAGTAGGGGAGACAGCTGTTGGTGAGTGTGCAGAAGTACTAACAGTGTGGAGCTGGGCCTTATTTTCGCCGCTGCCAGAACAGCCAAGGAGAGCTGCGATGAGGATGGCAGTGGGGAGAAATACCAGAGCTCGATGGCGCTTCAGAAAACCCATTCGACACATTCCCTTCTGCTAGTGGATGATTGCCCAAAGTGTATTCGTTAGTTGCGTTAGATTTCCTCCTCGTAGTGACGCGAGCCAAAGATTCTCGCAGTGGGAACTAAGCGATGAAGGTGGCAACAACTAGGCCGAGACCGGGAATGGGCTTGTGGCTGTCATGCACGAGAAGTTGTTTGGCAAGTGTGCGCAGCGGGCGGTGCTATGGCACGGTGGGCCGGAACTTCTGGATGCGATGGTTCCAGGAATCCGCCACATAGACATTCCCGTTGGCATCCACAGCGACGCCGGGTGCACCGTAGAATTGTCCATCTTCGGAGCCATAAGAGCCCCACTCGGTGATGAATGCGCCTTCGCTGCTGAACCTCTGAATGCGGTAGTTCCCACCCTCCCCCACGTACACATTGCCCCCTGGCCCCACATCTAGATCGGAGGGGTAGTCGAACTGTCCGGGATCGGAGCCGTGCGTTCCCCACTTGGTGATGAATACGCCGGTGCTGGTGAACTTCTGGACGCGATGGTTGTTCGAGTTGCCCCAATCTGACACGTACACACTCCCGGTTGCATCCACACCCAGACCGGTGGGGGTGTCGAACTGCCCATCGCCAGCGCCCTCAGAGCCCCACTTTGTGATGAATGCGCCGTCGCCGTTGAACTTCTGAATGCGATGGTTGCCCCAATCTGACACGTACACATCTCCGTCTGCATTCACAGTCACACGGTTGGGCCAGCCAAACTCGCCATTGGCGGCGCCATAGGAGCCCCACTTGCCGAGGAATGTGCCGCCGCTACTGAACTTCTGGATGCGATGGTTGAGCTGATCTGCCACGTACACATTACCGTCTGCATCCACTGCTATACCAGTCGGTTTCTGGAACTCGCCATTGTCGGAGCCCTGTGAGCCCCATTTGGTAATAAATGTGCCGTCAGCGGTGAACTTCTGGACGCGGAAATTATCAGTGTCTGCCACGTAGACATTGCCGTCTGCATCCACAGCGACGCCATAGGGGTACTGGAAGCCGCCATTGCCGGAGCCCTTGGAGCCCCACTTGGTCACGAATTCGTAGGTGATTACCGGGCCGCCACATTCGCCGATGGGCCAGTCGTCGAGGCCGACGACGCAGCGGAGGACCTTGATGGCGTCGCCGACGTCGGTGCTCCCGTTCTCATTGGAGTCGGCACATGGGTCATCGGGGTCGAGGCCGACAACGATGCGCAGAATGCGAATTGCGTCGCCCACGGAGGGTTGGCCGTCATCGTCGAGGTCGCCGAGGAGACGGGCCTGGGAAGATGAGACTGCTGCTGCAGAGCGTGTAGAAGCGTTAGGTACCTGGGCATTGCTGCCGCCGCTGCCAGAACAGCCAAGTAGACTCACTGCCACGCTGATAGCCAGAACAAGCGTCAGCCCTCGGTAGCCCCTCAGTGAGTGCATTCTACACCTCTCTCTCGATTGTTACGCCGCTGTCTGTATTCCCAAGCGGTGTTCACTTCAGACATTGCTCCCTGTATTCGCCGGCGGTGATCGATCTCCTGCTTGTGTGCGCGAACGACTATTGGAAGAATCGGCAAGGCAGCCGGGCGGATGAACGAGATGTATGCTAATTCGAAAGGCAGGTGTTGACAGGACGCGAAAAGAAGGGGCATGGGCATTAATCGGAGACTTGGCGGAGACTGGCTCGAGGGGAGACCATCCACCGTGGCAGTACCCAGATGGCTCGACGGCCACACCCATGTCAGCAACATGGATGCGGATCGAACTCCGCGGGGCGACATCATCGAGGATCTTCTTGCGGTGCTGGATGCAAGTGGTACCGATTTGCGTCTCGTCCTCAGCGCCGATTTCCCCTGGCCGTCGCTGATGATGGAGAGGGCCGGCATGGTGCGGCCTGCAAACGAATTCATCAATGATCTGGTTCAGCGCGCGCCGGGACGCCTCTACGGTGCCTTCACGCCCAATCCCCATTTCCTCGATGAATCGCTAGAGACAATGGAACTGGCCTTCGAAGAGTGGGGCTTCGTCATGGTGGGGGAGATGGTGCAGTACATCTTCGACTACATGATGAACAGCGCGGCGGTCGTAACGATTACCGAGCGGGTCGTCGAGTACGATGTCCCGATGCAGGTACATATCTCGACATCCAATGCGGGTCCGCAGGGGCAGTTCGAGGATGGGGGCAGCGGCCAGCTTGCGGACCTGTTCGGCCTCGTCGAGCGCGTGCCCGATGCGAAGTACATCCTCGCTCACTTCATCGGCATGGACGCCGCTGCCCCGCCCGTAGTGGACGGCTATCTCGACCAGATTGAGGCGCACTTCGGCCGGTTCCCGGATAATTTCTGGGCGGAGATACGCGACTTCAATTCACCCGGTGTGAGGAGTGCGCTGGAGCGCATCCCTGTCAGTCGCCTCATCGCCGGCACTGACTGGGTGACGCGAGTCGGCCCCCCGTTTTTGCCCTATGGGATGATCTTCGGCCACGGCGCCGCCCAGCAAAACCCGTACCCTCCGACTGTAAGCAACATGGCAGAGTTCCTGAAAGACGCCGGCGCGACGCATCGGGATATCGCGGACATTGCGTACAACAACCTCGCGCGGCTGCTCAAGCTGCCCTAACAGTATAGCTGCCGGTGGCGAGGCGATTCATCGCTTTGTCAACTCATCACGATGGTCTCGATGTCGAGGGCCTCGCAGGCCGCGTTGAGCGCTCCGAGATAGTTGCCGACTGCGGCGTGGATGTGGTTGCAGGAGAACCGGGCAGCGAAATCCTCGTATGTGCAGTCGAAGCGCGCGTAGGCATGTGGCCATTCCGGACTGGTCTGGTCACCTAGTTGTATTTCCTGGTCGCGGGGTAGCTCTGCAAAGCTGCCGGTAAACATGTGGCAGCGGAAGATACCCTTATAGCGGGTGATGCGAGCGAAGGTGACCGGGTCGGCGGGCTTGGCGAAGAAGTGCACCGAGGCGCCGCCGCCATTGAAGTAGAAGCGATCAGCGGGCGTCAGGGTCACGTGCTGCCAGTTCTCACGGTAGTTATCGCTGCGGGCTGCCAGCCAGGGGCTATGTTGCCCGCTGTTGCAGAGGTCGTAGAGGTCGAGGTCGGCATGGTAGTGACGGAGGTCGGCGAACAGCACCGGCTGGCCGCTAATGAGGTGGAGCAACTGCATCGTGAGTGCCCCGTTGCAGTCACATTCCGTAGCAGTGATGATCGGCTTCTTCTGCTCATCTTCCCAGTCGGTGGTGTCGTTGAGGAGCGCCTCGGGGAGGTCGGCGGTGATACCGTCTTCATACTCGGTCATATCAAGCTGGCCGGTGAGACCGCAGAAATCTATCCCGTAGTCGCGGCAGATGTCCTTCATGGCCAGATACCAACGCACTTGCCGAGCCAGTGTGCCATCCATGCCCGGCGTCAGGGCATCGCCGTCGTAGCGGATTTCCTTGGCGACATCCTCAAGCCAGGCGAGACCGGCTGCGACGCGATCATCAGCAATGCGCTTGGCCTCCTGGAAGAGCGTCAACTGGCTGCGGTGCCAGATGTGGACACCGAGCTGCGACATCCACTGGCTGGCATCGGTATGGCCGGTATACATTCCCATGGAGGGGCCGTCGAACTCGCCGAATCTCATCCCGTAGAGCGCGTCGGCGACATCCTCGCCGGTGGCCCGGACGTCCGGAGTATGGTCAGCGAGGAACTTGCGGACCTGGTCGGCGACTGCCGGATCATCAATGTCACCGAGAGCGCGACCATAGGGGATACCGACTTCATCGAGTGAGCCCGCCGAGCAGAAGAAGGCCACCCATCCCGGGTAGCCCGGGTTGATATTCCCGATCTGGAGAATCGGCACGCTCAGCCGCTGCGCGCACTGGACTGAAAAGTCCGGATAGGACCACACGCAGAAGTTGAAGACCACTATGTCGCATTCGTTTGTTTCGAAGAGTGTGGCGGCTTCATCCGCTCCGGCGTAGTTATAGACTACCCGATTGTAGCGCAGCGGCTCGTGACCTTCCTTTTCCAGCCAGTCAGCGATTTTCTTCTCGAAGCCCATCGTGTCTTCGGCCAGACTGTCGGCCACTCGTTTCCGCCCGTCGCCAAATGACACTATGCCGATTTTCATTGCTGAAACCTCCTGTTGAGTTCGTCCTCGAGTATCCTGCTTAGTACGCACTGCACACGCCATCACACCTCCGCTAGAGTTCTCCGCGTCCGGGCCGTTACCTGCACATAATGCGGACATTCCTCGCTGTCACTTGCGAGACCAGGGCTACCACATTTCTGCCGGCCAATGCCGTATTGCTACACGAACTTCTCACATAGACCGAGAAATGCCCACACTACCGAAACATATTTTCCCGTTGTGGCTCAAGTATTCCCGGCAGTGTGCCGATAGTGGACTTAAACCGGGCGAGTATGTACCAGGCATCGCGTGACTTCACCGCAGCATTACGCCGACAGCAGGAGCTATTACCCACCAATAAGTTTCCTCGCAGCAACTTCCGCGCACCGGGCATTTTTCTGTAGGGAGGGACAGGCCAATGCCGGATGGCAGTGACGAAACACGTGTGTTGGTGCTCGAAGATGAGACCTCGATGCAAAAGTTGTTCAGTGAGATTTTGACACCCGCGGGCTATGAGACGACGCTAGTGTCAAGTATTGCAGAGGCCAGAATGGCTCTGCAGCAAGAAAATTTCCGTCTGCTCATCTTGGATCGGAAGCTGCCGGACGGTGACGGTGTAGAACTGCTGCGGCGACTGCGAGCAGAATCGTGTACAGTGCCGGCGCTGATTATTACCGGCTTTCCAAGCGTGCAGAGCGCGATTGAGGCACTCGGGGAGTACGCGGCGGATTATCTGTGCAAGCCGTTCGAGCCTGAGGAACTGCTCGCCAAGATCAAGCGGATCATGCACTCATCCGCCGAAATTTTGGACAACGCCTACCTATGGGAATCTCTGCGGAGCCGCTTCGATTTCCATAATGTGCTGTCACGCTCCCCGATCGTGGAGGGATGCTATGTAGCAGGCGCCAAGGTGGCCGACAGCAGCGTCAGTGTTCTTATCGAGGGCGAGACCGGCACGGGCAAGGAATATCTAGCTCGCACGATCCACTACATGAGCAAGCGGAGCAACCGCGCCTTTGTGCCGGTGAATTGCGGGGCGATACCGGAGGCGCTACTGGAGAGCGAGCTGTTCGGCCACGAGAAGGGCGCTTTCACGTCCGCTACCAGCAAGAAGCCTGGCTTGTGCGAAATGGCGGATGGAGGCACTCTTTTCCTCGACGAGATCTCGGAGATGAGCATGGAAATGCAGGTCAAGCTGCTACGCTTCCTGCAGGACTCCCAGTTGATGCACCTGGGAGGCACTCAGACCATAGAGGTAGATGTGCGCACTATTGCCGCGACGAACGCCGACCTGCCTCGGGCAGTCAAAAAGGGCACCTTCCGTGAAGACCTTTTCTACCGGCTTAACGTCGTGCCCCTGCATCTACCGCCATTGCGCGAGCGACTCGAGGACATAATCCTATTCGCGAAGCACTTTATCAAGCGTCATGGGGCGGAAGGTCCCGCTGCGTCATACACTCTCTCGATGGAAGCGGTTCTGCAACTACAACGGTATGACTGGCCGGGCAATCTGCGGGAGCTGGAGAATGTGATCCGCTGTGCTTTGCTCATCGCCGACGGTGGTGTCATCGAGCCTACTCACCTGATGATTGGTGCGAACGGTACGATGCCCAATTACCTCCCCGCGCTGAGAAGCCATGTTTCCGAGAAACCGTCGCTGGATGAGGGGCAGAAGGCTCTCGCACATTTGCCTGAGACCCCGGAAACGCTTGTGGACCTCCAGGATGTGGAGAAGGCTTATATCATCAAGGTGCTCGGAGTGGTGAGCAATAACAAGACGCGGGCCGCTGAGATACTCGGCATCGCCCGCAAGACACTTCGTGCGAAGATGGATCGCTACGAGATTCCTGAAGAGGTTGCGGCAGCGCCGGTGGGCTGATTCTTCGCTGCGCGTGTGCCATTTGAGACTGGTCTTGGTATTTGGCGTCCTGCCTTGGCGTGCCCCGCTGCGTACGTTCCTCGTGTGACTTTAGATCCCTGCAGAATATTTATGGTGTACTCGACTGCGACCGGCTTATGAAGGTGAGAAATGCCTTCAGGGCGAATTCCCCGCCGGAGGTGGACTATGCCTGATAAGACTCTCATTGCCATGGTGTGCGCCTTGACAGCGCTGCTAATCAGTTACGCGATCGCTGATGGGCCGGATCTGTCGCACAACGGGAATTGCGAACAGGTCGCGGAGGGTAAGCCGATCGGCTGGGATATTTACGCTACAGTGGATGAATGGGGGTCGCTGCAAGAAGGCTACGAGGGTAAGGGTGTGTACTTTATCCCTCGGGATTTCGCGCCCTGGAAGGAAGGCAAGAACAAGGGGCGCATGTACACCAGTAGCGCGCTCTGCCAAGGGAGTGGTAACGGCTTTACCGGGCCTAACGCTATTGCTCACGTTCCTAATCCGGGGGATAAGTACTACAAGTTTCCTGCAGGCGGGGTCGCTTACCGGGTCAGCTTCTGGTTCAAGAGTGACTGCTCGAGTGTGCGGATGTACCTGCGCGGCTGGCGGACCGACGAAGCTTTAGCCGGTGATCGCATTGACGGGTCCGGCGGGATTCGGAGTATGCCCCGCGCTGCTGAATGGACCCATTACGAGACGACTGTGACGCCGGGGTTGGGCACGAAAAAATTCTGCATTATGTTCCTGGTGGACGGCTTCGAGGATGAGGGTCTGCAACTTGGGCCTGTGTATATTGATGAAGTGAGAATAGAGCGGGTGTCAGCGCTGAGAGCGGACGACCTCCAGCAGATTGAGATACCAGCGAATCCGGCCATTTATGTCGCTGAGAAGCCTCTGGAGGACGTAATTGCGGCCTACAGAGCCGGTGACGGGGCTGCAGTTTCGCAGGTAAAAAGTGCTCTCGCTGCAGCGGACGGCTGGGCCGCCAAATCCGACGAATGGTATCGGCAGTTCTTTGCTAACTTCGAGCCGCGTGGCCACTACACGATCACCTGCCCTATCCATCCCTTCCAGACGCGCTTTTACATGGACTTCGAGTGGAGCCTCGATGAGCCCTGGAAGGTGGTGTGCAAGCACTGTAAGGCCGAGGGCCGCAAGTACTACTACTACCCCAATCCCGACTATCCGGACGACGGCGAGGGATGTGCTCCGACCGATGAGCAATGGTCGCGGACGCACGACGCGGCATGGTCGAAGGCGCATCGGAACATTCCGCATGACCACTTTGACGGCCAGACCCACGGCGACTGCGACGGCAAGCGGTTTTACTTCTTGGGTAAGTACTACGTACTGGCGTTGGAGCGACTGGAGGGAAACATCACCTCGAGCCTAGGCCTGGGCTATCA
>Ga0180431_10003054_pt1 | contig 21826 bp, 20 predicted proteins | sample SS_ome_11_FD_132459 | JGI IMG/M metagenome (GOLD analysis project Ga0180431, IMG submission 132459) | Hypersaline lake sediment archaeal communities from the Salton Sea, California, USA - SS_1_MS_1 metaG | ecosystem: Environmental > Aquatic > Non-marine Saline and Alkaline > Hypersaline >...
CAGCCAGGATTGAGGGTCCGACGTGTTCCCGTGGTGACGGACTTCGAAATAGAGATTCGGCCCCTTGAGAGAGCCCGTATCCCCCACCGTGCCGATAACCTCGCCGGAGAAAACCGTATCACCCACGGAGACCAGGATATCCTTGGCATGGGCGTAGATGGTATAGTAGCTGTCGCCGTGGTCGATGATGATGAGATTTCCGTATCCCTCGAAATAATCGGCATAGATGACCTGCCCCTCGGCGACGGAAACAAAATCGGTCCCCTCGTTCGCCATGATCTCGATGCCCTTGTTGAATATCGGGTTGTTGTACGTCGGGTCAGTTCCCTTCCCGTAATCGGTGATGGTCGGCCCGGAAACCGGCCGGGGAAGATTCCCCTTGAGGGACGCAAACGCCCCGCCCGCGCTGGGGGAGGTGTGGTCGTGCTCCTCCATTCTCGCCCGCTCCTCCTCCCTTCGCTCCTCCAGAAGCGTATCGATGAGTGCGGTCAGCTTCTGTTTGGACTCCTCCAGCTCCTCGAGGGCCGCCTCGTACGATCCCCGCTCCTGTTTCAGCCCCTCAAGATATGTGCTTCGTGTCGCCTTTTCCCTTTCAATCTCCAGCCTCTTCCGGACAACCTCCTCGGTCAGCAGCTTCAACTCGTTTTTTTTCATCTCCAGCTCATCCAGGTCGCTGCTCAGGGATGCCAGGAGATTTTTGTATTCGGCAAACAGCTGCTGATCTGTCTTGACGACGGCAGAGAGGTATTTCATACGCCTCCTGACATCCGAATAATCGGTGGCCGAAAACATCACCGGCGCGTAGCCGGCGTCGTTGAGCTTATAGAGGGCGATGAGCCGCACCTCGATATGCCGCTGCAGGCGGGTGATATCCTCTTCCAGGGCGGCGATGCGCTCTTCGAGGAGCGTAATTTTTTCAGAGGTGGTTTCCAGGTCGTACTCCAGGGAAACCAGCTCCTGTTCCCGTTTTTGCAGGGACGCGTCCATCTCTTCGAGCTCCTCGAGAACCGTCTTTTCTTCGGATCTCGATTCCCTGATCAGCTCCTTTTTTTCCTCGATCTCCCGCTTTATATCGGTCAGCTCCTGCTTTTTTTCGTCGATATCGTCGGCGGCGAAAGCAGACGTCATCATGCAGACCGCCGCCACGGTCCCCAGGATACCGATATGCACTTTTCGCATGATGTTTTTTGATCGTCCCTTCACGATCAGACCCGTATCGACCTGCCGAAAGAAAAGAGCCCGCCCAGCATCCCCAGCAGGACACCGCCCAGCAGTATGGAGAGGAGTATGGTGTTCGGGAAGAACACGATGTCCACGGCCCCAAAAAATAGACCGAATTCGCTGTAGTATTGTTCCATAAATAATTGATAGAGCCCCCACAGGGCCCCCACCGCCAGCGCCGCCCCCAAAGCACCCTGGATCATCCCTTCCACCACCAGCGGCGCCTTTATAAACAGACGGGTCGCCCCCACCAGCCGCATGATCTCGATTTCATCCTTCCGGGCGAAGACGATCAGCCGAATGGTGTTGGATATGATCGCCACCGCCGCCAGGGCCAGGATGATCGCCACGGCGATCCCCCCGATCCTCACGATCTTCACCGCCTCGTGAAAGCGGGCGAGCCATTCCTGGGCGAATATCACATCCTCCACGCCGTTCATCCGCTCAATCTTTGAGGCAACCAGGGACACGTCGTCCGGGGTGCGGAACTCCTCCTTGAGCATCACCTCCATCGACGCGGGCAGGGGATTGCCCTCCAGCCCCTCCAGGACGTCCGCCTGGCCTCCGAAGGACTCGGAGAGGTACATCAGCGCATCGTCCTTGGTGATGTATTCCACCCGATCGACCTCCTTGATATCGAGGATCTGGGCCATCAGGGCGTCGGTGGCGTCATCGGAGAGAAAATCGGACAGGTAGGCGGATATATGAACCTCCTCGCCGAATTTCGTGAGCAGGCCGGTCAGGTTGTAATAGACGAACAGGTACGCGGACGGGATGAACAGGGAGATGCCAATGGTCATCACCGCGAGAAAATGGACCATCGGGTACGCCCCGAAGTTTCTCAGGACCTTTCTGAATATGTAGGTTATTCGTGCGGTGAGCATTGAGACTCTTTCGTGTATGGGGACAGGTCCGGGTCTCTTCTCCCCGGACACGAGGGTTTTCAAAGCTCGGACTTCCGGCCCATCGATTACGACACGATCCTTCCCGCCCGAAGCGACAGCACCCGCTTGTGAAACCGCTCGACGATATCCTTGTTGTGGGTGGTCATCAGCACCGTGGCGCCCCTCTCGTGGATATATTCCATCAGGCGGATGATATCGAGGGTCAGTTCCGAGTCGAGATTTCCGGTGGGCTCGTCGGCCAGGAGGATGGGCGGCTCGTTGACGACGGACCGGGCGATGGCGACCCGCTGCTGCTCTCCGCCGGAGAGCTCCAGGGGATAGGCCCGCTCCCGATCTTCCAGGCCGACGAACTTGAGAACCCGCCGTACCCTTTTTACGATCTCCCGGCGTCCCATCCCGGTCACCTCCAGGGGAAACGAAACGTTATCCAGGACCGTCAGGGACGGCAGCAGCTTGAAATCCTGGAACACCACGCCCACGGCCCGCCGCAGATAGGGCACCTTGCGCCGGGAAATGGAGCCCACGTTTACCCCGTTGATGAACACCTGTCCCTTCGTGGGGCGCTCCGCCAGAAAGAGCAGCTTCAGAAGCGTGGACTTCCCCGCGCCGCTGGGGCCGGTCACGAAGACGAACTCCCCCTCCTCGACGTGCAGGCTCACGTCCGAGAGGGCATCCGGCCCCATGCCGTAGTTCTTATATACATGATGAAGACGAATCATGGCATCCGTGTATGGTTATGTCGGTTAAAAAAAAACCATATCCGACATCTATCGGAAATGATCCTTTCTGACCCGGGAGATCACGTCCACCCTTTCCTTGTCGTCCCTGCCGTATTCCTCTCCTCTTTTCGTCCCCGCTCTCCCGGCCCCCCATCCGATCAATCGGTATCTTCGCTTGCCAGATAGTCGAGGATGACCTCGTCCAGGGTTTTTTCGGAGATGCCGCCGTCGCCGAGGTCCACCTCCGCCTGAGCGGGAACCTCCGGGGGGGCATCCGCCACCGCAGCCTTCGGCTGGGCCTCGGCGTCGTCGAAGACGCCGTTTTTCAGGTCCAGGAGCATCATCTTGTGCTGCTCCCTCATTATCTCCCGGACGACGTCGTCCATCTTTTCCGAGCTGACGATATCCGCATAACTCGTTCGCTTCGAGTGGAGTATCGTCCCCGCCTGGTAGAGCAACGTGGTGACAACGGGATTATCCGATCCGCTATCTTCTGTCTGGATGTGATAGAGGACACCCTTGTAGCGAACGTTATGGTTAAATCCCGGTATCATACTTTTTTTTCACAGGAACCTATATGGGATTCTCTTGCAATACCGTTATCAGTCGACCGGCGGAAAAGACCGAGATATTACTCTGGTTTCTACACGAAATGTAACAAAACCGCTCGGAAAAAGCAAGATAAAATTTATTACTTATTCAAACAGGGTCTTTTGCTCCTGTTTCGGCGATCGATTGAAGTGTTGATACGCCCGGCGGGTGGCCATCCGCCCCCGGGGCGTCCGATCCAGATACCCCTCCTGGATGAGAAACGGCTCGTAGAGGTCCTCGATGGTGTCTTTCTCCTCGCCCACCGCCGCCGAGAGGGTTTCGACGCCCACGGGGCCGCCGCCGAACTTGTCGATTATGGTCAAAAGCAAACGTCGATCCATCTCGTCGAAGCCGGCCTCGTCCACATCCAGCATCGCCAGGGCCTGCTCGGCCACCGCCTGGTCGATGATCCCGTCCGCCCTGACCTGGGCGAAATCCCGAACCCGGCGCAGCAGCCGATTGACGATCCGGGGTGTCCCCCGGGACCTGGACGCGATCTCCCGGGAACCTTCGGGGGTGATCTCCACGTCGAGTATCGAGGCGGACCTCCCGACGATCTCCTCGAGATCGGCCACGGTGTAAAAATCGAGCCGGGCCACCACGCCGAAGCGATCCCTCAGCGGTGATGTGATGAGACCCGCCCGGGTCGTCGCCCCTACCAGGGTAAACCGGGAGAGCCCGATCCTGATGCTCCGGGCGCTGGGCCCCTGGCCGATGATCACATCCAGGGAGTAATCCTCCATCGCTGGGTAGAGGATCTCCTCCACGACCGGGCTCAGGCGATGTATCTCGTCGATGAAGAGGATTTCTTTCTCTTCAACGTTGGTCAGTATGGCGGCCAAATCTCCGGGCCGCTCGATGACAGGCCCCGACGTCCCCCGGACGCCCACCCCCAGCTCGTGGGCGATGACATGGGCCAGGGTCGTCTTCCCCAGGCCCGGCGGACCGTACAGCAGCACGTGGTCCAGGGCCTCCCCCCGCTTTCTCGCGGCCTCGATGAAAACCGACAGGTTCTCCTTGATCTTCTCCTGGCCGACGAATTCGCTCAACAGCTTCGGCCGGAGTCCCACCTCGAAGGTGAGCTCGTCGTCGATGGGTACGGGGCTGTTGAGCCGCACATCGCTCATGATCCGTGCATCCTCCTCACCCCTGTTTCTGTCCCAGAATCTTCAACGCGTTTTTCAGCAATGTTTCCACGTCCGATGTATCGCCCATAGATTCCCCCCGGGACGCCTCCCGGACCACCCGCTCCGCCTGGGTGCGGGGATACCCGAGCTGCACCAGGGCGTCGATGACATCTCCCACCCCCAGCCGGGCGCCGTCCGTGGGGCGGCCGTTTTCTGTGCCTCGGCGTTTTTCGATCTTCTCCCTGAGCTCCAGGGGAATGCGCTCCGCCGTCTTCCTGCCCACCCCCGGCACCGACATCAGCCGGCTGATGTCCCCGGCCAGCACGGCGTCGTCCAGCTCACCGGGCGTAATACCCGAAAGCAGCGCCAGGGCCACCTTGGGGCCGATGCCCGATATGCCGATGAGGTCGAGAAACGCCCGTCGCTCCTCAACGGTGAGAAACCCGAACAGGGAGATGTCGTTTTCCCGAACGCTGGTGTGAACCAGAAGCGACACCTCGCTCCCCTCGCCGGGAAGGCGGGCGTACGCGGACAGGGACATCAGCACCCGATAGCCCACGCCGCCCACATCGACGACGATCCCCTCCAGGGATTTATGCAGTATGATTCCTCGAAGCGCCGCGATCATACGGTTTTTTTCATGCCGAGGGGGCCCATGCTGTGCATGTGGCACACCGCCACCGCCAGGGCGTCGCAGGCATGATCCCCGATATCGCCGTCAAGACAGAGAAAGCGCTTGACCATCGCCCCGACCTGGTCCTTCCCGGCGGCGCCGTAGCCGGTGGCCGCGGCCTTGACCTCCCGGGGCGCGTATTCATAGACCGGTATGTTCGATCGGGCCGACGCCAGAAGGAGCACGCCCCGGGCGTGCCCCAGCCTGATGGCGCTTTTCACGTTCTTCGCGTGAAACAGGCCCTCCACCGCCACCGCGTCCGGTCCGGTCTCGGCGATGATTCCCTCGATTTCCCTGTATATATGCGCAAGCTTCTCCGACAGGGCGTCTCCCTGCCTCGGCTTGATCTCGCCTGTGGCCCGCACTGAAACGTCTCGTCCCCGGCACACCACTCCGTAGCCGGTGACCGTCACCCCCGGATCGATGCCCAGTATGGTGTATACCTCAGAGATCGAGCCCCTCCATTATTTCCTCGGAGATGTCGAAATTGGCGTAGACGTTCTGTACGTCGTCGTTGTCCTCCAGGGCATCCATGAGACGGAGCATCTTTTCGGCGTCCTTGCCCTCCAGTGAGATCGTGTTCTGGGGAACCATGGTCACCTCGGCGCTCTGTACCGGGAATCCCCCGGTCTCGACCGCCTCCCGGACCGTCTCGAAGTCCCCCGGCTCGCATACCACCTCGAAGGAATCACCGTCCTGGCTCATGTCCTGGGCCCCGGCCTCCAGGGTCACCGTCAACAGCGCATCCTCGTCCACATTTTCCGCATCGATGAGTATCACGCCCTTTTTCGCGAACAGCCAGCCCACGCAGCCGTTTTCCCCCAGGTTCCCGGAATTTTTCGAGAAAATGTACCTGATATCCGCCACCGTCCGGTTGCGGTTATCGGTCAGGCTCTCCACCATCACCGCCACCCCCGCGGGGCCGTACCCCTCGTAGACCACCTCCTCGTAGCTCTCCCCCTCCAGATCGCCGGCACCCTTCTTGATGGCCCGCTCGATGTTGTCCTTGGGCATGTTCGCGGCCTTCGCGGCGGCGATGGCCGTCCTGAGCCTCGGGTTGGTCTCCGGGTCGGGGTCGCCGAGCCTCGCGGACACGGTGATCTCCCGGATGAGCTTCGTGAACATCTTGCCCCGCTTCGCGTCCACGATGCCCTTTTTATGCCGTATGCTGTGCCACTTGGAATGTCCTGACATGGCGTGAATCCTCTTTTACTATTCTCTGATACTATTCTCTTCTCTCCCGATGCCCGGTTTGAACGGTTCGGCCGGAGAGAGGTCCGCACGGTATTGAATCTATTGCTTATTTCTATTTAATATATATGTCATATAGGAGCCTGTATCTCGGCCGACGGCCCTCCCGGCCGCCGCCTCCCATCAGGTTCCGGGAGGAAAGGGCGCATCGCCCTGCTGGTCTGTCAGCTTGAGGATCGATCCGAAGCGATCGAAGACCAGAACCGCCGTGCCCGAGGCGTCCGACACGAATCCGTCCGCCCCCACAACGGTGCGCTCCCACGTCACCTCCGCCATAATCCTCCCCGCATCATCAACCGAGATGCCTCCCGTCTCCATTACATAAACCGCGTCGGGCGTGCCGGTCATGTCCCGTATGACCCGCTCCTCGAGATCTCCGTACACCCCCGCATACCGGACCGACACCAGGGCCATGAAGCCGTCCGGGTCGTCCGCGGCGTAGGCCGCCGCCAGCTCGTCGACGGCGCCTATCACATCCCGCCGACTCATATCCGCGAGACCACCTCCGCCCAGGGTTGCGCAGCCCGCCGTCATCCCGATGCAGGCGAACACTACGAATAATAAAAATATCTTTCGCATTGAAATCACAACAGTCCTCTCTTGGAATCGCTCTTTTCGGCGAAAAACGGCATCCCGGGGCCGTCTCCTCTTGCCCATCGACGATATCAGCATACACCAATCACCGGCGAACACAAAGAAAAAACTCACGGGAGCCCTCCCTCCCGCACGAAAAAAGCCCTCGGATCAGAGGGCTTTTATGAACCAGGATGAGAGGACCTCTCTCATGATGATTCCACCATGATGAGCTCCACCCGTCGATTTGTCTGCTTGTTATGGGCTGAGTCGTTGGGAACGATAGGACGATCTTCGCCGTAGCCGTAGGCCGTGATCCTGCGGGGATCGACGCCGTAGGATATCAGGGCGCTCCGGACGGCATTGGCCCGTCTTTCGGACAGCAGCTGGTTGTATTCCCGGGTTCCGTCGCTGTCGGTATGTCCCTCGACGATGACGGACGTGTTCGGGTCGCTGTTGATGACGCCCGCGATCCGCTGAAGCTCAGAATATGCGCCGGGCAGAAGCTCCGCGCTGTCGTATGCAAACAATACGTCATTGGGGAAATAGGCGGTCATCCGGTTCCCGGAGCGGGACGTCTCATATCCCATGTCATTGAACTGCTGTTCCTGCCGCTCGAAGGCGTAGCCGATGGCGCCTCCCACCAGCGCGCCGCTCACGGCGCCGATGGCGGCTCCCTCGCCTGCATGGCCGGATTCATTGCCGATAACCGCTCCCAGGCCCGCACCCACGCCGGCGCCGATGAGTGTCCCGGCAACGGTGGGAGAAATCCCTCCGGATGAGGTACAGCTTACCAAGCCGAACACCAGGACAAGGGCAAGAGCAAGGAACATTGTCACCGCTCCTCCCTTTTTTCCAAAGATACGTGTCATTGATATCACCTCTCCTCTTCTAAACTGTGGGAAACGGGGGCTCTCATTTCATGAGAGCCCACCGTGTATTTTCGTGACCGTTACGGCGACATCACCCGACGGTTCTGCTCCTTGTAGTAGTTGTCGGAGTAGGTCGGGGCGCTCTCCCGGGGTGGATCATATGTGTTGGATCCGCCGGTGTAGTAGGGATCGTTGTAATAGGGATCCCTGGCGTAGGGGTCGTTGTTGTAGGGGTCGTTGTTGTAGGGGTCACTGTAATAGGGATCATTGTAGTAGGGATCATTGTAGTAGGGGTCATTGTAGTAGGGGTCACCGTAATACTCGTTGTTATACCCGGAGTTATACTGCTGGTCGTAGTATCTCCGATTCTGATTCTCAAAGGCATAGCCGATGGTTCCGCCGATGAGAGACCCGGCCAGGGCGCCGATCCCGGCTCCCTCTTCCGCATGACCGCTTTCATTCCCGATGACCGCACCCAGACCGGCTCCGGCCAGCCCGCCCAGCAGCGTGCCGCTCAGCGTCGGATTCAGTCCGTAATTGTTATACCCGTTGCTTCCATAATAGCCGCTGTTGTATCCCCCGTAGGAATAACACCCGCCCAGGAGCAATGCGCTTGCGCCGATCAACAGAACAAGAAGGCGCATCTTTCTATTCACACTCATGGTCTTCTCCTTCCCATGTTTTTATTAGTCTCACCTACTGTCATCATATCCGACATTTAAAAAAAATACTGTGATATGTATCACACCCGGCGATATTCCTGACAAAATCATTCAAGAATATCGTACGGACACATCGAACGCCCGGTACCCGACAGTGAACTGCGAAATACCCTCGTCTCCCTTCATATCACCATGTTCGGGAATACATGGACGGCCGGACGCCGCCTACAGGGCCAGGCAGTAGAGCCAGCCGGCATCGGTGGCCACATAGACCCTGCCGAAGTAGAAGACCGGACGTACCCGCACCCCGCCGTCCAGGGTTCCTCCCCACAATATCGCCCCGGTTTCCGTGGAAAAACAAAGCACCTTCCCGTTGTAATCCACCGCCAAGAGATATTTTCCCCCCAGGGCGATATGACTGATCGATGTGTCGCCCACATCGACCTCCCAGACCGTCCGCTTCAGGTCGAGGTCAAAAGAGCACACCCGGGAGAAACTATCGCCGTCGGCCGTATCCCCCCCACCCAGGGCCGCCAGGTGTCCGCTGATGAAATAGAGCGCCCCCGCGGTGTAGATCCGGTCGCCTTTTAAAATGGGAGTCGGACCCGCCTCCATGGCCGAAAGCCCGATGGAGCCGAGATATCGCCTCCAGGAATTGTAGTTGGTCTCACCGGTCTTCTGATGATAGGGGATGAGGTATTCATCCCGAAACAGGTAGACGGTCCCCTTATAACAGACCGGAGCCGAGAAATAGACGATGTCCCGGTATCCCTCCTCCTTTTCCTTGCCGGTCAGCTTCGTGGACCAGATCAGCGATCCGTCCTGAATATTCAGGGCGTGGAGATAGGAATAGGACCGGACGAACAGCAGCTCGCCGTCGGTGGCGGGGGGAAATTTCAAAATCGCCTGAAACCCGATCAAACGCTGCTCCCACACGGTGTACTGCTCTTCGAGGTCATGGGCCACGACGGAGGTCTCACCCGCACCGTCGACGAAGGTGTAATATATCCGCTTTCCTATCATCAGAGGAACGCCGGCGGTTCCTCCGCCCTGCTGCAGCACCTTCCTGCCGTCACAAAGGCGGTAGACATGATTGGTCGTGAGCGCCGCGGATTCCTGGGGCCCCATGAACATACCCCGGACATCCCGGGGATCGAGGCCGGAAAACGAGGCGTAAAAGAGATTGTCGTTCTGCATCCGAACGTGGAAATCCGCCTCGTCGGCCAGGGCCCCGTCCACGGCGTTGAAGGCATACAGGTGATCCCCCAGCTCCAGCAGGACATACCGATCCACCACCGCCGGCGGGTTCACCACCCCCTCGGACAACCCCCTGCGCCACAGCACCCGGGGCGGCGTGATGTATTCTTCACGCTTGAACGGGGTGACGGCGTTTTTATCCCTGTGTTCGCTCATAGTCGACTTCTTATGACATGCATATATCCTGACCGTTCGGGAACGTACTCTCCGTCCCGCAAAAGAACAGGAAGCATGGATGTCCGATATATTCATTGTATTATAGCACGAAGTCGATGTTCGTCAAAATAAACCGTGCCGACATTAATATAGACGACGGGACGTCTGAGGTTAAATTGCATATGGACACTCCCGTGAATCTATGGTATGAATGTGCTTGCCGTTTCTGACACAATGGATCATTGATGAATACCACAATAAAGGCTGATCGACCCGATATCAAGCGCATCGGGGTCATCGCCAAGCGGAACAAACCCCAGGCCGCGGAGATAATCTCGAAGCTGATCCCCTGGCTGGATGGATACGGCATCGAGGTGATCGTGGATGAGGAAACCGCCGAGCAGGCGCATCTTCCGCCGTCGGCGTCGACAGAAAACGTCTCGAGCCGGGCGGATCTTGTGATCGTCCTGGGCGGCGACGGCACCCTGCTTCACGCCGCCCGGCAGGTGGGAGACAGCGGCGTGCCGATCCTGGGCGTCAACCTGGGAAGCCTCGGCTTTCTGACGAACATCGCCCTGCCGGATCTCTTCGACGTCCTGGAAAAGGTGTTGGAGGGGGATTATCGGATCGAGGAGCGGATGACGCTCCGGGCGGAGCTGGAAAAGGACGTCACCGTGCCGCCCCACGTCGTGTTGAACGACGTGGTCATCAACAAGGGGGCGCTGGCCCGGATCATCACCCTGAAGGTCAATATAAACGGGATGTACATGACCACGTACCGGGCCGACGGCCTGATCGTCTCCACTCCCACCGGCTCCACCGGCTACAACATGTCCGCCGGCGGGCCGATCATCTACCCGACCCTCTCGGCGATCATCATCACACCCATCTGCCCCCACACCCTCACGAACCGGCCGATCGTGATCCCGGGGGATGCGAACATCGAGATCAAGCTCGTCTCCGAGAGCAGCGACGTATTCGTCACCCTGGACGGCCAGGTCGGATTTCTGTATCCGATGAACAGGAAGCTCGTCGTCAGCCGGGGCGCCACGAAGATACTCCTCGTGGAGCCGACCCGCCTCGAATACTTTTCGGTTTTGCGCAGCAAACTTCGCTGGGGAGGAAAATAGACGATGCTGGTGGAGCTTTCCATACAGAATTTTGCCATCATCGATTCCCTCAGGGTCACCTTTACCCGGGGCATGAACATCCTGAGCGGAGAGACCGGCGCGGGAAAATCTATCATCATCAGCGCCGTCAACCTGATCCTGGGGGACCGGGCCCAGCTCGACCTGATCCGCACCGGCTCCGACGAGGCGGTGGTGGAGGCGATGTTTCACCTGCCGGTGAACAACCCGGTCTCGGAGCTGCTGGCCCGGCGGGGGTTCGACGAACAGGGGGAGGAGCTGTTGATCAAGCGGATCATCTCCCGGGGCGGAAAGAGCCGGGTGCTCATCAACGGATCGATGGCGACCCTCGCGATCCTGTCCGAGGTCGGCGAGGAGCTGATCAACATCTCCGGCCAGCACGAACACCAGACCCTCCTGCGGCCCGACCGCCATGTCGATATCATCGACTCCTACGGGGAGCTGTGGCCCCTGAGGCGTAAGACCGGCGAGCTGATACGTAAGGTCAAAACGCTCTCCGACCAGATGGAGTCAATGCAGATGGACGAGGCGGAAAAAGAGCGGCGCCTCGAGTTTCTCAGGTTTCAGATCAAGGAGATCGACGAGGCGAAGCTGATGATGGGCGAGGAGGAGGAGTTGAATGAGGAGCGGACGCTGCTCGCCAATGCGGAAAAGCTCTTCAAGAACGCCGACGAGGCCCACCGGCTCCTCTACGCCATGGAAAACTCCGCGTCCGAAAACATCGCCGAGGCCCTGGCGAAGGTCCGGGAGCTGGCCGAGCTGGACAAGGGACTCTCGAATCTCTCGGAGACCCTGGCCGAGGCGCTGTACGGTATCGAGGACGCCGGCAAGGTGCTGGAGTCCTACGCCTCCCGGGTCTCCTTCGACCCGGACAGGCTGGACCAAGTCCAGGAGCGGCTTCGCCTGATCTCGTCGCTCAAGAAGAAATACGCACAGACCCCCGACGGCGGCATCGGGGACATCCTCGCCTTCGCCGAGAAGGCGAAGAACGAGCTCTCGGGCATCGAGATGAGCGAAGAGAATATCAAGAAGCTGAAGGATGAGATCGAATCCGCGAAGGCCGAGGCCCTTCGCCACGCCCGGGAGCTGGGAAAACGGAGAAAGGACGTGGGGACGCGGTTTTCCCAGGCCGTGGAGCGGGAGGTGTCGTCCCTGGGGATGCAGGGAACTCGCTTCGTGGTGAATATCGGCGCCCGGAAGGCGAAGGAGGGGGAGTTCTCCCTGGACGGCATCAGTGCTGGGCCCACGGGCATCGACCGGGTCGAGTTTTTCCTCTCCCCCAACGTGGGGGAGGAGCCGAGGGCGCTCGCCCGCATCGCCTCCGGGGGCGAGCTTTCCCGCCTGCTTCTGGCCATGAAGAAGACCCTCGCCCAGACCCAGGTCATCCCCACCCTGATATTCGACGAAGTGGATTCGGGCATCGGCGGCGGCATCGCCCAGGTGGTAGGGAAAAAGCTCAAGGAGGTCAGCCGCCACCAGCAGGTTATCTGCATCACCCACCTTCCCCAGATCGCAAGCTTCGCCGACACCCACTACTCGGTGGTCAAGGACGCCGCCAGGACCGGGGCCGACGCATCCCGGACCATCACCCGGGTGGAGCGGCTCTCCCAGGACGAGCGGGTCATGGAGATCGCCCGGATGCTCGGGGGCGAGGTCATCACCGAGACCACCCTGAACCACGCCAAGGAGATGATCGAAACGGCGAGATGATCGGGGGGCGTGGGGGCGCAGAGCCCGCCCGTTCCGGGGACACACCGAAACCAATCACCACAGACCACACAGGAATACGCGAGAGAGTATGATACGAAAGGCCCGCATCGAAGACATACCCGCCATACGGCAATTGATCGACCCCTACGGGAAATCGGGAGACATGCTGCCGGTGTCCCTCTCGGAGCTATATGATCGCATCCGCTCCTATTTCCTGTTCGACCACGAGAATGACGGCGTGGTGGGCGCCGCGGCCCTTCACGTCACCTGGGGCCCCCACGGCACGGAAAACAACGGCGTCGGCTCCCCGCCCATCGGCGCATCCAGCGAGTTCCCCCTCACCGGGGGCCTGGCGGAGATACGATCCCTGGCGGTGAAGAAATCCCACCAGAAAGCGGGCATCGCCAAAAGTCTCATCGAGGCGTGCATCGCCGACGCCCCGTCCCTGGGGGTCACCCGTATCTTCGTCCTCACCTACATCCCGGAGTTCTTTCGCCTGTTCGGATTCTTCATCGTGGACAAGGCCATCCTGCCCCACAAGATATGGAGCCACTGCCTCAACTGCATCTATTTCCCGGACTGCCGGGAAACCGCCATGATCCTCGATCTGGATACAGAATAGAGGCGAACACCGACATCGAACACGAAACGCCAATATACAATCTCTCATTCCAGGGGGGACACGACCGTGCGGGTCGCCGTCATTTCAGACACTCACCATAACATCGACCGGGCGAATGAAATCCTTGAGCTCATCTCACCCTTCGACCTGTTGATCCACGCCGGTGACGGCGTCGGGGATTTGGCGGCGTTGGCCCGGACCGGGCGATTTCAAACGGCGGGGGTCACCGGCAACGAGGACCCGGGCGCCGACTACCCCCCGGAAGAGACCCTGGAGCTTTCGGGCCTGCGGTGCCACGTGACCCACGGCCACCAGTTCGACCTGAATCCCTACGCGACCAGGGACGCGTGGGATGAGAGCATCGACGAGCTGGCGCACCGAGGGGTATCCCTGTGCGCCCGGCTGGTCATCTTCGGCCATACCCATCGCCCCCTCCTTGTGGAACGAAACGGCGTGGTCCTTATGAATCCCGGCGATCTCTACCCGATGGCCCCCCGCTCCCACGCCGGGCTGATTCTGATCGGGGAGGATCGCTTCGAGATATACATCACCCGATACGACAAGGAGAACCGGCGCGAGGTGATCCTGGACGGCTCCTACCCGATACGAAGCGATACCTGACGCCGTGAACACACGAGACAGAACAACCACACACATATATAATAACATCGTCACCACCGTCGCTGCCGCAAGCATTCTATGGGCGCTCATCGGCGCGGCGGGATGCCTGTGTATGTCGGTGGAATCCCGCGCCTTCAGCTTCGCCTCGGGTCTTCCCAGGGAGCTGGATGTTTCGATCGATCGAGACGAGATCCCCACAGAAGAGACGCCCCCCATTTCCCTCCCGCCCCACGCCGGGGACTGGGAGATCACAGACAGCGCCCTGTGCGACGTGACCGGGGACGGTCGGGAGGAATGGCTCCTGGTGGTGTGGCGGCCCTGGCGGGACTGGCCCATCATGCGCTGGCTCGAGGGGAAAAGCCCCATCACGGAGTTCCGGGACGAAACCGGCAGGAGCTGTCACCTGATCGTCCTGGAGCCGGACATCGGGGATGAAATCTGGGCGGGGTCGGCCCTCCCGTTTCCGATCCTGGACATGGCGGCGGGGGACCTGGACGGCGACGGCGTCTGTGAGGTGGCGACGATCCGGGGAGTGTACGCAAAAACGCGCTCCGGGGGGAGGTGCGGGAGGTCGTGCCTCGTGGATATCTGGGAATGGGAGGGCATGGGCTTCGTGATGAAGTGGGAGCCGATTCCGGGAAGGTTTTCCGGACTTTCCATCTCCGATCAAAACGGTGACGGTGTCGCCGACCTGGTTCTCTGGTAGCTCCGAGAAGGTATAAAACCATCATTTTTGACCGGCACCGATCGAATCTGTTATAATGATGTCTCATACTTTTAGCTGGAGGTAATCGTCATGAAAATGTTTCACATCAGCCTGCTGCTCTGTTCGATCCTGGTGCTGGCGCTCCCTGCGGGGCTGGCCCTGGCCCTGGATCCGGGGGGCGGCGGATTCGCCGCGTACGACAAGCCGGCGGTGTCCATCCCGGAAACGTATAAAGGATACACCCTTCCGATCGATACAGACGCCCTCTCCAACATCGGGCGCTACGACCTCACCCCCGCCCAGCTGGAGCACCTGAGGGCCAACGGGTTCGTGGTGAAGCCGGCGGACTGGAACGAGTTTTATCCCCTCTATGATAAGACGTACTACATGGAAGAGCCCTGTTTCGTCACCACCGATGCGGTGCTGCACGTCTATCACCTCCTGTTCGACAAGATCCTCCGGGATCTGGAGCGGGATCGCTTCGGGCCGGACATCACGGCTCTCTCGAAGGCCCTGCGCATCGAGGCGGAAAAACTCTACGCAGAGCTTTCCGGCACAAAGATGGAGGAGACGGCGAAGCTCGTGCTCGCCTACTTCTCCGTGGCCGAGAAGCTCCTGGATCCCCAGGCGCCCATCCCCGAAGCGGTGAGCGACATCGTTGCGGCGGAACTGTCCCTCATCCAGGCCCACGCCGGGCTCGCCGAGGGAGTTGTGTTTGAAGGTCAGGTGGAGGACTACTCCCAGTATGTCCCCCGGGGCCACTACACGAAAAGCGAGGACCTCTCCCGCTATTTCCGGGCCATGATGTGGTACGGCCGGAGGTCTTTTCGCCTGAATAACGCCGATGAGACGAAGGCGGCGCTCTTGATCGCCTACCTGATGGACACCGCCAGTGTCGGGGCCGATTCCGCCGTCACGGTATGGGAGCGGGTCTATGAGCCGACCTGCTTCCTGGTGGGGAAATCGGACGACCTGGCGATCTACGATTATGTCCCAATCATGAAAGAGGTATACGGCGCATCCTTTGCCCCGGAAGACCTGGGAGAGAGGAAAAAGTTATCCGCGTTTATGGAAAAAGCCGACGCCCTCCCCCCTCCTCAGATCAACTCCATGTTCGTCTACATCACCGAGGACGAGGACGAGGTCACCAAGGGGTTCCGCTTCATGGGCCAGCGATTCGTGCTGGACGCCTACATCTTCGAGCAGCTCATCTTCAGGAACGTCGGCACCCTGGAAGAGCCAAGGATGCTGCCCGCGGGTCTCGACGTGATGGCGGCCCTGGGGTCCGACGAGGCCCTATCCATCCTCGAGGAGACCGGGGAGACCGGATACCTCAACTATCCCGAACAGATGGAAAAGGTGAAAAATGAGGTTGCGGGCCTGGGGGAAGATTCCTGGACCCAGACCATCTACTGGGCCTGGCTCTATACCCTCATACCGCTGTTGGAGGAGAAGGGGGCGTCGTACCCCGCCTTCATGGGCACCGAGAGCTGGGTGCGAAAGGACCTGGCATGCGCCCTGGGGTCGTGGACGGAGCTCAAGCACGATACGATCCTCTACGCCAAGCAGGTGATGGCGGAGATGGGCGGCGAGGAGCCGCCGGTCATCACCGGCTATGTGGAGCCGCAGCCGGAGGTCTACGCTCGGCTGCTGGCTTTAACGAGGATGACCCGAACGGGTCTCGAATCCCGGGCCCTTCTGCCCGATAACGTCTCGAACCTCCTCGACGACCTCGACAACCTTCTGGTGTTCCTGCTCGACGTCTCCCAGAAGGAGCTCAAGGGGATCTTTCTGAGCCAGTATGAATACGACCGCATTATGTTTTTCGGCGGCGAGCTGGAGTGGCTGACCCTGTCGGCCTCCGACGGCGGCGAATACGGCGGTTTTTTTGACAAGATAGACGCGGCCCTGGTGGCCGACGTGGCCACGGACCCCAACGGGGCGGTATTGGAAGAGGCCACCGGGAGGATATTTGAGATATACGTGGCGGTGCCCAACGGCGACGGCGGCCTCGCCCTCGCCCGGGGCGGGGTGTTCTCCTACTACGAGTTCCCCTGGCCCATCGGCGACCGCCTGACCGACGAATCCTGGCGGCTGATGCTGGACGAAGGCAGACAACCCGACCGCCCGGCCTGGACCGACACGTTCATCAAGGAATAGCAGAAAAAAATCCCAAAACGCAATCCGGGCGGGGCGCTATAAGCGCTCCGCCCGATGCATTTATTATCCATTGCGGCATCACACTGCTCGGGGCTTCCTCGGATTAATCTATGGCAAATTTTATTCTGATATGTATAATAGAACGAATAAAAAACATACAAAATTGTCTTCCGTTATTAAAGGAAAAGCCGTTTTCCTTTAATAACGGGGTGCGTTATTTAAATTCTTTAAATAACGAAAGCGACGTGACATGAAAAGAGGTTTAACAGGAACATACAAAGTGATATCGACGATTGGGGACGAAACATGCCGTGCGTTTATTCCGAACTCATTGCCGCCCACACCCAAACTAGATATAACTGCTAGGCTTCAAGACACCATCGATCGAAGCCTGTTGGCCCTCGGGGGGCTCAACAATCTCTCCACCCTCATCCCCGATCCTTCTTTATTTCTCTATATGTATGTGAGAAAAGAGGCTTACCTTTCCAGCCAAATAGAGGGGACCCAATCCTCATTTACAGACCTGCTTCTACACGAAAGCAAGCAGATCCCAGGCGTGCCAACTGACGATCTCGTCGAAGTATCCAATTACGTGGCGGCAGTCTACCACGGCATCGACCGAATAAAGAATGGTTTCCCCCTGTCCCTGAGGCTGATACGGGAGATGCACCAGATACTATTAAACACAGGTAGGGGAAGTAAAAGGGAGCCCGGAGAATTCCGAAAAAGTCAGAACTGGATCGGGGGTGATCGCCCCGGAAACGCGATTTTCGTTCCACCACCGGCAGATAAGGTTATGGAGTGTTTGGGAGATCTTGAGAAGTTTTTACATAATGACCCGGTAAAAACACCGGTTCTGATCAAGGCGGCCCTGGCCCATGTCCAGTTCGAGACCATTCACCCCTTCCTGGATGGCAACGGCAGGCTGGGACGACTGCTCGTGACGCTCATCCTCTGTTCTGAAAACGCCCTTTCTGATCCTATACTCTATTTAAGTCTTTATTTTAAGAATCGAAGGCAGGAATACTATGACCTGCTTCAAAGAGTTCGCACCGAGGGCGAATGGGAGGATTGGCTGCTCTTCTTCATGAACGGCGTCAAGGAAACGTCCGAGCAGGCCTTGCAGACTGCGGCAGCTCTTGTACAACTATTCAATGAAGACCGGGAATCCATACAATCATACGGAAAACAAGCGGGCTCGATATTGAGAGTTCATCATATAATGCAAAGAATTCCTATCGCCTATATTGCTGAAATCGCAGAACAAACAAAACTATCTAAACCAACTGTTTTAAGGGCGTTGGAAAAATTAGGAAACCTTGGAATTGTAGAGGAAATAACCGGCAGGCGAAGAGATCGCATGTTCGTTTACAAAAAATACTTTGACATTCTCAAAGAAGGTACACAACCGATATAATATTCAAAAATCTGTAAACCATCACTCCCCGCTCACGTCCAGCCCCTCCACCACGAAGGAGGGAGAGCCCACACCGCCGTAGAAGCGAAGGTCGCTCCCCACGGCGATGACCCGGGAAAAGAGCGTCATCAAATCCCCCGCTACCGCCGCCTCCTTGAATGGAACGGTTTGCTTTCCGTTTTCCACCAGGAATCCCGACGCCCCCACCGAGAATTCCCCGGTCACCGGATCGGCGGTGTGCACCCCCATTAGATCGGTGACGATCACCCCGGTTCCCATCTGGGCAATCAGGGCGTCTTTTTCTTCTTTGCCTGGTGTGATGTAGAAATTCCTGATGCCGGAGGTAGGCGGCGCCGTCACCCCGCCCCGGGCCCCGGAGCCGGTGGGCTTCACACCCGCCCGGGCGGCGCTGTCCAGGTCGTAGAGAAACCCGTTCAGCACGCCCCCGGAAATCAACTCCATCCTGCCCGAAGGCACTCCCTCGCCGTCCACCGGGGAGGTGGCCACGCCCCCGGGCATGAGGCCGTCGTCCATGATGGTTACCACATCGGAAAACACCTTTTTCCCGATCTTTCCCGCCAGCATCGATTTCCCCTTCATCACGCTCTCGCCCAGGAACGACGACGAGAGCACCTCCAGGATATCCACCGCCGCCTGGGGGACAAACAGCGCCGTGCACGAGCAGGTGGGGGCCTTTTTCGCCCCCAGCCGGGAGACGGCCTGCTCCCCGGCATTCCGCCCGATCCGCTCGGGATCGACCTTGTCCGCCGTCAGGGCGAACTCGGCCTCCCACCCCATCTCCTGGTCTTCGCCTTCGCCCGCCATCGCCATGGTCTGGGCGGACACCACCGTCTTTTCAAACCCGACGTCCACGCCTGAGGAATTGGCGAGAAACATCACGGCCCGGACCTCGCCGTACCGGGCGCCCCGAACCCTTTTCACCCTCGGGTCCACCGACAGGGCCGCCCGCTCGATGGCCAGGGCCCGCTCGATCTTCTCGGACAGCGGTACGTTCTCCAGGGTCTCGTCAATCAGGTCGCCGACGTCCGGGATGTTCTTTACGGGATCGGCGAACCGGTAGCGGTCATCCTTGGTGGTGTATTGCGCCCCGGCCATGCTGTCGGCCACCATGCGCGCCAGCGCCTCGTCGTCCGGGCGGGTGGCGAAGGAAAAGCCGATGCCGCCGTCAACGATCACCCGAAGGCTCACGCCGTAGGGGGCCGAAAAGCTGTAATCCTCCACCTCGCCGTCCTCGGCGGAGATGCCCAGGCGAGACGACGACCCGTAGTATATCTCCCAATTGGAGACGCCGGCGGCTGAAAGCTTCTCCTCCAGCCGACCGCGTAGTGTTTCAAACCGCTCCCGGTGATCCATGATTCACTCCGTTGATACCCTCGGGGAAAGTCCCGAGAGTCATATGGTATCAGAGTGAAAAATCGGTGTCAAAACCCTTTTTCGATTGCCAGGATGTTTTCTCATGATATACTGATTACCATTACTATTTTAATATGGTTTTATAGATGGTTTGACAAACATTCAGCGATGGGTGATACTATCGGTGCATTCCTTCTATAATATTTGACCATCTCGAATATGTGTTCCGTTCGACGCGACGATGGTCCAGAGAGACACACACTGGACGACTCCCATCGTGTGAGATCATTTCATGCCACAACAGACCGTATGTAATCACTATAAACAGTCTATATTGAGGCGCATATGAATATCGACGATTTAATAAAGCAATCAAAAGACGGCGTCACCGCCACGAAGGAGCAGCTCCTGTGGATGCTCTCCCTCCCACCGGACTCCCCGGAGACCTACCGGATCATGGCCGAGGCCCGAAGGGTGTCCGGGGAGCTGACCGGCGACCGGGCGGAGGTGCACGCCCAGCTCGCCCTCAACCTCGCCCCCTGTCCCGCCGACTGCAAATTCTGCTCCTTCGCCCGGGTCAACGGCATTTTCACCGACAGCATCGTCATCGACCCGGAGCTGGCGGTGGACTACGCCACCACCCTCGAGGCCGACGGGGCGAACGCCGTGTACGTCATGGTGACGGCCAACTACGACTTTTCCCGACTGCTGGAGACGGCCCGGGAGATCAAGGCGAACCTTCGGCCCGGGACGGTGCTGGTGGGCAACGTCGGGGATCAGCCCTACAAGCGGGCCGTTATGATGAAGGACGCCGGGTTCGGCGGGGTCTACCACGCCCTGAGGCTCAGGGAGGGGATCGACACCTCTCTGAAGCCGGAAAACCGCATACAGAGCCTCAGAAGCTTCATGGAGGCGGGACTCTCGGTGGGGACGTGCGTGGAACCGGTGGGCCCGGAGCATACCAACGAGGAAATCGCTGAGATGATCCTCTTCACCAGCAGCTTCGCCCCGGCATACAGCGGCGCGGGACGGCGCATCACCGTCCCCGGCGGTGTCTTAGAAAAACGTGGCATGATCAGCGAGATGCGCATGGCCCAACTCGTGGCGATCACCCGCCTGGGCATGACCCGGGAGACAAAGGGCAATTGTACCCACGAGCCCTATTCCCTGGGGGCCGCCGCCGGCGCCAACCTCTTCTGGGCGGAGGTGGGGGCCAATCCCCGGGACACCACGGAAAAGACCGAGGAGGGGAGGGGATTCACCGTCACCCGGTGCAGGGGGATCTTCACCGACGCCGACGTGGGCCTGCTCGAGGGGCCGTCGGTCTATTACAGCAGAAAACCGAGCGCCGACGCCCTTCCCCTGGCGGCGTCGGGCGATTGAGACAGACATCCATGACAAAATCCGCCGTTTCGACCCTGTTCGACTCCATCGCGCATCGCTATGACCTTCTGAACCACGTTTTGAGCCTCTCCATAGACCGGCTGTGGCGACGGCGGCTCCTCCGCATGGCGAAGGCGAGGCCGGAAGACACGGTCCTGGACGTCTGCACCGGCACCGGCGATATCGCCGCGGCCTTTCTCCGGGCGGTCCCCGGCATCCGGGTCTATGGCGTCGATTTTTCCCCGAAAATGCTCGAGGGGGGACGACGGAAGGTGGGCGAAATCCGTCCCGGGGCGGGAAAAAACCTCCTCCCCGGCGACGCCCAGGCCCTCCCGTTTGTCGACGGCGTCTTCGATATCGTCACCATGGGATTCGGCCTCAGGAACCTCCCGGACAAACCCGGCGGCATCCGGGAGGCGGCCAGGGTGTTGAAGCCCGGGGGACAGCTCTTCATCCTCGAATTCGCCCCGCCCCAATCGTCGCTGCTTTTGATCCCCTATCGATTCTACCTGGGCCGGATTCTTCCGATCATTGGCGGGGTCGTCTCGGCGAACCGCGACGCGTATAACTACCTCGCGGACTCCATCCACGGCTTCCTGCGCCCGGAGGATGTCGAAGCCCTCATGACGGAATCGGGTCTTATCGAAGTCACGTCACACTCCATGACCGGCGGGCCGG
>Ga0180431_10003055_pt1 | contig 21819 bp, 21 predicted proteins | sample SS_ome_11_FD_132459 | JGI IMG/M metagenome (GOLD analysis project Ga0180431, IMG submission 132459) | Hypersaline lake sediment archaeal communities from the Salton Sea, California, USA - SS_1_MS_1 metaG | ecosystem: Environmental > Aquatic > Non-marine Saline and Alkaline > Hypersaline >...
CATAGCAAATATAACAATTGCCGTTACAAAGTTTATGAGAGATTGGGTTTGGATATAGAACCGTTTTAATTTTAATACGCAATGCAGTTAACCCAATAGAATACGAAAAGGAAAGGAAAATAGGAAATGGAGATACCTGTAGCAGTATCAGAAAAAATGGAAGAGAGTAAAATTGATGATAACCTCGTAAGAATGTCAGCAGAATTCAGAGCGTTTAGCGGGTATGACGTAGACGAATTCATTAATTTCAGATCTGAAGAAGATAACAAGCTGATAACTTTAAGGGTCGCTCATATCTACAAAGAAGACTTGGAGCAGAACCCTACTACAGCTTATGTAAGTCCTAATACCTTCGAAAAGATAAGAAAAAGAGCGATAAAGGACACGGGAAAAGAAATTGAGGTCGAGATCGTCGATGGGATAACATTAGGTTGTGATCCCGAATTCTTTTTAACAAGTGCAACTGGAGAAATAGTGCCACCGAATATATTTTTCAGACGCTGGGGTTACCTGGGCTATGATGGAAGAATGGTGGAACTAAGGCCAGCTCCCAGCACCAACGAAGAGGTTGTAGCTCATAATCTGTATAGTCTGATTCAGACAGCAAGAGCAACTATCAATTCAGTTAAAACGATAGGTTTATATTTCAAGCAGATATATACGAATCAAATAAAAATGGTAGCTGCTTCCTTTTATAGAGGAAGCTCAGCCGGATTTCATTTACACTACGGCTTACCTGCGCCTCTGCTTGGGAAAAGACCTCATAATCAAGAGCTGCTAGCAAGACAGATAATAAAAGCTTTAGACTTTTACGTAGGGATTCCTTCAATAATCTTGGAAGGTTCAGAAGATTACCAAAGAAGGGTATACCCAAACAGATATGGAAAGCCAGGCGAGTTCAATCTCGATAATAGAACATTAGAATACAGAGTGCCTGGTGGACATCTGTTAAGACATCCTAAACTAACAATCGGCCTGCTAGGCACAGGAGCAGTAGTGGTTGAAGACCTGGTAAGCCGTATGAAGAAAAGAACAGACCAGTTTGTTAATCTAAATTTTATGATTCCCGACGAAGCTCTAAATTCGCTTTACCCTAATGTTCCGGATAGAGATGAGATATATAAAGCGATAGTGAACGTGAATCCTAATGTAGCCAAGGGTCATATGGACACAATAATGAAAGACATAAGGTGTATGGTAGGATACGGGAAGAGAAAAAGATCGGTGGAAAGCTTCTTTGACAGCGTTATGTCAAAGGAAAGGTTTAGCAACAATATAGAAGTTAATTGGGGGAACTACTACTATGAGAGACAACAGAGACAGATGGATGTTTTTCAGCCACAAGGAAATTAAGCCGGTAATAAGCACTAGAGAACTGGCTTACTGGAAGAATATCCTGAAGAAGTTGCTGAAAGTTGGCATGGAGTTTGAGTTCAATTTGCCTGACCAAAAAGGAACTTGTAAGGGAGAAAGTAACGCTTGCCCATGCGAATCCATGAAGAAAGACTCATGCTGGGAGAAGTGCATCAAGTGGAAAGAATGCTTCGATGGTGTACCTGAAAAAGATATCAAGTGCAACGGTATATATTGTCCTGGCTTCGTGAGTCAGTGTATGACCTGTCCTGACTTCAAAGTGGATTGCAAAACCTGCGAAAACAGGTATGATCCCAATAGAAATCCCGACAACTTAAGAGCTCAGATAGCCGAAGAGCTCAGGCCAAGCAGGAGTTATGGGAAGATTTCTCCAAGCGGCGTCCTTAACATAACAGTTGACGGTAGTCTGCTGGGTAAAGGTGCTGAAGGTAAAGGTGCTGAAATCGTGACGATTGGAAGACGTGTTGACTATTGGGAGTTCTTTAAGATGGCCGAAACTATATTCAACTCAGCTGTCGGAAAAGGAGCTTACATCAACGAGCGTTGCAGCATTCATATGCATGTCCTAGCGAGCTACTTTGGAAAACTGCATACAGGAGGAAATGATCAAACTCACAGCGATGAGTTCCATATTGAAAATATCCCTGGAATCCCAAATAATATAACAGAATTGGAGAAACCAGTTCCGGAGATAGTACTAGCAAACTTCCACCAGTTATGCAGAAGATACCAGAATGCGATAACATGGATGACCACCGGCCTGAGTGATCCAGAACATTTGACAAGGTGGGAAAAGTTTAGAGTCTCCGTGTTGGATATATCTGGTATCCTGAACACCATGAAGAGTGTTAAAAGCCTTGTCTCCCAGAATGCTCAAGCCATAAGTCAGGCAGGAGCTAAGTATGGCTGGGTGAACTATAAATATGTTGATTTCGATAAGAAAGGAGACGTTACCAGATTTCATATTGAAATGAGAGTTATGGACTTCCTATTGTCTCCAAGTGCTATAGCAGCCATTGCATGTATGTACTATGCTATGGTAATCAAGGCTGCAGAAATAAGCAGATGGGGCGTTGTCGAGGTGGGTGATAGCGAGTGGATGAAGCAGTCAAAGAAGATTAAAGAAGCAATGATGAACGGGACTGGTGATTATGGAGGCCCCAGACTTAGCAATACCGAAGGACTGCATAAATACTACAATATCCTCATAAGGGAATCATTAGAGCTGGTAAGACAGCTGAAACATATCCTAATAAAGATCGGGCCTGCCTACCAAGTATTGGAAAAGTTGGCAGAAAAACCGGCTTCTCTGAGAAGATGCGAAGGTCAAAGCTGGGAAGAAATCGAAAAGGATCTTGCTGTTGTGGTAAATGAAGCTGACATATTCGAGATTGCCATGGAAGAATGTATTGATCTGAGGCATGTATCGGAATGTAAAGATGAGGATGAGTGGATTAAAGGCGTCAGTAAAACTATCGAAGAAAATCCTGATGTTGACGTTGAAAAGAACGACAAAATCGAAAGTAAAGTGAAAGAGTATATAAATAATAAAAGAAATGAAGGTGAGATTATTTGGTCAGATACTCTTGGAACAATGCTAATGTTATAGAGAAAGGAAGAGATTATGTGCGGTATATCGGGAATATGCCTTTTACAAGGCCACAACTTTGAGCTTGAGGAAGCTGATATTCTGTTCAGTAAGCTGCTTGCATATTCGACAAGGAGAGGCGGAGATTCTACAGGAGCTGCTATAATAAAGACCAATGGAGCATTAGTCTTTAAGCATCATGTGACCGGCCGAGAGTTTGTAGAGTCAAATTATTACAACGAGATGATGAAAAAAGGCTTGAAGTTCCAAAGCAATACCGACAAAACCATGATTATCCTTGGGCATAACCGAGCCCAGACAAAAGGAACATATCTAAATAGACATAACAACCATCCGATAATAGCCAATCGTGTGATTGGGATACATAACGGATGGATAAGCAACGATGATGATCTCTTCAATGCCAATCGTGATAACTTCCACAGAAAAGCGCAGGTTGACAGCGAAATAATCTTCAGGTTGATAGATTATTATGTAAAAGGCCCCAACGATAATACACTCGAAGCTATAAGATGGGCAACAGGGCTTATGACAGGGAGTTACGCATGCGCAGCAGTGAACCTTAGGAACCCGTGGATGTTGTGGTTATTTAGAGCCACAAATCCCACTGTAGTGTTCCACTATCCAAAGCGTGGGATAACTGCATTCTCTTCTGAAGAAGATATCTTGGACAGAGCCGCTGATGGTATGGACTTAGGCGCAGCTATGAAGATACCTTATGGTAGGGATGAAGGGTTGGGTATAAATGTATTGCAGAACTGCAAAACAAAGTTCAAATTATCAAGAGGAAAATTTGCTAGCCGTAATAATTACAACGATGAAATAGACGAAGAGATAAATGGCTGCAAACAACTTTGCGCTCTTTAAAAGGAGGAACTTTGAGAGAGATAAATTATTTATTCAAACTGCCAAAAATAGTTGGGGTAGGAAAGCTGGAAAAGGATGCGTTTGAATCTGCGATAATAACAGAAGGCGAAAATAAAATAGGCGCTTTCATAGGTACGCCATGTATTATACACAGACAAACGTACGAGAAGAGTTCCAAATCGTCAATAGAAGCTCTATTTCCATTCCCATTTACTGCTGGAAAATATCCTAACACCCGCTATACGTTACGTAAGCACCAAATGAAACTTATAGGTGAAAGCTTTATTAAAAACCACAAAGTCAAGACTATAAAGGAGTTTGACATAAGTAAACTTGAAGACCTCTCTGAGTATATAAGCAAGCATGGCTCTATAACTTTAAGATTTGCAGAACCTGATTGCCCATACGCTGGTGCTATATATACACAAAGATTTATCACAGAAGCATTGCTTAAACTCGTAGAAAGATTCGAGAACCATACGGTTCAAGAAATGAATTTTTATACTACTGGAATGCCTAACTTCAAAGATATATCGTATCACCTGACATTCATGGATATAAGATACTGTCTCCCGATATTCAGTGCAATAAAAAGTGTAGAAGGTTTGTGCTTCGTGCTCAGAATAGGCTCTGGGCCCCTCTTTGGGAAAACGGGCACAAATGCAGACTATATTACTTTATCTATGATTTTCTCAAACAAACTAGAAGGTGTGTTTTTCGTAGACGGAGTTCAAATTAGTAATATAAGTAAGATGAACAAAATGGGAGTGAAAAACATAAACTCGCAAATAAGTAAAGCTTTGAAAGGGAAGAACAGAAGGACAAAGGAGAAAAAGGGTCAGGTCGAATATGTTTACAACAATAAACATGGTAATTCAACAGAGTATGTTACTACTTCTACTACTAACGATTACCAGATATTCTTTACGAATAATTAATAGGAGGTTGGAAATATGTGTGGGATTATAGGTGCAATATCCTTCGGGAAAGTTAATTCGAAAATGGAAAAAATCAGGAGAGAAGCAGCAGCATTTCTCGTAACAGAACTGCTACAAATAACTCAAGAAAGAGGAAAGGATGCCACCGGTGTCTCTGCGTTGTTTGATGATGGTAATTACTTTGGCGTAAAGATGGGCATCCCGTCTCCGGAATTTATCGTGAGGTTTGGTGATAAAGATACGGACTATAATGGTTTCTTGGAAGTGATAAGAAAAGCTAAAGCTCCAATGAGGACAGTAGTAGGCCACTGCCGAAAAAGCTCCGTTGGTAATTCCAAAGACAATAACAATAATCATCCGATAAAGATTGGGAACATAATTGGGGTTCACAATGGAACGCTGACAAATCACGAAGCAATCTTCAAGAAGCTAGGCGGCAAAAGAGATGGAGATGTCGATAGCGAAGCAATCATGAGACTGATTCATTACCTCAGTCACCAAGGTAAAGAACCTTTCACCATAAAAATGATGAAAGAGGTATGCCGGAGATTGAGAGGTACGTATAGTTGCATAGTGTTTAATGGTAACAATCCTCACCAAATTACTACGTTCAGGGATACCAGACCAGCAGAGATAGCACTGATAAAACCTCTAAAAATGGCATTCATAGCTTCAAAACAAGACTATCTGAAGTCTGCGCTGATCGAATATAACAAGATGTCAAAGTTGTACAACATGAAGGTGCAGCTGCCGTTCTTGACCAAGGATGACGTGGAAATAAAAGAGTTGCCGAACGACGCCGTGTGTGTGTTCAATCTCCTTATTGAGATAGAAGATGATACCAAGATTGCAGACTTATATGAAACCGAGAAAGTGCTTATGGTAGATAAGATATGGAGAGAAACTACAACTGCCACTAAACACTATAACAATAATACAGGCAATCGTGCTGGCGCCTTCTCAGGCAATACTTATAACCAGCGTAACAAAAAGACCGGTACCGCAGACATTCCAAGCCTGCCAGCAGGCACGGCTGCCAACAAGAAAGAGAAAGTTGAGGTTGGCGCTAAGCCTGTGGACAAGAAAGGTGCTAAGAAGATTGGGAAAATTTGGAATGAAGGCCTAAAAGGCTATGAACAGGTGGAAGGCTTAAAGGACACCAAGAAGATTGGCGGTATAGAAATTGACACTGATGCAGGAGAAGGGAAGCCAATCAAAACCGGCGGAAAGAAGACCGTAGCTTCCAGTAAAAAGGAAGATACGCATAAAAATATACATCTGAAAGATGTGGACAATGAGAAGGTCAACACACTAGTAGGAGATCCAGCTAAGGTCGAAGATCCACCGCATCCCGATGTCAACAACGAAAGTGACAAGAGCGATAAATTCGTCAATTATTTGAAGGAAGGCCAGCAAAAAGCGGTTGATGTTGGAGTAGATCCCAAGGCGGTGGAGAAAGCTGAAGAGAGTGCGAAAGAGTTAAAGATATTTGAAAACGATGATGAGCTCTTGGATAAGCTGGAAATCTCCGATGAAAACGTGCTGAGCAGCCTCCCAATACATGTGCTTGCTAACAGGATTATAAAGCGTATGCATAAGGACTTTTTCTATAAGGGGTATACAGCACGTAAGGGAGAAGAAGAGCCTGCAAGTTCTGCACGTCATGTACATAACAACAGAGTCATAAAAAGGTCTAAAGCGGAGAAAAATCTGAAGAACCTTAAAGTTATGACTAAAATATTATCCACTGCTGTCAGCTGTAATACCCCCTATCCTAATAGAAAGAAGCTTATAGCCGACGCTGTCGAAGAAGTATTCGGCAAAGACAAGAAACTTACGGTAGACGACATTACAAACATAATTACTGCCGGAGACATAAGAGATTATCCCGAGCTAGGACAGCTGAAATTAGCTATCATGGAGGCAAGCGGCGATACAGAAAAGTAAAGGAGGAGCGACGCAAAATGGCCCGAAAAAAGCTGATACTTCTAGCATCCGACCGTATGGACAACAACAAAAAACCTGGTCGTAATGAAGACACTTTGATCAGGATGTCCGCAGCGGCCAGGAAGTTTATGAACTTTGGTGATAAGGCAGTAGAAATATATCCTACTAATATAGCAGCTGCCAATAAAGGAACGAGAGCACAGGTATTAAACATTTTTCATGCTTTCAAGCCTGATGTTACTGACTTAAAAAGAATGGTAAGTAAAGGTGAGCTTACTCCGGAGGAAATTGCAAGAGTAGGATTTGTCACTACTAAAACGTTCAACAGGATCAATGGCACAAACAGGAAGCCTAAGTTCAACAAAAATGTATGGATCGCTGACAAAATATCAAAGACAGTTATAGGGTCAGATCCAGAATTCCTCTTGTTCCATCCAGACGAAGACAGAGTAATCAATGCCACAAACGTACTAAGCCATACCGGAAAGGTGGCCAACGATGGAGCAATGGCTGAACTCAGACCAGACCCGTCAGTAAAACCTGAAGACCACGTTAAGAATATTACTAAACTATTAAGAGGCGACAAAGCTATAAAGAATATAGAGCCATACAGATGGATAGCAGCATGCTACCACAGAGATAAATATAGAGATTATCCTGTTGGTGGCCACATCCACATTGGAACGCCGAGCGAGATAGCCAGTCTGAATGAGAAGACTAAAGAGGCATTCTTTATCGTAATGAATAAAATAATGGATGAGCTGTTAGCCATACCACTAACAAAGCTAGACGGTGCAGATAATGGGCATAGGAGAAGAGCAAATTGTCAAGTATGTCCAACCGGACACCATGGCTACGGGTTCTTCGGTGAGATGAGAATGCCGCATGGCCGCCTTGAACATAGAACTTTAAGTGGTATGTGGCTGGTACATCCATCAGTCGCAAAGGCTGTGCTTGGTACGGCTAGGGCAATTATAGACGAAGTCTTTAAACTTGTGTCTAACAAAGACTTTAATTCCAAATACATGTGTCTCTACGCAAAAGATGGTGAGTCTGGTAAAAACTACAGAATTATCAAGCACATGTTTAAACGTAATTTTGATGGCTGGAAGAATGTTCCTCTTGCACAAGATGTTGGCTGTACTACATCTTCGAATAGAATGATAGACATATTGAACAGTTCAAACCCTTCTTATGTCAATGCTGCCTATTTGAAAAAGTGGCTTTCCAAAATGAAAGGCTTCTCAACTTACAAGAAGAACAGTAAATATATAAGAGGTCTATATGAAATTTTGAAAATATCAACCAAGAACTTTAACTCATACGATAGGAATATGAAAAGGAATTGGTTGAGTAATAGGAAATTCATGGTAGATCTGTAATCATGGTCGTAAGATCATGGTCGTAAAATAAATATTTTAGAAAAAAAAATTTAAGGGAGGTACTTGACAAATGCCTGATAATGATTATATTTGGTACAGTGGACCAACAGATGACACAGGCCAGAGGTTAGCGAAGGAACTTAAGGTTGAGCACGGAAGGAATAAGCCTACGCTTAAGAACACAAGTGTTTGTATCTGCTGGGGTTGTAAAACAAAAGAGTCTATAAACATGGGTAAAGTTATTACCCTTAATCATCCAGATAAAATCAGACTCAATCGAAACAAGTTTGAAACCCTGAAGCGCTTGAAAAATCATAAAGTCAACGTTGCAGATTTTGTGGACGCTGGCAGCGTACTCAAAGCCTTGAAAGACAAAAAGAGCCCTGTAAGTCTGCCGTTAGTCGGCCGAAGGAAGTTCCACCAAGGCGGTAAGGGGTTTTGGATGTGTATTACAGAAACACAAATCAAGACGGCTATCGAACATGGTGCTCAGTATTTCCAGAATTACATGGACATTATCGACGAGTACCGACTCCATATATTCGACGGGAAGCTTATCAATGCCCAGAAGAAAGTGGAGCGGAAAAATATGGCTGACGCTTATAAAGAACAACATACCACCAGAATCCAGAACATTGCCAATAAGAATGATGTAAAATTAGACAAAAATACTATGGATTATGTGCTTGGTAACCTTGGTAAAAGGGAGGAACATCCGGATTTAATCATAAGATCCAATAGCAGAGGTTACAAATTCAGCCAACTGGATATCGGTAAACTTGCAAAGAGCAATGAGCCTCTTGTGGATATAGCAATTAAAGCTGTCGAAGCCATTGGCCTGAATTTTGGGGCAGTTGATTGTTGTACGCTGGCAGATGGCGGCGTGGCCATTATCGAAGTTAATACCGGGCCTGGTCTGCAAGGTACTCCGTTCAAAGCCTACGTTCAGTCCTTCAAGGATATCATCAAGAAGCTCAAAAATCCGCCGAAGAAAACGGAGAAGAAGGTAGAAACAAAGAAGGCTGGAGTCAAAGCCAATGCTGTTCCTGATCCTAAAAAGAAAGATGAAAAGAAATTCTCCGAGAAGCTGAGGAATTTGGCGGATATATATGACCATGCGGAGAACGATGAAGAAAAAGCAACGGTCAAGAAAATTTTCGACAGAATGTTCACGTAGAAGGTTATCAATATGGCTGAGTTTTATATATCTTTAAACAATGATGAAATTGCAGCTCAAATTGCAGGGTTACTAAACATGCAGAATAAGCTGTATAAGCATCATAGTAAATATACGATCAGAAGGAGTGCTGCTGATTATTTCATCGAAGTAGAAGGTGATAGAGTAATCGGCTGCACTGCCTTACTGAGAGAATACCCGACAATGAGCAAATGCTATCATATGTCAGTCGCTCCGGACAAAATGCGTAAGGGAATAGCCAGCAAATTACTGTCTACTGCAATGGCTAACTGCCAGACAGAATATATCTACGGTACAATCAGAGAAGACAATGCTGCAAGCCTTGGCTTAGTAACAAAACTAGGCTGGCAATTCATAAGAAAGGACTGGCATAAAGACCACAATGTTATCACGATGGCAAAAAGATTAATCACATAGAGGAGGAAGAAGAATGTTTAGACCAGGAAAGAGCACTGAATCCCTGAAGGATATGGGATCACTCTCTACAATCAAGTATGTAATCACAGAGATGATACACAATGACCCCGATACTCCTGTAATAAACGCTGTAAAAAAGGGCTTGTTCAAAGGGATAAAGTGCGAAGAGGCAGGAGACGACCAGAAGGTGTTTATATTGTTAGAAAGCGCTGATGGCGCAATCGACATTTTGAATACAGAGTACTATAATGTGCTATCTGTTGAAAGATCAGACGGCGTTTCCAAATATATCACTTTCTTCCAAGCACATGAGTCGGATCAAGACTTAGGTCGTGATCTGCTGGCTAATACAGTTGTGAAATTAAATGAGGAGGATAAGACTACAGCTGCTGACTCAAATATAGTTGACACAAAGATGTACGAAGATATCCCTGCTCTCTTTAAAGCACAAGATAAAGGTACATCAGCCGGTATCAACCGCGCTACTAACAAGAAATTCCACTCCCCGGCTGCTACTCATGATAGATTCCAACATAACAGAAGGCATACAGTGGCGATTAAACCGCCCGAGCCAAAAGCAATTAAGAGGACTGGGAGAAGACCAAATACCAAGACGATAGAGAAGATGAGGGACAGAATCATGAAGCTTCTTGACGATGACGCCGAGCCTTATATCCCGAAGCTTAGCGAAGAGGAAGCTATTCAGGTCGAGAAGTCTTCCAAATCTACTAATACGGTGTACGACTCTGACTATCATAATTGTATGTGCTACTAAAGGATCAGCAAGATGAATTTAATTGGACATGAGACTACAAAATCGCAGATAAGGAGGGCAGTGGTATCTGCGCAGATGAGAAATGCTCAGCCTCCACACATGCTCTTTGCCGGTGTAGCTGGTTGCGGTAAGACCTCAATGGCAAGATTTATCTCGCGGGGTAGCAGAGTTGACTTTCTGCCAATAGCTCCTCAGGAATTTAAAGATTATAATAGCGTCCTAGCTATACTTGATAAGTTAAACGATTATGGTTATGACGAGAAAGGAAATCGCACTGGTAAAGTAAAACCAACTATTTTATTTATCGACGAAGTGCATAGAATGCCGATAGTAGGGGAAGAGCTTTTGGGCATAGCTATGGAGGATTTTAGATTAGCCTCCCCAAAAGGCAAAGGTTATTACTGGATTCCATATTTTACAGTGATTGGTGCTACAACTGACGATGGGAGCCTGTCTAAACCTTTTAGAGAAAGATTCAAATTAAGGTTTATCTTTGAGCCATACAATAATGAAGAAATAAAACAGATAATTATGCTTCACGCCGGCAGAGCAGGTATTGATATAGATATCACTCAAAAGGCGGTGAGAGGGTTAGCACAGCGGAGTAGAGGGATACCTAGAATAGTAATAGGATATCTTGAACAAGCAAGAGATTTATGCTTAAGCATCGGTGGCCAGAGAGTAATAACAAGCAATATTGTAGAGGAAATGTTCGCTGAAAAGGGTATCGACCGAGAAGGTTTTACACCAGTGGAGCGTAAGATACTGAAAGCATTATATGAAGCGGACAAACCTATTGGCCTTGATAACCTATCTATTATTGCTAATGAAGCACCAAAAACTTTATCTGCTTCGATTGAACCATTCCTTATAAGGAAAGGATTGATGATTAGAAGTGGTAAAGGTAGAATAATAACCAGAAAAGGGATTGATTACATAGAACAGACCACGCAAGGTGGTAAAAAAGCAAGAAAAGAGATAGATGTCAATTACGTAAGAAAATAATAATGTAACCATTAGTATAGTAGAGGGGTTTAATATCTTAAGGAACGTTGGCTCTAATGGACAAGGACAAATTCAAATACGATGTTGTAAAAGAAAGTTCGGTTGAAGCTTACGAAGAATTACCTAAACATTTTCTTGCAGATACATTGGAAGAGGCAGAGGGGCTTTACAACAAGTTTTTCTCTCTCCTAAATAACCTATCTTACTCATATTCAATTTCAACTGGGATGGATAAAGCAGATTTATTCGGGCAGGCATTAGTTGGGCTGGCTAAAGCTAGCAAAAATTATGACGCCAAACGGAGTCCTAACTTTAAGAACTTTGCTATATATCAAATAAAGTCAGCACTTAACGAGTATGTACGTAAGAACAAAGGTGCGGTAATAATTCCTGCTTACATAACTAATGCAAACAGACACATTAAATTGCTAAAAGACCTTGGAGTTGACCCGCACAAACTGATTGACAACGAAAGATCGGAATTAAAAAAAGTCTCGTCAGAATGGGTAAAAAGCAAAGCTGATCATCTCCTTGAAATGCTTGAGAACGCAGCTGAAAGAGCTAGTATATCAGTTAAAGAATTGATAAGGAGGGCTGAATTTGTGCCTACTATAATAAGATACGATGAATACATAAACCCTGAGGAGATACTCCAGGAGAACACAGATAGGATGCATATGACTCTCTTGGTGGAAAACATAAAAAACCATATGGATGAAAGAGAGCTACAAATAGCAGAGGGGGTGATGAGTGGGAAGAGTTATGGCCAAATAGGCGAGGAATTGACACCAAGTGTCTCTCGTGTCAGAGTCTGCCAAATATTAAAAGAACTTGGTGAAAAACTACAAAAGAAAGGAATAAATTTCGAACTATAAAAAGGAGGAAGCTTTGAAAACTTTACGAGCACTTCAAATGCTCGATAAAGAGACAGAAGCTGATGTGTATGCGGTTGGAGGTTTTGTAAGAGATTTCCTAAGAAACGAAAAGAACTACGATCTGGATATCGTGGTTAGAAACTTACCTATCAAGAAGATACAAGAATTTCTGAAGAAACACGGGAAAATAAAAATGGTTAAGCTGTCCAAGATAAAAAACAGCTTTAACGTTCAAGTTTTATTATTTCAAGGGCACAAAGACAACATAATAGCCCAAATCAAACTGCCTGCAAGGGGAAAGAGGCAGATACAAGATCCTAACAATACACTCAGACAAGATTCTCTTCATCGGGATTATACTATTAATGCATTATATATGCCAGTACTTGCAAAATCTAGGGGTGAAATTATAGATTATGTGGGTGGCAGGGATGATTTATCCAAGCAGAAGATAAAAGCTGTAGGAAACGCTGAAGAAAGGATAAAAGAACACCCTACAAGGATTATGAGAGCAGTCTCACTAGCTGCCAGAACTGGCTTCCATATTGATGAGAACACACTTTATGCCTTAAAGAAGGGCGTGGATCGTGGTTACTTGAGGAAAGTTCCTAAAGAACACATACGTAATGAATTAAACCACGTCTTCCTTTGCAAAAGGCCTTCCAAGTATTTCAAACTTATGCACATTTTAGGAATACTTAGAGAAATAATGCCGGAGTTAGACAATTGCGTTGACGTTGACCAAGATAAGCGTTATCATAAATGGGACGTCTTTCACCATTGTTTATACACCGGTGACAACATAGAACCTGACCTAACCCTAAGGATAGCAGGAATCCTTCATGATATTGGTAAACCACCCACCCGTGAGGTCACAAAAGAGAAGGGTGTGACATTTCACAAGCATGATATGGCTGGGGTTAAGCTAGCGAAGAAGCTTCTTACAAGGCTGGGTTATGAAAACAAGATTAAAAAAGAGGTTCTAAAACTAGTCAGATTACATATGTACCATTACACACGTAATTATTCTGATAAAGCTATCCTGCGTTTTATAAAGAAGGCGGAGATTACCGAGGAGCACATTGACAACCTATGCGAGTTCTCTCTCTTTAAATTAAGAGCTGCCGAGCGGTTGGGTAACGGATTTAAGAAGGTGCCTGTCACCCTGAAACAGAAGGACTTTGAAGAACGGATTATAAAAGTATTCAAAAAGTCCAAAGCTTTGAGAGTTTCAGACTTGGATATTGATGGTAAAGTCATAATGTCAGTGTTTAATCTGGAACAATCTGAAATGGTAGGAAAAATACTGAAGTATCTCCTAGTCAGGGTTCAGGATGCGTCTTTAAAGAATCAGGATATAAACAAACGTGTTGAACTGACAAAGTTAGTTGCTGAGTATTTACTCAAACATTCACGGAAATAAATCTTATCAATAGAGAACGAACGGCGCAACAATACACGGCTTTCTACCGTGCTAAGGCTACCCAAGCTAGGGATCTGGCGTTCGTCAAGCCAGTTGTTCTTCTCATTAGAAGAATAGGGAGCGTAGGGGAGACGTAGATTAACATATTAAACTTTGACCTTGGGTATGTTATGGAATACGGGATGCTTGGTTATTTGATAAGCATGCGTTCTATAACCTCTTCGCCAAGTTAAAGAAGTGATTCATTATGTTAATTGAAGTCGGCTTCGTGGTAACACATTACTTATTGTTGGTTTAGTAGACTCAAACAAAAATTGGTAAGATTTTTTACATAGGTTGGTAATGTAATATCTAGCGGGGTAATCAGAGGAATCCATGTGATTGCCAATGAAACCTGCGAAATACAGCCTCTCTAAGGCTGAAACATGATATTATTACCACGTTCCAAGTGCATAGATCTATGGTTAGGCTATGTCATGAATGCGTTATGCCTAAATTCGCTATGGGCATTCCTTACATGACCTCTCGTTTAACTAAGTTTATGACTTGGACACGACGGCAGGAAAGGTCTTATAGTATAGACATGGTATTACGCCGTCTTCAAGATTAACCAGAAACACATCATGGGGTAGACCCCATGGAAACTGGAGAGAGTGTTTTACTGTAGCTTATTTTAGAACTCGTTGTAACGAACACCCGCTGGCTAAACTATTAAGAGAGCTTTGCGGATATAAGCTTAGTAGTTATAACATATAGTACTATTATAAAGTGATGGTTGACACTGGCATTTGCAGGAGTTGGCGCACTCCAAAACTTTATAAACCTGCCTTCGGTGACGCACTGTTATCCTTTTTTGTGTGTCCACAGACAAGCCGTCGTAGTGCATAAAAAGGAGCAGCAATCTTGGAGAACGGAGAACGTGGGTTCGAATCGCACGTTTGACTAGCTTCTTGCAAATTCGTGAGTCGGTTATTACCAACCACCCAAGGAGGGTGTCCGAGTCTGGTCAAAGGATGTCTAACGCCGGCGAAAGGGGTTAGATGGATTATGTCCTACAGGGGTTCAAATCCCCTCCCTCCTTACAAGCAGATGTTGTGTGAGCATTTGCCAGTCTGCTAGAGGTTTTTCTCCTGGTGTTTCCTCATGCAGACGTTCTGGCTGTACTCGTGATGGGAGTAATAGGGTGGTTCAATTCCACCCTCAGCCGGCCGAAAGGCGTTCTTTTATATCAGATGGGGTCATCCTGATGCCCATGCATATATAAGCCGGAAATGTCCGAAACGCAAAGTAGACCGCTTGAGGTGAAACGCAAAGTAACGACCAGCCCGTAAGAAATGCATCTGGCAGACGTTTGGCTGCCCATTTGTTGGAAGAACATAGGTTAGTCGAGTGGGTACGGGTGGGCATAGTTCATTTTTGGTTCCTTTGTTTTTGATGCTCGCTATACAGATTTACTCTGGGGGCCTGAAAAGGTTGTAAGTCTGTATAGCACAAAACCCATAGTGGGTTCCACCTCCTTTATGTAACGCTGGCTGTAGTATCGGGGCTGCAGTCAGCAAAAGATTAATAACCTTAAAGCAGGAGACAAGAAATGAGAAAACTATTGAAGGTTTTGGTAATCACCCTATGCTTAGCCGTAGCTACAACTGGTTTAGCAATGGCAAATGAGCACAACGAACTCCTGATGTCCAAGACAGTTCAGGAAAGAAGTGAAATCTTCGCTGTCATACTGGTAATGCATGGAGTGAATACATGTTACCCAAATGAGTGCTTCTTCCAGGGTTTGGACAATGTAGGAAACGCATGGTGGAATGTAAAATGCGATGAATGTGAAGATGCTTATTGTGTCAAACTAAAGAACGATGAAGATGGTACTATTACTATATACAACTGCGACAGCCTCGGCGGCGCATGTTTCAAAAAGTTAAAGCGATAACGATATAGGGAGATTTACGGCTGTAAATCAAACTCACTAAACGGTTGGGTTCCCCCGCCTTATAACATGGGGGCGGTCGTTGGCCGTGACCGTTAAAGAATCTCCCTCCAAAGAAAGGGTTTAATATGGACATTGATTATGACGATATAGAAGGTATTGATTGCCCTGACGAATACGAACCTGAAGAACCTGATGATGGCTCCGATATATTTGGTGACCAGCATGAGGACATGAGCGAAGATGATGCTCTAGGTGTGTTTGATTTAGCTGTAGCGTTGGGCCTTGGAGAGGAAATTGGCCTTAGCGAAGCTGAAACGGTGAAAGCGACCATAGAGCAGGAAAGACAAGCTAAACATGAATCCATGGCTGTTGCTGATGACCTAGTGGAACTCGATTCCAAATCCAACAAGAAGAAAGATGAACCGAGATCCTTGAAAACCAGAAAGTCTGATGATAAACACTTCAGTTCAGTAACCGGCAGACTGAAGTGCCCGTTCGAGCAGTGGATGAAAGACGTTATAGCCGGTAGGAAAACTGTTCATGATCCTGTTGGAGGAATTAACAGCTATGGCAAAGACGAATATTAGAATCATAGGAAAGAAAGGTAGCAAGACCTGCGGTATAATTGTGAAGGAAGCAGGTATACTAAGGTACACCGGTAAGAAGAACAAAGCTGATGTATTAGTGAACTTTGGACTAGCCGGAAAAAAGATGGAAGCTTTCCTAAAACGATTCCCTTCGGCAAAACGTATACCTACAATCAATAGATATTGCGGCTACTCTAAGCTCAATGTTGTAAATAGAGTTAAAGCCAAGGGTATTAAAGTACCTGAAAGCAAACTCACTCTTTCCGGGAAAGATAATAAAAAGGAATGGATTGAGAAAAGATTCAGCTCCATTGGTGGTAAGGGCATTCAAGCAGCAAGACAGAAAGGGAGGATGGCTAAAAAGTACTATCAGAAATTTATTTCGGATAGACACTATGAGCTGAGGGTACATACATTCTTATGGATGGACGATTGTAGAGTACAAAAGAGGTTAGGAGATCCTAAAGAGATTACCTGGAATTACAAGACAGGTGGTCATTTTGTAACAGTCCACAGCCCAACTTCATATCAGATATTTAAAGAAGCTATTGAAGTTTCTAGGACAGCATTAGAGACTCTTGGTATGGCATTTGGTGCAGTGGATTTTGTAGTGGATAAGGAATACAACCTTTATTTTCTTGAAGTAAACTCAGCGCCAGGTGTATCGGGACTAAGTGACCAGATTTACATAGACGCTTTCAAGAAATTAAAGGACTTATCCCTGAAAGAAGTGTTAAGATACGCCCGTAAGTAGATCGTCCATTCTCGTGGACGTGAGAGCGTTTAAACAGGGAATTTTGGTACTACTTATAGATAGATTGGAGGGGTGCGACTCCGTACCAACGCACATTCAGAAGCAAATTAAATCTGACGTTGATGGCGCTGTGGTTCCTATTACGCTTTATAAATAAACTAATAAAGATAGCGTAATAGGATAGCGGCGTGTCGGACGAAAGATTGTTTGTTTCTACTCCGGTTTGCTTGTCAGACCGAGGCCGAGTGGGAAGGGGCGGGCAAAGGCCATTATGTAAAACTGTAGATCAGTGTTAATGGCTCAAGAGAAAGGAGATTACACATGCGTAACATTCTATTAATTATTGATATGCTAAACGACTTTGTACATGAACGCGGTACTTTGAGCTTCAAGTTTGCTAGGAATATAGTACCATTTATCAGAGAACGGTTGTATCTCTATAGAATGGAAAGGCTCGGATTAGTAGGCCTAGAAACTTTCAATGTTATATACGTATGCGATAATCATACAGAAGATGATTTGGAATTTAAAAGATTCCCAAAACACGCAATAGCTGGAACGTGGGGTGCAAAGATAGTTGATGACCTCAAACCTATAGAAGGAACATTATCCAGAGAAAAGATCGTCCATAAGACAAGATTTAACGGTTTCTACGATACAACACTTGGCCCTTTGTTGGATGAATTAATGCCAAACATAGAGGGTGAAAGATGTGGTAAGATAGAGGTGGTAGGTGTGTGCACCTCTATATGCATCATGGATACTGTTGGTGGTCTGGTAGAACGCGATCACAAGGTAATTGTACCGGTAAAAGGCGTTGCGGATTTCGATAATGATGCGCACAAATTTGCCCTTGATAGAATGGAGAAAATATATGGGGCAGAAATAAAGGAGTAACCAGATGATTATTAGAAGTTTACTCGACACAGATCAGTACATCTTCACAATGGCCCAAGCTATATTACACCAATGCCCCGCAGCTAAAGCTAAGTTTAAATTCAAATGCAGAAATGGGTCAGCAATTCCGAAGGGAGCAGATCCTGAGAAATTCCTTAGCCTCTTAAATAAGGAGTTAGATCACCTTTGTGAATTGAGACTTCGCAATTTAGAACTTTCCTACTTATCCCACATAAGATACTTCAAGCAAGACTTCATTGAGATCCTTCGACTTCTAAAACTCAACCGAGATTACATACATGCTTATTTGGATAAAGATAAGGAATTGCAAGTTGAAGCTGAGGGCCCACTGTTCTTCATAATATGGTTTGAGGTTCCTGTTCTTGCAACTATAAGTCAATTAAATACTCAATTAAGTGGTACAATGGAATTCGAGTCTATTAAGACAGGGAAAGAGTTGCTTGAAAGAAAAGTAAGCTATCTTAAGAGTAATTTGCATAACGACTCCAAGTTCTTATTTGCTGACTTCGGTACCAGAAGAAGATACCACTACGAGTGGCACAAGACCGTCCTTGAATATCTGAAAAGAGAAGCAAGTGATTGGTTTATTGGAACCTCAAATGTTCACTTTGCAATGGAACTTGCACTCAAGCCAATAGGTACGATGGCTCATTTATGGTTTCAAGCCTTTCAAAGAATGGGCTTCCAGCTTGCTAAAAGTCAACAGGCTGCCCTTAGTGCATGGGTTGAAGAATATCAAGGCGACTTAGGTATAGCTCTATCTGATATAGGTGGATTCGATTGGTTCCTCAAAGACTTTAATCTATTTTATGCTAAGCTGTTCGATGGATGCAGACATGACTCTGGTGATCCTTTCTGGTGGGCAGACAAGCTTATTACCCACTACGAAAAACTGGGCATAAATCCTTTAACTAAATCAGCTGTATTCAGTGACGGACTGTCTATTCCGTTAGCAGTAAAGTTATATCATACTTTCAATCGGCGGATTAATACATCATTTGGAATAGGCACTAATCTTACAAATGACATGGGCTTTAAGGCTCTACAGATTGTCATGAAGATGGTTGAATGTAATGGTGGCCCTGTGTCTAAGCGATCTGACAGCTCGGGAAAAGGAATGTGTGAAGATCCTGAATTTGATGCTTACTTTGGTAAAGTTATAAAAGAGGAGATTGCTAATGGAAGTAATCTGTAATAACTATGAGGAGATGAACAGGAATATCGTAGAAGCTGGGAAAAGATATCTTAAAGCCCACCCACACGTTGAATCTCTGATATTAGGTCTATCAGGCGGCGTCGACAGCACTCTTGTTGTCGCATTAGCCAGAGAAATATGCAATGAAACAGGTTGCCATAAATTAATAGGCTATAGCATACCTATAGAATCCAACAGTCAGGATGAAATTAAAAGAGCCAGCTTGGCCGGGGCAGCATTCTGCCATGAATTTGAAGAGGTCATCTGGCCTGATAAGTGTTTCTTTTTGGATTTATTTCCAAATAAAATGTTGGGCTTAGTGGGTAAAGTTAATTATAAGAAGAACTTTGAAGAAAAAATCCAAGCTGGAAACATTAAAGCAAGAATGAGAATGATGTTTTTATACAATGAAGCTTATAAAAATAACGGGCTAGTTTTATCTACTGATAACCTCACTGAATATAATCTAGGTTTTTGGACGTTGCATGGCGACGTGGGCGACCTTGGGCTTATTCAGAACTTGTGGAAAACGGAAGTCTACGGCCTAGCTGATTATAAGGCAGAGGTGTACAAAAACGCGTTTAAACGTGAGTTTATAAACTGGATGGAACTGGGCAATATGTCCAGAGCCCTAAAAGACGCTATAAAAGCAACCCCGACAGATGGGCTTGGAGTAACAGACAGCGACTTCGATCAGATAGGAGTAAAAAGCTATCAAGAAGCCGACAAAATCCTTATGAAATATTTGAATACCGGTTCCAAAGACAAAGAACTGGAAAAGCATCCGGTGATACAAAGGCATCTAAAGTATGCTTTCAAGCGTAACAATCCGTACAACATTCCTAGAGAAAGTATTATTCCAAAACCTGAACCTATAATTAAGGATCTTATATGAGAATTCTATCGGATAAAGCTAAGCAGAGATACATAGAAACGTCCGGAATTGATTGTCCTTTTTGCGGATCAAATTATTTCGACACTAGTAGAGTCGAAATCGCAGATGGAGGTGCTAGCCAAGATGTTCAATGTAAAGATTGTGGTGCTTCTTGGACAGACTTGTATACTCTAACGGAGATAATAAATGTCGAGTTGCCAGATAAAAACTTGTGATAACTTCATTACAAAAGGTGATAAAGTTCTATTTCAGTGTTTTCAATGTGGCAGGTGCTGTGCGAATCTAAGCATATGGGACAGGACAATAATTTCATATCAACTAGGGACACTAATACTAAAAAAGAAATGTAAGTTTCTGGCAGAAGATAATTCATGTTCTATCTACGAGAAACGTCCGTCGTACTGTCAGAATTACGAATGTGGGGTAGTTTATGAACGTAGAAAATAGGGTTGTATTTTTGGACGGTCAATTTCCAGCAATAATATTTCCGGTTGGACGACCAGAAAAAGGTGGTACATGTGCATATCTGACAGAACACTGCTTACTTTACTGTCCAGCAAGAGAGGTCAACATCCATGAAGCTAGGGCTCTACAATTCTTCAAGGATAATACCGCCGATACCATTGTGGAAAAGATATTAGAGGACCTAAGTCATTATTCATTAATGCATCTATATTGGTGGTCTTGGGGAGACTGTCTACCAGAACTGACAAATAAGGTGACAGAAATCATGCATAGACTATCTGATATAGGCATTCTACAAAATGGTTACACAAGAAATCCTCAACTATGGAAAAATATGAACTTCCCTCAATACAGCCAGAATCTGAGAATCGGTGGCCATGTAGATAATCCATCAGAGCTGAAAGTGGATGGTGTGCATAGGGATAAAGTAGTATGTAGTCCTGATGTGGAAGTTCAAAAAGCAGAAATGTATTATAATGGTAAAAAGATAGCTCGCTGTTGTGGAATCTGGTGTGACTGGCTTACACGTGGGGAAACTAGATCAGCGGATTGTCAAGAATGTTATTTCTATAAAGAAGGTTGCTTTTATGAAGGGTAAAAAATATTGGACAGCAGACGAACACTACGGTCATGATGAAATCATAACTTATTGTGGCAGACCATACAGAAATAATCAGGTAATGACTCGTGATATAATAAAGAGACATAATAAGATTGTTACTGAAGAGGATACAGTCTATCATGTTGGAGACTATGCTTTTGCCGGCCCAGATAGAGCTACATACGTTGAAAGTTTAATGAGAAGAATGAACGGAAAGCACATTCTAATTCTGGGCAACCATGATAGAATAAGTCCATTTAAGTTTGTCGATGTTGGCTTTCAATCGGTCCACACGTCGCTCATGATTGAACATGAAGGTTATACGCTTGTCATAGCGCACGATCCGGCCATTTGGAATTGTGTAGCAAATATGAACCCTCTCCCAATATTTATTCACGGCCATGTCCATAACGTATATAAATCTATCATTGAAAAGAGAATGATAAATGTTGGTGTCGATGTGTGGGATTTCTACCCAGTTTCATTTGAGCAAATATTAGAGGCCTTAAACTTACCAAACTTGGGAGCTGGTATTTAACATGAGAATAATAGTAGAATTTGACATGGTTGACATGTCCATGCATAAACACGAGACGTTCTTCAGGGGTATTCTAAGAAAATATCGGGCTGGTATTAGAAGCATAAAAATAATTGAACC